>FSVN01000216.1_pt1 | contig 29643 bp, 23 predicted proteins | sample 1637751 | NCBI WGS metagenome assembly FSVN01 (sample SAMEA3914814, study PRJEB12502) | metagenome | biome: forest; material: soil | place: USA | collected 2011-09-16 | depth 0.1 m
GTATCGGGCCACCGCGGGATAGGCGCAGAGGCGGCGCTGGAACCGCACGGTCTTCGTGCTCCCATCCGGGCTCGCATATCTGGTGGCGATGAAGTCGTCCGGCGCGACGCCGCGCTCGACCCAAGCTTCCAGCGCGGTGACGAGGTCATGGCGGCTGTCGCGCACGGGCGGCGCCTGTTGGCCCACGCCGCCGAAGTTGGACGCGCCGACGTCGCCAAAACAGTGCCCCATCCCCGGAACCATGAAGAGCCGGTAGAACGCCTGGGTCCCCGCAAGTCCGCCATTGGCGCGGGCGACGGCGTCGTAATAGCGCGTGCTGGCGCCCGGCTGGATGCGAAGATCGCTCCAGCCATGGTATTGGATGATCTTGACGCCGCGCCGCCTGGCGGCCGCAAGATCGGTCGACGCCGCATCGCCTGCTTGGCCGGCGGCCAGGATCTTGGGCGCATCGCGTTCGAGATCGAACGTGGCAGGGTCCCAGTCGGGATTGCCGTAGACGAAGTTGGCGACATACTGCTCCGGAAAGCCGCTGACCCGGTCGGGCTGGCCGAAGGTTCCCGTCTCCTGGCCCGGCGCGTAGGGCGCGAACAGGCTCGCGCCGTCGCGGGAATCTCGCGGACCGTCGTAGATCTTGCGCAGGGTCGAAACCTGGAGGGCCGTGAGGCACCGAGGTCCTTCCAGGTCCCGGCACTTCAGGCGCGCCGGATCGAAGCGGCATCGGCCGGGATCGTTGATGATCCCGTCAACGAGACCGTCGGCGTCGTCGCAGGCCTTCAGCACGGCGGCATGGAGCAGGGCGAGCTTGGCGGGCGCAAGCGCGGCCCCCGGGACGCTGAGCAGTTGGCGCATCCACAGGTGCGAGACCAGGGAGCGCGATTGATTGTTCCAGGGCGCACCGATGATCAGCCCGTCGAAATCCTCCGGATAGAGCTGGGCCTCAAGAAGGCCCTGGCGCCCTCCGTTGGAGCATGAGCTGAAATAGGATCGAACCGGAGGGCGTCCGTAATAGGCCGCGATGATCGCCTTGGCCGCCACCGTCGTGAGGTGCTTGGCGCGGTAGAGGTAGTCGACGCCGCGCTCTGGATGACCCACGGCGAAATACAGGTCGGCGGCGTCGTGACCCGTGTCCGTCGAGGCGGTGGCGTAGCCTCGACGAAGATTCTCATCCAGCGCCCCGTCCGTTCCGGCGCCGCCGTACAGGATGCGGCCGGCGAAGCCGCCTTCACCGGTGGACAGGAACCTCTGATTCCAGGCCCCGGCCAGCGGCAACCAGACTTCAAAGCCAATTTCCGAATCAGGGGTCGGCTTGCTGACCGCGCGGACGCGGCAGAAGGCTGGCAGGTTGGCGACGACGATGCCGTCGGCGACGTGCAAAGCGCCGGCTTGAACGGCGGTGGCCTCGATGATCGATACGCCTTCAACAACCGTCGACCCCATGAGGGCGCTGCAAGCAGCCTCGTTCCTTGGGGCCACGGTGTCGGCTGCGGCGGGGTGCGCCGGCGCGACACCGACTCCGCCGCCGACAAGCGCGGCGCCGGCGAACAGGAACGCGAGGCCTCGGAGCATGTTTCCCCCAAACTCGGCCGTTGCCCGGCCTGATTGTCTTGGCCGAGGACCGGACTGGACCCGGGTCGCGGCCTCGATCCAACGCGACGGCCACTGGATGCGAGAAGGCGGCGGAACGAAGCCTATCGATCGCTTCGCTCCGCCCAGCTCGATCGAGGTCGTGGGTACGGAACGCCGCATCCTTGCCTGTGATGTAAATATTTACAAGACCTTTTGGCGATCGTCTCAGTCCTTTAAGCGCTCGCGTATGACTAATATTGCCGTCGCCAAAGCGGCGTGATACGGCACGTGTAAATATTTACAAAATGGATCGCGGGAGGCGACGATGAAGAGGTCTGAGCCGCCTCGGGGACGCCGTTGCGGCGTCGCCAACCGCACTCCGCAAGCCGCACCACGAAATGAGATCGCCACGGCGCGCGCCGCGGCGCGGAGACATCAATGACGACCGCGCAAGACTTGGACCAGACAGACGACTTGACGACCATCGCGGCGATAAAGGGCGTTGAGGCGAGGGGACTGCCCTCATTGCCGGGCTCGACCTTGGCGCTCCTGGAGCGCTCGGCGAGGCTCTACGGGACGCAGACGGCGATCACCTTCTTCCGCACGGCGGCCGCCCACCGCGACCCCGAACGCCACAGCTATCGCGATCTGCTCGAGGCCGTGACGCGAACCGCCAACCTCTTCGAGTCGCTAGGTCTCGGCGTAGGGGACGTGATCGCCATCGTGCTGCCCAACCTCCCCCAGACCCATTTCGTGCTGTGGGGCGCGCAGGTCACCGGCTTGGCGCTGCCCATCAACCCCATGCTGGAGGCGCCGGCGATCGCCGACCTGCTGGCCCGGTCCGGCGCCAAGGCCGTGGTGACGATGGCGGCGTCCGCAGATGGCGATCTTTACCGGAAGGTTGTTTTAGCGCTCGGCGAGGCGCCCGATGTGGCGCGCCTGATCCTGGTGGATGCGAATGACGCGGCGGGTGGGGCGTCCGAGGTGGGCGGCCGTGTCGGAGGCGCGAACCCGGACATCATCACCGTCGACTACGACCAAATCCTGCCGAAGATGCCAGGCGACGTCCTGAAGTCCGCCCGGGTGATCGCAAGCGACGATATCGCTGCCCTGTTCTGCACCGGCGGGACGACCGGCGCGCCAAAGCTGGCCCAGCACACGCACGCCAACGAAGTCGTCAACGCCTGGATGACCGCGCGGGCTTTCGGAAGCGGCTACCAGTCGGGTGACACGGTGCTTTGCGGCCTGCCGGTTTTCCACGTCAACGCCGCCGTGGTCAGTGGCCTTGCGGCCTTCTATGCCGGAGCCAATGTGCTGTTGGCCACGCCGCAGGGTTTTCGGGGGCCGCAGGTGGTCGAGCGGTTCTGGGAGATCGCCGCCCACCATCGGATTTCGGCCTTCAGCGGCGTCCCGACGCTGTTCACCTCGCTCCTGCAGCAGCCGACCGTCGGGCACGACTTGTCCGCGCTGAAGTTCGCCCTGTGCGCCGCCTCGCCCATGTCGCCTGAGCTTCAGAACCAGGTTGAGGACGCCACGGGCCTGACGATCGTCGAGGCCTATGGCCTGACCGAAGCCACCTGCACGGTGTCGATGAACCCTCTGATGGGCGAACGCCGGACCGGGTCGGTCGGCCTGCCGATCCCGTTCCAGGACGTCCGGATCGTCCTGCGGGACGCCGACGACGGACAGGCCCGCGCCGCGGAACCAGGCGAGACCGGCTCTGTCGTCGTCGCTGGACCCAACGTCTTTCCAGGCTATCTGTCGGAGCGACACAATGTCGGGCTCTGGGTAGACCTGGGCGACGGGCGGCGATGGTTGGACACCGGTGACCTGGGCCTGATCGATCCGGATGGCTATCTCTGGCTGAAGGGCCGGACCAAGGACCTGATCATTCGCAGCGGGCACAACATCGATCCCGCCATGATCGAGGACGCCTTTTATGCGCATCCCGCCATCGCCATGGCCGCCGCGATCGGTCGAGCGGACACCTATGCGGGCGAAGTCCCCGTCGTCTACGTCCAGCTCAAGGAAGGCCGGAAGGCCGACGCCGACGAACTGGCGTCCTTCGCCAAATCCAGGATCCACGAAAGACCGGCCTGGCCCAAGGCCGTGATCATCGTCGACGCCCTGCCGCTCACCGCCGTGGGGAAGGTCTTCAAGCCCACCCTGCGCCAGCAGGACCTTGAGCGTGTCCAGTCGGCTTCAGAGCCCGATGCCTGATCCGAGTTCAAGCCGCCAGGTCGCCGAAAGAAAAAGGAAGACATTCTGATGCCGCTCAATGGACGCGTAGCCATCGTCACCGGCGCGGGAGGCGGCCTGGGCCGCTCGCATGCCCTGTTCCTGGCTCGCCAAGGCGCCCGGGTGGTCGTCAACGACATCGCGCAGGACGCGGCCGATCGCGTCGCCGCCGAGATCGTGGCGGACGGCCATGAGGCGCTGGCCATCGCCGCCTCCGTCACCGACGAGGCCGGCGTCGCCGCCATGGTCGGCCAGACGATGGCGCGTTGGGGCCGGATCGACATCCTGGTCAACAATGCCGGCATCCTGCGCGACAAGAGCTTCGCCAAGATGAGCCTGGATGACTTCCGGCTGGTGGTTGATGTTCACTTGATGGGCGCGGCGGTCTGCGCCAAGGCGGTCTGGGACATCATGCGCGAGCAGCGCTACGGGCGCATCGTGATGACGACCTCCTCGTCGGGCCTCTACGGCAACTTCGGCCAGGCCAACTACGGCGCCGCCAAGATGGCGCTCGTCGGCCTGATGCAGACCTTGGCGATCGAAGGCGAGAAGTACGGCGTCCGCGTCAACTGCCTGGCCCCCACGGCGGCGACTGGGATGACGCAGGGCGTGCTCTCCGGCGCCAGCCTCGAGCGCCTGAACCCCGACCTCGTCAGCCCAGGCCTGTTGGCCCTGGTCGGCGAGGACGCCCCGACCCGGGCTATCCTGTGCGCCGGCGCTGGCCACTTCGCGACCGCCAACGTCACCTTGACCGACGGTCGCTACATCGGCGGCGGCCTCGAAGCCGGCGAACAGGTGATCCGCCAGTGGGAGGCCGTCAGCGCGCGGACCGGCGAGATCGTCCCAGCCTATGGCTTCACCCAGGCCGAGCGCGAGGTGGCCAGCGCCAGCCTGATCGCCGCCGTCGCCGCGGGCGGTGCGTGATGCGCGAAGCTGTCATCGTTTCAACGGCGCGCACGCCGATCGGGCGCGCCTATCGCGGCGCCTTCAACGATACGCCGTCGCCGACCCTGGCGGCCCACGCCCTGACGGCCGCGGTCGCGCGGGCCGGGATCGCCCCGGACGAGATCGAGGACTGCCTGCTAGGCTGTGGCATGCCCCAGGGCGTGCAGCATACGATTGGCCGGATGGCGGCCTTGCGCGCGGGCCTGCCGGTCACCGTGGCGGGCATGACGCTGGATCGGCAATGCGCGTCGGGCTTGATGGCGATCGCGACCGCGGCCAAGCAGATCATCGTCGATCGGATGGACATCATTATCGCCGGCGGCGTCGAGTCGATCTCGCTGGCCCAGACGCCGCAGCTGCGGGTCGACACGGACCCGGCGCTCGTCGCGTTGCATCCCGACGCCTACATGCCGATGTTGCAGACCGCCGAGGTCGTGGCGGCCCGCTACGGCGTCTCGCGCGAAGCCTGCGACGCTTTTGCGCTGCAGTCCCAGCAGCGCGCCGCCGCCGCCCAGGCCGCGGGGCGTTTCGACGCCGAGATCGTGCCCGTCACGACGACCATGAAGGTGGTCGACAAGGCCAGCCAGCAGGTTAGCGATCGCGAGGTGACCCTGGTGTCGGACGAAGGCGCGCGCCCCGACACCACGATCGAGGGCTTGGCGGGGCTCAGGACGGCCCTGCCGGGCGGGACCGTCACGGGCGGCAACGCCAGCCAGCTGTCCGACGGCGCCTCGGCCTGCGTGGTCATGGAAGCGGGTCTGGCGGCGCGGCGGGGCCTGGCGCCTCTGGGCCGCTATGTCGGCATGGCGGTGGCGGGCGCCCAGCCCGACGAAATGGGCATCGGTCCGGTCTTCGCCGTGCCGCGTCTGCTTGAACGCTTCGGGCTGGGCGTGGACGACATCGGCCTGTGGGAGCTGAACGAGGCCTTCGCCGTCCAGGCGCTCTATTGCCGCGACCGACTGGGCATTCCCGACGCGCTGCTGAACGTCAATGGCGGCGCGATCGCCATCGGCCATCCCTATGGCATGTCCGGCGCGAGGATGGTCGGCCACGCCTTGCTGGAAGGCAAGCGTCGAGGCGTTCGCCACGTGGTCGTCACCATGTGCGTCGGTGGCGGCATGGGCGCGGCCGGTCTCTTCGAGGTGATGTAGTCGGCGTCTGGACGCGCGCTCGGGGCGCCATTTGGCGGGCCCCCGAGCGTTTCACGCTCTACAAGTTGGCCTAAGTGGCTGGCGGGATCAGCTGTCCTCGGGGACGCCCGCGGCCGAGCTGACCATGGAGACGAAGCCCCCAGCGCAATAGTCGATGAGGCGATGCCTTACCTCGGCAAGATTGCTCGCCTGGCAAAGACCAAATGACAACCGCTCGACGCGTCCGGCTTCCGCCAGCGCGATCATCATCGATCCGGCCAGGAAGTTGTAGGCCCAGTAGAGCTCGCGATCGGGCGTTGCGGGCAGGGCCAGTTTGATGACCGAGATCAGCTCGTAGACAGCCGGGTCGAAGAATCGGTGAATGATTTCGCCGCCCCAGGAGGTGTTGTCGATCTGGGCCACCATCGAGAAATAGTTCTTCCAGCCCCGGTCGCCGCTTTCCGACAGGTCGAGCATGGGATTGAGGTAGGCGGCGATCGCGCCCTTGACCGTCACCCGACCTTGGTTGGCCTCGGCGTAGGCGCGCAGGGAGAGGCGCCGAACCTCGTTGATGACCGGACTGCGGCGCTCCAGCACCGCCTCGAACAGCGCCCGCTTGTTGGCGAAGTGATAGTAGATGAGGCTGTCGTCGCAGCCGGCCGCCTCGGCGACCTGCCGGGTGGTCACTCCGTAGAAGCCCCGTTCGGCGAACTGTTCCTCGGCGCTGTCCAGCAGCTTCAACGGCGTGATGACGTTGAGGGCCGAACGGCTTGGCCGCCCGCGCTTGCGCGCGGGGCGGTCTTCCTTCGGGGGATGGGTCTCGGCGTCGTTGGCCAATGGGATTTCCGTGGGTTCGGCGCGGCGATCCGCCGTCAGGCTTTTGATGTGCGGTATGCTCCGAAGGCTGGGGCGTCAACGCTGCGCCTCTCGGCGATCGCGGCGCTGTTGCGATCCTCGCCTGGCTTGGTGGACGATGGGGCGGTGCTTGGGGTCATACCCAACCGGTCATGTAGTAGGCCGCGATCACCACGAACACCGCGGCGGTCTTGACCAGCGTCAGGGCGAAGATGTCCTTATAGGCCTGCCGGTGCGTCAGCCCCGTCACCGCCAGGATGGTGATGATGGCGCCGTTGTGGGGCAGGGTGTCCATTCCGCCGCTGGCCATGGACGCCACGCGATGCAGCACCTCCGGCGAAAGGCCGGCCGCGTGGGCCGAGGCGATGAACCGATCGCCCAGGGCGCCCAACGCGATGCTCATGCCGCCTGACGCCGAGCCCGTCACCGCCGACAAGGTGGTGATCGAGACGGCTTCATTGACCAGGGGATTGGGGACGGCCTGGAGGCTGTCGCGAATCAGCAGGAAACCCGGAAGCACGGCGATCACGGCGCCGAACCCATATTCGGAGGCTGTGTTCAGGGAGGCCAGAAGCGCCCCCGAGATCGCGGTCTGCGTCTGCGCCGCGAATGCCCGAGACACTCGCCGGAAAGCCAGGGCGATGACGGTGAGGACACCGGCGACCAGCGCGCCCTCCACCGCCCAGATGGCGACCACGGTCTCCCGCGCTGTCACCAGGGGATGTGGCAGCGATGGAAGATCCACCACAATGCTGGCGGGATAGAAATGGGGGATCGCATAGGTCAGGGCGAGGTTGGTCAAGGCCACCACCAGCAGCGGCAAGAGCGCCAGGGCTGGATGAACTTTGATCCCTTCGCTTTGCGCGGGATCGGGCTCGTTGAGGTGGTCGGCGCCGTAGCCTTCGCCGGTGGCCAGGGCCTTGCGCTGGGCGCGATCCAGATAGACCAAGCCGACCGAAAGGATGAACACCGCGCCGATGACGCCCAGAATGGGCGCCGCCCAGGCGGTCGTGCCGAAGAAGCCCGTCGGGATGATGTTCTGGATCTGCGGCGTTCCAGGCAGGCTATCCATCGTGAAGGTCGCCCCGCCAAGCACGATCGTCGCGGGCAGCAGTCGCTTGGGAATATCGGCGCGTCGGAACATCGCCGCCGCGAACGGATAGGCCGCAAAGACCACGACAAACAGCGAAACCCCGCCATAGGTCAGCAGGGCGCAGACCGCGACGACGGCGGGTATCGCCCGACGCGGTCCCATGAGCTTCAGGACGCCCGACACCAGGCCGTCCGAAAAGCCCGAGATCTCGAACAGCTTTCCAAACACCGCCCCCAGCAGGAAGACCGGGAAATAGTTCTTCAGGAACCCTGCGAGCTTTTCCATGAACAGGCCGGAAAACAGCGGTGCGACGAGCGCGGGATCGGTCGCCAGCACGGCCAGCAAGGCGGCGATCGGCGCGAACAGGATGACGCTGTAGCCCCGATAGGCCGCTGCGATCAGGAGCCCCAGCGCCGCGAACGCGATCAGGACGGCGATCATCGGCGCATTCTCCCGGGGCTTGGCCCAAGGGCGCGCTTGGCCGCCGCTCGTGCGCATCCCGTAGGTGCAAGATCGTTGCTCATCTCGTGCTCCGCCCTATCCCGCTTCTTGCGTCCGAGTGATCGGGCGCGGCGAGTGCTCCGCCTTTTAATTAAGCGATTGCTATAGATTGTTCCGTCGAGACGCCCCTGTCAAACCGCGCGTGGATCGAAAGTTTCGTCAAAATTTCCCGGTCAGACGGGCCTTGATTGACAAATTCGTTCTAGCCAACATTATTAAGTCATCGCCGAAAACAATTCGGCATAGAGGCGCGTCAGGCGCCCTGCGGCCGGTGGTCGCTTAGGGAGGATACGAAGATGAGGTTGACCAAGGCAGCGCTGCTGTCCGTGGTGGCGTGCGCGTCCACCGGCCTGGCCACCGTGGCCGCCGCCCAGGATCGCCCCACACCCGCGGCCAAGGAAGCGGACCAGGAGGTCTCGCGCCTCGACGAGGTCGTGGTCTCGGCCACGCGTATCGTTCGCGACGGCTATGACGCCCCGACCCCGACCACCGTGATCGGCGCGGAGCTCCTGGAGACCAATGCGCCGGCCACCGTGGCGGACGCCCTCCAGCTTCTCCCGGCGTTTCGCAATGTCTCCACCACCGGGACGGCCAACCAGACTGTCAGCGGGTCGGGCGGCCAGGGATTCGCCAACCTTCGCGGCCTTGGCGCCACCCGGACCCTGGTCCTCGTCAATGGCCAGAGGCTGGTTCCGAGCACCGGCAGCGGTACCGTTGATCTGGGCGTCCTGCCGACCGGTCTGCTGTCGCGGGTCGATGTGGTGACGGGCGGCGCCTCGGCGGTGTTCGGCAGCGACGCCGTCGCCGGCGTCGTCAACTTCGTGCTCGACGAGCGCTTCACCGGCCTGAAGGGCCTGATTGAAGGCGGCGTCTCCGACCGTGGCGACTATGGGTCGGAAAAGGTCGGCCTGACCTGGGGCAAGCGCCTGGCGGACGACCGCCTCCACGTCTTGGCCAGCGCGGAATACTACAACAATGACGGCGTTCCGGCGCGGTCGCGGCCATGGTCCGACGGCGCTTCGGTCTGGAACGACATCCCCAACCCCGCCTATGTCGCAGGCGGCGCCCAGCCGCAGTTCCTGCGCCGGGAGAACTACTACTTCCCCAACAACGCCTTTGGCGGGCTGATCGTCGGCAGCCGCACCACTGGGGGGGCGGCCTCCACGGCCCTGGCCGGGACGGAGATCCTGCCCGGCGGCGGGACGGCCGCCTTCGCCAGCTGCAATGTCGCCAATGTGGCCGGTCTGTGCAGCAGCGCGCGCGATCTTCCCCACTTCAACTACATCACCTTGATGTCGACCCCGATCGAGCGGACCAGCGGCTTTGGCCGGATCGACTATGATCTTACGCCAAGCGTGAAACTCTACGCCGACGTCCTCTACGGGCGAAGCCGCTCGCAGGTGCAATCGGCCTGGCCGACCACCGCCATCCTGGGCACGCTCACCGTCACGGCCGACAACCCCTACCTCCCGGCGGCGATCGCCAGCCAGATGACCAGCCAGGGACTGGCCTCGATCTCGCTGGGCCGGACCTTCCGCGATTTTCCAGAATCGCAGATCCGGCGCGACACCGAGACCCGCTCGCTGACGACAGGCTTTGACGCCAAGCTGGGCCAGTGGTCCCTGGACGGCTACGCCTCCTACGGCGAGACGACCTTCCTCAACGAGGTTCGGCATGTCGCCAAGGTCGCCGCGTTCCGCAACGCCGTCGATGCGGTGCGCGGACCCGGCGGCGCCATTGTCTGTCGGTCCACACTGACCGCCCCTGGCAATGGCTGCCAGCCCCTCAACCCCTTCGGAGAAGGCTCAAGCTCCCAGGCCGCCATCGACTACACGACTGGCGACATCCGCTCGAACCTGGAGTTGTCGCAGTTCGCCGCGGGCGCCACCTTGCGCGGGGAGCCGGCGTCGACCTGGGCGGGGCCGATCAGCCTGGCGGTGGGGGCCGAATACCGATCCCAGAAAGCCGACCAGACCGTCGACGCCCTGTCGGCGGCGCGCGGCTTCATGCTTCTCAATCCGCAAGCGTTTTCGGGCGAGGTGAACGTCAAGGAGGCCTTCGCCGAAACCGTAGTCCCGCTCGCCAAGGACGCGCCGCTGGCCGTGTCGCTGGACCTGAACGCCGCCTATCGGCTGACCGACTACAGCACCAGCGGCCGCGTGGAATCCTGGAAGGTCGGCGCGACCTGGGTGCCCGTCTCCGGCCTGACGGTGCGCGCGACGCGGTCCAGGGACATTCGGGCCCCCAACCTGCTGGAGCTCTTCCAAAGTCCGACCCAGCAGACCGCGGGCGTGAGCGATCCGCGCACCAGGCAGCAGGCGGTGTTCCAGGCCTTGATCGGCGGCAACCCCGACCTTCAGCCTGAATATGCCGACACCATCGCGGCCGGCGTCGTCTTCAAGCCCAGCGCCGTCCCTGGCCTGGCGCTGTCGCTCGACTACTACAGCATCAAGATCCACGACGCGATCTCGACCCTAGCCGCCCAGGACATCGTCAATCGCTGCGAAAGCGGCGCGACCGAGTTCTGTCCGCTGGTGGCCCGCGACCAGGCCGGCGCGATCACCTCCATCGACCTTCGCCCGATCAACTTCCAGACCGTCAAGACGAGCGGCTTCGACTTCGAAGCCAGCTACACGGCGGATCTGGGGTCGGCCGGCAAGCTGCAGACTCGCCTGCTGGCCAACTACATCCGCGACTACGCCATCAACGATGGGCTGACAAAAGTCGACATCGCCGGAAGCATCACCGACGGACTTCCCAAATGGTCCTGGACGGCGTCGACCCAGTACACCCGGGGGCCGTTCTCCTGGCTGGTCGTCGCTGACCGCGTCGGAGCCGGAGTCTACAATCCGCGCTTCACCTTCGACGACAACAGCGTCGCGTCCGTCTGGTATGTCGACACCACGGTGGAATGGGATCTGTCGGGCCGGGGCCTTGGCCGCAGCACCTTCTATCTGAACGCCACGAACCTCTTCGACCAGGCTCCGCCCTACGGCTTCGGCTTCCAGACCGGTCCCTACGACCGGGTCGGCCGAACCTACAAGGCCGGCTTGCGCTTCCGCTTCTAGATCAGTTCGCTGCACACGGGTCGTGGCGGACAGCCGCGACCCGTTTGGGGGTCTACAATGCTACGACTGCCTCCTATCGCCCTGGCTTTCAGCCTCTCATTCTTGTCGGTGACCTTCGCCATGGCCCAGCCAACGACCCTTCCGCAGACCGCGACCATCAGCGCCCAAGCCGCGGGTCTGGGGTTTTCGCATCAGCGACTTGACCTCCTCACCGCGGCGCTTGCGCGGGGCGTGGAAGCGAACGAAATCCCAGGCGCGGTCATGATCGTCCAGCGCAACGGCAAGGTCGTCTACTCGGCGACCCTGGGTTACCGGGACGCTGCCCAGCATCTCCCGATGGCCAAGGACACGCGGTTCGCCCTGGCCTCGATGACCAAGCCCATTGTTTCGGCCGCCGCGATGACCCTGGTCGAGGAGGGACGCCTCAGCCTTGCCGATCCCGTCTCGAAATATATTCCGGAATTCGCCAGCCTGAAGGTCGGGCGCGAGGTCGCCGACCCCGCCACGGGCGATCACCGACTGGAACGGGACCCGATGGATCGCCAGCCAACGATCCAGGACCTCATGCGACACACCTCGGGGCTGACCTATCCCCCGCCCTTTGGGAACTCCCTCGTTCAACGGCTGTACGGGGAGGCGAGCCTGCTCGATTTCACCCAGACCAACGCGGAGTTCGTCGCCAAGCTCGTGAAGCTGCCCCTGGCCTACCAGCCGGGCACGACGTTCGAATATGGTGTCTCCACCGACGTCCTGGGCCGGATCGTCGAGATCGTCTCGGGCCAATCGCTGGACGCTTTCGTCAAGGCGCGCATCACCGATCCCCTCGGCATGGCCGACACGAGCTTCACCATCCCCGACGTCGAGCGGTTCGCGCGGTCCTTTGGGACCGCGCCGCTTCCCTCCGTGGATCCGCGCAGGTTCTCGGGCGGTGGCGGCCTGGTTGGGACGGCGTCCGACTACGCACGCTTCGCCCAGATGATGTTGAATGGCGGGGAACTCGACGGCGTGCGCATCCTGTCGCCGCACGCAGTGGAGATGATGCGCAGCAACCAGTTGCCGCCGAACGTCGCGCAGGGCGGCTACGATCTGGGCTTCGCCCAACCGAGCGCCGCCATGGGGCAGGGGTTTGGGCTCGGCTTCGCCGTACGGATGGAGGCGGGTCGCAATCCGCTCCCCGGATCGGTTGGCGATTACTACTGGGCCGGATCGTTGGGGACTTATTTCTGGATCGACCCGCGCGAGAATCTCGTCGTCGTGCTGCTCACTGCTTCGTCCCCATCCCGGGAGCACTATCGGGCCCTGGCGCGCAACCTCGTCTACCAAGCGCTAGTCACGCCCGCCCGGTGACCTCGTCGACGGGGGCGCAGCCGCCGTCGTCTAAGCCCTGAAGCGAAGGGTTGCGTGGGCGCGGCGACGGTCGGCGTACCGTCAGGGCCTGACAAACCGATATGCGAAGCGATCGGTCTGGCCCTTGATTGAAGGGTCCAACACCTTGACCGAATGCGGATCGTCCTTGTGCGCCAGCAGGGTGCTTTGCCCGTCCAGGACGAAGCCGGCCGCCTCCACCTCTGCGCGGACGGTCGCAGGGTCGATCCGATGTAGCGACTGTGTGTCGTTCGTGCCCGATCCGGCGTCGGCGGCGTGGTCGACGATGACATAGAACCCACCGGGCTTCAGATGCTCGTAGGCGGCGCGATTGAAGTCGGCCGCCGTCGCGCCCCTATCCTGGATCAGCGCGGTGTGAAGATCGTGGTAGAACAGGTGCAGCCACAGGATGTCCGCAGGCGGCGTGACCTGCGGCATCGCGACCAGGTCCGCCGAGACGGCTGCGACGTTCTCTATGCCCGGCTCCTTCGCCAGCGTCCGCATCTGGCCGAGGGGATCACTTTTGAAGTGGGTGACCTCGGCCGGTACGAAGCTGTAGACCCGCCCCTGTGGTCCGACGATGCCGGAGAACAGGCGCGTCCAGTCTCCGTCGCCTGGGTACACGTCGATAACGGTGGAGCCTGCCTCGATACGGGCGAACCGGATCAACTCGGGCAGCTTGGATTGGCCGTACATTGGGATCTCCTTATCTGGGCGTTGGATTGATCCCACGGCGGTCAAGGGCGATCCCTCGGCCGCCGGTGGGCTGTCATGGTCATCCGTCGAACTTGACTAGGTCCTTGAAGATAAGCCGCCCCCAGGCATTCCCGCGCGCCTGCACAAGCAGTCCGCCTTCAGAAAGGCCGCCAAGATTGATCGGTGCGAAGCCTAGCTTTTCCGCCAGCGCGCCAATCTCATCTGCGGCAGCGTCATCGTCGCTCGCCAGGAACACGACTCTTCTGCCGCCATGCACGGCCGGATCCTGCTCGAGTTTGGGAGCCCCCAGGTGGTTGAAGCCCTTGACCACCCTGGCGCCCGTGAACACCTGCGCCACGGTCCTGGCGGAGGATTGGTCCACTAGCTCGTCGGGGGACACACCGTAGGCATTGGTCACATCGACGATCGTCTTCCCCTGCCAGGTCGGCAGAGCCTTAGCGACATCCGGGTGCGCCTCGAAACGGACGGCCAGGAAGATGATATCCGCCGTGACGGCCTCCGCCAGTGTTGTGGGAAGTATCGTGGGCCCGATCGCGGCCGCGTCGGCTGCGAAGCTTTCCGGGTCGCGCGTGGTCGCCACGGACACTTCGATGCCCTTGCGGGCAAACGCCTTGGCAAGGGCGTGGCCGATCTTGCCGAAGCCGATGATTGCGTAGCTCATAATGGCTATCCGATCTCTTGTGATGCCGGGGTCAGACCTGGGCCATGCCGCCATCGACGGCGAGATCCGCGCCGGTGATGTAAGAGCTTTCGTCAGAAGCAAGGAACGCGACGGCATCCGCGATTTCTTCTGGCGTGCCCCTGCGACCCATCGGAATCTGTGTGGTGAACTGTGCGACCGCTTGCTCGACCTGTTCAGCCGTAAGACCCGTCGTCGTCGCTAGGGCCGGGGTATCGATTGCTCCGGGGCTCATGCAATTCACCCGAATTTTCCGATCCTTCAGCTCCAGCGTCCAAGCGCGCGCGAAGTTGCGCACCGCCGCCTTGCTCGCGGCGTAGGCGCTGAACCCTGGCAACCCCAACACATTGGAAACCGAAGAGGTCAGGATGATCGAACCGCCGTCTTTGAAGAGCGGAAGGGCCTTCTGCACCGTAAAGAACAGCCCCTTCACGTTCACATCGAAGGTCTGGTCGAAATGGGCCTCCGTCGCCATTTCGAGCGGTGCGATTGTCCCGGCGCCTGCGTTCGCGAAGAGAATGTCGATGTGACCATGTTCCTCCTTCACGACGGCATAAAGCCGGTCCAGATCCTCCAAGCGCGACACGTCGCCCACAACCGTCGTAACGTTTTCCCCAATGGAGGCTGCGGCCTCCTTAAGTTCCTTCTCTCGTCGTCCGGTGATCACGACGTGCGCGCCTTCTTCGACGAAGCGCTTGGCCGTGGCCAACCCGATCCCGCTGCTTCCGCCGGTGATGATGGCGATCTTGCCTTCTAGCTTTTTCATAACTTCTATACTTCGGTGTGTGGGTCAGGCGTTGGACCGCGCCAGGTCAGAGTTGCGCCAGGCCACCATCGACGGCGACCTCGCTGGCGGTCATGAAGCTGCTGTCCGACGAGGCGAGAAAGGCGGCCACGGCCCCGATCTCTGACGGATCGGCCATGCGCTGGAGCGGCGTCATCGCGCCGTAAGCCTTCTGGCCCTCCTCGCCCAACGCTTCCTTTGCCAGTTCGGTCGCCGTCGCCCCGGGCGACAGCACGTTGACCCGGATTCCCGTGCCCTTCAGGTCCTCCGCCCAGGTCCGCGCAAGATTGCGCACTGCCGCCTTGCTGGCGCTGTAGGCCGTGAATCCCGGGGCGCCCGTGGTGCCGGCGCTCGATCCGGTCAGGATGATCGAACCGCCCGGGCCCATCAGCGGGAGGGCCTTCTGAACGGTGAAGATCGTACCCTTCACATTCGTGTCGAAGGCCTCGTCAATGTGTTCGGCGGTGATCTGGCCGAGCGGCAGCGGGCTTCCCGCCCCGGCATTGGCGAAGACCACGTCGAGGCTTCTGCGCTCGGCCTTCACCGCCGCGTAGAGTCGGTCGAGGTCCGCCTCATCCGAGACCGAACCCGTCACCGACCGGGCATTGGGCCCAAGCTCGGCCACAGCCGCGTCGAGCGCGTCCTGCCGGCGGCCGAAGAGGTAGACGAAGGCGCCCTCCTTGATGAAGCGCTTTGCTGCGGCGAGGCCGATGCCGGTGGCGCCGCCCGTGATGACGGCGGTCTTTCCGTTCAATCTGGTCATGTTCTGCAGTCCTTGTTTCGCCGTCTCGGGCTTTTGGCTGTACGAGCAGCCACCCCCGAAGAGCCTCAAGATGGGTCCGTCGAAGTCGAGCGGTGAGTGCGGAATCGCGCACATCGGTGGTGCGGAAACGATCCAGGCGGCCGGTTGAAGGCCGGTGCGATCGCGCGCACTACAGCTAAACCTGTTAGAATGGGCGCCGGATGGCGCAGCTTGCGGCGCGGGAATGCACCATGATCGACTGGGATGACGTCCGCTATTTTCTTGCCGCTGCGCGCGGCGGCTCAGTGCGGGCCGCCGCCAAGCGCCTGGGCGTCAACCACGCGACCGTGCTGCGGCGCATCGCCCAGCTCGAGGAACGCCTCGCGGCGCAGATGTTCGAAAAGCGGCCTTCGGGCTACCGCCTGACGGAAGCGGGCGAGGAAGTCCTCGAGCTCGCGGAGCAGATGGAAGCGTCATCGCACCAATTGGAGACGCGTGTCCTTGGGCGCGACCAGAGCGTGCGCGGGCTTCTGCGAGTGACGTTGACGCCGATCCTCGCGACACATCTCCTCATCCCGGACTTCGCCGATTTCGCGCGTCTGCACCCGGACATCGAGATGGAAATCCTGTCGTCCGGCGAGCTGGCGAATCTGACCAATCGAGAGGCCGACGTGGCGATTCGCGTCGTCTATGACCGCAAAACCCTACCGCTCAATCTTCACGGCCTGAAGGGACCGGATCTGTTCGGCGGCGTCTACATATCGCGCGATCGACTAGCCGCATGCCGTGCGGGCGCGCGCGATCCCGTCCGGTGGATCGTCATAAGCGCTCATGGAATTCCGGATTGGGCCAGCGAGGGTGAGGTTCTTACCACGGGCTTTCCCTTCAGGGTTACGGACGCCGCGGCGGAGATCGCGACTGTTCGGCAAGGGCTTGGGATCACGACACTACCGTGCTTCGTTGGAGATGCCGACCCGCTGCTGGCGAGGGTGCCGGGCGCCGACCTGCACATGTACGGAACGGTTTGGGTTCTCACCCAAGGGGAGACACGCAAGACCAAGCGCGTGCAACTCTTCACCGAGTTCGTATCCCGCAGGCTCGCCGCGTACGCGCCGCTTCTCACAGGACTATCCGTATCGGGCGGCTGACGCGCTGCAGTCGCCGCGACGCTTGCGGTGAACAGGAGCCTATAAATGGACATCCCCAGCGTACGATTTGGGTCGAAATTGGCCATCGCGTCCTGCCGACAAGCTGACAAGGCCGCCACTGCCAGAGTTGTTGGTTCCGGTGAGTTCTCGCCTAGCTGACGGGACGGGCCGTCCCAATCGGCACGCCGTGGGCCGCACACACCGCATCAACGGCGAGCGCGAAAACCCGATCGACATCGTCGGATTCCGCCAGCAAGCCTCGCAATTCCAGGCTCATGACGCCATGCATTGCGGCCCAGAGGATCCGAGTGACCAGGCCGGCGTTGACCGGCGAGTCGTCGTCGTCGGCGGCGCGCGCGTTCAGGGAGGCCTTGGATGGCCTCCTTGAGGATGCCGAAGGTCTCTGCGGCCTTGCGGCGGCTTTCCACCGGCGCGCGATAGGCCCGTCCCATGTCGCCGAACATCACGTTGTAGAAGGCCGGTCGCGCTCGCCCGTAGCCTCGATAGGCCGCGCACATCGCCCGAAGCCGATCGGGCGGCGACGATCCCGCCGGCACGGTGGACATTGATCGCCCAAAGCCCGCGACGCCTTCGAGATAGACAGAGTCGAGCAGCCCGTCCTTGCCGCCGAAATGGGTGTAGATGGCCTTGGTCGAGGTGTTGACCGCCTGGGCGATGCGTCGAACCGTCAGCGCGGCCGGTCCTTCGTCCTGAAGGACCGCCGCCGCCGCGGACAGGATCGTCGCGCGGGCGTTCAGATCCAGCGCGGCGCGGTCGCGGCGCAGGTCCGGCCCGGAAGGATGCAAAGCCCGACGTGGCCGTTCGATCGCGTCGGCCCTTGCGATCATCAAGCGGCCTGATCGACGAAACGGGCCAGGCGGCTTTGGATGAGGTCTTCGGCTTGCGTCATCATCCGGTCGAGCAATTCGCGCACGGTCGGGATGTCGTGGATCAGGCCGACGACCATCCCGCAGCTCCAGGCGCCAGCGTCGACATCGCCGTCCTGCATCACGCGGGGATAGATGCCGGCGACTTGCTCGCGAATGTCGTCGATGATCAGGGCCGCTCCCTTTTCCTGCTCGATCCGCAGCAGCTCCGTCACCCCGTCATTGTTCAGCACGCGCTCGGTGTTGCGCAGCGCCCGCATGATCAGCCGCGTGTCGCGTTCGTCCGCCGCGACGAGGGCCGCCTTGACCTTGTCGTGGACGGGAGCCTCTCGCGTGGCGATAAACCGGGTTCCCATGTTGACGCCATCGGCCCCCAAGGCCAGCGCCGCCACCAGGCCGCGTCCGTCGCCGATGCCGCCCGACGCCAGGAACGGTATCGACAGGACGTCGGCCGCGCGCGGCAGCAGGATGAGGTTGGGGATGTCGTCTTCCCCAGGATGACCACCACATTCGAACCCGTCGACGCTCACCGCGTCGCAGCCGATCTCCTGGGCCTTCATCGCATGACGCACGGACGTGCACTTGTGCAGGATCTTGATCCCGAGCCGCGTGAACGTCGGCATCCAGGCTTCGGGGCTGCGACCGGCCGTCTCGACGATCCGCACGCCCGCACTGGCGATGACGTCGATATATTCGGCGTACGGTGGCGCGGTGAACATTGGCAGGAAGGTCAGGTTCACGCCGAAGGGGCGATCTGTCAGGCCCTGACAGCGCGCGATCTCGCGCGCCAGGAGCTCTGGCGTGCGCTGGGTCAATCCAGTGATCATGCCCAGGCCGCCCGCATTGGACACGGCCGAGGCAAGCTCGGCCAGGCCCACGTAATGCATGCCGCCCTGGACGATCGGGCGCTCGATTTCAAACAGGTCCGTGATGCGGGTCCGCATGGGGTCTTCCCTTGGGTGGAAACAGTGTTGCCAATAGAAACGATGTTGCGGGGCGGGCCTGCCGGCGCCGGCGCCCATCACCCCAAGACGGGCGGAAATGGCGCGCCAGCGCCCACCTACGCCTTGTTGCTCATCCGGTTGACGATGGACCAGGCCGCCTGGGCCAGCCCAAGTCCGCGGGGATCGCCCAAGGCCTGCGTCGACAGGACGTTCATTGCGAAGGCGTAGGTGGCCCGGGTGTCGGGATCGACCATGATGAGGGACCCGCCATAGCCGCCCCAGAAGATGGAGGCGTCCGAGGGGAGGGGCATCATCGGCGCCATGCCGAAGCCAAGGCCATAGCGCGCCGGGATCCCCAAGACGAGATCGACGCCCTCGACCTGAGGGGTGAAGGCGCGGCGGCATCCGGCTTCGGACAGGATCCGGGTGGAGCCCGCCATACCGCCGTTGGCCAGGATCGCCATGGCCTTGGCTAGCGATCGGGCGTTGCCGTAGCCGTTCGCCGCCGGGATCTCGGCCGCCCGCCACCGGCGGTCGCGGGTGTCCAGCGGGTTGGTCGGCGGATTGGTCATGACGCTGAGGGTGATGGGGCTGAGCGCCGCCAGGGCTTCCGGCGGGAAAGGCGGCTGAGGTGGCGGCGGGGTCAATTGCGCGGCGCGGTCATCCTCGGACTCCGGCAGTCCGATGAAGAAGTCGATGCCGCAGGGCTTGGCGATCTCTCGGGCGAAGACCTCCCCCAGGGATGCGCCGGTGACCCTGCGAACGATCTCGCCGATCAGGAACCCCTGGGTTACGGCATGATAGCCCGGCGCGGTTCCTGGCTCCCAGGCCGGCGCCTGAGCGGCCAGGAGCGAGGTCGCCTTGTCCCAGTCGTAGAGGTCGGCGACGGTGATGGGCATGTCCCACCCCGGCAGGCCCGAGGCATGGGACAGCACCTGGGCGACCGTGATGTCGGCCTTGCCGTTTTGTCCGAACGCCGGCCAGTAGTGGGCGACGGGGGCGTCGAAATCCAGCAGTCCGCGATCGGCGAGCAGCAGGGCGACCAGGGCCGTGACGGTCTTGGTCGAGGAATAGACACAGACCAGGGTGTCCTCCATCCACGGCTGCTGCTGGTCGGCGTCCTTCCAGCCGCCCCACAGGTCGACGACCGCCTCGCCCTCCACCGTGACGGAAAAGCTTGCGCCGCCGCCGGCCTCCACGCGTGTCGCGAAGAGATCGGCGATCTCGCGATAGGGCTCCGCGGCGAAGCCCGAGACTTTCAGATCAGCCATGATGTCCGACTTTCTTTCTGTTGGGTTCAGACCAGCGCGGGGCCGACGATGACGCGCGCCCGGTTCAAACCAGGCCACTCGCATTGGTCTCCAAGGTTCCAAGACCGCCACACGTCCCCGAGACGCTCGACAGGGAGGGCTCACCCTCCTGGTCGGCCTCCTCAAGCGCGGCGAACGCGGTGCGCAAATCCTCAAGCCGCCGCGTCAATTTGGCGGACACAGTCTCGAGCGCCAGTTTGAACGCCCGGGCGCGATTGTCCGGCGAACGCGCGGGATCGACGATATCGGCGATCTTTCGAACCGGCACGTCGAGGCGGCGAAGAAGGACGATGGTGGCGGCTGTTCGCGCCTGCGCCGGAGTAAAGAGACGCACGCCGCTCGCCGTGCGAAGCGGCGAGAGCAAGCCCGCGGACTCGTAATGACGCAGGGCTCGCAGACTGGCGCCTGTCGCCTCACGAAGGCGCGCGATGCCGATCACGGCCGAGATCTTCGAATCCGGCTCGCCCGCGGCCGTCGAGAACATCTTGTCGATGGCGCCAAGGGCCTGGGCCTGGGTTCCGATCTGGTCTTTCGCGGTCAGCAATCTCGCCTCCTTGATCTGGTGCACGGCGGGCTCGTCCTCACTGGGACGCCAGGTCAGGGGTGTCGGCCAAGCCGGCGGCGCCGTCGCCAACGGCGTCGGCAAGACCCTCGGCCGCGGTGAGCACCTGGCTGGCGAACGCCTGCAGAAGCGACATCCTGCGCCGCTGGCCAGGCAGGTGGGGCGGCGTCGCATGAAGCGCCTGGCGCGCCAGGGCCCAACCGCCGATCACATCACCGCACAGCGTGAGGTATGGCGTGGCAGAGGCCAGGGAAGCTTCGCCCGGATTGGCAAGCAGCCACGTGGTCGCCCTGCGCAAGGCGGCATTGGCGACGAGCAGGCGACGGCTCGCGACCGAGAGCTCGGGCGTCTGGTCAAGCGCAGCGGCGACATCGTCGATTTCCGCGCAAAGCAGCCGCATCGCCGCCCCCTGGTCGCGGTGGATCTTCCGCGTGACCAGGTCGATGGCCTGGATGCCGTTGGTGCCTTCGTAGATCGGGCCGATGCGGGCGTCTCTGTAGTGTTGCGCCGCGCCGGTCTCCTCGACGAAGCCCATGCCGCCGTGGATTTGCACGCCGTTTGACGCGACTTCCACCCCGACCTCCGTCGACCAGGCCTTGGCGATCGGCGTCAGGAGTTCCTGGCGCGCGTTGGCGGCCTCTCGCTCCTGCTGCGCCTCGGCGAATATGGCGAGATCGGCGAGCACGGCCGTGGTCAGGCAGAGGCCGCGTGCGGCCGCGATCTTGGCCTTCATCAGGACGAGCGTGCGCCTGACGTCGGGATGATCGTAGATCGCGGCCGGGACCTGCGCCGACCAAGCCGAGCGGCCCTGCTTGCGCTCCTGGCTGTAGGTCAAGGCTCGCTGGAAGGCGCGCTCGGCGACGCCCACGCCCGAGGCTCCGATCTGGAGGCGCGCGGCGTTCATCATCGCGAACATGTGGGCCAGGCCCTGGCCGAGTTCACCGACCAGTTCGGCCTGGGCTCCGTCGAACACCATGACGCAGGTCGGCGAGCCGTGGATCCCCAGCTTGTGCTCGATGGACGCCGCGCCCAACGTGTTTCGCTCGCCCAGCGCGCCGTCGTCGTCGACCAGGACCTGGGTGGCCAGGAAGAGGCTGACGCCCTTGACGCCGGGCGGCGCGCCGGGCGTGCGGGCCAGGACCAGATGACAGATGTTCTCCGCCATGTCGTGGTCGCCCCAACTGATGAAGGTCTTCTCGCCGGTCAAGCGATAGCCGCCCTGGCCATCGGGCTCGGCGCGTGTCGTCAGGGTCGAAAGATCTGATCCGGCTTGGGGCTCTGTCAGGTTCATGGTGCCGGTCCACGCCCCTGAGACGAGCTTGGGCAGAACCAGCGCCTGCTGCCGCGGCGCGCCGTGAAGGCTTAGCGCTTCAATCGCGCCCAGCGTCAGCATGGGGCACAGGGCGAACGCGGGATTGGCCGCATGGAACACTTCGAACACCGCCAGTTCCAGGGCCTTGGGAAGGCCCTGGCCGCCATGCCGGATCTCAGCCGCGAGCGAGGTCCAGCCTTGTTGCGAGAACTGGCGATACGCCTCGGAGAAGCCTGTCGGCGCGATCACGCGACCATCGGCGCGCCGTGCGCCCTCAAGGTCGCCGGAGCGGTTGAGCGGAGCCAGGACCTCCGTGGCGAAGGTCCCGGCTGCGTCCAGGATCGCCTCGACGGTTTCGTCGTCGAGATCAGGAAAGGCGCGAGCGGCGAGCTGGGAGCACCCCGCGGCCTGCAAGGCGCAGGCGAGGTCGGTTACGGGTGCGCGAAAAGTCATGCTGTCCTCAAGATTGGTGTCGTCCACGCGCCGTGCGTCTCGCGCGGAGAGCGCCCAGCGAAATCCGCTGGGCGCTCTCCTTCGTGGGGCTGGGTCTCGGCAGCGCCATCTGTCCTAGAAGCGCCTGCCGATCGACACGCCGACCGTGCGCGGCTGGGTCAGAGTCACCGGCACGGGCGCACCCGGGACGAACTGATTGGTGGCGGTGGTCGCCGACACCTCACCGCGTACGTCGAAGACGTTCTTGATGTAGGGCGTGACCTGCCAACCGGCCGTCGAGGTTAGGCTCAGGGTCGCATCGACGACGTTGTAGCTGGCGAGCCTGTAGTTCAGCGACACGGTGCTGCCCGGGTAGCCGGAGTTGCGTTCGCCGACGTGACGCACGGCGACATTGACCGCGCCGCTGACGGAGTCCGTCAGGTCGAAGTTGTAGTTGGCCGCGAGGGCGGCGCTGAACTTCGGCGAGAGCGGCAACCGCGCGCCCTCATAGTTCAGGCCGAGGATCGCCGCCTGGGTTGTCAGCTTGGCGTCGGTATAGGCGCCCGTCGCCAGCACGTTGAGATGCGGGAGCAGGCGGTAGGACAGCGAGGCCTCCGCGCCTTTGACTCGCGCGTCGCCGGCGTTGACCAACTGGTTGATGCCGCCGATGTTGCGAACCTGCTGGATGTTGGTCCAGTCTATGCGGTAGGCGCTGACATTGAGGAAGCCGCGTCCTGGCAGGGTCTGCTTCAGTCCGACCTCGTAGTTCCATAGCTTGTCGGAAGCGAAGCTGGTGTTCCCGCTTCCCGCGCCGCCGGTCTGCAGGTTGGGCCCTCCAGGCCGATAACCGCTGGCGATGCGGCCGTAGATCATGGTCTCGTCGGTCGGGCGGTAGCGCAGGTTGAACAGATAGGTCTGCACGGACTCCTTGGCGGTTCCGCGACCGACGATGGAGGTGGTCGGCGCGGCCGGGTTCACGACCAGACCGATGCCGCCCGAGGAGAACACCTGGTCGTTCCAGGTCTGCCGCCCGCCGACGGTCACGTCCACGGTCGGGCTGATCTTTACCGTCGCATTGGCGAAGACGGCGAAGTCCTTGGCCGTGCTGGGCAAATCGAACCGGCCGATCGGCAGGCCCAGAAGTTGGCCCTTGGGATCGGCATTGTTCCAGATGTTGTCTGTCTGGGTCGTCTTCTCGTTGGAATAGAAGGCGCCGGCCACCCATTCGAAGGCGCGGTTGTCGGGCGAGGCCAGGCGCACCTCCTGGGTGAAGCGCTTGCTCGAGGTGTCGACCAGCAGGACGTAGGGATTGACGCCGGCCGGGCCCAGGAGCGGGCCCAGGATCGCGCTATAGGCCGTGGAGAGATCGCTCGTTGAGCTGTTGGTGGTCTTCTGGTAGGCGGTGATCGCGGTGAGCTTGGCCCAGTCCAGGTTCCAGCGAATGACGCCGCTGCCCAGATAGAGGTCTGCGTCGGATGGCTGCGGCGAGGCGAAGGACTGGTCGTAGTCGCCGCCGGTAGGAGCGTGGGTGACCGGATCGCGCATGGTCACCGCAAAGCCGTTGCTTTTGGTGCGCAGGGCAAAGCCGTTCAGCTGGACGTCGAAATCGGGCGCAACGTCAAACAGCAGGGAGGCCCGGCCATGCAGTGTGCGCGCGTCGCCGAGGTTCTTGCGGCCGTGGCTCGGATCATCGACGAAACCGGGGTCGTTTTGGGCGATGCCGACTGCCCGCAGGGCGACCTTGTCGCCCAGGGGCGCGTTGATCGACGCCCGAACCGCGCCGCCTGTCTCGCCGTGGCCAACGGAGACGCCTTCGGCCTCGATTTGGCCGGAGAGCGCCGTGAGGCTGGGCGTCTCGGTGATGTATCGCAGGGTGCCGCCGAGCGCATTGGCGCCAAACAGCGTGCCTTGCGGTCCGCTCAGGACCTCGACCCGTTGAAGGTCGAACAGTCCGATATTGATCGCCTGAGCCCCAGACCCGAACGGCGTGCTCGACCCGATCGCGACGTCATCGACATAGAGGCCGATCGCGCTGTTGAGCTGGTTGCCGGTGGTGATGCCGCGAATGACCACCTTGTTGGTGCTCGGCGAGGTGGCCTGAAAGCTGACGCCGGGCGTAAAGGCGGCGAAGTCGGCCAAGCTGTTGGCCTTCAGGCCCTGCAGCATCTGGCCGCTGATCGCGCTGACCGCGCCCGGGACGTCATGGATCCGCTCGTCGCGGCGGGTCGCCGTCACGATGATCTCTCCGATCATCACGCTGGCGTCGGCTTTCGGGGCCGGCTTGGCGGTGTCCTGGGCGTGAGCGGCTGGGCCGCAGAGCGTGACAGTCAGAGCGGATGCGCCGGACATGAACGTCAAAGCGAGTTTGCGAGACATGCTATTTAACCTCCCCTGTTTGTTTTTGTAAATATTTACACCAGGCCTATCATGGGTTTTGACGCGACGCAATTGAGCACGCGTCACGGCGCGCCTTTGCCGAATGCCGGGCGGTGCTGTCGTTAAAACCGGAGCGTTAGACGTCCCGCGTCGAGGCGCGTACGATCATCTGGGCGGGGATTTTTATGGCGCAGGGCTCGTCCGTCGCCGAGGTCTTCGAGATCAACGTGATCATGTGAGCCACCATCTCGGCGACGGGTGTGCGAACGGTCGTCAGCTGGTAGCTCTTGTAGCTCGCATCCGCGATATCATCGAAGCCGATGACGGCGACGTCGGCGGGCACCCTCAGGCCAAGCTCATGTCGAACGGCGTCCATGGCGCCCAAGGCCATGATGTCGGTCAGGCCGATCAAGGTGTCGGGTCGATCGGGCGCATCCATGAGGGCCAGGGCCGCCCGATAGCCGCCAGCATAGGTCAGGCCACCGTCGATGACCTGGATCGCGTCGGACCCAACGGCTCGTTCCAGACTCACCATGAGCGAGGCCTTGCGCTCTACGATGGTCGTGAGATCGGCGGGGCCGTCGATGACGCCAAAGCGCTTGCCGCCCCCCTTCAGCACGAGCTCGGCGGCCTGGAGGCCGGCGTCATGCTCGTCGCCCCGCACGCTGTGCACGGGTACGCCCGGCAGGTAGCGGCCCAAGGTGACCACCGGCACGCCGCGGCCAAGGCACAGCATCGCCATGCGGCTGGAGATCGACGCGGCCGCGATGACGATGGCGTCGACCTGGTATTGCAGCATGTGCTGCAGGGTGCGGTCGAAATCGGCGAGGTCAGGCGGGGTGAAGAGCAGCACCTGCTTGCCCTGGTCTTCCAGGCGCAGGCTGACCTCGTCCAGCATGGCCGCGAAGATGGGATTGGCCATGGTCGGCAGCATCAGCGCGACGATGTTGGTCTGCCGGGTGATCAGGCTGCGCGCCAAGTTGTTGGGGACATAGTTGAGCTTGCGAGCCGCCGCATAGACCTTTTCGGCCAGCTCGGGCGATATGCTGCTGCCGGGCGCGTAGGCTCGGCTGACGGCGGCGATCGACACGCCGGCCAGGCGGGCCACCTCCGTCGAATTGGCGCGATCGCGAGTCTTCCTGGTCATCGGGGCGTGCTGTTCTCGTCAATCATGGGAGTTCGGGCACCGCGTCCAATCAGGGGCGATGACCGCGCGGTTTCGGTTTTGCCTTTGGGCGAGCAGGCTTGTCCCATCCGCCGGACGGGAGCGCCGGGCGACGTCGTTCCCAACCCGGTCGGCGTGAAGGCAAGGTGCCAGGCCATCGTCTTCTCCCAACCGCGTGGTCCCTTTGCTAACTCAGCCATAGTGGTCGTCTATAGACGACCTTGACGCTGACTCGGTCCGATTTCGACCCCGAAACGCTCACGCCGCCAAGCGTGGCGCGCTCCCATGGCGACGATAGCCCAAGGGCCTGGCACCAGGAACATCAAGAACAGGGCGCGTATCGTCGAGCCACCGATTGTAAATATTTACAATAGACCGGCCGAGCCGTATTTCAACCATCGGCGAGTCGACGGCGTCGCTGCCGTTGGAGCGCTCGACGTATGGCGCGATATGCAAGGAACGTGAATGGATATCGAAGTTGTCGGCGTCATCGGCGCGGGTCAGATGGGGGCCGGGATCGCGCAGGTCTGCGCCGTCAACGGATACAAGGTCCTACTCCAGGACGTGAACGCAGAACGGGTCGAGCTTGGCCTGCAGGCGATCCGCACGAGCCTGGGCCGGCAGGTGTCACGCGGCTTGCTGGAGCCTGACGCCGCAGAGGCGGCCATGGCCTTGATCCAGCCGATCGAAGGCGTCAGCGCCTTTTCCGCATCGGACCTCGTCATCGAGGCGGCGACCGAGAACAAGACGCTCAAGCTCTCGATCCTGAAAGCCGTCTCGCCTCATCTGAAACCGAGCGCGATCCTGGCGTCCAACACCTCGTCGATCTCGATCACGCATCTGGCCGCCGGCGCCGAGCGCCCCGAACGGGTCATCGGCCTGCACTTCATGAATCCGGTGCCCGCGATGAAGCTCGTCGAGGTCATCCGGGGCATCGGGACGGGCCAGGATGTCTTTGATGCGATAACCGCATTTGCTCGGACCTTGGGCAAGACCGCCACTGAGTCCCAGGACTATCCAGGCTTCCTGGTCAATCGCGTGCTGATCCCGATGATCAACGAGGCGATCTACACCGTCTTCGAAGGCGTCGGCGGGATCGTCGCGGTAGACACGGCGATGAAGCATGGCGCCAACCAACCGATGGGACCCTTGGAGCTCGCCGACTTCATCGGCCTGGACACCGTGCTTTTCATCATGAACGTGCTGCACGACGGCATGGGCGACTCCAAGTATCGGCCGTGTCCGCTGTTGATGAACTACGTAGCGGCCGGTTGGCTGGGGCGAAAGACCGGACGTGGCTTCTACGATTACCGCGGCGAGACGCCCGTCCCGACCCGCTGATATCCGGCGACGCGACGGGCCTGAAATGACCTTATTGTCGCCGTCGCGAAGCCCGGCTACGCGTCACCCTTCGCGTCGATAAGGCGAAGGGCCGCTACGTCATCGACATGTCCGCCCGGGCGGCTGGCGCCACCTACAAAGATCATTTGGAGCGTGAACGCGGAAGCGAATGGCAGGGGGACAAGCTTCGGTTTGTCGACCCGCCTGGACCGACCTACGATTACTGGCGGGCCAGAACGCAGAACGCCGTGACCACCGACTCGATATCGATGGCGAACAAGATGATCAAGGCCATCGAAGTTCGGCGCTAAGCGGACTTGGCGGCGGCTGTCCGTTCCGGCTACACAATCCAAGTTAATGTTCCAGATTAAGTATCCAGGATTGTTAGCGAAATTTGGAGAACCGCTGTTATGCGAACAGTCTACGCAATCACCGACGCCGTTGGCTAAAGCGTCGCCTGCGGATCATTTCCCTGATCTGCCCTGCGTCACTCATGGTTGTTTTTCGGGCAGGCTTGCAAGGCTAGCGACATAAGGTCGCTACCCTGAGGTTGTCTTATTTACCTTAATTTAATCTCGGCATCCCAGGTTGCCCGTGCGGCAAATACAACAGAGACAGGCATTGCCTTGATGTCGCTCCCTGTTGTTGGGGGCCAGTTGCTTTGTCTGATATTGAACACACTTTGGTCGTTCTCACCGGGGACGTGACTGTTTCAAGCATATTCGCGGCTCACGCCGAGATGGCCGGCGCCTTGCGTCAGCACGCGCCGGTGATCGTTGACATCAGCGACGTCAGCGAAGTCGACCTGACCTTCATCCAGCTTTTGGAGGCCGCGCGTCGGGCGGCGGCCGAAAAGGGGCAGGACTTGACTCTGCGTCACCCCGCCGACGGGGCGGTGCTCGAAATTCTTCGACGCGGTGGGTTCCTTGATGACGACGCCTCCGACCGCTCGATGTTCTGGCTGCAAGGGGAAGTTGGACAATGACCGCGATCCTGACCGTTGATGATTCCGCCAGCATTCGCCAAGCCATCAAGATCGCGCTCAGCGGCGAAGGCTACAGCGTCACCGAAGCGGTGAACGGGGCCGAGGGCCTGGAGAAGGGCAGCGCGGGCGGCTACGACCTGATCGTCACCGACCTGAACATGCCGGTGATGGACGGGCTGGCGATGATCCGCGAACTGCGCAAGCGTCCAGCCGGCGCCGGCGTGCCGATCCTCTTCCTGACCACCGAATCCGATGCGGGCATCAAGCAGGAGGCCAAGGCTGCCGGCGCGACCGGCTGGCTCACCAAGCCTTTCGACCCTGAACAGCTGGTCCGGGTCGTCAAGAAGGTCCTGGCCAAGTGAGCGGCCTGGATCCCGTCGAGACCTTCCGTCAGGAAGCGCAGGAACTGCTGGAGCAGATCGAGCAGGGTCTCCTGGACTTGGCCCATCGTCCCGGGGATCGCGATCTGGTGGATGCGGTGTTCCGGGGTCTGCACACCCTGAAGGGGTCGGGCGCGATGTTCGGCTTCGACGCGCTCGCCGCCTTCACTCATCACTGCGAAACCATTTTCGATCGCGTCCGCAAGGGCGAGGTGGCCGCTTCCTCCGAACTGGTGGGCGCGGTCCTGGCGTGTCAGGACCACATGCGCGCCTTGGCCGAGGGCCGACCCGCGTCCGACGAGACCGCGGAGTTCCTGCTGGCCGAGCTGCACCGCGTGGTGGAGAGCGCTGGCGACGGCGCCGCCCCCGCTGCGCCGGCCGTGCCCGCCCTCAACACCTGGCGCGTGCGCTTCAGCCTGCCCGCCGACGCGTTGATGAACGGCACGCGCCCCTTGCCGCTGCTCGACGAGCTGCGCGACCTGGGCGATTGCCACGTCCGCGCGGTGACCGATGCGTTGCCACCCTTCGACGTCCTGGTTCCGACCGAATGCCACCTGGCCTGGGACGTCACCCTGACGACCGTCCACGGCCGCGACGCGATCGAGGATGTGTTCATCTTCGTGATCGACGACATGACCCTGGATATTCAGGCGGTCGGTTCTGATCTGACCGAAGTCGGCAGCCTGGCCGTCGCTGAGCAAGCGCTCGCCGCGTCCACCGAGATCGAGACGCCGGCCGTCGCCGACGCCGCCGCGACGTCCGACACGCGCGGCAAGACCGGCGACACCGTCCGGGTCCCCGCCGAGCGGCTGGACGAAATGATGGACCGGGTCGGCGAGCTGGTGATCGCCCAGTCGCGCCTCAAGTCCCTGGCCGCGTCCAGCACCGACATGGCCCTGCGTTCGGTCGCCGAGGAGATAGAGCGGTTGGCCTCCGAGATGCGCGACACCATGATGGTCGTGCGTATGGTGCCGATCGCCCAGCTGTTTGGCCGCTTCCGCCGGCTGATCCACGACCTAGCCCGCGACACCGGCAAGACCATCGAGCTGTCGACCGAAGGCGAAGGCACCGAGCTGGACAAGACGGTGATCGAACGCCTGGCCGATCCACTGATTCAC
>FSVN01000204.1_pt1 | contig 21278 bp, 19 predicted proteins | sample 1637751 | NCBI WGS metagenome assembly FSVN01 (sample SAMEA3914814, study PRJEB12502) | metagenome | biome: forest; material: soil | place: USA | collected 2011-09-16 | depth 0.1 m
AGCTGCGCCAGGCGGAACGGCTGGCCCTTGCTCAGCAGATGCTCGACCACGCCGCCGATGTTGTCGGACACCAGGACGGTGGCGTGGGTCTTGATCGGCCGGAACGGACCTTGAAAATCTTCCAGGCTCTTGAGGAACCCCGGGAACATCGGGTCGCCGTGGTTGGGGAAATCAAGGTGGCCTTGCGGCTCGACCCGCGTCGGCGACACCGCCAGCGATTTGTGCACCCTCAGGAAGTGGGCGACATAGGGGTGGCCCGGAAACGCCTGACGCCAGTTGGCGTGGCCGTGGATTTCCAGTTTGCCGACGATCTGCGCGGCCGTCTCGTCGGCGTCGTGGACCATCAGATCGCCGCTCAGCAGCAGGTCATAGAGGCTCATCTCGTTCTCCTTGCGTCGGCCGCGCGATGGCGCTCGCCGTTCGTGATCTTCAGTCCTTGACCAGCAGCAGGCTGCCGGCGAGCGGCCCGCCGCCGGCGGCGCAGACCGCCACGTGCGGGTCGCGGATCTGGCGCTCGCCTCCACGGCCCCAAAGCTGGGTGCAGGCCTCGTGGACGTAGCCCAGTCCGTGGGTGCGTCCGCCCGAGAGCTGGCCGCCGTTGGTGTTCAGGGGTAGTTCGCCGTCCAGCGCGATCCGATGGCCGCCCTCGACAAAGGCCCCGCTTTGGCCCTTCGGGCACAGGCCGAGGCCCTCCAGCCACATCATCGTCAGGATGCTGAAGCCGTCGTAGAGCTGCGCCGTGTCCACATCGGCCGGCTTGAAGTCGGTGCGCGCCCACATGGCGTTGGCCGCATCCGGCGTGGCGTTGGCGGTCAGGTCGACCTGGTCCCAGAGATAGGGCTGATTCATTGCCGCCCCGATCGCCTCGATGCGAACAGGCGGATTGCGCAGGTCCCTGGCGATGTCCTTTCGCGACAGGACGATGGCGGTGGAGGCATCGCAATGGACGTCGCAGTCGAACATCCGCAATGGCGTGGAGATCATCTTCGACGCGAAATAGTCGTCCATCGTCATGGGCTTGCGCATGACGGCCTTGGGGTTGAGCAAGGCGTTGCGGCGGGCGTTCAGGGCGATCTGGGCCAGTTGTTCCGGTGTCGTGCCGTACTTTTCCATGTGGCTGGCGGCATACATGGCGGTGATGTTGACCACCGACAGCACGTTGAACGGCGTGCACCATTGCCACATGAAATTGCCGTCGCGCGGGCCGGACTTGGCGGCGAGGCTCTGGTCCTTGCTGCCGCTCAGGCGGTTGCTGGATTCGGTGATGGTGCGGAAGACCAGAACGTTCTTGGCCATGCCCGAGGCGATGGCCATCGCACCATTCATCAGGCCGGCCAGCGGTCCCGCCGCCTCATAGCCGCCGCTGAACCAGTTGCAGTTGAGGCCGAACATGCTCAGCACCGCCAAGGGGCCGACCGGCGAGAAGCTGCTGCCATTGGTGTTGTCGCCGGGCCAGGAGCAGACGCCGTCGATGTCCTTGGGCTTGAGGCCCGCATCGGCGATGGCTTCCAGCGCCGCGTCCACCGTCAGCTGCATGGCCGAGCGCGAGGATGGGCGGCCGACCTCGGACTGGCCGACGCCGACGATCGCGACGTCCTTTTCCAGGATGCGCGCGCCCATCAGGCCGCCGCCTTTTCAAACAAGGGAATCCAGACGTCCTCGACGTTCTCGAACACAACGCTCACCGGCATTCCGATCTCCACGGCGTCGGGCGGGCAGTTCACGACATTGGACAGGAACCGCAGGCCCTCCTGCTCCTCGAGTTCGACGATGGCGACGACGTAGGGCTCGCTGAGCCCAGCCGTCCAAACCTGGTGATTGATCGTGAAGGTCAGCACCCGGCCGCGTCCGGACACCGGCGTCGGCGCGACGTTCAGGCTGGTGCAGTGGCGGCAGACCGGCGCGGGCGGATGAAAATACCGCGTGCAGTCGCCGCAACGGTGCATGCGCAGTTCGCCGACCTCGCCTCCGGTCCAGAAGGGGCGCGTCTCCGCGTTGAGCAATGGAAGCTTTCTCATCGGGGCGCCTCTAGGCTGTGCTGACGACGATCCATCTAGCGCCCCGTGAAGACGGGTTGGCGCTTTTCCTTGAAGGCCGCGGCGGCCTCGCGGCGATCCTCGGTCGACATCAGAAGGACGAACAGATCTTTTTCCAGCTTCAACCCGGCGCGAAGGTCCAGTTCAAGGCCGTCGCGAGCGGCTTCCTTGGCGTAGGCCGAGGCGGCGCCGGGCCTGGAGGCGATGCGTTCGGCCAGGGCCTGGACCTCGTCGATCAGGCTGTCGTTGGAGGCCGATAGGCGCGACACCAGCCCGATGCGATGGGCTTCCGTCGCGTCGATCCTGTCGCCGCTCAGCAACAGGTCGAGCGCTCGGCCAAGGCCGATGATGCGAGGCAGGCGTTGGGTGCCGCCGCCGCCTGGGATCAGGCCAAGTCCGGTCTCGGGCAGGCCGAACACGGCGTTTGGCGAGGCGATCCGAATGTCACAAGCCATCGAGATTTCCAGGCCACCGCCCAGGCAATAGCCGTGTATGGCGGCGATCACCGGCTTGCGCACCCGGTCCAGGGCCTCGATCCAGCCCGGCGTCATCTCGGCGCGGAGCACCGGCAAGGACGTCGCGTCACTCTGCGACTTGATGTCGGCGCCGGCGCAGAAGCCGCGTTCGCCAGCCCCACGGATGACGATCGCGCCGACATCGGGATCGGCGTCCAGCGCCTCCAGCGCCTGCGTCACCTCGCGGCGCAGGGCGGGATTGATCGCATTGATCTGTCCGGGGCGGCTCAGGATGATCCAGCCCACGCGATTGACGCGTTCGATCTGGACGGTGTGGTCGATGGCTCCATCTGCCATGGTCGTCATGCTCCGACATGACCGGCGGACGGCGCGCGGCCGCCGACGGTGTCCTGGGAAGTGCGAAGGAGGGGTTTCATGCGCTGACCCGGCCAACGAAGCGCTCGGATCGGCGCGCGGCGAGCCAGGCGGCGAAGAAATGCAGGCCCGACCACAGGCTGAAGATCATCACCGCGGCGATGCCGAGCTTCAGGGAGTTAGGTCCCCCGACACGGTCACTGACCACGCCCACGACCAGAGGGCCAACGCCGTAGCCGACCAGGTTGGTCACGGCCTGGACTGCGGACACGACGACGCCTCTCATGCGCGGCTCCACGCCGGTGACGAGGATCGCGTAGGCAGGGGCGGTAAAGCCGCGCGAGACGATCTCGAAGACGACAAAGCCGACGGCCACGACCGCGAGGGATGATCCCAAGGCGAATACAAGTCCGGAGATGCAGGCGAGGACGCAGGCGACCATCGGCGCGGCCGGCAAGGCCTGCACGCCCCAGCGGCGAACCACGGCGTCTCCAACCGGACCGCCCATGAGCGAGCCCAGTGCGCCGAAGAGACCGACGCCAAGACCCGCCATCAGGCCGGCCTGAGGCAGGGTGAAGCCCTGGGTGCGGACCAGAAAGGACGCGGCCCAGACCGGGACGCCCGACATGGCCAGCGAGGCCAGCCCGATGCCGACGAAGGCATGGAAGACCGTCGGGTTGGCGCAGACGAACCGTTGTGTCTCAAACACCGAGGGCGCTGGCCCGGTGTCGCCTTGGCCGAGATCGCGCTCACGGGCGGGTTCGCGGACGGTGAGGACGATCAGAACGGCCAGGATCAGTCCGGGAACGCCGGCGACGAAAAAGGCGGCTCGCCAGCCATGGTTGGCCGCGATCACACCTCCGAGCACGAGGCTGATGGCCGTGCCGAGCGCCGTGCTGGTCCAGAACACGCCCATGGCCGTCGAGCGTCGGCTCTTGGGAAAGAGGTCCGCAATCATCGACATCGCCGTGGGCGCCGCCGCCGATTCCGACGCGCCGACCGCCAGGCGGGCCATCACCAAGGCCGGATAGCTTTGGGCGAAGCCGCAGAGGGCGGTGCAAAGGCTCCAGACCGTGACCATCGTCGCGAGCAACCGCGTTCGGTTGACCCGATCGATCAGCCATCCCATCGGCAGTCCCATCAGGGCATAGGTCAGGCCGAAGGCGAGGCCGGTCAGCAGGCCCAACTGGCTGTCCGAAAGTCTGAACTCGGCCTTCACCGGCTCGATCAGGATCGACATTGCTGATCGGTCGATCGAGTTGGAGACATAGACGAGCGTCAGGATGGCGAGCGTGTACCAGGCGCCCTTGGAGATCGCGGGGGAGGAGGCGTTCGCCGCCACTACAAACCCGCCGTGTGAACCGGAGGAGGCGCTGCTTGGATGTGCATGACGACGATCACTGGTATCCTCCGGACGCGTTCTGTGTGGCGTCTCTTTCAGCAACGCTAGAGCGACGCATGCAATTCGGCAAGTGAAACGAACTTCTGGTATCAGAATAATGCGGTTGTCGCTCGCCTGCCTGGTGACTAGATAGGGGCGGCGGGCCGCCAGGTGTCCGCGCCTTCCGCGAGGTCGCCCGTGCGAGCCCTTCTGAGTCTGCAGGCCGGCGGCCCGGAAACCCTGAGGGTTTGCGACATCGATGAGCCCTCGCCCGGGCCGGGGCAGGTCGCTGTGGCCGTTCAGGCCTGCGGGGTCAATTTCCCCGATCTGCTGGTCATAGAGGACAAGTACCAACTTCGACCGCCCCGCCCGTTTTCGCCAGGTAGTGAACTGGCGGGCGTGGTGCGCGCGGTTGGCGAGGGTGTCGCTTCGCCCCGTGTGGGCGAGCGCGTGTCCGCGTCGCTGCCGTTCGGTGCGATGGCGGAGGTCGTCATCGTGGCGGCGGACCGCTGCACGGTCGTGCCCGGCGCCATGCCGATCGACGAAGCGGCCGCTTTCCAGGTGACCTATGGCACAGTCTATCATGCCCTGGTGGGGCGTGCGGGCCTGCGACCGGGCGAGACGCTGCTGGTCCTCGGAGCCGGGGGCGGCATTGGGCTGGCCGCCGTGGAGTTGGGCAAGGCCCTGGGCGCTCGCGTGATCGCGGCCGCGTCTTCACAGGACAAGCTGGACGCGGCGGCAGCCGTGGGCGCCGATGCGGGGGTGCTCTATCCGCAAGCGTTGGAAGGCGCTGGGCAGGCCAAGGCTTTCACCGAAGCTGTCCGGGCCGCCTGCGGCGGAGAAGGGGTCGATGTCGTGATTGATCCCGTCGGCGGCGCCTATGCCGAGCCGGCGTTCCGGTCCATCGCCTGGCAAGGGCGCTACCTGGTCGTGGGTTTCGCGGCCGGCATTCCCGCTATCCCGCTGAATCTTGTCCTGCTCAAGGGCGCCCAGATCATCGGTGTCTTCTGGGGTGCGCACATGGCGCGCGATCCTCGGGCGGGCGCGCGGGATATGAAGGCGTTGCTCGACCTCTATGTGGCGGGCAAGATCAGGCCACGCATCTCCGAGCGCTATTGTCTGGAGCGGGGCGGGGAGGCGATCGCGCGGTTGGGGTCGCGCGGCGTGTCGGGCAAGGTCATCGTGGAAGTGATTGGTTCTGAAAGTAGAACGGTCACCTAATATCAGAATTATGCTGGACCGATCGGACAGGTCCGACTAATTTATGACCACGAGGCCTTCGTAACGCGAGGGCAGGGTTCCTGCCCGGCATCCAGATCAACTGGATGGAAATCGGCGGGAGCGCTGGGGACGAAATTCGATGCCCTTCACCGTCGTCGCCCCTGGGGTGACCCATGCGACGGTTGACGGGTCATCGCCAGGGTGGACGGAATGAACGCGATGACCAAGACGATCGAGACGGGATGGCGGACCGGCCCCCGCGACACGCCGGTCGCCGCGCTGCGCCGCGCCGTCGCGGCGCATCCGGACAAGGTCTTCCTGGACTTCAGTGGCGACAAACACACCTATGCGGCGTTTGACAGGGCCAGCAATCGGTTCGCCCACGCGTTGCAGTCGCTAGGCTTGGTCGCTGCCGCGCCGATCGTCTCCATGCTGGACAACAACGTGGACGCGGTCACGACCTGGATCGCGGCCAACAAGATTTCCGCGATCAGCGTTCCTCTGAATACCGCCCTGATCGGTCAGTTCCTGCGGCACCAGATCGAGGACGCGGGGGCCAGCCTGCTGGTCTGCGAGGCGCGATATCTGCAGCGCATTCTGGATATCGAGGATCAGCTGACCGCCTTGAGGACCGTGCTGGTCCGCGGCGCCTTCGAGCCCGCGTCCGGTTCGGCGCTGAACATCGTCCCGCTCGACGATCATCGGGGCGCCGACGACAGCGCGTTCGAAGAGTTGCCCGATCCCGGCGCGCTGAACGCCCTGATCTATACGTCGGGGACGACGGGGCCGTCCAAGGGATGCATGATCACCGGCAACCAGATGTGCCATTTCGCGAGGATGCTGACGCGCTCAGCGCCGTTCGGGCCGGACGACATCTATTGGACGCCCTTGCCGCTGTTTCACATGAACGCCATCGCGACAGGCGTCGTGTCGGTGATGCTGGTGGGCGCGACCATCTCGTTCGCGCCGAAATTCTCGGTGTCGGGGTTCTGGCCCGCGATCGAAACCTCAGGGGCGACCGTCATTTCGATCCTGGGGTCCTTGGGCACCCTGCTCGCACGGGCCGAGGAGCACGAGGCCATGGCCCGCTGCTTTGGCCAGATCCATACCGTGAAGGGCAATCCGTTCCCGGAGGAGATCAAGCAGATCTGGCGCAACCGCTTCGGCGCCCAGAAGGTTGGCTCCAATGTCTACGGCCTGACCGAGGGCCTGCTGACCTCGATGCCCGCCGACGGATCCTACGCGGAGGGATCTTCGGGCAAGGCGGCGCCGGAGCTGGACGTCCGCATTTTCGACGACAACGACAACGAGGTTCCGATCGGCACGGCCGGCGAGGTGGTGTGTCGCCCGCTGATGCCCGACATCATCTTCAAGGGTTACTGGCGTCGACCCGAGGACACCCTGAAGGTCATGGGGAACCTGTGGTTCCACACGGGCGACATCGGCAAGTTCGACGAGAATGGCTTCTTCTATTTCGTCGACCGCAAGAAGGACTACCTGCGGCGGCGCGGGGAGAACATCTCGAGCTTCGAGATGGAAACCTCGATCCTGACCCATCCCGCGATCGAGCAGGTCGCCGTTCACGCAGTGCCGTCGAACCTGCAGGAAGACGACCTGAAGGTCACCGCCAAGCTCAAGCCCGGGGCCGTGCTGTCCGAGGAAGAGTTGTGCCGCTGGCTGATCGAGCGCGTGCCCTACTATGCCGTGCCGCGTTACATCGAGTTCCGAGCTGAACTACCGGTCAATCCGCAGGGCCGCGTGCTCAAGTTCCAGCTTCGCGATGAGGGTGCGACCCCAACCACCTGGGATATCGAGACCACGGACATCAAGCCCAGCCGGTGATGCTCGCGGCGCGCCGCCGCGGGGCGCCGCTCATCCCATGGCGTCGACGTCTTCACGCCTTCTGACGGACAGCCTGGCCCGCGCTTTGGGGCCGTCAGGCGGCGCCATCCCAGCGGATCGCGTCGTCGCTTTTGCCGGCTCGCGGAGCCGATCGCCTGGAGGAGGCCTCGATGCGCCTGTTGTCATTCGAACTGAACGGCGCGCCGACCGTGGGCGTACGCCTGGGCGAGGAAGTCATCAACCTGGGCGTCGCCGCGCCGGAACTGCCGCGGGACATCCGTGCATTGCTGGCGGCCGGTCCAGAGGCGTTGGCGGCGGCGGAACGCGCTGCGGCGGCCGCGCCGGGACACGCGCGTCATCCGCTCCAGGGCGTGCGTCACCTGGTCCCCATTCCCCGGCCCGACAAGATCATCGGCCTGGGCAAGACCTACATGAAGCACGTCGCCGAAATGAACGCCGAAGCCTCGTCGTTTCCGGGAATGTTCCTGCGCGTTCCGGATTCCCTGGTGGCCCACAATAGGCCGATATGGCGGCCGGAGGCCTCGGACACGCTCGACTATGAGGGCGAGCTGATGGTGGTCATCGGTCGGGGAGGGCGCATGATATCGCGCGAAAACGCCCTGCAGCACGTCGCCGGCTATGCCTGTCACAACGATGGCAGCGTACGCGCCTACAACTACATTCCCTCGGCGGTGACCGCCGGGAAGAACTTCCTCAATACCGGCGGGTTCGGGCCAGAGATCGTGACCGCCGACGAACTGCCGCCCGGGTGCAAGGGGTTGAGGCTCACAACCCATGTCAACGGCGACTTACGGCAGAGCGCCGACATCGCCGAGTTGCACTGGGATGTCGCCCATCTGGTCCATCTGATGTCGACCATCTTCACCCTCTATCCGGGCGACCTGATCGCCACCGGAACGCCGTCCGGCTGCGCGGCCGCGGCCGCGCAGCCGCAATGGCTTGTCCCGGGTGATGTGGTGCGGGTGGAGATCGAGGGTGTCGGCGTGCTGGTCAACCCGATCGAGGACGCGCCCAAGGCGGCGCCGGACGATAGGATCTAGCGCACCATCATCAGGCCGCCGTCCACCGCCAAGGTCTGGCCGGTGATGAAGCGCGCCGCGTCGCTGGCCAGGAACACCAGAACGGGCGCCATGTCCGTGTCGGGATCGCCCAATCGCCCGCCCAGGGGGATCATCATGGCCATCCCCCGGTCGTGGGCCTCTAGTTGCTCGGGCGACATGCCTGCGCGGGTCGTGTCGTACATCGGGGTCCACATGCCGGGCGCGACCGCATTGGCCGCGATGCCGTAGCGCCCCCACTCCTGGGCGATCGTGCGGGTCCAGGCCAGGACCGCGCCTTTCGAGGCGGCGTAGTGGGCGCAACCGCGCAGACCCAGGGCGCCGGCGGCGGAAGCGAAATTGACGATGCGGCCGCCACGGTCCTTGAGGTGGGGGAAGGCGGCCTGGTTGGTGATCATGGTGCCCTTGGCGTTGACGCCGAGCACCAGGTCCCATTCGTCGTCAGTGATCTCTTCGGCTGGGGTGTAGCGCTGGAGGCCCGCGACATGGATGAGGACGTCGAGACCGCCCATTTCGGCGACAGCCCGGTCCACGGCGGCCGTCGTCGAGGCGCGCGATGACACGTCGCATACGCCATGGGTCAGGCGTCCGGCGTTCGACGCGGGCGTTTCCACCGTCGAGATGTCGAGGCCGGTGACTCGCGCACCCGCCTCCGCCAGCGCCCGCGCGGCGCTGGCGCCGATTCCGCGGCCGGCGCCTGTCACGATGATCCGCTTGCCCGCTAGGGTGGCTGTGTCTGTCATGAGAGTCTCCTGCATCGGCTAGCCCTTGCTGTTCAATCGCTTCGCCGTATTTCGGCGTCCCCGTCGCGGTTGCGCGGCGGGCTTGAGCGTCTCTCCCGGTGATTGACCTTAAGGCGCCCGCCTTCTTATCTCAGATTTTTATTCTTGCTACAGATTTCCAATTCTGTTTAGTTTGTCCGCAACGCGGCGCCTTCAGGCGGTCGTGAAATGTGGGGCGATAGACCCCCAACGGGGAGGTTTTAGATGCAGTCCAAGGCCAGTCGACGTGTGTCTAAGTTCCTGCGGCGTGGAAGCGCCCTTGGCCTGTTGGCCTGCACGGCGCTGACCGCGCCCGCATTCGCCCAGAGCGCAGCACCCCAAGCCCAGGTCCAGTCGGATCAACTCGAGGAAGTCGTCGTCACGGCTCGCCGGACGGAGGAAAACCTCCAGAGCACCCCCGTTGCGGTCACGGCCCTCGGCGCGGCGGCGCTTGAGCGGGCCCAGGTGTCCGATGTCACCGATCTCCAGCGTACAACGCCCAGCCTCTCGATCGCCACCGGAGCGCCGTCGGCGTCGGGGTTCGCCTTCGTGGCCATGCGCGGCCAGGGAAACCTCCAGGCGCTGGTCTCCAACGACCCGGCCGTCGCGATCTATGTCGACGGCGTCTACATCCCGCGTCCGTCCCAAGGCCTGACCGATCTGCTCGACCTGCAGCGTGTCGAAGTCCTGCGCGGCCCGCAGGGCACTCTGTTTGGCCGCAACACCATCGGCGGCGCCGTCAATATCCTGTCGGCCGATCCGACCGACGAGTTTAGCGGCTTCGTGAAGGTCGACGCCGGAAACTATGACCAGCGCGGCGCCAGCCTCGTCGTCAATGGCCCCCTGACGGACAAGATCTCGGGCCGCCTCGTGGCCTCCACCAAGAGCCGGGACGGCTACGGGCACGACGTTCCGCTCAATCGCGATATCTGGTCTCAGGACAGCGATTTCATCCGTGGCAAGCTGAAGTACGAGGACGGCCCAGTTCAACTGGTCCTGTCGGGCGACTACAACAAGATCAGCGACAACGGCCAGTTCACCGCCCTGCACGCCTATGCTCCTGAGCTGTTTGGTCCCACCGGATCGTTTGGTCCGTTCGGCCTGGCGCCGACGCTGAACGCCTCGCTGCATAACCATGGCTTCTACGACAGCTATGCGACGGGCTTCTTCGTTCCATCGAGCAACCCCAACTTCGCGGCCCTGCCGGCGGAGGTCAAGGCGCTCTACACCATGCCCCTGGGCAACCGGTTGGAGGCCTACGGCTTTGGCCTGAACGGCTCGGTGGACCTGGGTGGCGTGACGCTGAAGTCGATCACTGGCTACCGGTTCAGCGACACCGACGGCGTCGTCGACACCGACGGCACGCCCGCCCCGATCCTGACGACCTGGGCCGGCTACAGCTCGAAGCAGTGGTCTCAGGAGCTCCAGATCAGCGGCGGTTTCGGCGACAAGTTCACCTATATCGCCGGCGGCTACTATTCCGACGAGAAGGGGCAGGAATTCAGCCGCTCGCAGAACTTCGGCTTCCTGCCGTACTCTGCGACGACGCGTCCCTATGCGGGCTTTGCCGGACAGAACCTCGCCGATGTGCACAACACCTCGGCCGGCGTGTTCGGCCAGGGCTACTATCAGCTGACCGACAGTGTCCGGGCCACGGGCGGGCTCCGCTGGACCTGGGATGACCGCGACACCAAGCTCTACAACTACTCCACCTGGGGCGTGGCCTCGACCTGCAATCTTCCCAGCCCAGACGTCGCGGGCGTCTGCGCCCAGACGCAGAAGACGAGCTTCAACTATCCGGCCTGGACCTTCGGTCTTGACTGGCAGGTCGACGATACCGTGTTCGCCTACATCCAGACGCGGCGGGCTTCCAAGTCCGGCGGCTGGAACACGCGCGCCGGCGGCCTTCCGGCCTTCCGGCCCGAGACCACCCGCGACGTCGAAGCGGGCCTGAAGGCCACCTGGCTCGACAACCGCCTGCGCACGAACATCGCCGTCTTCCATTCCTGGCAGTCGGACGTTCAACGTAACGCGGCGGCCCTGACGCCGGCGGGCGCCAGCACCCAGTTCATCGTCAACGCCGGCGACGCCCGCGTCTACGGGGTCGAACTGGAAGGCGCCTACCGCCCGTGGACCGGCATGGAAGTGACGGCCAACCTCAGCCTGATGAACGGCGAATACAAAAGCGGATCGTTCATCGAACAGCAGTCCGTGCCTGGCGCGGCGCTGACGGGTTGCACGCCGGCGGGCGCATCGTCGATCTGCCCGGTTGACCGCAGCGCCGAAGAACTGCCGCAGCTTCCCAAGCGCCAGTTCAACCTGGGAGCCACCCAAAGCCTGCCGACGTCCTTTGGCCGGGTGACCCTGCACGCCGACTACGCCTACCTGGGCAAGCAGTACTATAACCCCGTCACGCCGGCCGCTCAGCAATCGGCCACGACCAAGGCCATCTACGCGGCCTCGAACGCCATCACCGAGACCCCGGGCTACGGCTTGCTGAACGCTCGCGTCACCGTCGAATTCGACGCCCACAGCATCGAACTCGCCATCTACGCCAAGAACCTGACCAGCAAGGAATACAATGTTCGTCAGTTCGCCGACGTCTATGCGGCTGGTCTTGGCTTCGCCACCGACTTTATCGGCGAGCCGCGGACCTACGGCGCCTCTCTGACCAAGCGCTTCTAAACCCTATACCTCGGCAATACTGGCCGCCGACCGTCACTGGTCGGCGGCTTTTTCTTGCGATGAGCCCGGCTAGCCAGCGGGCGGGTCGAATGGGACAGCAAAAAGGCCTCCGTCAGTGACGGAGGCCTTTTCAGATTGGCGCTGTCGCCAGACCTGAATGATCAGGGAACATCCCAGATCACATGGACCGCATCCGGCCCGCGCAAGGAAACACCGCGCACTTCTGGACGAGGATGATCCGGATCGAGGCGCAGATTGGGCAACCGGTCGAGCAGCAGGCCGACGGCCTCCTCGATCTCCACCTTGGCCAGCCACATGCCCACGCACATGTGGGCGCCGAACCCGAACCCGAAGGCCGCCATTTGCTTGCGGTCGATGTCGAACAGGTCGGGATTGTCGAATACGGCGTCGTCCCGGTTGGCCGAAGCGACGCAGGCCGAGATGATCGAGCCCTTGGGAATGGTCACCCCCTGAAGCGTGACGTCCGTCTGGCATTCGCGGACCTTGAACGTGGCCACGGCGTCGTGGCGCACGCTCTCGTCCAGCACCTTGCGCATCAGGGTCCGATCCGCCCGCAGGCGCTCGAGCACTTCGGGATGATCGAACAGGTGGGTCATCATGATCGCGAAGGTTCTTGAGGTCGTCTCCGACGCGGCCGGTAGCATCATCCGCACGAAATTGGTGATCTGATGATCGCTCAGGGTCCGACCTTCGAACTCGGCGCGGATCAACCGGCTGATCAGATCAGCGCCCTCGGCCCCGGAGGCTCGGCGCGCCTGGACGGCGGCGAGGGTTGGGTCGTAGAGCTCCTGGAAGGCCTGGAAGGCGGCGCGCTTGGCCTCCGGGTCGTTGGCCATGCCGCCCAGCACCTTGAGCGCCTTGGTGGCGAAGGTCTCCAGCGCCGCCGGATCGTCATCCTGGAAGCCCAGGACGGCGTAGACGACATGGATGGGGAACATCACGCCGACGCTGCCGATCAGCTCCGTCTTGCCCAGGGAGACCAGCGGCTCGATGAATGACTTCTCGATCAGCGGCCGGATGCAGGTCTCGCGCCATTCCTCCATCACCGCGGGGGTGAAGGACGGCTGCAGGATGCCGCGCAACTGCCGATGTTCATCGCCGTCCAGCCCGGTGATCATCAGTCCGTCGAGGAACTGACCCAGGCCGGTCTCCATCAGAATGCCGCTGGTGAAGGTCTTGGTGTCGCGCAACACCTTCATGACGTCGGCATGCTTGAAGATCGTGTAGATCGGGCGACCGGTGTGGCCCGCGAACGACGCCGCGCCGAGTTCGGCGCAGATGTCGCCCTCCATCACCGGCATGTTCTCGCGGTGGTCGCGATAGATCGCCTCGAGATTCTTGTCGTCGCCCGCAAACAGGGCGCCGACCTGGGCGAAGCCCTCCGCGAGATCCTTGTTGGGGGTCATCTGGGCGGTGCTCATCGGTGTTCCTTCCCGGAAATTCGGCCCGCTGCGTGGGCGCCTTTTATTTCAAATGCAGAATAGCATTCTATTTGGAATGTCCACGAATCTTGGATGGATTTTGTCGGTCAATGGCCATGGATAGCGCCGATCGCGGCCGGATCCGTATAGTCGCGCCATCGGACGAGCTTGCCGTCGTCGTCTAGTTCGAAGACGCCCGCGATGGAGAAGGCGGCGATCTCGCGTCCGTCGGCGGCGACAAGGCGATCCATCCGTTCGGTCAGGACGACATTGCCCACGGCGGCGATATGCAGGGTCTCCACGAGGATCGTCGCATAGCCCATGCTGGCCTCGAACTTCGCGCCGAGCGCCAGGGCCTCATCGGCGCCAACCGTCTTCGACAGGCCCATGTTGAGCCATTCCGTGTCCGGTCGGAACAGGTCGCGGATCGCCCGTTCGAGCGGTTCGGGGCCCGCGGACCAGGCGTCGAGAAACTCGCGGATGATGTCGATCGGAGCGCGGCTCACCGGGCGTTTTTCCTTCGAATTCTGGCGTCGGAATGGCGTTTCCAGGCGCGGCGTTGGCGGCGATTTGCTAGGCTTTCACCCGAAGACGGCGTCCGCCGTCCGCAGATGATGGAGCCGATATGACCGATGCGATTGCCGTGACCCCTTTGACCCGCATCGACGGCGAAACCGACGCCCTGGCCAACCACGCCGGCAAGGTTCTGCTGATCGTCAATGTCGCGTCGAAATGCGGATTGACGCCCCAGTACGAGGGGCTGGAGGCGCTCTACCGCGCCAAGCAGCCCGAGGGTCTGGAGATCCTGGCGTTCCCAGCCAACAACTTCAACGGCCAGGAGCCGGGCGCCGACGACGAGATCGCCAGCTTCTGCAAGACCAGCTACGACGTCACTTTCCCGCTCTATTCCAAGATCAGCGTCAAGGGTGACGATATCCACCCGCTCTATGCGGGGCTGACGGCGGCGAAGCCGGACGCGGTCGGGGAGGGGCCGATGCGCGATCGACTGGCGGGCTATGGCATCGCAACGGGCGGTCCAGGCGAAGTGGTCTGGAACTTCGAGAAATTCCTGATCGGTCGCGATGGGCAGGTGATCGAACGCTTCGCGCCTGACGTCGACGCGGCCGATCCCCGCTTGGTCGGCGCGGTGGACAAGGCCTTGTCGGCGGACTGACGCCGACCGGGCGTGGCGAAGGGACACGATGCCCTTCGCCACGCTCATCAGCGCACCTTCGCGGTGATCTTCGCGTGTGGGCCCGACACCTGGGCGGCCCAGGCTTCGGACGCATCGGCGAATTCAAAGTCGACGTAGTCGACGGTCAGGCTCTGGTCCTTCTGCATCGCCAACAGCCGCCGCCAAATCACCTCGCGGTCGGCCGGCGGTCGCTGGCCCGTGCCGATGCAGGTGAGGGTGCGAAACAGCAGGTCGCCGATGTTGAGTTCGACGACGCGGCCAGCGCCCGTGCCAATGGTGATCAGGCGGGCGCCCCACTTGGTCGCCTTGACGGCCGACAGGAAGGGCTTGCCGAACACCAGGTCGAGCACGACGTCGAAGCCGTCCCCGCCCGACGCGGCCTTGAGCGCCTCGGTGTCGTTCTCGCCGCCCATGGCGACGCCGGCGTCCGCGAGGCCTCGCTCGACAAGCCGGTCCAGGGCCTCCTGGCTACGCGCGGCCGCCACCACGCGGCCTGCCCCCAGGCTCCGGGCCAGTTGCAGGCCGATCTGCCCGAGGACGCCGGTGGCGCCCAGGATCAGCACGCTTTCGCCCGGTTGAATCTTGGCGGCTTCCAGCGGCACCAGAATGCCGGTGCCGGCGATGCCCATGGTGATGGCGGTGCGGTCGTCGATGTCGTCGGGCACGTCCCAGACCTCGGCGGCGGGCACCAGGGTCTTGTCGGCCCAGGCCCCCCAGGGCGCGATCGATCGTTCGCCGAAATAGACCCGGCGCCCGTCCTCGGCGCGGCCGACGCCCTCGCCCCGGATGACACAGGGATACTGGACCCCCAGACGATAGGCGCCCAGGACGTCCCACCCCCCCAAGCCTGCGGTGTCGACCTCGATCAGGACAGATCCGGCCTGGGCCGTCGGCTCGGGAAAATCCTGAAGGACTGGGGCGGCTCCGTTGCCGGAGATAACAGCGGCGCGCATGGGCGGCGTTTCCTGGGTTGGTTGCGAGGCACAGGTCGGCCGCGACCCGGCGGACCGGGCCGACAACCAACCTGATGGAGCGTCAATTCAGAGGAAGATGGCGAGGTTCGGAAAGCCGAGGACCGTCTGGTCGACGATGATCTCGCGGCGCGCCAGTTTGAAGCTCGCGCCGTGGCGTCGCAGCAGATCGTGCCTGACGCAGCTGAGGAACAGCAGGTTGGTCTCCTCGAACCGGCTGCGGCTGCAGAGCAGGTAGCTCTTCACCTCGAACTCGTCGGGATTGTCCGTCGACTCGACGAGGATGTTGGTGATCAGGCGTCGGGTGCGCGAGGGCGGATCCTCGGCCCAGGCGCTGCGGGTGTCGGTGATGCGCCCGACCCGACCCCGGATCGAGGCGTAGGTCTCGTCGAAATGCATCACGGTACGAACGATCGAGGCCGCGTGCTGGGCCAGCGGCCGCGTCTGGCGCACCGGACAGGTGTAGCGCAGGTCCTCGTCGAGGCGCGCGACCCAGTCAGCCAGGCGGATTTCGTCCAGCAGCCAGGCTTCCTCATAGAGGAACTCGGCGATCTGGTTATAGGCGGGCGAACCCACCGGCACGCGGTTGGGCCGGAAGATGGGAGCCGGCGCGATAGTCACGTCGGCGGGAGTGGCGGTGCTGGTGTTCATGGCAATGAGATCCTGATGATGGCGGCGATGATCAGAGGGTGCTGTTCATCAGGTCGCGATAGGCCAGCCACCAGTTCCACTGGGTGTCGTCCTTGGTGAAGCCTTCATAGACCAAGGCCGGACCGGGCCAATCGGGCCGGGGCGGCGTGGTGCAGACGGCCTGGTACTTCATCGTGACATTGCGCGCGGCGGCGCCCTTGGCCGTCTGGGTGATGTGGGGCCAGGTGTCGGAGTCGTCCTGTTCCACCATGCCCGAGGTGCCCAGCATCCGCACCGCGAACTGCAGCGCCTTCTGCTTGTGCTCTTCCGGCGCGTCTTTCTCGGCCATGATGAAGTTGCAGAACTCCAGCTCGTCCGGGCCCTTGGGGATGTAGGTGTGCAAGGAGGTCAGGCCGATGATCTCACCATCGGGCTGTGGCACATAGATGAAGGCGATCAGCACGTTGGGGAACATGCCGCCGACCTGAGGCGGACTATCGACCAGCAGGCCGAGCTGCTCCGGGCTCAGATTACGGATCAGCTCAGGCAGCATTTCCTTGGTGATGCCGGGAGGCGGCACGATGGCCAGCTTTTCCTCAAGCGTCAGATTGCCGTCCCGGAAGCCGGCGGCCTGCTTGAACTTGTTGGCGACGGGCATGCAGCGCAGGGCGTGGCCTTGCAGCGAGCCGACTTCGGTGCCGTACATTGAGGTGGTCAGGTCGCCGTCGCCGAACTTGGCGAATTCGCCCAGCCAGCGGTGCAGGGTCAGGGTGTGGAAGCCGTCGGCGGCGGACTGCTCGCACGCCGTCTTCCAGTTGGCCTTGATGGTGAAGCGCTGCGGCGGACCGAGGACCTCAAGGCCCTTGTCGGTGCGCTCGAACAGCATGTCGTAGTACCACTTCATGTCGCCGAGGAACTCGTCGAACGAGGGGCCTTCGAAATTCCAGGTGGCGAAGATCAGGCCGCCGTAGAGGTGGCTGCGGGCCTGGGTCAGGCCGAGCTTTTCCTTGGGCAGGATGGTCCCGTGCATCTGCTCGCCGGCCACCGGCGCGCCGATGAAGTCCCCATCGTTCTTGAAGGCCCAGCCATGGTAGATGCAGGTGTGAACCTTGGCGTTGCCGGCGTCGCTGGTGCAGACGCGCATGCCACGGTGCGGGCACACGTTCAGCATGACCTTGATCGAGCCGTCCTTCTGGCGCGTGATCAGCACCGGGTCCGATCCCATCAGGCGCGTGATGAAGTCGCCCGAGTTCGGAATCTCGCTCTCATGACCGAGAAGCAGCCAGGTCTTTCCGAACACCTTGCGCATCTCGATGTCGTAGAGTTCGGGGTCCGAGATGGTGCGAAGTTGAACCTCTCGAGTCTGCACGTTGATCAAGTCGTCGATGGTCGTTCCATCGGAAAGCGTCGTCCGTGTCCGGTCCAGCATGGGTTGTCCTCCGCAGCGCTAGGCGCCATATAATTTTGAACAGAGGTGGCATTTCTGTATAGAAAATGCAACTCTTCGATTCAGTGAGGAACGACGGGCCGCTGGCCCCCGGAGAAGCTCCCAAGGGGCGCCCGGCACGGAGGATGAAGATGAGTTCAGAGGCGATTACGCATCGCGTTACGGCGGACCGCAGCGCCTGCTGCGGCTACGGCACCTGCGTTGCCATCTGTCCGGAGATCTATCAGCTCGAGGGCGGCCTGGTGGTCCTGACCACCGATATCGTGCCCGCGGAGCTTCTGGAGAGCGCCATCGAGGGCGCTGAGTCCTGTCCTCAGAGCGCCATCGTCATCGAAGCGATCGCGGGATGACGGCCGTTTCGGTCGGAGGCGCCGCGGCTCAAGCCAAGGGCCATCGCAGGCTGCCTGGATTGCTGTCGCTGTCCCTGATGGGCGTGCCGCTGACGGCGCTGTCGCTGCCGCTGGTCGTCATGATCCCGGAACACTACGCGACTGTTCTGGGGCTGCCGCTGGCGGTGATTGGCCTGATCTTCACCAGCGTGCGGGTGTTTGACATCGTCGTCGATCCGCTGCTCGGCGCGGCGATGGATCGGACCCGCACCCGCTGGGGGCGCTATCGCCCCTGGCTGATCTTCGGCGCGCCCGCACTGATGCTGGCCGTCTATCTGCTGTTCATGGCCAAGCCAGGCGTAGGGCCGCTCTATTTGCTGGCCACCCTGACGGCGAGTTTCCTGGGCTGGTCGATCCTGTCGCTGGCGCAACTGGCGCTCGCGTCCGGCCTGGCGGCCGGTTACGACGAACGTTCGCGGGTTTATGCGTGGCTGCAGTTCGCCTCGCTGCTGGGCATCCTGACCGTGATGGGCTTTCCGATCCTCTCAGCCAAGCTCGGCGAGACTAGCCTGGCGCCGACCCAACTGATGGGATGGATCATCATCGTCCTGATGGCGCCCGCAGTGGCCCTGGCCGCCTGGCGCGTGCCCGAAGCCACGGCGGCGGCGCAAAAACATATTGTCGGGATCAAGGAATATCTGTCCGTCGTCGGCCGCCAGGCCGTCTTCCGGATCGCCGCGATCGACCTGCTGTTTGGTCTCGGCTTCGGCACCGCTTCGGCCATGCTGGTGTTCTTCGTGACGGCCGCCAAAGGGCTGGATCGCAGCGCGGTCGGCGTCGTCCTGATCGCCCAGGTCGTCACGGCCATGATCCCCGTACCCGCCGTCGCCTGGCTGGCGCGCCGGCTCGACAAGCATTTCGTGCTGGGGATCACGGGCCTTCTCGCAGCGCTGGTCAGCGTGGCCTTCATCTTCCTTCCGGATCACAACCTGCTGGCGGTGTCGCTAGGCATGATGGGATGGGGCCTGTCGTTCGGGGCCTTCAACCTGCTGCCACGCGCCATGATGGCGGACGCCGGCGATGAACTGAGGCTGGAGTCGGGCTCTGACCAGACCGGCGTCCTCTACGCCCTGTTGATCAGCAGCTGGAAGCTGGGCGGAGCCTTGGCGGTCGGCCTGTCGTTCGCGGCTTTGGCCCTGGTCGGTTACAAGCCGGCGCTGATGGCCGCCAACACGCCGCAGGCCATATCGGGCCTGGAAATGGTGTTCGCGGGGCCGTCGGCGCTGCTGTTCCTGCTCGGCGCGTGGCTGGCCTTCACCTATCCGCTGACCCGTGAAAAGCACGCCGCCATCCGGCTTGAGCTGGACGCCCGCGATGCGCGAGGCGAGGTCTCCGCATGACGCGCCGACTGGAAGGACGGGTCGCCCTGATCTCCGGCACCGGGGGCGGGCAGGGCCGAGCGGCGGCGCTTCGCTTCGTGGCGGACGGGGCGATCGTCGTCGGCTGTGACGTGAACGCAGAGGCCGACGCCGAGACCGCGCGCCTGGTCGCCGAGGCCGGTGGCGAGATGACTACCATGGTCTGTGATCTCGGCGACCCGGACGGCGCGCGATCCTGGATCGATCGGGCGGTCGCGGACCACGGACGGATCGATGTTGTCTACAACAACGCCTCGTCCGCCAAGTTTGGATCGATCGCCGAACTCTCGGTCGAGGACTGGCGCTTCACGATCCGCAACGAACTGGATCTCGTCTTCCTGACGACGAAGTACGCCTGGCCCTATCTGGCCAAGCAAGGCGGTTCGATCATCAACGTGGCTTCGACCGCAGGATGGCAGGGATCGCGCGGCAACGGCACGATCGCCCACAATGCGACCAAGGGCGGCGTGGTGGCCATGACTCGCCAGATGGCGCTGGAAGGCGCCCCGGTCGGCATCCGCGCCAATAGCATTAGCCCCGGCTTCGTGATCACGCCAGGAACGCGCGCCTTCGTCGACAATCCCGCCGTCCGCGCCCAGCTGACGGCCAATATTCCCCTCGGCCGCCCTGGCGAGCCGGAAGACATCGTCGGCATGGCCGCCTTCCTGGCCAGCGACGAAGCGGCCTTCATCACCGGCGCCGACATCATCATCGATGGCGGCACGACCGCCTGCTAGCGAACCGACAAGACGAGGATCTTGACCATGGATATCCGGGGTATCGGCTATCTGGGCTTCGAAAGCCCCAACATCGAGGCCTGGCGCAGCTACGGCCCCGAGGTGCTTGGCCTGGCCATCGCGCCATCGCCGGAAGACGAGCCCGATGCGCTCTATCTTAAGATGGACGACCGGCGCTACCGCCTCGCCTTCCAGCCCGGGCCGATCGACAAGCTGGCCTATATCGGCTGGGAATGCGTCAACCGGATCGCCTTCGAGAAGGCCGTCAAGAAGCTCCAGGACGCCGGGATCGCGGTGGAGATGGGCAGCGACGACCTCAAGGCTCGCCGCGCGGTGCGCGACGTGGTCCGGTTCAAGGACCCCGTCGGCTATCAGTACGAACTCTTCTACGGCCAGAAGGGCGAGCCCGACTCGTTCGTGCCAGGGCGTCGCCACGGCGGCTTCAATACCTATGGCCGAGGCTTTGGCCACGTCGTGGTGATGACGCCGGAATACGGCCCGGAACTCGATGACTTCCTGATCAATATCATGGGCTTCCAGTGGTATGGGTCGGGCGCGGGCAAGGGCAAGACCGGCTTCTATCGCGCCGGGCTCAACAATCTGACCAGCCACGACATTGGCTACGGTCATGCGCCCGGCCGGATGGGCATCCAGCACATCGGCCTGTTGACCGGCGACCTGCGCGACGTCGGCGAGACCTGGGACATCGTCAACAAGCGCCAGATCCAGGTGCAGATGACCTTGGGCCAGCATACCCAGGACCCGCATTTCTCCTTCTATCACTTCAGTCCGTCGGGCTTTGCCGTCGAGGTCATCGCCGAAACCCATCCCTGGCCGGGGGACCCCTTCGAACTGAACGCTGAGCGCCTCAGCTACTGGGGCCACCAACTGGTCGGGCCCATTCTCGGCACGACCATTCGCACGCCCGAGGAACTGCGCTGATGGGGCTCCTTGACGGCAAGGTCGCCCTGGTCACCGGCGGCGGCGGCGGCATCGGCCGAGGCATCGCTCGAAAGTTCATCCGCGAAGGCGCGACCGTTCTGGTCGCCGAGTTCAACGACGAATACTGCGCGTCCATCAAGCAGGAGCTGATCGAGGAGCTTGGCGGGCGAGCCGAGGTCGTCAAGGCCGACGTGCGGGTCAAGGAGCAGATCCAGGGCGCGGTGCAGACGGCTGTCGATCTGTTCGGCGGCATCGACATCCTGGTCAACAACGCCTTCACCCTCAGCCCGAAGGTTCTGCTGGAGCAGAAGACCGACGAGATGCTGGACAGC
>FSVN01000049.1_pt1 | contig 21057 bp, 22 predicted proteins | sample 1637751 | NCBI WGS metagenome assembly FSVN01 (sample SAMEA3914814, study PRJEB12502) | metagenome | biome: forest; material: soil | place: USA | collected 2011-09-16 | depth 0.1 m
CATCGGGACGGCGGCGAAAGCCGAAGTGGTACGAAAATCCGTCAGCCGCAAGGCTATGCCGGTTCGATTCCGGCCGCCCGCACCAGCCCCTCTCTTAGGCGCCTTACCTCCCCCACCGTCGAGCTCACACGTGCGCCAAGCGGCCGCAATCAGCGCTTGCGACCTCGATCCTCAACGTCTGCGGCGATCAATCTTGGTCACCCCCCAACGAAGCGCTTCGACATCCGCGACGAAATGGAGAACGCCCCCCGGGTCGAAGCCTTGTTCGCGGCATTCGAGGGAGACTGATCGTGAGCGTTCTCCCGCCGCGTTTTACCCCTGAACATTCGCCGGGTGTTCGACCTAGCAAAGCGCGGGCTTTGCCTTGCCCCTGGGGCCGTTCAAGCTCGGCGAATTCCTGAGAATTTTAGGCATTGATCGCCCCCTTCAGGCCCGTGTCCTTGCCCTGGGGCTATCGCAAATCTACGGCTTCGTGCGCCAGTCCTTGGGTGAACTCGATATCCGCAGCCAGCCCGGCGAAGAAGCGGCCATCCAGATCAAGTTGCCCTGCGTCGCAGCGCCGCTGGCGGTCGATATAGCGACCGAGCAGTCGCCCGCAGAAATCCCGCGCCAGGCCTCGACCCTTTTGGTTATCGACGACGATCCGTTCGTTCGTGACGTCGTTTTCGACGCCTTGAGCGCCGCCGGCTATCACGTCGTGGCGGCCGAGGATGGACCCAGTGGTCTGGCCCGCCTCGACCACGTCACGCCAGCCGCAGCCATCATCGACTTCATCATGCCGGGTATGAACGGCGCGGAGGTGGCGCGGCGCGTTCACGAGCGGCTGCCGGGCCTGCCCATCGTGTTCATCAGCGGTTACGCCGATACCGACGCCCTGCGCGGCGTCGCCGGGGCCGTGATCCTGCGCAAACCTTCGCGGTCGTGGACTTGCAGTCGATGGTCGCTGGCGTCCTGCACTGATTGCGGTGGCGTCTCAGGCTCGACGGCTGAAGCCGGCGATCACGACAACGCGCTGACGCCAGGACGGCCGTCGCCAAAGGGGGGACGACCGCTTCACATGGGCGGCAAAGTGCCGTTGGCCAGAACGCACCATGTGTGGACGGTGGCTTCGATCCAGACTCCGGACATTCCTCCCTAATGATCGTGGCTCACTTCGACGCGGATTCTTCAATGACCGGCTTGCGCGACCCTACAAATTGGCCAAACGCAGGAAAGCGAGCCCTCCGTATAGCCGGCTCGACTGCCATGGCGGGTGTGCGGACACGGCTCTTGCTCACAGGCCGATCGGAAACTCACCGGTCCAAGATCAGCTTCCCAGGGGCGCGTTCCAGCCGCCTCCCAGGGCCCTGAACGAACGGACCGCAGCGCGCGCCGCCTCCGTATCGGCCTGCGCGCGTGCGTCGCTAACGGTCAGCAGCCGGGTGTCGGCGTCCAGCACTTCGATCAAACTGATTGCGCCGGCCTTGTAGGCTACCTCGGAGGCCGTGCGCGCCCTGGAGAGTGACTGCTCGCCCTCCACTAAGATCCGCGCCTGATCCTCGCGCTTGACGAGGCTAGAGAAGGCGTCTTCGACATCGGCCGTGGCGCGCAGCACCGACTGCTGATAGGCGGCCAGGCTCTCGGCGTTGCGCCCCTTGGCGGCCTTGATCTCGGCGTCGACACGGCCGAAGTCGAACAGACGCCAGCGCAAACCCAGCACGCCCTGGGCCTGGTTGGCTGGACTGGTGAATAGCGAGCCGCTGGCCGTCGAGGCCGTGCCGACCAGGCCGGTCAGCGAGAACTTCGGATAGTATTCGGAGACCGCCGCGCCGATCGCGGCGTTGGACACCTTCAGCCGCCACTCCGCGACCGCCAAATCCGGCCGGCGGCGGATCAGGTCGGCCGGACCGACCGCCTCGGCGATGGCCGGAGCGCGCGGCACCGGGGTAGCGGTAGCAAGCTGCGCGCGCGTGGCGCCGGGCTGGACGCCCAGCAGCACGTCGAGCGCGTTCATCGCCGCCTCGAGCCCCTCCGCCAGCACTGGCACCTGGGCGCGGGTCTGGGCCAGGGCGCCATCGGCCTGATGCAATTGGAGTTCGGAAGCGACTTGGCGGCTCTGTTGCAGGCGGACGGTCTCGACCAGCCGGCTCTGGGTGTCGACTTGGCCTCGGGCCACGGCCAGGCGCGCCTGCAGGCCGCGGATCACCAAATAGGTGTCGGCCGTCTGGGCCGCGACCGACAGGCGGGCGGCGGCGGCGCCGACCCTGGCCGCCTGATAGTTGGCCGCGGCGGCCTCGCGGTCACGGCGCAGACCCCCGAAGACATCGATCTCCCAGCCGCCCGTCAGGTTGGCCTCGTAGAGCGAGCCGTCGCGGTCGAAGCCCGACGCGGAAGACGCCAGGCGCCCGGTGAGGGTCTGGGTCGAGGCATGGGCTGTGGCCGCGCTCGCCTGCGCGCCGCCGGAGGGCAGCAAGGCGGCGGTGGCGGCCGATAGTCCGGCCCGCGCCTGGGACACCCGGGCCGTGGCTTGGGCTAGGTCGAGGTTCTGGGCCAGGGCGCGGTCGATCAGGTCGTCGAGGACTGGATCGTTGAAGCCCTTCCACCAGGCCGACTGATCGACGGGCACGGGCGACGCCGTGCGCTGGGCCACGGCGCTCGCGCCGATGAACCTCCCGGAAACCGCCGACGGCGGCGCGACATAGTCGGGACCCACGGCGCAACCGCCGATCGCGACGCCGACCAGGGCCAGCAGAGCCAAGCTCGAAACCGATCGCATCGCGACCTCCTCGTGAAACTCATCCGTGAGCAGTGACCATATGCTAATCTAGTCACTCGTTGTCAATCGCGACCCTCGATGCTACTTATCAAGGCATGACCACCGACAGCACGTCCCCAGACGCCGCCGCCGGCCGCCGCGGGCCGGCCGACCACGCCATCCGTCAGCAGATCATCGACGCCGCCGACGCCCACTTCGCGCATTTCGGCTACGGCAAGACGACCGTCGCCGATCTGGCCAAGGCGATCGGCTTCTCGAAGGCCTACATCTACAAGTTCTTCGAGTCCAAACAGGCCATCGGCGAAGCGATCTGCACCCAGTGCCTTGACAAGATCATGTCGGCCGCCCTAGCCAGCATGGCCGAGGCGCGAACGCCAACCGAGAAGTTTCGAAAGCTTTTCAGCACCATAACGGCCAAAAGTGTTGAACTCCTGTTCCAGGAGAAGTTGCTCTACGACCTTGCCGCCAACTCGGCGACCGAGAAGTGGCCCTCCGCGATCACCTATCTCGCCCATGTCGAGGCGACCTTGCGCGACATCATCCTTCTGGGCCGCGAGGCGGGCGAGTTCGAGCGCAAGACGCCGATCGACGAGACCTGCTCGGCGATCATGCTGACGATGCAGCCGTTCATGCACCCGCTGCTGCTGGAGTTCAATTTGGACGGCCTACCAGAGACCCAGACCCAGGTGATCAACTTGGTCCTGCGTAGCCTGGCGCCGTAGTCATCGTCGAATTTGATAGTGACCAATTGACAAATTAGTCACTGGACATGATGTGAGGGCTTCCGCTCAAGGCAGGACCTCTTCGCCATGTCGCATCGCTTGCTCCTCGCCGCCCTCGTCGGCGGCCTGACCGCCCCGCTCGCCGCGTGCGGCGGCCATGACGCCGCCGTCGATCCCCGAACCCAGCCGCCGGTGGTGCGGGTCGCCACCGCGCCGGTCGCGACCAACGGCGAGCGCCAGTTCACCGGCGTGGTCTCCGCCCGCATCGAGAGCCAGCTGGGATTCCGCGTCCCGGGCAAGATCGTCGAGCGACTGGTCGACACCGGCCAGACCGTGCGCCGGGGTCAGCCCCTGATGCGCATCGACGCCACCGACTACGCCTTGGCTCAGGCCGCCCAAGACCAGATCGTGGCCGCCGCCAGGGCCCGCGCGGTCCAGACCGAGGCCGACGAGGCCCGCTATCGCGACCTGGTCGCGGCCGGAGCGGTGTCGGGCTCGACCTACGACCAGATCAAGGCCGCCGCCCTCGCCGCCCGCGCCCAGATGCAGGCCGCCGAGGCCCAGGCCCGTGTATCGCGCAACGCGGCTGGCTACGCCGTGCTGGTCGCCGACGCCGACGGCGTGGTGGTCGAGACCCAGGGCGAGCCCGGACAGGTAGTCGCCGCCGGCCAGACGGTCGTGCGCCTGGCCCATGCCGGCCCGCGCGAGGCGACGATCGCCCTGCCCGAGACCGTACGCCTCGGCGTCGGCTCGACGGCGACAGCCTCGGTGTTCGGAAGCGACGCCGCCAGTCCTGCCCGTCTGCGCCAAATCTCCGACGCCGCCGATCCCCGGACCCGCACCTTCGAGGCGCGTTATGTCCTGGACGGCGCCTTGGCCGCGGCGCCGCTAGGGGCCACTGTGACCATCGCCCTCCCCAGCTCCAGCAAGACTGGCGGACGCGCCGTGCCGCTGGGCGCGATCCATGACGCCGGCAAGGGTCCGGGCGTGTGGATCGTCGATCCGAAGACCTCGACCGTCACCTGGCGCGCCGTGAACGTCGTCGCCGTCGGCGAGGAAACCGTCATGGTCTCGGAAGGTCTGGCCGCCGGTGATCGGTTCGTGGCGCTGGGCTCGCACATGCTGCATCAGGGCCAGCGCGTCAGCGTGGGAGCCGGGCAATGAGCTTCAACCTCTCCGCCCTGGCGGTGCGCGAGCGCGCCGTCACTCTGTTCCTGATCGTCGCCATCGTGGTGGCCGGGACCTTCGCCTTCTTCAAGTTGGGCCGCGCCGAAGACCCCAGCTTCACCATCAAGGTGATGACCGTGGTCACCGCCTGGCCGGGCGCCACCGCCCAGGAGATGCAGGACCAGGTCGCCGAGCCGCTGGAAAAGCGGCTGCAGGAACTGAAGTGGTACGATCGCACCGAGACCTTCACCCGTCCGGGCCTGGCCTTCACCACCCTGACCCTGAAGGATTCGATCCCGCCCAAGGACGTGCAGGAACAGTTCTACCAGGCCCGCAAGAAGCTGGGCGACGAGGCCGCCAACCTGCCCCAGGGCGTGCTGGGTCCGTTCGTCAACGACGAGTACGGCGACGTGACCTTCGCGCTCTACGCGCTGAAGGCCAAGGGCGAGCCGCACCGCCAGCTGGTCCGCGAAGCCGAGACCCTGCGCCAACGCCTGCTTCACGTGCCGGGCGTCAAGAAGGTCAACATCATCGGCGAGCGCCCCGAACGCATCTTCGTGGAGTTCTCGCACGCCCGGCTTTCCAATCTCGGCGTTAGCCCGCGCGACATCTTCGCCGCCTTGAACAACCGCAACCTGGTCACCCCGGCGGGTTCGATCGAGACGAACGGGCCGCAGATTCAGGTGCGCCTGGACGGGGCGCTGGACGATCTGGAGAAGATCAGGACCACGCCCATCGTGGTCGGCGGCAAGACCCTGCAGCTGTGCGACATCGCCGACGTCAAGCGCGGCTACGAAGACCCGGCGACCTTCCTGATCCGCAGCGACGGCGAGCCCGCCCTGGAACTCGGGGTGGTGATGAAGGAGCGCTACAACGGCCTCCAACTGGGCAAGGACCTCGACAGGGAGGCCAAGGCCATCGCCGGCGAGCTGCCCCTGGGTCTGACCTTCGCCAAGGTCACCGACCAGGCGGTCAACATCACCGAGGCCTATGACGAGTTCATGCTGAAGTTCTTCGTGGCCCTGGCCGTGGTGATCGCCGTCAGCCTGGCGAGCCTGGGCTTCCGCGTCGGCATCGTCGTGGCCCTGGCCGTGCCCCTGACCCTGGCCGTGGTGTTCGTGGTCATGCTGGCCACCGGCCGCGACTTCGACCGCATCACCCTGGGCGCGCTGATCCTGTCGCTGGGCCTGCTGGTCGACGACGCCATCATCATCATCGAGACCATCGTGGTGAAGATGGAGGAAGGCCGAGACCGGATTTCCGCGGCGACCTACGCCTGGGGTCACACCGCCGCGCCGATGGCGGCCGGCACCTTGGTCACGATCATCGGCCTGATGCCGGTGGGCTTCGCCAAGTCGAGCGCCGGCGAATACGCCGGCAACATCTTCTGGGTCGTGGCCTTCGCCCTGATCGCGTCGTGGTTCGTGGCGGTGATCTTCACGCCCTATCTGGGCGTCAAGCTGCTGCCCAACATCAAGCCGGTCGAGGGTGGGCACGCGGCGATCTACGACACGCCCCGCTATCGCCAATTGCGGAGCCTGATCTCCTGGACGGTGGGCAACCGCCTGAAGGTGGTGCTGAGCGTCGTGGCGGCGCTGGTCGTGGCCTTCCTGATGATGGGCATGGTCAAGCAGCAGTTCTTCCCGATCTCCGATCGCCCCGAGGTGCTGATCGAGGTGCAGACGCCCGAGGGTTCGAGCATCGAGACGACCGGCAAGGCGGCCGAGCAGGTCGAGGCGTGGTTGCGCAAGCAGCCGGAGGCCAAGATCGTCACCAGCTATATCGGCCAGGGCGCCCCGCGCTTTTTCCTGGCCATGTCGCCCGAACTGCCCGACCCGTCGTTCGCCAAGATCGTCGTGTTGACCTCGAACGAGAAGGCGCGCGACGCCCTCAAGACCCGGGTTCGCCAGTTCGCCCAGCAGGGCTCGATCTCCGGGGCGCGCATCCGCGCCACCCAGATCGTCTTCGGCCCGCCTTCGCCTTGGCCGGTGGCGTTCCGGGTCATGGGCTCCGATCCGGCCAAGGTCCGCGAGATCGCGCAGCAGGTTCGTGGCGTCATGCAGGCCAACACCGCCATGCGCCAGGTCAACACCGACTGGGGCGAGCGCGTCCCGAGCATCCACTTCGTGCTCGACCAGGATCGCCTGCGGGCCATGGGCCTCTCCAGCCACGACGCCTCGGAGCAGCTGCAGTTCCTGCTGACGGGCGCGCCCGTAACCCAGGTGCGCGAGGACATCCGCACAGTCCAGGTGATCGCCCGCACTAGCGGCGGCGACCGCCTGGACCCAGCGCGCCTGAGCGCCTTCACCCTGGTCGGGTCGGAAGGCCAGCGCGTGCCGCTCGACCAGATCGGCAAGGCCGAGATCCGCATGGAGGATCCGATCCTGCGCCGGCGCGACCGCCTGCCCACGATCACGGTGCGCGGCGACGTCGGGGCGGAATTCCAGCCGCCAGCCGTCTCGGCGCAAGTGATGCAGGCGCTCAAGCCGGTCACCCAGGCCCTGCCCGCCGGCTACCGGATCGAGATGGGCGCGGACATCGAGGAAGCCGGCAAGGCCAACGCGGCCCTGGCGGCGGTCTTCCCGCTGATGTTCATCCTGATGATGATCGTGATCATCTTCCAGGTGCGGTCGCTGTCGGCGATGTGGATGGTGCTGTTGACCGCGCCCCTGGCCCTGGTCGGGGTGGTTCCCACCCTGCTGATCTTCCACCAGCCGTTCGGCTTCAACGCCATCCTCGGCCTGATCGGCCTGGCGGGGATCATCATGCGCAACGGCCTGATCTTGATCGGCCAGATCCACACCAACGAGCACGAGGGTCTGGATCCCTACCACGCCGTGGTCGAGGCGACGGTCCAGCGGGCCCGGCCGGTGATCCTGACCGCCCTGGCGGCGGTGCTGGCCTTCGTGCCGCTGACCTTCTCGGTGTTCTGGTCGTCGCTGGCCTACACCCTGATCGGCGGGACGATCGGCGGCACCGTGCTGACCCTGGTGTTCCTGCCGGCGCTCTACGCCCTGTGGTTCAGGATTAAGGCGGAGTCGCGAGACGCCCCATCGACGCCTCAGTCCCTAGACACAGCCCCCGTCTAGGGACGCCGCCCCAGGCCTGGCCATGCCTTGCCTGGGGTGCGTGATCGCGGCGGCGGCGCCGCCCTCCCGGGCCGCCGCGATCTTCCATCTCAAGCGATGCTGCCATGACCTCCGAGCGCTCGTCTCATCCGCCGCGATCAACCCGTCCCACGCGGGCGGCCGCAGGCTGGGAACGCAGGCGCTACAATCTCACCGTCGTAGCGACAGATCTCTTTCGTCGCTTCGGCGTACAATCGACCTCGATCGACGACATCGTCACGGCCGCCAACCTCACCAAGCCAACGCTCTATCGCCATTATTCGAGCAAGGAGGACCTGGTCATCGCCTGCGCGAGGAAGGACACGAGACAAGACGCGTATTGATGGAAGCGGTTGAGCTCACGCCCTGCGAACCGAGCCAACGTATCCGCGCGATCGGCGAATACTTCGCCGCCAAGTTCGCGGACGCACCAAGCCGGGGTCTTTTCGCCCTCAATCTTGCGGTCGAATACCCGCAGTCTGACACGCGCGCGGTGGCCGCCGCTGCTCGAATGGAACCGTAAAGGCCTCGCTTCCGCCTTGACCGGCGACATCTGCGCGTCGCTGAGCGGTCGAAATGGAGAGTCACGGCCCTCGCCGCGCTTCAGCTCAGGTTGAGCAGTTCCTTCAACGTCGCCTTGAACTCCGCGAACCGTCGCTCCCCGATCCGGGCCGTCCAGTCCGCCTCGAGATGCTGCATGGTGGCGACGGAGACATCAAGGACCCGCCATCCACGTTCGGTGTAGTGCAGAGTGGTTTGCCGGCCCGCGTCGCTGCGGCGCTCAAGGTAACCCAGGCGCTCCAGCTGTCCGAGGACATGGTTCAACGCCTGCTTGGAGATGCGCAGTCGCTTGGCGACATCGCTTGGCCGCATGCCGTCGATCGGGGGGTATTGGAAGAGGCCCAGCTGGGTGAGGCTGATGTCGCCCAGGCCGGCTCCGGCAAGGGCCGCGAGGATGCGCGCTCGCGCGGTCTCAAGCCCGATGCGCATCAGTGCGCCGATATAAGGCGCCTGGTCAAAACCTGGAATCTCGTGGGGCATGGCGCTTGACAATGAAGTAAAAGATTTTTACTGACCAGGTAAAGTTACTTTACTAACTCGCAGCCTGGGCGGCAAGCCCGGCGCTGTGCTGGACAGGAGAATAGCATGCCGGCAGGCGCTGAAGCGGTCATCTCCATAGGTCAATTGCAGGTCCGCTACCGCCTAGACGGCGCCGCGAGCCGCACAGCGGGCATGTTCGAACTGACCGTTCCGCCGGGCGCCAAGTCGCCGCCGGCCCATAGCCATGACAACGAAGAGATCATCTACGGCCTGGAAGGGACCTTGCGCTGCGTCGTCGGCGGCGAGGTCCGCGACGTGGGGCCCGGCGATGTCAGCTACACGCCCCCGGGCGTCGTGCACGCCTTCGGCAATCCACATGACCGCACCGCGCGGGCCCTGGTGGTCAACACGCCGGATATCGGCGCGCAATATTTCCGCGACCTCGCCGAGGCCGCCGGCGCGCCAGGCGGGCCGGACCCCGCCAGGATGGTCGAGGTCATGGGTCGCTACGGCCTGTTCCTCGCCACCGGCTGAATTTTAGGGCGTCGAAAAGCGTCTGCTAGAGATCAAGCAGCCTCTCTGGAGGCGGGGAAAAGGCCCTCGCCTCGCCTCGACGCTCAACGCTCAACGCTCAACGCTCAACGCTCAACGCTCAACGCTCAGGGATTGCAGCGCCCGGCTTCCGCCCGCGCTGTTGAGCCGACCATGGCATGACGCAAAGCTTTGCAATGCCCGGATGCTCGCCTTTGGGTTGATCGAAGCCCTGTTCTATACAGTTACTCAAAGGTGGGATGAAATGAACCGCGATAAAGGCTTGCTTTTCTACTCGTCGAGGGTGACGGGCGCGCATCTGCTGGGGTTGATCGCCGCCGTCGGCGTGGCTCTGACCGCGACTCCGGTCTTGGCCCAGGTCGACTGCGGCGGCGCGGGGACCGCCTATACCCAAGATGATGTGGCCTGCGGACTTGGCGCCAAGGCCTACACTGGGGATGCTGTGGCCGGAGCGACCGCGGTTGGCGCCGACGCCTCGGCGATCGGCTATAATACGACGTCGATCGGCATCTATTCCGGCTCGGAGACGTCGTCCGAAGGGGCCACCAGTATCGGCGCCTACGCCAACTACAACGACCATCTCGGGGCGGCGGGCTTCTACAGCACCGCGGTCGGCGCCGGGTCAGACCTCAGCGGGATTTACGTCCGGTCCGTGGGCGCCTACAGCGTCGCCATCGGCGGCGGGGACGGCGTCGTGGCCATGCCCGCCCTGTCGCTCGGCGACCAAAGCATCGCCATCGGCCCCAGCACCACGGCGTTCAGCGCCAACACCACCGTGGTGGGCTCCAACAGCGCCGCGACGGGCGCCAACAGCGGCGTGTTCGGCTCCGGCTCCACCGTCAACGGCGTCGGCAGCTACGCCATCGGCGCGGGCAATACAGTGAACGGCGATAACGCCATCGCGATCGGCACGGGCGCGGTGGTCTCGGCCCCCAACGCCGTCGCCCTGGGCGCGGGCTCCGTGGCGGACGCCGCCAATACGGTTTCGGTGGGCGCCGCCGGCGACGAACGCCGCGTCACCAACGTGGCGGCGGGGCTCATGGGAACCGATGCGGTCAATCTCGATCAGATGAACGCGGCGATCGCCGCCCTCCAGAGCGGCGGCGGTAGCAACGGCGGCAACAGCGCGGGAAGCCCCGGGGCCAGCGCCACCGCCGACGGCGCCTATGCGGGCGCCTTCGGCGCGGTGGCCAGCGGCCAGGACTCGACCGCCCTTGGCAATGGCGCCCAGGCCACCAACGCCGGCGCGGTCGCCATCGGCGCGGGCGCCCAGGCCACGGCCGACCCCACCACGGCCGTCGGCAACCTGGCGGCGGCCACCGCCAACAACGCTTCGGCGTTCGGCGGCAATTCGACGGCTTCGGGCGTCAATTCGCTGGCCCTGGGCGAAAGCTCGACCGCCACTGCCACGGGCAGCGTCGCCGTCGGCCAAGGGTCACGCGCCAGCGCGGCCAACAGTATGGCGCTCGGGACTGGCTCGATTGCCTCGCGCGGCGCGGCCGCCAGCTACGCCGCCTACGGTCTGACGACCCTGCAAAGCTCGGCCGGTGAAGTGTCGGTCGGCTCGGCCGGCGGGGCGCGCCAGATCACCAATGTCGCGGCCGGTTCGGCGCCGACCGACGCGGCCAACGTGGCCCAGGTGCAGGGCGCGGTGGCTGTCGCCAACGCCTATACCGACACCCAGGTGACGGGGGCCAGGACCTACACCGACCAGAAGTTCGCCGCCGCCAACGCCTATACCGACAGCCGCTTCCAGGTGCTGAGCGAGAGCACCGACAAGCTCCGTAAGCGCTCCGACGGCGGTACGGCGGCCGCCATGGCGGTGGCCGGCCTTCCCCAGGCGACGACGCCCGGCAAGAGCATGATTTCGGGCGGCATCGGCGCCTGGCGCGACGAGTCGGCCTTCGCCTTCGGGGCTTCGCATCGTCTCGACAATGCGATCACGATCCGGGTCGGCGGCGCCTTCGCCACGCATGGCGGCAGCGGCGCGAACGCCGCCGTGGGCTACGAGTTCTAGACGCAGGATGCGGTTTATCCCCAGGCTTGGCTTTCTTCGGACGCCCTTTCTGATCCTGGCGCTGAGTGGTGTGGGCGGCGGCGCATGCGTCGCCGCCCAGGCGGCGTCCGGCCAGGTCCCCGTCGGCCAGACGTCCACAAGCCAGGCAGCCATGGCGGCGGCCGAAGTCGTCGCTATGACCCGGTCGGCGTTGGTGGCCTTGGACCAGGCCAACAAGACCGGCAACTACACGGTCCTGCGCGATCTGGGCTCGACGACCTTCCACGCCAACAACGCTGCGCGCCTTTCGGAGGTGTTCGCGGATCTACGCCGCCAGGACATCGACCTGTCAGCGACCCTGGTCCAGCCCCTGTCCTTCGCCGCGCCGCCTACGATCGATGCGAAGGGGCTGCTACGCGTCGTGGGATCGGCCCCGCTCGGCGGGCGCGTGCTGTATTTCCAGATCGCCTGGGCGCGAGAAGGCAGCGTCTGGCGCCTCTACGGCATCGTCGTGACGGCCAGCGAGGCGACGCCCGCCGCGCTGCGCTAGGAGCCATGGATTCTAGGGATTTCCGTCGACGCCAATCATGATTCAAGACGGCCTTTTAGGCGGCGGTCTTGAGCTTGACGGATCGTTTGGTGCTGAGCGACGCGCACGAGGAACGGATGACGGAGTTGATCAGCGGTCGCCCGACCAGAGGGGTTCGACGGGGGCGCGACAACAGGATGTTGGTCGAAGACGTATTGTGGATCATGAGGGCCGGGTCGCCCTGGCGCGACTTTCTCGGAATGTTTGCGCCATGAGCCGACGTTGGGATCGTTCCGGATTCCGGACATTTAGACACCAGCCTGACGGCGAGGCCCGCCCCTCAGCAGACCAATCTCACTCACATCGCGCCGCCGCGCGCCAAACCGCAAGATCGGTCGAGCGCGCAACAGATGCGTGCGGCAAGCTAGGATCGTCACAGCGGATGAGAATGATGACGGCGGCGCTCTACCACTACCATGCCCGGATGCAGAGAGTTCTGGATCATATCGACCGGAACCTGGACGACGATCTGGACCTGGAGGCGGTGAGCGGCGTCGCGGCGTTCTCAAAATTCCATTTCCATAGGCAGTTCAAGGCGACCTTCGGGGTCTCGCTTCACCACTACGTCCAGTTGGCCCGCATGAAGCGGGCCTCAAATCAACTGGCCGACGAGCTGGGTCTGAGCGTCACCGAAATCGCCATGGACGCGGGCTTTGAGTCGCCCGACGCCTTCGCCCGCGCCTTTCGGCAGAGGTTTGCGCAGTCGCCGTCGAATTTTCGGAAATCTCCCGAGTGGGAACCGTGGCTTGCGGCCATCACGCCGCTTAACGCAGCCAGGAGCAAGATCATGCAAGAGACCTTCACCCCCGACCGGGTCACCGTCCGCGAGGTGGAGCCGACCCGCGTTGCGATGTTCGAGCACAGGGGCGATCCGGAGTCATTCAACGTCACTCGCGAGCGATTCATCGCCTGGCGCAAGGCGGCCGGACTGACGCCAAAGACAAGTTCGACCTTCAACATCTGGTACACAGAGCGGCGCCCCGCTAACCCCGCCGACTATCGGATGGACCTGTGTGTCGGCGTCTCCGCTGATCAGAAAATTGAGGGCGAGGGGGTAAGGGAAGGTGAAATCCCCGGCGGACGTTGCGCCGTGCTGCGAGTGACGGGCGACACCCACAATCTGGAGCCCGCCGCCCTGTATCTTTACCGCGACTGGCTGCCAGCCAGCGGCAATGAAATGCGTGATTTTCCGATCTACTGCCAACGCTTCTTCTTGGACACGCCGGAAAACGGAACGGCGGCGGAGCTGCATTTGCCATTGAGGTGAGAAGCCTCACAGGGAGTCAGCCTGCATGTCAGGGAGTTGACGGGAAGCCAATCTCCGCTACGCCCTCCCCGGCCGGTCATCTTCGGAAGCCAGGAAGACGACGACTCCGGCAATGTCCTTTGGCACACCAAGGCGGACCAGCGGTATTAGCTTCACGAACTCGGCTTCATGCGGGAGGTTGCCAATGGCGCCGAACCCTTGTGTCTTCACCGCGCCCGGCGCCACGGCGTTGACCCGGATGGCCTTAGGAGCGAGTTCCAGGGCCAACACACGCGTGATGGTGTTTACCGCGCCCTTGGTCGCCGCATAGATCGACGTCATCGCCGGCGCGGTGTCGGCGGCGTTGGAGCAGATATTGATCACGCATCCCTCAGCCGGCATCAGCGCCACGGCGCTCTTGGTCGCCAGCAGCAGGCCGTGACATTGACGTCGAATATCGTCCGAACGGCCTTCCACGCTGAACGGCGAGAAGTCATAGACGCCAGCGTTGTTGACCAGAATGTCGACCTTGGCAAACTGGGCGGCGACCGCACCGAACAGCCGCTCGATCTCATCCGGTTTCGAGAGATCAGCCTGTATCGCGACCGCTTTGCCGCCGATTGACCACACTGTCTGCGTCTCGCTTCGCGCGCGCATGGTTCACCACGACACTGGCTCCGTGACGGGCCCGTTGCAGGGCGATGGCAGCGCCGATGCCCTTTGACGCGCCGACGACGACGGCGACCTTCTCGTTAAGTTTGCTCACGAGCCTTCTCCGGCTTTCTCGGCACAGCGGTTCAGCGCGGGCCGCTTGAGTGTTGATGAGATCGACCTGTTGGCCAGAGCCGCGCAGGCGGCTACCAAATGATGGGCCCCTCGATGTCCATGACGCGCTGGATCGCCGGGCGGGCGCTGACGCGCGCCATGTAGGCTCGAATGTTGGGGTACGGTTCGAGTGAGAGGTTCGTTGGCTCCGACCAGTTGAGGACAACCAAAGCATAGCCGTCCGTCACGCAGTACTGGTCGCCCATGATGAAGTCGCGGGTTGAAAGACGCTCTTCAAGCACGACTAGCCGGCGGGCCACGCGTTCCTCCCAGAACTGTCGCGATCGCAGGGCCGCCGCCGGGTCCTCCCAAAGTTGGGTCCAGGGAAATTCGGCGGCGAGTGTCGGATGGAGATCGGCCGCAATGAACGACAGCCAGCTTTCGGCCTGAATCCGGTCACTCGTACCCCTAGGCGGAAAGAGGCGGACTTCCGGGGCAAGGTCGGCGATGTAGGGCAGGATGGCGATGTTCTGTGTCAGCACCTGGCCGTCGTTTGTGAGCAAAATCGGAAGTTGGGCCATCGGGTTCAACCGGCGCACCTCCTGGGTCAGCCGATCCTGCAGGTCCTTCAGATCGACCGGGATCGCTTCGTATTCAACCCCCGCGTCCTCCAGGGCAAAGTGATTGGACGTCGAGCAGGCACCCGGATGGTAGTAGAGCTTGAACATGAAATCCGCCTTCGGCAGCAACTATGAAGAGATCGAAGGCGGACGTAAGCCAACGTCCGCCTTCGGAATCAACGGCCCGCGCACAGCTGGCCCTAAGGTCAGACGATCTGGTGGCGCAGCCGGTCCAGGGTCGGCAGCATATCACCGGGCTCGGGACGACGGGTGTAGTCGGGATTGACCTCGGCATAGGCGATCACGCCGTCCTGGCCGATCACGTAGCGAGCCGGCATCGGCAGGGTCCAGCTGGGCTCACCATTGAAGGCCGGCAGGTCGACGCCAAACTGCTCGTAGAGAGAGCGGATTTCACTTTCGAGCGTCCAACGGACACCGAACGCGTCGGCGATGTTTCCCCCTTGGTCAGCGAGGATCGGGAAGCCCAGGTTGTTGTCGCGCTGAGACTTGCGGCTGTTGACGCCCGTTTGCTCCGAGATGCCCAGAAGCGTCGCACCGCGAGCCTCGATTTCAGCGCGAGCCTCTTCCAAGGCCTGCAGCTCGCTGTTGCAGTAGGGGCACCAGACGCCGCGGTAGAACGACAGCACGAGAGGGCCCAGCTCCAGCAGCGCCGCTGAGGATACTTGCCGGCCTTCGGCGTCTGGCAAAGTGAAGGCTGGCGCCTGATCGCCGGCCTTCAGAGCGCGGTCGGCCAGGCCAGACGCGATCAAATCGGCCGTCGACTGGTGCATGATGCGCAGCGCTTCGGGGGGAACCTTGGACTCGAAATCGGTGCGGATAGCGTCGAGCTGGTCCTGAAGGGACATAACGAACCTCTTTTTTCAAACGCCGGGAAGGCGTCGGTGAGGCTCTAGATGGCTCATGGCACTGAAGATCATTAGGCCGCAAAACTGAGTATGAGTTATTCATTTTGGCCATGAGTTTCGACAACCCATAAACGGCTTGGAGACGGACCTTGATCGACAATCTCGCAGCTCTGCGCTTGTTCGTTCGCGTTGCGCGAAAAGGAAGTTTTTCGGGCGGCGGACGTGATCTGAAGATCCCCCAGCCGACGGTTTCGAGGATGATCTCCGCCCTTGAGAAAGATATCGGCACACCGCTGTTCATGCGCACTACCAGAGCTGTCACGTTGACCGAAGCCGGAACTGATTTCGTTGCCCGCATTGAGCCCATCCTGGTCGCGCTGGATGAGGCGGAACAGGCCGCGCGGGGCGCTCACGAACTCCATGGCGTATTGCGCGTCGGCCTCTCGTCGAGCTTCGCCCTGCGCGAGCTTGTCCCGGTCCTGCCGACATTCATGGAACACCACCCTGCCTTGAAGCTGGAGCTCCTGACCGACGATTATCGCCAGGACCTCGTCACCGAAGGCGTGGACGTCGCGTTCCGTTTCGGCGCTCTGGCCGATTCAACCGCAGTCGCCCGGCGGGTCGCGTCCTGGCCAAGGGTCGTTGTCGCCAGCCCGGCCTACCTGGCCAAGCGAGGCGTTCCGCTGACGCCGGGCTGCCTTGCAAAACATGACGTTATTGTCGGGCCGGCGCGGCAAGGGCGTGCCTGGACGTTCACAAGAGATGGCAAGGTCACGTCGGTCCGTGTGGACGGTCGCCTCACCGCCACCATGACGGAGGCTGTCATCAGAGCCGCGGTCGAGGGGCTTGGCGTCGCCTCGGCCGCTGTTCGCGGGTTCCAGCCCGAACTCCGGAGCGGCGCGCTCGTGCGGCTGCTGGCCGAGTGGCAAATGGAAACTCTGGACCTGCATGCGGTTTTCGCCGCCGGCCGAGCCGCCAAGCCCGCAGCCAGGGCATTGGCCGCCTATATCACCGACTACTATGCAGGTTTGTCGGCTGCCGAAGCGGCGATCTGATACGTCGCCACGCCCGATCGCCCGTGGCGCTTAAAGCTGCGGCTAGCAGGCGATCGAGCATGACTCGAGGCGTGCGGCCTCCAGCCGCGCCCGGATGATCAAACAGCTGTAAAGCCGCCGTCGACCACCAGGTCAGAGCCGGTCATGAACGATGCGGCGTCCGAGGCCAGGAACAGAACTGTCTCGGCGATCTCACGCGCTTGAGCGGGTCGCTCCAGGAGCGTCGTCGCCAACAAGGCCTTGGCCGTCGCCGGATCCTCGAAAAAGCCGGCGGCCATGGGTGTGGCCACCACGCCGGGATTGACGGTGTTGACCCGGATGCCGTCACGGGCAAGGTCGTAGGCGACCGCCTTGCTCAGCATGCGCACAGCCCCTTTGGTCGAGGCGTAGGCGCTCTCTCCGTCGAGATTGGCCACAAAACCGGCGATGGAACCGGTGTTGACGATCGCGCCGCCCCCAGCCTTCCGCATGACTGGGGCTACGGCCTTGCAGCCTAGGAACGTGCCTTTGACATTGATGGCGAGAAGGAGGTCGAACTGCGCTGCGCTGGTCTGCTCGAGCGGTGCCTGGATATAGATCCCGGCGTTGTTGACCAGGACGTCAATCGTTCCATGCAGCTCGACCGCCCGATCGACCACGGCCTGCCAGTCGGCCTCGTCCCGGACATCCAGATGGATGTAGTCGGCGACGGCGCCCTGACCGCGAAGCTCGGCCGCAAGGCGTTCGCCGACCTCGTCCTGAACGTCGGTGATGACAACCATGGCCCCTCGCTCGGCAAAAAGCCGGGCATGGGCCTCGCCGATCCCCGCTGAACCGCCCGTAATGATAACGACCTTGCCGGAAACATCGCCCATGGCGCGCACCTTTCCCTGTTGATGCACCAAGGCTAGGCGCGCCCGAAATGACGCATTAGCGCGGATCGGTTCCGGACATTAGTGCCGCTTTGGCCCGTATGGATTGAGGCAGGCCGACCTGGACCCGAGGCCGCCTCAAACCCTGCGATCCCCCTTGGATCGCTAGCTTTCGATCCCATACTTCTGGAATGACCACCATTCTGGAAAAGACCGCCGGGCTCGTCGCCTTCGTGCGCACCGTCGAAACGGGCTCAGTTGCGAGCGCCAGCCGGCTGATCGGGTCGAGCCCTTCGGCTGTCTCGAAAAGCGTTGCGCGGCTGGAGGACCGGCTCGGCGCCAAACTGATCCAGCGCTCCACGCGCAGCCTCAGCCTCACGGCCGAGGGCGCGGCATATTACGAACGCGTCTCGTCGGTCTTGCAGATTATCGAGGATGCGGAAGACGCTGTGCAGGTCGCCGAAACAGCGCGCGGCCTGCTGCGCATTTCACTGCCGGTATTTCTTGGCCGAGAGATCATCATGCCCCTCGCGCGCTCGTTCATGGCCAAGCACCCCGACGTCCGGCTGGAGCTCAGCCTCACCGACCGGCATGTGGACCTCATCCGCGAAGGCTATGACCTGGCGGTCCGGATGGGCGCCCTCCAGGATTCCAATCTCGTTGGGCGTAAGCTGGCGGACATGCGGATAGCGTGCGCTGCTTCACCTGACTACATCGCCGAGCGCGGCGCGCCCCAAAGCATCGAGGATCTCAGGCGCCATGCCTGTCTGCGCTATGTTCTTGCCGGCCGCGCCTACCCTTGGTCGTTCGCCGGAGATCGCACGATCCTTCTCGACGGGCCGCTCGAAGCCGACGATGGCGTTGCGCTACGCGCCTTCGCCATTGAAGGCGGCGGTATAACTCAATTGCCCTATTTCGCGCTCGCGCGTTACGTTACCGACGGACGACTTACCACCCTGCTGAACGCGTCAGAGCCGCCGCCGATGCCCGTCCACCTGTTGCATGCCTTTGGCCGCCAGATACCCGTGCGCGCCCGCCTCTTTAGCGACCACCTCACCGAACATTTTGCCAAAAGCTCGCCCGGCGCGATGTGATTGCCGACATCTGTTCCGCAAACCACCGACCATTTAGGCGCTAATGCCCCGGCCCTGTCCGTTTTAATTGGATCACCTCGCCAGAGGAGATCCACATGAGCGAACTGTCAGGAAAAGTAGCCATCGTCACCGGCGCATCGAAAGGTATCGGCGCGGCCATCGCCCGCCAGTTCGCGGCCGAAGGCGCCTCGGTGCTAGTGAACTATGCATCGAGCAAGGCGGGCGCGGACCGCACGGTCGAACAAATCGTCACCGCCGGCGGCAAGGCCATCGCGGTGCAGGGCGATGTCGGCAAGGCCGCCGACGTCAAGCGGATGTTCGCGGAGGTGCAAAAGGCTTTCGGCGCGCCGTCGATCGTCGTCAACAACGCCGCGACCTTCGAGTTCGAGCCGTTCGAGCACGTGACCGAGGCCGAGTTCCATAAGGAGTTCAACACCAACGTCCTGGGCCCCATCCTGATCTGTCAGGAGGCCATGAAGGCCTTCCCCACTGAGGGTGGCAGCATCATCAATATCAGCTCGATCTCGAGCAAAAACCCAGTGCCTACCGCCGTTCTCTACTCCGCCACCAAGGGCGCGATCGACACGCTGACGCTCGGACTGGCCAAGGAACTGGGCCCGCGCAACATCCGCGTCAACACCGTCGCGCCCGGCGGAACCGAGACCGAGGGGACGGTGCGCATCGGTCTGGTCGGGAGCGCCCAACAAGACGTGATGGCCAACGCCACGCCGCTGGGCCGGTTTGGCAAACCGGACGATGTCGTTCCGATCATCACCTTCCTGGCGTCCGACCGCGCCGCCTGGGTCACCGGTCAGTGGATCGCCTCGTCCGGGGGCCTGCTCTAGCCATCCAATGCCGCCCTCGCCATACCGCGTCCGTCCCATGCCGATGTCTCAAGACGGGTCCGGAATTCTGTGGTTCGCCGCCCGCACCGCCCTCCCCCGGGGCGTTGCGGGCTTTGCGGGCTTTGCGTAACCCTAGCGACGCATTCGATCCATCCAAGCGTGAAAGACCCGACCGCTTCACGGCTAGTTCGCTCTCCGCGCCGGGCGACAAGATCGGCGGCCTGGGCTTCGTCGGCGACGTCACAGACCACGCCAAGCACCTTGTGTCCTGCGGCGGCGAGGCTCTCGGTGGCGGCGGTCAACGCACCCTGATTGATGTCGCTCAGCACGACGGCGGCGCCGGCCTCGGCGAAGGCCTTGGCCGTGGCCAGGCCCATGCCCATGCCCATGCCCATGCCCGACGCGGCGCCGGTAACCAGGGCGACCTGGCCGGTGAAGTCGTAGGTGGGATTCATGTCATGATCTCTGAAAGGGTCGCCTTCGCGCGTCCATCGCGCCACGCTCAGTCCAAGCGGCGCCAGAAGCGGACTCTCGGACAGCTCCAGGAACACGACCTATCAGCTTGGAAATCGAGCATGCGTCGATGACCACTCCGGCCATCGCCGCTCGAAATCCCTCCACCGTCCAACGTCGCGATGAGGACGGGAGTCCCATCAGCGAGTACCTTGAGGGCTTATGCGCGCCGCCCTAAGCGGCGCCCCGACCAGGCCTAAAGACAAGGGAGCGCCCAATGGGCTGACGAGCGCTTGGACGCGTCGCAGCAGCATCTTGCCTCGCGCTGAAGCGTCAGTCGCTGTCTAGCGCTTCCAAGGCTTCAACGGGACATAGGTCGCCACCTCCGTCGGCCCCGACCGGTTGGCCGAGACCAGGCCTCGGCGCTTCAGATTGCCGATTGCGGTCTGCACTGTGCGGCGCGACTGGCCCGTGCGTTCCGCTAGCTGTGCGTGACTGAAGCTTGCGCGGCCGTCGGCGTGCGCCGCCGTGATCGCCAGATAGACCAGGAACGAGGACGGGCTGTGGTCGTGACCGACGAGATCGGCCATCAGCGTGTCGATGACGTAGCGGTCGATCTGATAGCCTTGGGTCATCATCGCTATAGCATTAATTGCACGACTTCACCCGTGCAAGGCCGTCGCGTTACCCCCTTTTGACGTTCAGACAAGGGGAGCGCCATGAGCGTGATTGGCAAGGTGAAGTTCGTTGGCATTCCGGTCAGCGACCAGGATCGGGCTCTGGCCTTCTGGACCGACAAGATTGGTCTGCGGGTCGCGACGGATCAGCCGTTGGGCGCGCAGCGCTGGATCGAACTGAGCATCCCTGGCGCGGAGACGGGCCTGGTATTGTTCACGCCCGAAGGTCACGAGGACCGCGTCGGCAGCTTCTTCAACGGCTCGCTGGCCTGCGACGATGTCGAGCACGCCTATCGCAAGCTGACCGAGAAGGGCGTGGAGTTCGAAGGCCCGCCGGAGAAGCAGCCCTGGGGGACCTTCGCCAAGTTCAAGGATCCGGACGGCAATACGTTCGTGCTGAGCAGCCGGTAGCATGATCAGGTACCCGGCATGCCGCGACAGGACGTTCGTCAGGGGTGGGGGTAGCCATTGCGGCTTTGGAAAACGCCCAGCTCGGACCGTGTAGCGTCAGGTGCAGTCACAGCGAGCAGCTCAACTATTATTGCCAAATCGAGCCTTCGCGGGTTCGACATAGTCACGGCTTCCCTGTCCGACGACATCCAAAAAGAGAGAGGAAGGGATGAGTGGAGCGCAATCGCGCACCTAAAGGGTTCCAC
>FSVN01000098.1_pt1 | contig 19912 bp, 16 predicted proteins | sample 1637751 | NCBI WGS metagenome assembly FSVN01 (sample SAMEA3914814, study PRJEB12502) | metagenome | biome: forest; material: soil | place: USA | collected 2011-09-16 | depth 0.1 m
GCCCCACGCACAGCACCTTCCTGGTAGCGGGCTTGTGCGCGCGCTACTCGATCACGATCAGCGGCGACCGCCAGCTCACCGAGATCAATATTCCGGGCGACTTCGTTGATCTTCACAGCATGATGATGAAGCAGATGGACCACGGCATCGTGGCCTTGTCGGAATGCGTGATCGCCCCGGCCCAGCACAGTGATCTGCGCCGCGTCACCGAGCAGCACCCTCATCTGACACGTTTGCTTTGGCTCGAAACGGTGATCGACGGGGCGATCCATCGTCAATGGCTGGTGACCATGGCCCGACAAAGCGCCGCGAGCCGTTTGGCGCATCTAATTTGCGAGCTATACTTACGGCTCGAAGCCGCCGGCGAAGCGGAGGCCTATCGTTTCAGCGTGCCGCTCACCCAGGTTGACCTTGGTGACATCCTTGGCCTCACGCCCGTGCATGTGAACCGGGTCATGATGGAGCTGCGCCATCAGGGCCTAATTGAATGGAAAGGCGTTCAAGTCGCGATTCCCAATTGGGAGGAGTTGATCGCTTTCGCCGAATTTGACGCGACCTATCTGCGGCTACAGCGAGATCCGGTTTAAGCCGCTCAAGCGGCGGCGCGGTGCAGATGCAGGTAGCTCGAACTGAAGTTCGCAAGCGCCAACAATCGGGGCCAGTCGCAGATTTTCAGCACTTTCCCCTGAAGGCTTATCGACCCCATCGACCGTAGCATCTTCAGCACCCGGTTAAGGTGGATGGATGTCACGCCCAGGGCGTCGGCCATATCTTCTTGGGTAAGAGCAAAGGGATAAGCGTCGTCGACGCCCAACCCAACGGCATCCAGGCGCAGCTTCATCTCACAGATCAGATGCGCCAACGCTTCCAGGGTCGAGCGTCTTCCAACGTTGATCACCCATTCTCGCCCGATCGCTCCTTCGATCAGCGCTTGCCGCAGCATCGCTTCACCAAGGCCGGGATGTGTCAGACCAACCGCCTTCAGCTCCGCCTGGGAGGCGTGGCTGACCTGGCAGGTTGTCAGGGCCTCAAGGTTGTCATCCCTGTGGCCTAGAAGGGAAGCGTGAGCGTCGACCATGTCCCCTGGTAGCAGGAGCGACAGGATCTGCCGACGTCCGTCCGCGAGAATCTTGGATCGACACGCCAGGCCCCCGATCATGAACGTGGCGCGATCCAGTCGATCGCCGACCACCGCGACCATCGCACCGGTCTTGAAGATCGCGGGCTGGGTCGCGAGAGCCGACAAGGCGGCGATCTCGATCGCAGACAGCACGCTGTGGGTGGCGAGTTTTCGGCCGACGATGTCGCTGTCGAGACGAGCTCGCTGCCGTCGCGTTGAGATCGCTGGTAGCCCAGCGGACCTATGCGCTTGTTTCACAGAGACTCCGTCCTGGCGGGAGCACGGCGTGTCTCTCTGTCGTCAGCGACCGGTTAGAGCCGACGATCTTGTCAGCCTAGGCGCAAAGCCCGTCCCATGCGTCGCAATTCGCGCATGGGACGGGTGTGATCGCCGGGCCTGGCCTTAGTAGACCTTGCGAACCATGGGTTCGCGCGCCCAGATCCGACCAGCTTCAGCCGCCGCGATGAACTCAGCGATCGACGCCTTAGGCAGGGTGATCAAGCCGGCGTCCGCGTCCGGGTTGGCATCCGAAAGCCCGCCCTTGACGAAAAGCGGCGCCGCGGCTGGCAGATAGGCGATCACCTTCAGATGGCCGAAGGCGTCGCGGACAAAGTTCACGGCCGTCGATTCCAACGCCAAGGCCGCGCCGCCTTCGTCCGACGGCAGCAGAACAACGGCGTCGAACAGAACCGAAGGCCCGCCATCGACGCGGAAGTCGGCCGGCACCAGCTCGCCGCCGGCGGTGACCACGCCCGTGATGGTCGGAGCTACGATGGCCAGCTTGGCGCCTGCCGCGGCGACGGCCTTGCGCAACTCGTCCAGCAGCGCGTCGTCCACGCCGTCGGTCACCAGGCAGCCGATCTTGCGGCCGATCAACCCAGGCGCGGACTTGGCCAGTATGCTGAGGGCCGGCGAGAGCTCCATCTCGGCCGCGGGGATCGGCGCCGGGGCAGGGGTGATCTCGCCGCGCAGGCCAAGGCCCGTCGCAACCCGCAGGGCGAGCGTCTGGTCGATATTGACCAGGCGGGACAGCATCGCTCCGCGGACGGCGGGAAGGTCGCACCGGCTGAGCTCGAAGATCAGCGCCGAGACGATGTGGTTCTGCTCAGGCTCGGTCTGGCTGAGGAAGAACAGTCTGGCCTGGGTGTAGTGATCGGCGAAGGTCTCGGGCCGCACGCGCAGTTGCTCGCCGGCCTCTGCGTTGGGGAAGGTGCGGTAGCCGATGGCTTGGGACTCACGGGCCACGTCCGCGCCAAGGTTGGAGGGCTCGTAGTTCACCTGACCCTTGGGGACGTTCATCTGCATGTGGCCATCGCGCTGCAGATTGTGGAACGGGCAGCGCGGCTGGTTGATCGGGATCTGGTGGAAATTGGGCGAGCCCAGGCGCTTAAGCTGGGTGTCCTGGTAGGAGAACAGGCGTCCCTGCAGCAGGGGGTCGTTGGTGAAGTCGATGCCTGGCACCACGTGCGACGCGCAATAGGCGACCTGTTCGGTCTCGGCGAAGAAGTTGTCCGGGTTGCGGTCCAGAACCATGCGCCCGACGACTCGCAACGGAATGACTTCCTCGGGAATGATCTTAGTCGCGTCCAGAACATCGAAGGGCAGGGCGTCGGCCTGCTCCTGGGTGAAGGTTTGCAGGCAGAACTCCCACTCGGGGAAGTCTCCGGTGTCGATGGCTTCCCACAGGTCGCGCCGATGGAAGTCAGGATCGGCGCCGTTGATCTTCACCGCTTCGTCCCAGACCACCGACTGGGCATTGAGTTTGGGCCGCCAGTGGAACTTGACAAAGGTGGACGCGCCCGCGGCGTTGACCAGCCGGAAGGTGTGGACGCCGAAGCCCTCCATCATCCGATAGGAGCGTGGGATCGTCCGGTCAGACATGATCCACATGATCATGTGCATGCTCTCGGGCGTCAGCGAGATGTAATCCCAGAAGGTGTCGTGGGCCGTTTGGGCCTGGGGAAATTCGCGGTCCGGATCTTGTTTGGCCGCGTGGATCAGATCGGGGAACTTGATGGCGTCCTGAATGAAGAACACCGGGATGTTGTTGCCGACGAGATCGAAGTTGCCCTGCTGAGTGTAGAACTTGACCGCGAAGCCGCGCACGTCGCGCGCCAGGTCCATCGAGCCCTTATTGCCGGCCACGGTCGAGAAGCGGGTAAACACCGGAATCCGCTCGCCAGGCCGCTGCAGGAAGTCGGCGGACGTGATGTCCGACAGGTCCTCCAAGCACTCGAAGAAGCCATGGGCGGCCGAGCCTCGGGCATGGACCACGCGCTCGGGAATGCGCTCGTGGTCGAAGTGCATGATCTTCTCGCGCAGGATAAAGTCCTGCAACAGCACCGGACCCCTGGCGCCGGCTTTCAGCGAGTTCTGGTTGTCGCTGATCGGCACGCCTTGGCTAGTGGTCAGCTGACTTGCGGCCTCGCCGGCTTGCTGATGCGTCTCGCCGCCGGGTGGGGTGAGCGTCTCTCCGACGGCGCCGTCGCGCGATATTGCGCCGCTGATGATCGTGGCTTCTGTTTTGGTGGGGTTCTTGGCCATGGGATGTCCTTGGAGCCGTGCAGACTCATGGAGGAATAGGGGAGGTTTTGCTCAGACCGGAACTGGCGGGACAGCCAGCTGCGCCATCAGCTCCGCCTTGCGGGCGGCCAGCTTGGCGCCCAAGGCCTCCAGGTCGATCTTGGTCTGGCGCACTTCGGGGAAAAGCTCTTCTTCCTCTTCCTTGACGTGATGGCGGACCTGCTCTCCCAAGACCTTGACCTTGGCGTCGTAGAGGGGTTGGCCTGGCGCGCCCGCCTCGATCTGGGCGATCAGGGTCTTGGCGCCCATGTGCTCGACGATGGCTTCGTCGATCAGGTCGCCGTCTCCGGTCTCTTCGCGCGCGGGCGGATAGAAGAATTCTTCCTCGATCTGTGTATGCACTTTGAGCGCCAGGCAGATCTTGTCGGCGAGGGCCTTCTTGGCCGCGTCGTCGGTCAGGGTTTCGTACTCGTCGAAATAGTCATCGACTTCGCGGTGGTCGGCCATAAGCAACGAGATGGCGTCGGGTCCGACAGTCTTGGGCGCGGCGGCGGCCTTGGTGGCCGCGCGTGTCGAGGTCTTTTTGGCTTTGGTTTTAGCCGTCGTGGCCATGGCGCGAGTTCCGATGAGGTTGAAGCCAAATCAACCAAAGGCAGTCGTCGCCGTTCCGAACCCGCGCCACGCTTCATCGCCCGCAAATGGGGCGTGTCCCAGGGAACCGGCCGGCTATGACCCGGCGCCGCACTCCGAAAGGCCTGCGGCGACTGGCGATTGATTGCCGGTGGCGGCCGCAGCGATCGCCCAGATGCGCAGCGAACGCATCGGCAGGGCGCTGGATATTTCTGCGCGCGAGCCCTGAAGGGATCATCAAATGATGCGCGGTCAGTCTTCTCAGCCGGCGGGTTCGGGGCCGAACGGCGCGGGCGCGCCTTCGGTAGAGACATGATGTGGGCTGGGGCCGGCGCGTCCCACGATGCGCGTTACCGCTAGATCCATCGTCACATTGCCTAACGTCCGGAAGATGTCGGGGATGGTCTCGACGGCGAGCAGTATAGGCAGCACATGGAGGGGCGCCCCCATCGCCAAGCAAACCGGCCCGATCGTTGCGAAAAATGAGACCTGGGCGGGCAAGCCGACGGCCGCGAGACTAACGGCGGCGGCGACCAGCGCGCCGATCCCGAGCGTGGACGGAGAGACGACCACGCCATGAAGGTGAGCCAGATAGACCGCCACGGCGACATTGGCGGCCGCACTGGCGGCTCGAAAGATCGACACCGCCAGCGGCAGGACCACGTCCGAAGCGCCCGGAGAGGTTCGCAGGGCCCCCGCGGCTCGGATCATCGTCGGAAGACAAGCCAGGGAGGACTGCGTGCCCAAGGCCACGACCTGAACCGGCAAGGCCGCTTTGGCGAAGGCGAGCGGCGAAATCCGCCCAATCACGGCGACCAGGCCGTAGGCGGCCACGACGATCGCCAGGCAAGCGGCCACGACGACCAGCACGTAGTGAAGCAGCGTTCCGGCCGCGCCCAGGCCAAGCTTCGCGCCCACGGCAAAGCCTAGCGCCATCACCCCGAGCGGCCCGACCAGCAGAACCCATTGGACGATAACCAGCATTGTGGCCACCACCGCCTCGAAGAACGAGATCAAGACTTCGCGGAGCCTGGGGTCTATCCGACTGGACGCGAACCCGAAGAACAACGCAAAGACGACCAAGGGCGCCATGCTCATTTCGGCTGCGGCTTTGATGGGATTGGGGGGGATCAGTCCGGCCAGCCAAGCGCCGGTCTCGGCAATCACCGGCGCGCCGTTCGCAGGCCCCCGCAAGCCTTCGCCGCCAACTGGGATGGGCGACCAAGCCAGGATGAACGTCGTCAGACATGCGCTAAGAAGGCAGGCTCCGATCAGCAACATCACGAACCAGACCATGGCCCGGGTCGCCACGCCGCCGGCCGCAGCGCTGGACGTCGCCGATCCGATTCCGGTCACCAGGAGGCTGAAGACCAAGGGCACGACGGTCATGGTCAGGGCGTCCAGCCACAGCTGCCCGATCGGCGCGGTCATGGCCAGCACCGGTCCAAGGCGCGCGTCGGGTTGGGCGGCGAACATCGCCCCGGCGGCCAGACCTAGGATCAGGCCGGCCAGGATGCGCGTGGACATAGTGTTCCAACGCGTCAGGATCGACGTTGGCGTTACCGGCTCGCTCATGAACAGCCCCTCTGCTGAAGGAACCCAAACGAAGCCGCGCCGCATTGGCTCCACCGCCGATGCGTCCATTTCCCGCCGATGAGTTCGCCGCTTTGGTGGCCGGCGTCACAGGAACTTGGCCGGCAGGCGAGGGTTGAGGTGGGGCTCGACGATCAGGCGGGCGTCAACGTGGCAGGAGCTTGGAATGGACGATCAGGTGGTGGGTGTGGCCCGGCAGGGGGTTGGGCGTGTGGAGGACGCCGTCGGCGGTCTGACCGGCGATGCGGAGCTGCAGGCCAAGGGCAAGATCAAGGAGGCCGCAGGCGCGGTGCACGAGGCGTTCGGCCAGGCCAAAAGCAGCGTCAAGGACGCGCTTGAAGACACGCTGGAAGGCGTTCGGGACCAAGTGCACGAGCAATTGGATGCGGTCGAGGCCTACGTGGTGTCCAAGCCCCTGCCGGCGGTGGCCATCGCCGCGACGGTCGGCATCGTGCTTGGCCTGTTACTGCGCGGGCGCAGCAAAACCATCTACCTCCGAGACGCCCGCTAAGCTGACGGCTATCCAAGCCCCGCGCCCTCGGAAAGAACATTTCCGAGGGCGCCTTCTTACGACGCAAGGGCGAGCAGGAGCCGTTCGACCAGGTCGCGCCGTGCGCTGTCATCCTGCGTCGGCGAAGCGACCACGATTTTCCCCTCTTCGATCGTCAAATCGTCGACCAAGCTCGACAGACGGCTGGCGGCGGTCTTGGCGACGTCGGGCGGGAGGGTGAGGGCCACGCCCTTGGGACCGGCTCGCACCTGACGGACTTGGGCCGCGCGCGCCAAGGTTTGCAGTCGGGCCAAGGCCAATAGCGTCAGCGCGGGGTCCGGGATCGAGCCAAACCGGTCCTCCAGCTCTTCTTCGAAGCCGTCGATCGCCTCGGGCGTTTCCAGACGCGCGAGGCGGCCATAAAGGCCGATGCGGGTTACGGCGTCGGGCACATAGTCGATCGGGATGACGCCTGCCTCGCCCAGGACGAGATCGGGCGTCCACTCGCCAGTCGCCGCCTCGCCCCGCGCCACGCGGACCGCATGCTCGAGCAGGCGCTGGTAAAGCGCCGCCCCGATCATTTTGACGTGGCCAGCTTGATCCTCTCCCACCAGGTCGCCGCCGCCGCGAAGGTCCAGGTCGCGCGCGCTTATCGCCAGCCCCGATCCCAGACGATCAAAGGCTTCCAGGGTCGAAAGGCGCGCGCGGGTCGCCTCCGAGAGATCGTCTTGAGGATCGGACAACAAATAGGCCACCCCTTGGACGCGCCCCCGTCCGACGCGGCCGCGCAATTGGTGCAATTGCGATAGGCCAAATCGGTCGGGACGCCAGACGATCATCGTGTTGGCGCGAGGCACGTCCAAGCCGCTCTCGATGATGTTGGTGGCCAGCAGTACGTCGCCCTCGCCATCGGCGAACCCCACCATCACCGCGTCGGCCTCGTCAGCGGGCAAGCCCCCATGGGCGATGCGGATCGACAGCTCTGGAATGAGTTCGGCCAAGCGGTCGGCCAAAGGAGCGATATCCTCGATGCGCGGCGCCACGAAAAAGCTCTGACCGCCTCGGCGCTTCTCGCGCAGCAGAGCCGTGCGAAGACTGGCCGCGTCGAACGGGGCCAGGAAGGTGCGGATCGGCCGTCGACGGGCCGGTGGGCTGGCGATAACGCTGACGTCCTGGATGCCGACCATCGCCGCCTGCAAGGTGCGTGGGATGGGGGTGGCGGTGAGGGTCAGCAGGTGACCATCGGCGGCCAAGTCGCGCAGCTGGGTTTTCAGCGCGGCGCCAAACTTCTGCTCCTCATCGATGATCATCAGACCCAAGTTGTCGAACGCCAGGTCTTTGCCGCCCAAAGCCTGGGTTCCAATGACGATGCGCACCTCGCCGCTCTCAAGCCCCCGTTTGACGGCCTTGGCCTCGGCGGGCGTGACCAAGCGAGACAGATGCGCGACCCCGATCCCGGTCCCGGAAAACCGCCGCTTGAAGGTCTCCACATGCTGGCGGGCTAGCACGGTTGTCGGCGCGGCCAAGGCAACCTGCCGGCCGCTGAGCGCCACGGCCGCAGCGGCGCGCAAGGCAACCTCGGTCTTACCAAAGCCGACATCGCCGCAGACCAGCCGGTCCATCGGACGTCCCGACGCGAGGTCGGTGAGCATGGCCTCGATAGCCGCCGACTGATCGGGGGTTTCCGGATAAGCGAAACGTGCGGAAAACTTGGCGTAGTCGCCTTTGGGCGGATTGATCGGCTCGCAGGTGCGGGCCTCCCGCACCTTGGCCAGGGCGACCAATTGCTGGGCCGTCTCGTCGATCTGGCGGCTCACCTCGGCTCGGCGCTTAGCCCAACCGTCGCCCTTCAACCGGTCGAGCGTCACGGCGCTGGCCTCGGCTCCATAGCGCCAGATCCGGCCGATCTCCTCGATCGGCGCTAGCAGGGTGTCGCCGCCATGGTATTCCAACTGAAGAGTGTCGCGCTCGACGTCGTCGATCACCACGGTCTTCAGGTCCCGCAGCACGCCCACGCCGTGATCCTCGTGCAGGACCACGTCACCGATGCGAAGGTCCGGCTCGGCCATCAGATCTGGCGTAGTACCCGTCGATCGCGCGGCCATCCGCCCGCCCACGACATCGCTTGCGGCAATGACCGCCAAGCCCGCGGCTGGGTCAATGAAGCCGGTGTCCAGATCGATTTGCAGGCTGACGACCTCACCAAGCTCGGCCGACAGGGCCGTCTGCCAGTTCGCGACGGCCCCTGGCTTGAGGTTCAGGCCGCGCGCCAAGGCCTTGGCCAGAGGCCGCTGCTCATGCTTGAGGCCCGTCAGCACGACGCGGCGATCCAAATCGCGCTGCGCCTGGACGAAGTCGCAGAAGGCGCGGCCTGGATTTCGGGCGATCGCCAAGTTGGGGACCGCTTCGATAACCTCCAGATCCAGCGACATCGCCGCCAACCCCGTCAGCGCGGTCTGAAGGTCCGCGCCCAAGAGGTAGAGCGCCGAAGGATTCGACGCCGGCGGGCCTTCGACCCCGCCTAAACCGCGCCGAGCCTCAAAAGCTTCAAGCACATGGTCCTCGACCTCGCTCAGGCGCGCGGTGGTCTTGGCGTCGATGGACAATCGCGCCTTGGGCAAAAGATCAAAGAGCGTGACGAGCTGGCCATAGTGCTCGGCAAGGGCATGCTCGCAACCGGCCGCGCGTTGGACTTGGATCAGGTCGGCGACTTCCGTCCTTTCGCGTGTCAGGATCAGTTCGCTGGCTGGCCCTAGTGACAGCGCCTCCGCATCGCCTTCGGAGCGCTGGGTCAGCGGGTCATAGGTGCGAATTTCGGCGATCAGGTCGTCTTCGCCCAGCACGATCCGCACCGGCCGCGCGGCATCGGCGGGGAACACGTCGATCACTTCACCCAGGAAGGCGATTTCGCCGGGCTCGTCGATCCGGTCATCGGCGACGTAGCCGACGCGGGCGGCAAAACTCATCAAGGCGTCGCGGTCGATCCGCTGGCCTCGCTCAATCACGATAAAGGCGCCGTCCACCGCCGGTTGGGGCGGAAGCTTCTGCACCAAAGCCTCCGGCGAAGTGATGACCACGCGATCGGCGCCGCGCCCCTGACTCAGGCGCTGCACGATCCGCATGCGTCGCCCCATGACGTCTCGCGAAGGCGAGGCTCGATCATAGGGCAGGCAATCCCAGGGCGGGAGCACCAGAACCTCAAGGTTAGGCGCGAGACCCGAGAGGGCGCGCCCAATTTCTTCGGCCCGTCGGTCGCTCGACGCCACATGGATTCTACCGGCGGGCGACGGCCCCTCGGCGGCGATCGCAGCGGCTACCGCGGCCGCCGGGCGTTGGACTGGCGCTCTGACGGGGGGGCGTTCAGGCCGAGCGCCCGGTTGCAAGGTTTCGCCGATGGAAGGCGTTTCGAGATCGTCAGCCGGGGCCATGGAGAACTCTTGACTGAAAGACATGTAGGCTTGCGATAACCGGCCGGGGAAGTTGCAGCGCTTGACGAGCCGCGTCGTTCCGCCTCGGCAGGCAGGAGCGGAACGGCGAACGCCGCTCGCCGTTGGTGGGGACGGACCGGGGCCGCGCCCTGGGCGTCTTTCAGGGCGGGGCAGGTGAGGTCGCATACAGTCTTTCATTTCGCGTCGTTGAACGGCGTCTTGCAGCGGACCCGGCGGTTGAACCTGCGCCGCGGGCTCGAATGGGCGTCACGCCTCGGTTATGCGGCGCGCGGCGTCGTTTATCTTGGGCTCGGGATAATCGTGTTGCTGGCCGCCACCGACCTGACCCCGAGGGCGCGGGGCGCCAAGGCCATGCTAGCTGCCTGGTCTCAATGGCCACTTGGCCTAGTGATCATCGGCGTGGTTGGCGCTGGCCTGCTGGGCTTCGCACTCTGGCGGGGGCTCCAGGCGGTGTTCGACGCCGACCGGCACGGCGTGTCGGCCAAGGCGATCGCTGTGCGGCTTGGGCAAGCGGTGAGTGGTCTGATCTATGGGGCCCTGGCTTGGTCCGCCTTCGAGCTGCTCGACCAATTCGAAGATGCCGGGGAGGCCGACGAGGAACAGTCCGCCCACGGTCTCGCGGCGAGCGTCCTGGCCCTGCCGCATGGCGATGCGCTTCTGCTGCTGGCAGGGGTAGTGATGCTGGGCGTCGGCGTGGGCAACATCGTTCAGGGATTAGCGCAGGACTTCGCCAAGCGGTTGGGCTGCAGCCAAGCGGTGTGCCATCGCGTCGTTCCACTTGCCAGGATCGGCTATGGAGCCCGAGGTTTGGCGACCCTGCCCACCGGCGTCTTCCTCATCAAGGCGGGACTGGAAGCCCGAAGCCAAGACGCCCGCGGTTGGGGCGGCGCGCTGCAGGCCGTGGAAAGTCAGCCCTTCGGATCTTGGATGCTGGGAACGGTGGCGCTGGGCCTAATGGCTTTCGGGGTTTTTGGTTTTGTGGAGGCGGCCTTTCGGCGCATCCAGCCGCCGGCGGATATCATTTGATGGCGGCCGATCGTTGGGTGAACGTCATTGGGGTCGCCGCGGCGGCCTGCTCCATGGCAAGTTTCGTACCTCAGCTTGTCAAAATCTGGCGTGATCGGGACGCGTCTGCGGTGTCGTTCAAGATGTTCGCGCTGACCGTCACCGGCTTTAGCCTGTGGATCGCCTACGGCCTTCTGCATGGCGGATGGCCCTTGGTGATGAGCAATGCGGTTTGCCTGGCGCTTTCGGCAGCGATCCTTGGCTCGAAAATCCGGATTGAGCGGGCAGTCGCCAGGAACGGCGAGACGAGCCCTGCCGTTCTGCTGCGAACACGAGGAGACGGACATGACGAGTGAGCCCGCCACGATCATCAATTCCAATACGACGGACAACGAACCGCGAGTTCAGGGTGAGGCGCAATCCGGCGGCCCAGCCCGGGTCAGTGAGGATGCAGTCAAGGCGGCTTTCGAAACCGAGGATACGCCGTCCACGCGCCTGGTCGAGCCGACGGCGCCCGACGACAAGGTCGACCAGCTGGCGCCCAAGCTTAATGAGGCGGAGGATCGACAGGAAGCCTTGATCGACGAGGGCGTGGAGGAGTCATTCCCCGCCAGCGATCCCGTCAGCGTCAAGCGTATCACCTGAGCGGGTCGGCCGAGGCCATGGCGCAGGTCCGCATCGGCTGCTCGGGTTGGAGCTACGATGACTGGCGCGGCCCGTTCTACCCGGCCAGCGTCAAGGCGAAAGATCGGCTGGCTTACTACACGACCCAGTTTGACACGGCCGAGATCAACGCATCGTTCTATCGGTTGCCCTCGGAGGCCGCAGTCGCCGCGTGGGCGGCCACTGCGCCAAGCGGCTTTCTGTTTTCCTGGAAAGTCTCGCGGTTCATCACCCACAACAAGAAACTCAAGGACTGCCAGGACAGCGTCGATCTGGTGTTTGGACGCATGGCGCCATTGGCGAGCCACGCTGGACCGGCTTTGGTGCAGCTACCGCCAATGCTTCATCGTGACGACGAGCGGCTCAAGCGCTTCCTGTCTTGGACGCCCAGAGACAGTCGCGTCACCGTCGAGTTTCGCCACGCCAGCTGGTACGACGAGGCCGTCTTCGCGATCTTGCGCGACCAAGGCGCGGCACTTTGCGTGTCTGACCATCACGATGCGCCATCGCCTTGGCTTGTGACGGCGGATTTCGCCTATGTCAGAGGCCATGGACCCGGCGGCCGTTATGCGGGCCGCTATGACGCCCAGGCCCTGGCCAAGTGGGCGGCGTGGATCGCGGACCAGCGCCACGCCGGCCATGAGGTGTTCAGCTATTTCGACAACGACATCAAGAGCGCGGCGCCACAGGACGCCGCAGTGCTTAAGGGGTTGATTTCCGACGGTGGGACCTAGCTTGGGGCGGCCTGCGCGATCGTCAGTCAAAGCTCGACAGGATAGCCGGCGCCAAGTCGGCGATTTCACGCGCTAAATAGCCAAGCTTGCCGATCTTCGAGGCTAAGCGCGCGCCGGCTTCGCCATGCAGAAAGACCCCCCATGCCGCGGCCTCGAAGGGGGGGACGCCGCGCGCCAGCAATCCGGTGACTAACCCGCCCAGAACATCGCCGGACCCGGAGACGCCCAGGCCAGGGCCGCCGCCGGCGTAGCGGCCGGCCCGGCCGTCGGGCGAGACGACAAAAGTCACCGCGCCCTTCATGACCACAACCGCCGAAAACCGGGCGGCCGCCTCGATCCCAGCCCCCAAGGGATCTTCGTCGACCTTGCTCTTGGACTGATCCAGGAGTTTTGCCATCTCACCAGCGTTGGGCGTCAAGACAAGGCCAGGCCTTGCCGGGGCGGTTGCGGCGGCATCAAGCGCGCCGGCGTCCAGGACGATGGCATGTGAGGTCTCGCGCGCCAGCAAAGCGGCCGCCAGACCGAGGTGATCATCGATCATTCCTGGCCCAATCAACAGCGCGTCGCAGCGGGCGGCATGCTCGACGATAACCTCGACCGATCCCATCGGCGCATGCCTCGCGGATCGTTTGGGAAGGGCAAGCACCCGGGCTTCGGGCAGGGCGACGCTGAGACAAGCGACCGCCGCCTCATCGACGGCGACCTGCAGTTTGCCAGCTCCCGCACGCAACGCGGCGACTCCAGCGAGCATCGCCGCGCCGGTAAGCTCCGCTCCGCCGCCGACCACGAGCACCCGACCACGGTCGTCTTTTCCGCCATCGCCTGGCGATGGAAGGCGATGAGCGCGCATCCAGGCCGCGTCGAGCGCAACGGGCGTGTTCATCGCGCGGCCACCACGGCGTCGGGCTCGGCGGTCACCGGCGCGGCCTCGTCCTCAAGCGGTGCGGTGAAGTTATAGCGATCCAGCACAAGCTCGCCGTGCGGGCCTTTCGCCGGATCGAAACTGTACTGCGTGACTCCGCAATTAGCGATGTCGGCTTGGCGGTCGATGGCCAGGATGTCCGCTTCGGTCAAGCCCTCTAGGAGGTAGCGTAGACAGAGGACGACAACTTGGTGGGCCACGATCAGCACGCGGTCGCCGGCATGATGCAAGCTCAGGGTGTCGATGAGGCTGCGCAGCCGCAGGATCACGTCGCACCAACTCTCGCCGCCGGGCGGGCGATGGTAAAACTTCCCCAGGAGGCGCCGAAATTCGGCTTGCTCGGGAAATTGCGCCTCAATGCCGCGATGGGTCAGGCGGTCCAGGACGCCAAACTCCTTTTCCCGCAGCCGCTCGTCCACGCAAAACCGGCCATCGAGCTTGGACATTCCGCCCGCGTCCCTGACCGCTTGACTCGTCTGGACCGCGCGCAGGTAGGGCGAGGTCATCAAGGTGGACGGCCGTTCGTCCGCGGGCTGATGCGCGAACCACCGGCCCAGAGCGCGGGCCTGCTCATGACCAAGCGCGCTGAGGGCCACGTCCATGTCGCGGTCGGCTATGTCGATATGGGTCATACCGGCGGCATCGGCCGCGTCGCGCGCCACATTGCCCGCGCTTTGCCCATGACGGACGATCCATAGTCGATTTGGCCAGCGTTGCGCCATGACTTGGGAACTCGCTATCCGCAGGTTGGTTCTGACGCCGTTCGGGCGTCGATGAGACTAGGCAGCCAAGTAGAGGCTCGCCTGTTGTGGCGCGTCCAGCGGGGCCGGGCTCATCGCCGGCGTGGCGCCGCCTCCAACCCAGCGACCCACCAGTTGACCGGCGCGGTCGTGGACCCAGACCTCGCCCGTCTCGCCCGCAGCCGCTGCGAGGGCTCGGGCCCGACGCTCCGCCTCACCTCCAGTCGAGAACGCCAAGGTCTCGCCGCGTTGGCAGTCGCGTACGCACCAACCATCAGTGGTCGGACAGACGATGAAAATGTTTGTCATAGCTTCCCCGCGCGGACGCACTTTAGTCTGGGCGACAACAATGCCGATGAGCGTGCAAGGTTCACGTCGCGACCTACGCCGGTTGCTCGGCGGATACGGCCGTGGGCTGGGGCGCAGGCCGCACGGCTTTGAAGGCGCGCGGGACGAACCTGACGGTCTCGGACGGTGAAAGCGTCATACTCTCACCGTCGAGGATCGCCGGGATTGGCTCTTGGCTCGTTAGCCGAAAGTTGGCCGCCCGCTCCACGGTGACGCTCGAGTCCGTGCGCCAGTCCGAGACCAGGCCCCGCAGAACCAGCTTCAGAGCGCTGAACGCGCCGTTTGGGTTGAGGGCGGCCACCTCGAGGGCAGGGGCGTCGGGTGACAGCGCTCGCGATGTCAGCGGACAGAGCACCGAGACAGCCTGCCCCTCGTCGCTCACGCCGTTGACGTCATAGCGCAGGCCGCCCGTGAACGACTTCTCCAACGCGGTGTGGCCGTGCTCCAGCGCCAGCGCCAGATCGCCCTCGCGAACCGCCTCGCGCGCCTTGGCCCAGAGGGAGGGATTGCCGAAGATGCCCGCTACGTAAAAGCGTTCGCCCGCAACCTCACCGCCGCTCACCGCCTGTAGCACGGGTGCGCTCAAGGTATCCCTCAGCGCCTCCCTCCACGACCTCGGTCCATAGAACGCCTTAGGCAGCATGTTCATCGTGCCGCCGGGCAGGGGGATCAGCATCGGACCCTCTTGCGCACATAGCGCCGCAGCCGACCTGATGGTGCCGTCTCCGCCTAGAACTATCAAAAGATGGAGACCGAAGGCCTTGGCCTCGGCTAGGGCGGTGGGCATTCGCGGGCCTTGCACGCACCAGACCTTGGCAAGGTCGATCCCGCTCGCGCCGCAGATTTCCACGAGATCGGCTTCGGCGTCCGCATCGCAACTACCGCTCGCGGTGTTGAGTAGCGCGCCGACCTTTAGGCTTGAAAGGTTTGGCGCGGGCTCAAAAAGTCCTTGCTGACTGGCCTGATCCGCAGGGTCAAGGTTGTGGGCGTGATTGAAGAGAGCAGCCATGAGCATCCCCGATTTGCCGCAACCCAACGGTCAAGCCTGACTGGCGTTCCAGTCTCTCACCGACAATGGCCACGGCGCCGCACGGCTGGTGGCGGACTGTCCCCAAGCGCCGATGGAACTCCAGGAAACTTAAGCGTTCGAACAGAGTTGTGACTTGGTAGATGGAGTTGGAGTCCGTCTTTACGACGGGCCAAGGTGGCTCGATTTGGAGCCCCTATGCAGACATCACCGTCCTCGCCGACGCCCGAAGCTCGTGTGCCCACTGGCGTTCCCGGACTGGACCCGATCCTAGGCGGCGGACTGACCCGCGACCGGATCTACCTCGTCGAGGGCACGCCGGGTTCGGGCAAGACGACCTTGGCTCTGCAGTTCCTGCTCAAGGGGCGCGAGTTGGGAGAGAGCGGTCTCTACATCACGTTGTCGGAGACCGAGATCGAGCTCAAAGCCGCCGCCGCCAGCCACGGGTGGAGCCTGGACGGAATTTCCCTGTTTGAGCTGGTCAGCGAGGAAGGCCTCAATCCGGACAGCGAGCAATCGGTGCTCCATCCCTCGGATGTCGAGCTGGGTGAAACGACGCGGGGCGTGATGGCGCGGGTCGACGAGATCAAGCCCATGCGCGTGGTGTTCGACAGTCTATCGGAGATGCGCCTTCTGGCGCAGAACCCGTTGCGCCACCGCCGCCAGATTCTGGCGCTCAAGCACTTCTTCGCCAGCCGTAACTGCACCGTCTTGCTCCTGGACGACCAGACGGCCGAGGATGGCGACCTACAGCTGCATAGCATCGCCCACGGCGTCATCACGCTGCAACGAACGCCCCAGGAATACGGCTCGCAACGGCGTCGGCTGGAAGTGGTCAAGATGCGTGGCATCAAGTTCCGCGGCGGCTTCCATGACTTCGATCTCGACACCGGCGGCGTGTCGGTCTTCGAGCGTCTGGTGGCTGCCAACCATCATACAGAATTCACCGAGGAGGTTGTCTCCACGGGCTCGCCCAAGCTCGACGACCTTATCGGCGGCGGGCTGACGCGCGGCACCAATACGTTGCTCAGCGGCCCTTCGGGCGTGGGCAAGACCACGACAGCGATCCGCTGCGCGCTCACGGCACTTCAACGCGGCGAGCGCGTCGCCTATTACCTGTTCGACGAGGGCCTTCCGACCTTGCTCACTCGTTCCAGGGCCCTGGGCATGGACCTGAAACCGTACTTGGAGAGCGGACAGTTCTTGATCCGGGCGATCGACCCGGCCGAGCTGTCGCCCGGCGAATTTGCCTGCCGCGTGCGCGAGGCGGTCGAGAACGAAGCGTGCCGGTTCGTGGTGATCGACAGTCTCAACGCATACCTGCAGGCCATGCCGGGTCAGAAATTTCTGCTCCTGCAGATGCACGAGATGCTGACCTATCTAAACCAGCAGGGCGTCGTGACTTTGCTGATCCTGGGTCAGCACGGCTTCGTCGGGGAGGTCCGAAGCGACCTCGACCTCAGCTACCTCAGCGACGGGATCGTGCTGTTCCGCTTCTTCGAGGCTGAGGGCTCGGTGCGCACCGCGATCTCGACGGTCAAGAGTCGCACCACGGCCCACGAGCGCTCCATTCGTGAGCTACGCCTGACAGCCGAAGGGATAGAGGTCGGCGAAGCTTTGACCGACTTCCAGGGGATCATGTCGGGCCTTCCGTCCTACGAGGGCAAGGTCGCCATGCTCGGCGGCCAGAAGGATGACCGTCCTTCGCATGGATGAGCGGATCCTGATCCTCGCGCCGCGAGGGCGCGACGGCGCCGTCATCGCCGAAACCCTCTCGGCCATTGGCCTGCAGACCTTAGTGTGTTCGAACCTCGCCGGCTTGACCGAGGCCTTGCACGAGGACGCCGGAGCGGCGGTCCTCACCGAGGAGGCCCTGGCCGAAGGCGCGGGGGAAACGTTGAGCCAATGGCTGGAAGCGCAGCCCAGTTGGTCCGATTTCCCGTTTATCGTGCTGGTGACCAAGCAGGTAGGCAAGCGCACGGCGGCGGCGGCCGCGCGGCTGCAGGCGATCGGCAACATCGTCTTGCTGGAGCGGCCGATCAACGCCGAAACGCTTCTTAGCGCGGGGCGTTCGGCGGTTCGCGCTCGGCGGCGCCAGTACCAAACCCGGGATCATCTGCTGGCCCAGGCGAAGGTCGAGGAGCAGCTTTGGTTCGCGCTCGATGCGGGCCACCTGGGCGCTTGGGAGCTGGATCTCGGGACTGGTGTGCTCATGACTTCGGCTACGACACGCGCCCATTACGGCCGGGGGGGCGACGAGACACTCACGCTCGCCGACGTCGACGCCGCCGTGCACCCGGATGACGATGCGCGTCGTCGCCAGATCGTCCAGGCGTCGATGACGGGTGGCGACCACAATGTCGAGTACAGGGTAATCTGGCCGGACGGTTCGACGCACTGGGTGCAGGTTCGGGGACGGCTAAATCGTCCTTCGCCAAACCAGTCGCAACGGATGTCGGGCGTAACGCTAGACGTCACGGAGCGAAAGACGGCCGAGGATGCGCTGCGACGGCTAAATGAGAGCTTGGAGGACCGCGTCGCTCAAAGCACTCAACAGCTGCAACTCGCCAATCGTCGTCTGCTGGCCGAGATCGCCGAGCGCGAACAGGCCCAGGCCGCTTTGGTTCAGGCCCAAAAGATGGAAGCCATCGGTCAGCTGACCGGTGGCATAGCCCACGACTTCAACAATCTCCTAACGGCCATCGTCGGCAATATCGACATGATCGAGCGGCGAACCGAAGACGCGCGCACTGTTCGTATGGCGGCCAACGCTCGCGAAGGCGTCGAGCGAGCGACCAAGCTTACCGCCCAGTTGCTGGCCTTCTCTCGCAGCCAGCAATTGGACCTGCAACCGATCGAGGTGGATGAGCTTATCCGCGGCATGGATGACCTGCTGACCCGCTCCCTGGGTCACGGCGTGGAAATCAGGACCGAGCTCGCGGCCGGCGGCGTGCGCGCCACGGCCGACCTCAACCAGCTCGAGTTGGCGATCCTCAATCTGTCGATCAACGCCCGCGACGCGATGGATGGGGAAGGGGTCGTGATGATCTCCAGCCGCGTCTCAGAAGAGTGGCGCGAGGGCCTGCAGCCAGGCAACCACGTGGTGATCAGCGTGGCAGATACCGGCCATGGCATCGAACCTGGCCTGCTTCAGAAGATCTTCGATCCGTTCTTCACCACCAAGAGCGTGGGCAAAGGCACCGGCCTTGGCTTGAGCCAGGTCTACGGCATCGCCACCCAGTCGGGCGGCACGGTCGCCGTAGACAGCACGGTCGGCGTCGGCACCACCATCGAGATCTGGTTGCCCATAAGTCAGGCGGCGGACCAGCCGAGCGGCGGCGAGATCGTCGTGGCCGAAACGCCCCTTAGTCGCGGCGAACGGGTCTTGGTCGTCGACGATGATCCCGGCGTGCGGCGGTTCATTGTCCAGTGCCTCAAGTCGTTGGGTTATCGCGTGACATCGGCCGACGGCGGGAAGGCCGGGCTGGAACGTCTTGAGGAAGATCGGCCCGACCTGCTGGTGGTCGATTTCGCGATGCCGGGCGTCAATGGCGCGCAGGTGGCCGCTTTGGCGCGTGAACGCTCGCCCCGCCTGGCCGTCCTGCTTGTCACCGGCTACGCCGACGCGCGCGCCATTGAAGACCTGGTCAGCGCCGAATCCGTTCTGCGCAAGCCGTTCAAGGTCAGCGAACTGGCCTTGGCCTGTCGCAAGGCGCTAGATGGCGTAAGCCACGCGGCGGCCGCCGAGTAGCATGTGGGCTCGCTGACGCCTGTATCTAGCGGCGCGACCAGACCAAATGAAGGTGTCCGGCAGGCCGTGCTCGCGGCGTCGCCACCCCAATCAGCAGCCGCCACTCGCAGGCTTCGACCTGGAAGGAGACGCGCTCGAGCCAGTCGGTGGACCTGGCGGCGCGCTCATCACATTGCGTGGCGCGCAGCAGCCGGTATCGAGACGTGAACATCACGCCTTATCGCATGTTGCGCTTGACTAAGATCTGCGATTCTTTCGATTAGCCGCGACTTGAAGTCACGCGATCGATAATCGGCGGCGTCCATCATTTGATGGGTCGCGCGAATACTGCCGTGAACGTTTCCTTGGACACGCCTGTAAAGCCTTGCCGCCGCGTGTAGTTGGCCGCCGATTACGTCGGACTTCCGACATACGAAAGTCTCTGACTTCGCCTTAGGAACTGGCAGGACCGACGTCGGTTGAAGACGGGCAGGAGGAGATCCCATGTCCGACGAGACTATCGCCAGGGCGCTTGAAAGCGACGCCCCGCTGACCGCCGCCGTCCACCAGCGCGACGTCGCCCACGACATCGCCGAAGAGCGCGGCTGGCACGAGGCCGCCTTGGTCGGGCGCACCGTGACGATCAACCGGCCGCGCGCCGAGCTCTACGCCTTCTGGCGCGACTTCCGGAATCTCGCCCTGTTCATGGAGAACGTCGAGAGCGTCACGCCTGGCGATGACCAGCGCTCGCACTGGGTCGTCAAGGCGCCGGCCGGCAAGACGGTCGAATGGGATAGCGTCCTGACCGAAGAGGTCGAGAACGAGCTGCTGGCCTGGGAGTCGGCCGAGGGCGCCGACATCAAGAACGCCGGCCGCATCGAATTTCGCGACGCACCCCCCGGACGTGGGACCGAGGTCACCGCGACCATCGTCTACGA
>FSVN01000144.1_pt1 | contig 18575 bp, 11 predicted proteins | sample 1637751 | NCBI WGS metagenome assembly FSVN01 (sample SAMEA3914814, study PRJEB12502) | metagenome | biome: forest; material: soil | place: USA | collected 2011-09-16 | depth 0.1 m
GAGGAAAGGCCGGGACTTGCGAAGGTCAGGGTCAGGGCCTGGAGAAACAACAAAACCCCGCCCGCCACTTGGAAGGCGGGCAGGGAGACGCGCAGCAACGACAGCACCCAACCTCCGAAAAGCCCGAAGATCAGCATGACGGCGCCGGCGATCAGAACCGCTCGCCTGGCCAGGCTGGAACGCTCGCCTGAAGCCAAGGTGGCTGTGAGGCCCGCGAAGACTGCCGCGGTCTCGATCGGGCCGATAGTAACGAAGAGCGTGACGAAATCCGATGAGAGGTTGGGGGCCAAAGTCATGCTGAGACCAAGCAAAAGCGAGTATGGGCTCGGATATTTTGTTCGCGGCCTTGGACGGTCAAGGGGCGGTGTGCATTCCCGCGGCGGCAGGGCGCTATCGGATCAGCGCCCATCCCCCCAGCGCGCCTACGGCGACCATCGTCGGCGGCCAGAGAAGGCTCGCAACCGCGTTGGCGGCGAGAAAACGCCCGCGCGATAGCCCCGACCATCCGGCCAAAAAAGGCGCGACGGTCGCGGGCGGGCCAAGAAAGCGGGCCACGAGGATGGCGACCGCGCCGTGCCGCAGAAACAGGCTCTCGGCCAATCGCCGGGCCTTTTGAGGCAAACGCGGCGGCGTCAGACCGCGCACGCGCAGATACGCGCCAAATTCATAGGAAGCCCCAGCCCCAAGGAAGGCGCCGGCCATCACCCAAGGCAGGAGGCCGGGGCCCAGAAGACCGCCCGCGATCGCAGCGCCGATCGCCAGCAACACTGGCGTAACCGGGACAAAGATCCCGATCACCACCAAGGCCTCGGCAAACGCTGCGCAGCCGAGGATCGGGCCAATCCACGGTCCGCCGGCGTGAAGGGCGTCGGTCAGGCGGACGAGCAGGCCGGTGCTCATCCGCCGCGTCCGGGCTCAGCGCGACCAGCAGCTCTTTCGCGCCGACGGGTCCTGGCCGCATCGACGAGGGCCCGGAATAGCCGGCGATGGGCAGCCCTATAGACCATCAATTCTGGATGATGTTGCACGCCGATCCAGAACCGTTTCGAGCGGTCCTCGATGACTTGAATTACGCCATTTGGTTGACGCGCGGCGACCGTCAGTCCCACGCCTAGGCGGTCGATGGCTTGCTGATGAATGATGTTGACGGTCAGTCGCGTCTGATTGGTGATCTGCGCGAAGCGGGACTGGCCACGCACGGCCACGGCCTTGCGCGCGGTCAACTGCTGCCAAGGGGTTGGCGCGAGATTCGCGCCCTCGAACCGGGTCAGATCCATGTGCAGCGTGCCGCCCGCCAGGACGTTGATCATTTGGGCGCCTCGGCAGATCCCCAGGACCGGCAGGTCATGGCGGCGGGCGGCCAGCGCCCACGAGGCCTCCATGTCGCCGCGGGCCAGGTCGTAGCGGTAACCCGCCTTGGGCTTGCCTTCAAAGGCGAGGGGATAGACGTCCGAACCCCCGCCGAAGATCAGCCCGTCGATCGTTCGAGGATCGCGCGGCGCCCGTGCGGTCACCTTGACGGCTCGGCCGCCCGCCAGCCAGACCGCGAACTTCAAGGCCAACCAAGCGCCGGCCTCGCCTTGGTCGGGCAAAGTGACGCCGATCGTCGGCCGCCGCGAGCGTGACGGTTTGACCGTGGAAGGCCCAGCGTCGCCTCCGGCCTCATAGGTCAACTCATCGGGCAATCGCCCGTGCTTGACCAAGGAACTGAGGACGAAGAGCGCACCTAGGCCGACGAGAGGATCGTCACTGTCCGACAGCTCGCTCGGCGCGTCCCGCCCTTGGGCCAGCGCCTGGCGCAGGTTCGCGGCGATCTCCGCGAGCGATTGCACGCCGGTGGCCCGGCCCAGTTGCTCACGTAGCCCCGCCCATTGGCCAGCCGTCAGGCGACCGCGGATATCGCGCCACGCCTGAGCCGCCGCGGTCGAGCGCGCCGAGGACGCCGAAATCTCCTCGATCGCCGCCAGCAGCCAAACGCCGGGGGTTTTGGTGCGCGCGCCGATACTGGGCTCGCCCACATGGTCCAGCGGTTTGCCGATTGTTTGCAGATAGAGTAGCCACGGAAAATCCACGGCCGTCTGGATCGAATGGAAGATGCCAGCCCAGAAGCGAGGGTTGACCTCGATCAACTGCGGCGCGTCGCCGGCCTCTCCTGTCCAGCGAAAATCGATCTCGGCCAGACCCGTCCAGCCCGTCGCCTCCAGCAATTGTTCCGTCGCGGCGCGGAAAGGTTCGGCGTCCACCGTCTCGCGCATCGCGCCCGCGCCGGCCTTGCGCGGAAATGTCGTCAGATTGCGATACGCCATCATCGCCGCCAGACGCCCCTTGTTGGCCAGCACCGCGACGCAGAAGTCGTGGCCCGGCGCTACATCTTGCAGGAGGGGCGGCGGCGAGAAGCCCAGCGCGCGAATCCTCTCGATGGCCGCCTCCGGGGACTCGACGAGACTGACCCCACGGCCGCCTTCGCCCAGGCTTGGCTTGACGATCAGGGGATAGCGCGACTGGGGCGCGATCCTGGCCAGGGTCTCATCGCTGTCGATGATCCACGACCTAGGGGCTTGGAGTCCCTTAATCTCCGCCAGTCGGGCCAGATGGTGCTTGGGATAGACGAGATCAATGCTCTTCCAGCTCGGAACGGCCAGCTTCACCGTCGGCTCGAAACGCGTGCGGTGACGGGCGATCAGTTCGCCTTCGCCAAAGACTGGCATCAGGACGTAGGGCAGCCCATCGCGTGGCGCATAGTCCCGCACCGCCGCTTCCAGATCGTCGAGGAATCGACCAGGATCAGCTTTCCAAGGCGCGACGGTGAAGGTCTCCTGCACATGTTTGGAGAACGACAGCACCGTCAGATCGACGTCATCGCAGCCGATGACCTCGACGCCGCGCTGGGCCAGTGAACGGGCGATGACGAGCGCCATCAGACTGCGCCCATAGGTCAGGATCACCCGTCCCGTCGGCGCCGCGCCTGTCTTATCGAACACGTGTCGCTCCCGCTCAGGCAAGGCTTGAGCCGCTGACCCGGGCGGCGGTTCCCTGACCGGTGCTGTCTGTAGCATGACGCGCCAGTTCGCCTTGATCAGAAGCAAACGTTGGCTGTCCGCCGCACATCATGCTCCGCCAGCGCGCGCTAGGCTCCGGGCTCATTGCTCGTCGCCTCCAGCCATGTTGTCGAAAACACTTGGTCGCTGGCGAGCTCGGCGAGCCGGCGTCGCCCGGAGGACGTCTCTAGCGTGGTGTCGCCCCACCAGCCTTGCGGCAAGCGTGGTTCGCCGGTCTCCGCTACGGCGGCGGCGCAGCGCAGGGCCGCCACCACCAGCAGGGTGCTTTCGGCCGACTGGCGCTCGAAGGCGAGCACGTGGTCGGCTTTCTCGCCTTGGGCGGAGAGAAACCGCAGCGCGCCATCGACAAGGACAGAGGGATTCTCAGCGCGCATCGCCAGCAGGTCGGCGATCAGACGCTGCTTGGTTTGGCCGTGACGCCAGACCTCCCCCGGCGCGCTCAACGACCGCTGGCGGGTGGCGTAGTCGACAGGCCGGCGGTTGTCGGGATCCACCAGGCTGAAATCCCAGTACTCGGCGCCTTGGTAGAGATCAGGAACGCCCGGCAGGGTCAGCCGCAGACCCGTTTGCACAAAGCTGTTGGCCACGCCGGCCGCGGCGAGGGAGGCGACGAAGGCGGCGCACTCCTGGCGGAACGCTCGCCCCGCCTGGCCGGTCAACAGTCGGTGAAGGTAGGCCTCGCAGGCGTCCTCGTAGGCGCGATCGGGCAAGGTCCAGGACGTGCGCAACTTGGCCTCTCGCAAAGCCTTGGTCTGCCAGCCCGTCAGCCGCTCCGCCAGGTCCGCGAAGCCCTCGCCGTCGCCTGGCTCCAAATCGAGCGGCCAGGAGCCGACAATCATTTGGTGCAGCATGTAGGCGTCGCCCGGATCGATCCCGTCCAACGGTGTGGTCGCCTGCCACCGGCGGGCCTGATCGGCCCAAGCTTGCGGCCATTCGCTAAGCACGGCCAGCCGCGCCCGGACATCCTCGCCGCGCTTGTGGTCATGGGTCGCGGTGGTCAGCATCGCACGGGGAAAAGTCTGTGACCGCTCACCGATCACGCGGGCGAACGCCTGAGGCGTCGATGCCAGTCGGCCCGGATCGAAGCCCACGTCGTTGCGCGAAAGCAACCGGCCATAGCGGTAGAAGGCGGTGTCCTCCACGGCCTTGGCCGAGACCGGCGCGCTGAGCTGTTGGAAGCGGCGCACCGCCTCGGCGCGGTCCGACACTTCTCCAGGACCCTGGCCCGCGAGCCATCGGCCAAGCTGGTCTATCGATGGGGCGTCGGCCGGGGCCTTGCGCGCGGCCTGAACCGTGACCTGGTCGCGCACGACCGCGTCGGAAGGGGGCGCGCCGTCGCCCAGGCCATAGGTTCGGTAGACCGGGAAGACGCCGACCATGGCCACTATCGCCCGGCGCAGGCTGGCGCGGGTCAGATCACGGGTGGCGGGATCGGTTTGGGCCAGATGATGGAAAGCGCTGGCTGCAGCGTCGACTTGGCCGGCGAAGCCGCCCGTGAGGATTTCGACCCGGGCGGCCTCTTCCTCAAGCTCGAACCGGGACGTTCGGCCGCTGATCTCTTTCCACAGCATAGCGAGGGGTTCGGCGCCGGACGAAGCGTGCTGCAGCGCCGACACCTCGTTCATGAACTCGTAGCCGGTCGTCCCATCGACATCCCAGGCGTTCGACAGAAGCTCGCCGCGGCCCAGGATCTTTTCCACGACCAGCCAGGCGCGGTCGGGCGAGGCGCCGAGTGGCCGCTGCGGCGCGACGGCGTCCAACGCCGCGTGAAGACGCCGACAATAGCCCGCCGGATCGGCAAGCCCATCGACGTGATCGACCCGCAGCCCATCGACGAGGCCCTCGGCGTACAGGCGCAGCGGCAGGGCGTGAACCGCCTCGAACACAGCCTCGTCCTCGACCCGCAGGCCGGCCAGCTCGGTGATGTCGAAGAAGCGGCGCCAGTTGATCGCATCGCCCGCCGTCCGCCACCAGGCCAAGCGATAATGCTGGCGATCGAGCAGGGCGTGGAGGCGGGCGCGGCCTGCCGCGTCCCGACCAAATCGAGCTTCTAGCTGCGCCGCGTCGAGGTCTTCCACACGCCTGACGTCGCAGGCTAGCAGGACGTCGGCATAGTCCTCGCGCCGGATGGGGAACCTGTGAACGTCATGGGCCAGAGCAGAAATGCGGCCAAGGTCGCGCTCGATATCCAGGCGCAGGTCGCCGGCCGCTAGCGCCTCGGCGTAGGGCGCGCCTAGAAAGGGCGCCAGGACCTTGCCGGTCAGCGCTGGATCGGCCGGGGCCCAGTCGATGTCGAAATAGCGCGCGTAGACGCTGGATGGGCCGTTTTCCAGCACGTCGAGCCACCAGGCGTTGTCCGATCCACCGACCGCGACATGGTTTGGCACGATGTCCAGGACGATGCCCATGCCTTGCGCCCTGAGAGCCTGGGACAGGGCTATCAAACCTTCTTCACCGCCCAGGGCGGGATTGACGGTCGTCGGATCGACGACGTCATAGCCGTGGGTCGAGCCAACGCGCGCGGTGGCGATTGGCGAGGCGTAGAGATGGCTGATCCCTAGGCCGCGCCAGTACGGAACCAGACCCACCGCGTCGGCGAAGGTGAAGCCGGCGTGGAACTGGACGCGGTAAGTGGCGGTGGGAGTCATCGCGGTCTCTCGAAATTGAGGCGGTCAAGGCGCGCGACGACTTCGGCGGGCTCGAACAGCTGGTCGGTGGGCAGGGGCAGACGGCGACGCCAGTTGGGGTGGATGTCGACAACCCCGGGAAGGTTGGGCTGCTCGGCCAGGCCCAGCAGGTCTTCCATAGGGATCAGGGCCAACTCGCACGGCGTGCGTGATGTCAGGACGAGGGCGGCGTCGACGACGGCGGCCGGCTCGGTGGACGACGGCGTCTCGCCGATCACGTCGGCGTCCCGCTGACAGGCGCGCCAAAGGCCGTCGCGATCCCGCTCCCTGGCCTGGCGCTCGGCGTCCCGATCTCCAGGCGCCTTAAGGTGCTCGCGCCAGTCGATGTCGCGGCCCCGCCACCACCCGGCCACCGGCGGCAAGTCATGAGTGCTGGTCATGGCGGCGGCCAGCGGGTCCCAAGCCGCCGCCGGCTTGAAGGCGCCGTCGGCCTCGCGCTCGAATGGCAGCACGCGCATGCCCAGCAGGCCCCGCGACGCCAGGCTGGCCCGCAAGCCCGGGGGCACAACGCCCAGGTCCTCGCCGATGACAACCGCCTGGGCCCGATGCGATTCCAGGGCGATCAGACCGAGCATGTCCTCCAGCGGATAGCGCAGATAGGCGCCTTGGCTGGGCGGAGCGCCGTCCGGGATCACCCAAATGCGACCAAGCCCCAGGGCATGGTCGATGCGCAGTCCGCCCGCATGGCGCAAGGCCTGGCGGATGGTGCGCAGGAACGGCGCGTAGCCCTGGCGCTTGAGCGTTTCGGGGGCGAAACTGGTGATGCCCCAGCCCTGTCCGGCGGCCTGGAAGGCGTCTGGCGGCGCGCCGAGGCTCAGTCCCGCAAGCAGCTCGCCGGGACGGCTCCAAGCATGACTGCCGCCAGGGTCCAGACCAACGGCCAGATCGGCGACGAGGCCCAGGCCCATGCCCGCGCCCTTGGCGGCGTCCTGCGCGCGCGCCAGGCCCAGGTCGGCCAACCATTGAACGAACTGATGGAAGCCTACCTCGTCCTGAAGGTTCAGCGCCAAGACGGCCTCTTCGGCCCGCTTCGGATCGCGCCACGCGGCCGGCCAAGCGCGCCAGTCCGCCGCTCCGAGCTTGGTCCAGAAATGCCCATGCAAGGCCTCGAAGACGGCGTGTTGACGGAGGGCCATGCCGCCGGCCTGGACGAAGGCCGCCAAGCGGACATCTTCGGACGCCGCGCGATAGGCGCGGCGCAGCCTGATGGTCTTGGCCAGAGCCGCTTCAGGCCAGTCGATCAGGTCGGCGTCGACGTCCGCCCCTGGCTCCACGCCCACCAACGCTGGATCAGCTAAAAGCGGATTCAGATAGTCGCGGCTGGATGGCGAATAGGGACTGTAGCGATCCGGATCGGCGAGGAAGAGCGCATGAACGGGACTGATCGCCAGGGCGTCTGCGCCTTGGCGGCCGGCGACCTCTGCGAAACGTTCCAGGGCTCCAAAATCGCCAAGACCTGGGCTAACGCCATCACGCAGGCTGTAGAGCTGGAGTGTCAGACCCCAGGCTCGCCGGCCCAACAGGTCCCGCGGCGTGACGCAACGCGGCGGGCAGACGGCAAGGGTGATGATCCGCTCATCCAGAAGCAGGCGGTGATAGCCCAAGGCCGTGACGGCGGGCAGCCAAGCGCGCCCGGACTTTTCCTCGAGCCGCACATCCTTCGGACGCCCGCCTTCTAGAGCCAGTCGCACGCGGCCGACCGGTCCGTCGATGGCGATCGGTTCGCCAGCTTCCACCACCAGAAAGTCCGATGGCGCAGCGACCATGTCCCGGAGACTCGCGCGGCAGACGGCATCGTCATCGGCGTCATGGCCCAGGGCTTTGAGGATCGTCCGCAAGGCGTCATCGTCGACCACCTTGTCGGCGCCAGCGACGTCCTGCCAGGCGACACTCAGGCCGGCGGCTTCAGCGAGGGCATGCAGCGACGAGGCCGTCATCGCCCCGGTTCCAGCCAAGCCACAAAACCGGCGGGGGGGAGGGCGCCAGCCTGCGGCTGACCTAATTGGAAGAGCTCCGTCCCCCTCGGCGCGGCAAGGACGACGGCGGCGTCGCCCAGGTTGACGGCGAGGTTCAAGATCTGGCCACCGCCCAGCCGCCACAGGGCATGGACGGCCGCAGGACCCAAGGTCGATGCGCCCAACGCGCGACAGTCGGTCAGGCCTGGTATGATCTCGCGGCGCCGCACCGCCAGCAGATGGCGGATCAACTCGGTCCAGGCCGCCGCGTCACGGCCAGGTTCCGGGCGGGAGGCCTCGAAGGTCGATTTGGCGTTGGGGTCGGGGATCTTGGCCCGGGCGTCGGGATCGGCGAAGGCCGGAAACTTGGCGAACTCGCGCCGCCGGCCTTCGCGGACCGCGTCGGCCAGGTCGTCGTGGAAATCGGTGAAGAACAGGAATGGGCTGGTCGATCCGACATCCTCGCCCATGAACAGCATCGGGATTTGTGGGCACAGCAGCATCAACGCCATGGCCGCGCCCAATCGCGTGGCGGGGGCCAAGGCGGTCAACCGCTCGCCCAGGGCGCGATTACCCACCTGGTCATGGTTTTGCAGAAACGACACGAACGCCGTGGGGGGCAGATGCCCGCTCGGAGCGCCGCGCGGGCGGCCCTCATGATTGGGCGAGCCCTCGCCCTGGTAGACGAAGCCCTCGGCCAAGCAGCGGGCCAGATGTTCGGCAGGGGCGTCGGCAAAGTCCTGGTAGTAGGCGCCGGTCTCGCCGGTCAGCAGCACGTGCAGGACATTGTGGAAGTCGTCGTTCCACTGGGCGTCGAAGCCGGCGGTCAGCCTGTCTGGATCGTTGTTCTCGTTCTCCAGGATCAGATGGATCTCGCGTCCAGGCGTCGCGGCCCGGAGCTCGGCGGCCATGCGATCGAGAAAGCCATTGTCGCCGATGGCGTGCACGGCGTCGAAGCGCAGGCCGTCGAAGCGAAATTCCGTCAGCCAGTAGAGCGCATTGTCGATGAAGAACCGCGCGACCGGCGCGCGGTGGAAGGCGATCGCGTCGCCCCAGGGGGTCTTGGTGTCCGCGTCGAAGAACTCAGGCGCATAGCCCGGCAGGTAATTCCCGTCCGGTCCGAAGTGATTGTAGACGACGTCGAGAAAGACCATCAGGCCCAGGTGGTGAGCCTGATCGATCAGAGCCTTCAGGTCGTCCGGTGACCCATAGACGGCGGTCGGCGCGTAGGGCAGGACGCCATCATAGCCCCAGTTACGAAACCCCGAGACGGTGTTGACCGGCATCAGCTGCACCGCCGTCACGCCCAGGGCCTTCAGGCGCGGCAGCTCCCGGGCGACGCCGGCGAACCCGCCGAGAACGCCGCAGTGCAGCTCGTAGATCACCGCCTGCGTCCAGGGCAGGCCGCGCCAGCCCGGGCAACTCCAAACATAGGCCCCGGGGTCGACAACCACGCTCCAGCCGTGGACGTCGCCCGATTGCGCCCGCGCGGCCGGATCTGGGACGGCTAGGTCGGCGCGGACGCGAAAGCGATATTTCGCGCCGGGCACGGCTTGCGCCACGGCCTCGAACCAGCCGTCGTCGTGGCGCACCATGTCCTGCTGAGAACTGTCGTCCAGCTCCAACCGCACCCGCTCGCAGCCTGGCGCCCACAGACGAAACCGCGTGCGGCCGTCGCCAAGCCATAAGGCCCCGGCGGGATCAGGCCTGGCCGTCATGGGCCTCTTCCAGTCCGCGCACGATCATCGCCCCGCCATTGGCCACGACGATCTCGCGATCGATGGCCCGCGAGCGCGCATGCGGATCGGCGCTGTCGATGAGCATGGAGAAGGTTACGCCCGGGGTCGGCAGGTGGAAGGTGAGGGGATCGTTGGAGGCGTTGAGCAGGAGGCCGATGGTCTCCAGCCCGCCGCTTTCGCGCCGACGCGCGCGGCGCATCAACAGGGCGCGGCCTTCGGGATTGCGCCAATCTTCTTCCGACAAGCGCTCGCCGCGTTCGTCGAACCAGTCGATGTCCAGCACGCCTGGTGCGATCTCTTCCTGGCCATAGAGGAAACTGCCGGCTCGTAGCAGGGGGTGCTGTTTGCGTAGGGCGATGAGCCGGGCGGTGAAATCGATCAGCTCTTGCGAGGGCGGGCTCTCGACCTGACCCCAGTCGAACCAGCTCAGCGAATTGTCCTGGCAGTAAGCGTTGTTGTTGCCTTGCTGGCTGCGACCAAATTCGTCGCCGCCCAACAGCATCGGCGTGCCCAGGGACGCGAGCAAGGTGACCAGCAGAGAGCGCTGGATGCGAGCGCGCATGTCCAGGATGGACGCATCGTCTGTGGGGCCTTCGGAGCCCCAGTTTCTTGAGTAATTTTCGCTGTGGCCGTCCTGGCCATCCTCGCCATTGGCCTCGTTGTGCCTGTGATCGTAGCTGACGACGTCGGCCAGTGTCATGCCGTCATGGGCAGTGATCATGTTGACGCTGGCCCACGGCCGCCGGGCGCGGCGGTCGAAAAGGTCGCCCGAGCCTGACAGGCGGGCGGCAAGGTCCGAGCGTTGATCGCTGTCACCGCGCCAGAAACGCCGGGAGGTGTCGCGGAACTTGTCGTTCCATTCGGCGAAGCTGGGCGGGTGGTTGCCGAGCTGATAGCCGCCCGGCCCGATGTCCCAAGGTTCGGAGATCAGCTTCAACCTGCCCAGCACCGGATCCTGGCGAAGCACGTCGAAAAAGGCGGCGTTGGGCGTGAAGCCGCTGTTGCCCTCCCGGCCCAGCGTGACGCCGAGGTCAAAGCGAAAGCCGTCGACCCGGAACGACTCGGCCCAATAGCGCAGGCTGTCAGCGACCATCTGCAGGACCCGGGCCTTGGACATGTCCAGGCAGTTGCCGGTGCCGGTGTCGTTGACGCAATAGCGGGGGTTGTCGTCCTGGTGACGATAGTAGGTGGCGTTGTCCAGACCCCGAAAGCTCAGGGTCGGGCCAAGTTCGCTGCCTTCTGCGGTGTGGTTGTAGACCACGTCGAGGATGACCTCGATACCGCTGGCGTGCAGCCGTCGGATGGCTAGCCGGAACTCGTCATGGCTACCGGTCGCCAAGTAGCGGCCCTCTGGCGCGAAGAAGGCCAGGGTGTTGTACCCCCAATAGTTGGACAGGCCGCGCTCCTGCAGGAAGCGGTCCTGGGTGAAGGCCTGGACGGGCATTAGCTCCAGCGCGGTGACGCCCAGCCGCTTGAGATGGTTGATGACCTTGGGATGAGCCAGGGCCGCGAAGGCGCCGCGGTCGGGGGGACTGACCTCCTGCAATAGCGCCGTCAGCCCCTTGACGTGAGCCTCGTAGATCACCGTCTCCGCCCACGGGGTGTTGGGGCGCCGGTCGCTGGACCAATCGAAGCTGTCGGCCGTGACCACGCATTTGGGCATGGCCGGCGCGCTGTCGCGGCGATCAAAGCTCAGATCGCCCTTTGACGAGCCGACGTGATAGCCGTGCAGGGCGTCGGTCCATTTGATCTTGCCGGCCAGCTTGCGGGCATAGGGGTCGAGCAGCAGCTTGTTGGGATTGAAACGATGGCCTTGCTCGGGCTGGTAAGGACCGCTAGCGCGAAAGCCGTAGAGCTGCCCAGGGTGGGCGTGAGGCAAGTAGCCATGCCAGACCTCGTCGGTGCATTCGGGCAGAGCAAAGCGCGCGATTTCCTTGCGGCCCGAGGCGTCGAACAGGCACAGGTCCATCTGCTCGGCGTTGGCCGAAAACACCGCGAAGTTTACGCCCAGGCCGTCGAACGTGGCGCCAAGCGGGTAGGGAGAGCCAGGATCGAGGCGCGCGGGAAAAGCGGTCAAGCGTCAGGTCCTTCGTAGCGGAGGAAGACCGCCCCCAGGGGCGGCACGGTGAAAGTCAGACGGCCGGGGTCAGGGGGGAGCGCCGCGCTCGACGGATGGCTTCGAACGACCCCGGCGTTGCCCAGGTTCCCGCCGCCGTAGATCTGCGCATCGGTGTTGAGAATCTCGATCCAACGCCCGTCGACCGGAGCCTCAACATCGACATCGAAGCGGGGGACGGGCGTCATGTTGATGGCCGCGATGATCGGCGCGCCGCCATGGAACGACCGGCGGACGAACACAAAGAGTCCGTCGCCGTCGCGGTTGTTGGCCAGCCACGCGAACCCGCGTGCATCGGCGTCGGTGTGGTGCAAGGCGGCTTCGGCGGCATAAACGCGGTTGAGGTCGCCGACCAGCCGCGACAGGCCCTGGTGATTGGCGTCCTGCAATAGCGGCCAGTCGAGTTGGCCGTCATGGTTCCACTCCGACCACTGGCCAATCTCCGCGCCCATGAACAGCAGCTTCTTGCCCGGGTGACCCCACATCAGGGCCAGCAGGGCTCGCAGGTTGGCGAACTTTTGCCAGCGATCGCCGGGCATTTTGCCAATCAGCGAGCCTTTGCCGTGGACGACCTCGTCGTGGCTCAGAGGCAGCACGAAGCGTTCGCTAAAGGCATAGACAAGCCCAAACCCAATGTCGTCGCCGTGCCAGCCGCGATAGATCGGGTCGCGCTCGATGTAGCGCAGGGTGTCGTTCATCCACCCCATGTTCCATTTGAACGTGAACCCCAGTCCCCCATGCTCGACCGGCGTGGTCACGCCAGGCCAGGCGGTCGATTCCTCGGCGATGGTGATCGCCGAGGGGAAGCGTTCGGCGATGGCGGCGTTAAGGCGGCGCAGAAAGGCGACGCTTTCGAGATTTTCGCGGCCGCCGTGCGCATTGGGCACCCACTGACCTTCGGCGCGGCTGTAGTCGCGGTAGAGCATCGAGGCCACCGCATCGACGCGCAGGCCATCGACATGGAACGTCTCCAGCCACCACAGCGCCGACGCGATGAGAAAGCCCGCCACCTCGTCGCGGCCGAGGTTGTAGATCAGGGTGTTCCAGTCGGGGTGGAAACCCTCGCGCGGATCAGCATGCTCGTATAGCGCCGTGCCATCGAAGCGTTCGGGGCCATGAACGTCGGTGGGGAAGTGGGCCGGCACCCAGTCGAGAATGATCCCAACGCCAGCCTGGTGGCAGCGATCGACGAACCGCGCGAAGCCATCGGCGGAGCCAAAGCGCGCCGAGGGCGCGAACTGCGACAGCGGCTGGTAGCCCCAGGAGCCGCCGAACGGGTGCTCCATGATCGGCATGAACTGCAGATGGGTGAAGCCCAGGCTCTGTACATAGGGGATCAGCAGGTCGCCCAGCTGGTCCCAATCATGGCAGGCGCCTTGGTCCCAGGGCCGCTTCCAGGAGGCCGCGTGCACCTCGTAGATGCTGATCGGCGCGCCAGCATGCTGGCGGGCGCCTCGTCCGGCCATCCAGTCGCCATCCTCCCAGGCATGGCTCGGTCGCGGCGCGACGATCGACGCCGTCGCCGGCGGTGGTTCGGTGGCGCGGGCCAGGGGATCGGCCTTGCGACGCACGACCCCGTCGGCGCCCTCGATCTCGAACTTGTATCGCTCGCCCGGCGTCAGGCGTGGGATGAAAAGCTCCCACACGCCGGCCTCGTGGCGGCGACGCATCGGATGGCGCGCGCCATCCCAGCTGTTGAAGTCGCCCACCACGCTGACCCGGCGCGCATGCGGCGCCCAAACCGAAAAGGCCACGCCCTCGACGCCATCGAGGGCGCGCGCGACCGCGCCCATCTTGTCGCCAAGATCCAGTAACTCGCCGCGAGTAAACCGATCGAGGTCACTGTTCTCGAGGATTGGACCAAAGCTGTAGGGATCTTCGGTTTCCTGCGGGCCGTCAGGCCACAGGATCCTCAAATGATAAGCCGCCCGCGATTTGCTCTCGCCGACGAACAGGCCAGGCGCCACCTGATCGAGCACCGCCAATTTGCGGCGGGTCGCCTTGCTGATCACCTCGACCGCGATCGCGCCGGGCTGGAAACTGCGGAAAACAGCCCCGTGCCGGCCTAAAAACGCGAATGGGTCAGCCGCCCATTCCCCCACCGTATTTCCGCCCACCCACCGTCTCCGATTGTTGCACCTGCACAACGAACGAGCCGCCAATATGTTCGGTGAAGTTTCGTGGCCATGGGCGCGGAACCTTCGTTCTGGGACGCGGTTTTCCGATCATAATCCTCGGAGCAATCGTAATGGCGTCTGTCGCCTCCCGCCGCGTACCTGGCCCTTGGCGTGTGCGCCGCAATAAGCCGGCGTCTGGCTCGATCAGCGGTTGCGTCCGATGAAGACGCAGCGCGTTCTCTCTGTGGCCGCCGAAGTGTTTCCACTGATCAAGACCGGCGGATTGGGCGACGTCGTTGGCGCCCTGCCACTGGCTCTTGAGCGGGAAGGCGTCAGCGTCCAGACGCTGGTCCCCGGCTACCCGGCCGTCATGGCGCGGCTGGAAAAGGCGCAGCGTGTTCATCGCTTCGCCAACCTGATGGGCGGCCCGGCCTACCTGCTGCGCGGGCGGGCGGCGGGCTTGGACCTGTTCGTGATCGATGCGCCCCATCTCTACGATCGTCCCGGAAATCCCTACCTGCAGGCCTCGGGCGCCGAATGGCCCGACAACGCCCTGCGCTTTGCCGCCCTGGCCTTCGTCGGCGCGGAAATCGGGGCGGGTCTGTTGCGCAGCTACCATCCGACCGTGATCCAGGCGCACGACTGGCATGCCGCACTCGTTCCGGCCTATCTGCACTATGGTCGCAAGAAGGGTCCGCCCGTCGTGCTGTCCATCCACAATCTTGCTTTCCAGGGGCGGTTCCCGGCCCGGTTCCTCGGTAAGATCGGCCTTCCTCAGAAAGCCTTCGCGATCGACGGCGTGGAATATTATGGCGACATCGGGTTCCTGAAGGCCGGGATCCTCTTTGCCGACCAAGTGACCACCGTCTCGCCGGCCTATGCCGCCGAGATCGCCACCGAAGAAGGCGGGATGGGCTTGGGCGGGCTGCTTCGCTCGCGCGGCGCCGACCTGAAGGGCATCCTCAATGGCATTGATATCGATGTCTGGGATCCGTCGGCGGATCCGGCCATCCCGGCGCCATTCGACATCGAGAGCCTCGAGCGTCGCGCGCTCAACAAGCTGGCGCTGCAAACCCGTTTTGGCCTGCGCCGCGATCCGAATACGCCGCTGTTTGGCATCGTCAGCCGCCTGACTGAACAGAAAGGCGTCGATCTGCTGCTTGACGCCTTGCCCGAACTCATCGCCCAGGACGCTCAACTTGTTGTCGTCGGCTCGGGTGACGCGCGGTTCGAACAGGCCTTTCGGCAAGCGGCGGCGACCTATACCGGTCAGGTGGGCCGCTTTGTCGGCTACGACGAGGAACTTACCCATCTGGTCCAGGCGGGCGCGGACGCCATTCTCGCGCCCTCACGTTTCGAGCCCTGCGGCCTGACCCAGCTTTGCGCGATGCGCTACGGCGCCATCCCGGTCGTCGCCCGCACCGGTGGGCTTTCGGACACGATCATCGACGCCAATCCTGCGGCCATCGCTCAGGGCGCGGGCACGGGCGTGCAGTTCTCGCCGGCGACGCGTGACATGCTCGAGGACGCCATCCGACGCACATGCCAGCTCTATCGCGATCCAGCCGCTTGGCGGCAGCTGCAACGCAACGCCATGGCCTTCGATAGCTCCTGGCGTGTTTCCGCTGCCGAATACGCACGGCTTTTCGCTCGCGTCGCCGCCGTTCCGGCGCGCTCGTTCGCTTCGATCACCCAATCGGCCGCCAATGACCAGCCGGCCGCCCCACGTCGGCCTGTCTCGTCGGCAAGGACGTTCGCGGGCTACGCAGATGACCACGGCGGCCCCGCCGGCCAGGCGGAAAGAAGCGTTGACGAACCGCGCCGCCCACACTCGGCGGCGCGCCACTCAGCGGTCTAAGCCGGCGAAAGGCATTACATGAAAGCCGGCGCGCTGATCGAGCTTTTGAGAGGGTTGGACCCCGAGACGTTGGTGGCGATCCCGTGCGACAGCGGCGTCGATCCGCGCGGCCAGATGATCTTCGATGTCCTGAGGCTAGAGAGCGCCGCCGGGCGCGGTCCGGTCGTCAAGCTCGTCGGCCTTTTGGATATCGATCTCCTGGCCGACGATCACCGCAGCTTGGCGAGAAATGCTGACCAGCAGGCAGGCGTGCCGCGATGAACCGCGCCATAGCGCTTCGCGGCGCGGCAAGCGCTGCGGTCAAATCCGCAGAGGCCACGGGGTGTCATGAACCGGTCCGCCTGAGCAACGTGGGGGTTCAATGACCCGCTACTTCTTTCACAGCCAGGATGGTCATGCATTCCGTGATCGCGAAGGCCTCGAACTTGTAGACCTTGCTCAAGCCGAGCGAGAGGCGATCCTGTCCCTAGGCGAAATGATCCGCGATCGGGCCGACGAGTTGCTGGGGCGTCTGCCCTTTCGGATCATCGTCACCGACAGCAGTCAGAATGTCCTGTTCTCGGTCATCGCCCACGTCGAGAACCCGCCGCAAGGCGGGGCGATCCTCGGCAAAGATGCCGCGACATAACCCGCTATAACGCGCTGGCGACGCCAAGGCGCGGTCGTTTTCCGAACTGGTGACAAGGCGGCGCAGCAAGCAAAAAGTCTTAGCAACGCTATCGGTTCCCTTGCAAAAAAAGACTTTGGTTTGATGGGGTTAGCGGTGCAACGCCTTGTGTGGCGCGGCGTTGGATTTTTCCAATCGTCCTTGCGAGTGCGCTGATGAGTGACGCCATCCAACCCGCCGAAGGCCTGCACGGAGACCAAGCTGCGGCGTCGTCCGAGCAGGGGCTTGCCGATCGCAAGGAACTGGCCTTCGTGGCCGTCGAACGCACCCGCATGCCCATGGTCATCACCGATGCGCGGCAGGCGGACCAGCCGATCGTCCTGGCTAATCGCGCCTTCCTCGAACTGACTGGGTATACGGCCGAAGAGGTGATCGGCCGCAACTGCCGCTTTCTTCAGGGGGCCGACACCTCGCCTGAGGCGGTCGCGAAGATTCGCGTCGCGGTGGCCGCAGGCGAGGAATGCGATGTTGAGTTGCTCAACTACCGAAAGGACGGCTCTTCATTTCTAAACCAACTGCATCTGAGTCCGGTCCACGACGATCGAGGTGAGCTGCTGTACATCTTCGCGTCACAGCGCGATGTAACCGACTATCGGCGCGTGCAGGGGCTGGAGGCTGTCGAGCGCCGTTTGCTTCGTGAAGTGGATCACCGAGCCATGAACGCGCTGGCTATCGTGGAAGGCATCGTCCGGCTTAGCCGCGCTGACGACCCGTCGCAGTACGCAGCCGCTATTCAGCGCCGTGTCCACGCCTTGGCCAACGCCCACGTCATGCTTGGACGCCAAGCCTGGCGTGACATCTCGCTAGAACAGTTGCTGCGGGCCCAGGTCGAGCCCTATGGCGAGCGCCAGATCACCCTGCAAGGTCCGCCCGTCGCGCTCAGCGCAGCCTTGGTCCAGCCCCTGGCTCTGGTCCTGCATGAGATGATTGCGAACGCCGATCGGCACGGCGCCTTGTCGACGCCGGACGGCAAGATCGCTCTAAATTGGAGCCACGGCGCAGAGGGCGGCTTTGTGTTGCGATGGACCGAGACCGGCGGTCCGGCGCCTTCCATCGACCGCAAGCGCGGGTTTGGCTTCACAATGGTGCCCGCCATCATCGAACGGCAGCTGCGAGGCCAAGCGGATCTGGACTGGCGCCCCGAAGGTTTGGCCGCTCAGTTCAGCGTGCCGGCGCGTGATCCGACCTCGATATTTGACGTCACGGCCGCCAACGACCTGACCCCCCGCGATTGAGCAAACGGGCGTCGTTCGGCTGTCACTTGGCGGCAGTTGACGCGGCTCCTTAAGCTCACGGCGAGAGCGAAAATCAAACTGGCTGGACGTCGCGGAACAATGTGACGCGCGCGACCTCGCCTAGCGACACGACGCCCGGCGGCCAAATGGTCAAATCGGATCGAGACGCGCCAGCTCGCCCTGGCGGGCGCGAAGCCGCATTGGCCTGCCTCTAACCCATAGGCGATCGACTTCGATGGCGGTCCAACCGGCGGGCAGATTGACGGGACGGCGCGCCCATTTCGACGGCTCTTCCGGGCCGGGTTCCAGGCCCGTGAAGCCAAACAGCAGGCCGGTCAGGAAGCCGCCGATATTGGCGAAGAAAGGTCCGGCCTGCGGCTGTTCGGGAAACCGGTCGGCCCGGTACTCCAGGGTCTGCAAGAACCGGCCGACGCAGAACCTGCCATAGCCGTCCTCCAGCAACTTCAGGGATAGGACGCGGTCGCCGGCGCGGGCGGCCCAGGCGCCGTAGAGCGCCGAGAGCATCGGGCTGCCGATGTAGTCTTGGGCCAGCTCCAGATAGAGCGCCAGGGTCTGAGCTTCGCCAGCCGCATCCATCTTAAACCCGAACGGAAACAGGCCCATGAGGGGGTCGGGCGTGGCGCCCTTTTCCTCGTCCACCCGGTAGGCGTCGTGTGAAATAACCGCCTTCCCGCGCTGAGGAATGTGCATGTTGTCGGCAATGTCGCGCCAAGCGGGATCGGCCTCCAAGCCCAGCGCCTCCGCGACCCGCAGCGTGTCCCGCAGGACCACGACCGCGCCCATGTTGGTGAAGGCGGCGTTGTCGACCGGGTTCTCCCGCTCGGCGATGCCCATCGAGGCGTTGATGGCGTAGCCATCCGCCGTCTTGGTCACCCGGCTGGCGATCCAGGCGCTGACGCCCGACAGCACCGGCCAGGCGCGAGTGCGGAGAAACTCCTGATCTCCCGTCGCGTCGGCGTAAAGCGCGAAAGCTTTGGCCACGTCCAGCGACACGTGATCTTCGTGCCAAGCCGCCGAGCCGGGCAGGGGAGCGGCTTCTTCGCCGCTGCCCGGCGCGCTTTCCCACGGAAACTGAAGGCCGCGACGACCCATGATCTGGGCGTTGCGCTTGGCCGCCGGCA
>FSVN01000017.1_pt1 | contig 17761 bp, 17 predicted proteins | sample 1637751 | NCBI WGS metagenome assembly FSVN01 (sample SAMEA3914814, study PRJEB12502) | metagenome | biome: forest; material: soil | place: USA | collected 2011-09-16 | depth 0.1 m
CACGGCCTACGGAACCTTGCTGCGCGCCAAGCCGGGCGACAAGGAGGGGCTGATCGGGCTGGCCGACGCCTCGGCCGCCAAGGGCGACGTGACCTCTGCTCGCCGCGCCGTCGCCCAGGCCCTGGACGCCTCGCCCCGCGACGCCGATCTCTATCTGCTGTCGGCCCGCGTCGAGCGCCAGGCCGGCGACGAGAAGGCCACCCTGGCCGCTCTACGCCAGGCCCGGGCCCTACGACAGCAGCCGCTGCTGGGCGCGGGCGGCGCCGGCGGACTGGACGCCGTGCTGGCGCCGGGCGCGACGAGCGGCGGCGGAGGTCTCGGCCCAAATCCCTTCGCGCGCGGCCAGGCCGCCCTCCTCGCGCCGCCCCTCCCCCAGCCGGAACCGACCCGCCTCGCCATGACAGGCCCCGCTATAGTCTCCACACCGGCCATGAACCCGAGCGGCGGCGCGGGCTCGATCTATGGAATCGCCACCCCGCCCCAGGCGATCGCAGCGCCTCAAATGCTCGGAACGCCAAGCGGTGTTTCATCCTATGCCGGCGTGGCCTTTCCGATCACGGGACGCGGCGATCAGCGGACCTCACCGGTGCGGGCGCCGGTCTACACCGCCCAGGCAACGGCCAACCCCTTCGCCGCCCCGCCCGCGCAAGGCGGTCTGGGAGGCGATCCGGTCGTCAACGACATCGACCGGCAGATCGCCGAACTGACCGCCAAGACGGCCGCCGAGGTGACAGGCGCGGCCGCCATCCGCACGCGCTCGGGCGAGGAAGGCCTGAGCAAGCTGGACGAACTGTCGGCCAAGGCCCAGATCGCCGGATCGCTGGGCGGCGCGCGGCTGACCGCTTCGGTCTCGCCGGTCAGCATCGACTCCGGCACGCCTGGCGGCGACGCGCTGCAACGGTTCGGGGCCAACCAGATCATCAACGCCCGCGCCATCGTCGGGGCCTTCACACCAGTCTATCCTGCGCCCGGAAACCAGAGCGCGGCGGGCGCGGCGGTGAACTTGGCACTCCAGGTCGGCAGCGTGACAGCCGACGTCGGCACGACACCCATCGGCTTCGACGGGATCGAGGCGGTCGGCGGCCTGACCTGGGCGCCGCGTCTGGGCCGATCAGGCCAGGGCAAGGCGTGGATCGAACGCCGGCCGGTGACCGACAGCGTGATCGCCTATGCCGGGACCCGCGATCCCCTGACCGGCCAGCGCTATGGTCGGGTGATGCGGACCGGCGGCGGGGCCAGCCTGTCGTATGACGACGGCGATTCCGGGCTTTACGGCGACGCCAGCTACTACCGCTATCAGGGCCAGCACGTCGCCGACAACAGCAGCTACCAGGTCAATCTCGGCGGCTATATCCGCCCCTACCGCCGGGGTGAGACCGTGATCCAGGTCGGATTCAATCTCAACCAGCAGGGCTATGACAACAACCAGAACGTCTTCAGCCTGGGCAACGGCGGCTATTTCAGCCCCAAGTCGTTTACCAGCCTGACCGCGCCGGTCGGACTGTCGGGCAAGTGGGGCGACTGGCGGTTCAAGGGCGACATCGCGCCCGGCTACCAGACCTACAGCCAGGCCGGCGCGGCCTATTTCCCCCAAGACGCGGCCTTGCAAGCCGAACTCAACGCGCTGGCCGCCGAGGACACCGACGTCTTCGCCCGCTACCTGCCGCAGAGCGCCAGCGGCTTCGGCGTGGCCGGCGGGATCTCGGCCGACTACCAGTTCCGCCCAGGAACCCAGATGGGCGGGATCCTGCGCTTCAACACCTTCGGCGACTACAACGAGACGTCCATCAGCGTCAGCGTTCGCCAGAGCCTGGGTGACGGAGACGCGCGATGACCAGCCCCGCCCCCGACCATGACGACCTGGAACTGGCCTACCTGCAGCGCCGGCAGGTCCACGCCCAGTGGGCGCCGTTCCTGGCGGCCCTGGCCACGGAACTGAGCGCCGTGGCCGACGAGGCCGGCGCGGCGGCCTTCATGCGCGCCACGGGAGCGCGGGTGGCGCGGCAGCATCCGCTGGGCAAGCTGGAGACCCTCGAAGAGCTGGAGCTGCGGATCAACGCCATCCTCGACCGCATGGACTGGGGGTGGACGCAACTGGACGACGGCGTCGACCACATCGTCATTACCCACGGAGCCTGCCCCAATGTTCTGTCAGACGACAAGGATGGCGTCTGGCCGGGCCTGATGGCGGAGGTCCTGGCCGGCGCCTATGGCGCCTGGCTGTCGGAGCAAGGCAGTCCGGGCCGGGTGACCGCCTGCCTCGATCCGCGCGCCCGACCCTTGGTGTTCGAACACCGGACCTAGGTTAACCGCCAAGCCGGGGGGGGGCGCTGTGTCAATATGTCCAAAGGTCAGGATCTCGACTCTGGCGTAAGGTTATCGAAGTCGCTGAACCCGCTGCTTGTCTTGTAATTTCTTCTGCTTCGGCTTCCGTTTCGCCGAGATTGAGACCAAGAGACATCGACGGCGGAAGCGTTAACAATTGGCCGCGATCTCTGCGGTGGAGTCGTGTCATGCCCGGTGACATCCAACGCCTCTTCTCGATGATCAATCAGGCCGATCTGCCCTATCGCGTCTTCGAGGACCAAGCGGCGGCGGGTGACAAGACCGCGCCCCAAACCCCGCCGCAGGTGGTTCGTGAGACGCCCGTCGTCGAGCGGCGCGTGCCGGCCAATGAAGACGTCGAATCCGCTCACGCTGGTCTTTTCCGGGCCTACAATGTCGAGGCTGCCCTGTCGGCCTCGCGAGGCCGCTCGCTGACCGGCATCTTCGATCGCATGGCCCACCGCTAGCCTTCGCAAGGGCCGCGCGGACGCTGGATATCGACGCCTTGGCTTGCTAGCCAGGAATGAGCTCTCGCCTCGCTCGTCGAAAGATCGCCCTCCATGGCCTCACCTCCCATCGTCGATATTCCGCCCCTTCTGGCCACGTTGCGCAGCGAACCGCTGCTGGCCCTTCGGCTGGAGGTGCGGCCTCCCCTTGATCTGGGCCAGACACCGGCCGGCGGGCGCCGGGTCGGCGTCATCAGCGGCGGGGTCTTCAGCGGACAGCGCCTGCGAGGCGAAGTCCTGGACGGCGGCAACGACTGGCAGACCATCCGCGCCGACGGCGCCTGGGTCATCGACTGCAAGATCATGCTGCGCACGCACGACCAGGCGCTGATCGGCATGCACTACAACGGTCTGCGCCATGGGCCCGCCGAGGTCCTGGCGCGGCTGGGCCGGGGCGAGGATGTCGATCCCGGCGAATATTACTTCCGCATCACCCCGACCTTCGAGACCGCCGATCCGCGCTATGACTGGCTCAACCGCGTGGTCGCGGTCGGCCAAGGCCACAGGTTCAGGACCGGTCCGGTCTACAACATCTTCGCGATCCTCTAGCCGCGAGGTCGATCCTCGATCGGGTCCGAGGTGAGGGTCTGTCGAGAACCTGCGTTCAACCCTCTGAGGGCGCCAAGGCGGCGACCCGGCGCGGCCCCGCCGCCCAGATGGAGAACTGCGGATGTTCAAGACAATATGCGCCGCCGCGGCGGTCTTGCTGCTTGCGACGCCCACGGGCGGGGCCTTGGCCCAGGACCACCCGTTCCGCCTGACACCGCCCGAGATCGACGCCCTGGCCAAGGGCGGCGCCGGCGCTGGCACCTCCGGCGTCTCCGGCATCAAGACCACAGTCCTCTATGGCGACCCGACGAAGGCCGGGCCCTACACGATCGAGATCCGCGTTCCAGCCAACACCCGCATCGCCGCTCACAGCCACCGCGACAGCCGCACCGCCGTTGTGGTCGCCGGAGCCTGGTACTTCGGTTACGGCGGCAAAGCGGACGAGACCTTGGTCAAGGCCTTGCCGCCGGGCAGCTTCTACAGCGAGCCGGCCGGGCTCGATCACTTCGCCATGACCCGAAGCGAGGGCGCCAGCGTTTACATCTTCGGCTTCGGTCCCACGAGCACCACCTATGTCGAGGTCGCCGACACGCCCAAGCCCTGAACCGCTTCAGACCCGTAGGCAGAAAGGGGCCGATCCGACAGGATCGGTCCCTTTTCCATGGAATCGCAACGTCGGCAGCCTGGCCCAGCGGAGCCGTGTCGAGCCTCGACTGGCCGATGGCGGGCAGACGCACGGAAGATGACATTTTGGCTCTACAAGGATCGAACTGCGCGACGTGGCGTCGTCGCGCCCTGGACGACTTTCCATGGAGCATTTGCAGCGATCGGGTAGCGCGATAGCTGGAGTGATCACATCGTATTGAAGCGCGACGACGGACGCGCGGATCTGGCGGCTGGGCGTCACGACGGCGATTCAGCGCCGTCCCTGAGCCCGCCCAGCCGCTTTCGAGACGTTCAACGGCCCTAAGCCGCCAGTTCCTGCATGTTGGCCCGGCGCCACTTGTTGGGTGTCGTTCCGACGACCTGGTGAAAGGTCCGCGACAGGTGAGCCTGGTCGCAGAACCCACAATCCAGCGCGATCTGGCTGAGCGCCAGACCCTGCCGGCTCATCAGGGCCTTGGCATGATTGATCCGGCTTTGGGTGACATATTCGCGCGGCGACAGGCCCAGGGCCTGCTTGAACGCCCGCCCGAAGTAGCTGGCGCTGAGGCGCGCAAGGGCGGCCAGTTCGCAATTGCTGATGGATCGATCGAGGTTTTCGGCCACGTGACGAACGACCTTGCGAACCTGCCAGGGCGCCAGACCGCCCGCGCCGCCTGTCGCATCGTCGGCCTTCGGAACCAGGCTGAGCGGCTGCAACAGCGCCGTGGCCCGGTCGACCAGGTCACGCGCCTGACGAGGATCGGTGTCGAAGGCCTGCCGGGCCGCGCCCAGCATGTCCAGAACCGCCTGGGCCATATGGCCAGGCGCTCCCCCGCCAGCCATTGCGCCGGAATGGTCGGGATAGGCCGAGAAATTCATCGTGCTCATCAGATCGCCTCCGCTGGGCGACCGTCGTTCGTTCGCCTACTGAGCCAGACGCACGTCCATCAAAAGGCCCCACCTGACAAACGAGCCGCAAGAGCGCTGCTCCCAAAATTTTTCGGATGGCGAAGATTTTGTTTTACCTGGAGTTTTCGCCTCAGAAGGCCGCGCTTGACCGCGCTTCTGCGTCTCAAAGAAATCTTTCTGGTGAGGATAAATTTTGGGCCTGCGTTCTGCCTTGTCGGAGAGCCCAATCGCGCGCCGCGCGGAGGTGACTTTCGACAGCAAACGGGTCAAAGATGATGTCCCTGATGGGAATGGCTCGAGGGGGGCCCATGACCACCCCCGAGGAAACAGCGCGCGCAGACGCCTTCGCCAAGCAGGCCTCGGCGATGCGCGGTCCGCTGATCGCCTACTTCCGGCGTCGCGTGCGCAACGCGTCCGAGGTCGAGGACCTGGTGCAGGAAGTCTTCCTGCGCCTGACCGTGCGCGGCACGCCAGACACCCTGGACCACGCCAGCAGCTACATCTTCCAGACCGCCGCCAGCGTGCTGACCGACCGGCATCGCCGGCGCACGGTGCGGCACGCCGACGATCACGTCATGCTCGACCCCGAAACCCTGGGCGACCAGGATTTCGATCCCAGCCGCATTCTGGCCGGCAAGCAGGCCCTGAACGCCGCCGCCGCCGCCCTGATGACCATGCCCGAAAGGACCCGCGCCATCTTCCTGCTCAAGCGGCTGGACGGCCTGCGCCACCAAGCCATCGCCACCCAGCTGGGTATCTCGGTCAGCGCGGTGGAGAAGCACATGGTTCGCGCCATCGAACATCTGATGGCCCACGCGGGAGACGCCCGATGACCCGCGACGACATGAGCCTGACCGCTCTGCGCGCTCTGACGCCCGCCCAGGGCGCCGCGCGCTGGTTGGCCAACGAGGATCGCTACGAGAGCCCGCAGGTCGAGGCCTTCGACGCCTGGCTGGCCGACAGCGAAGCCAATCGGGTCGCCTGGGACGCCGCTGAAACCATGTGGGCGGCCTTCGACGACGCCGAGGAAAACGCCCTGATCGCGGCCATGCACAGAGCGGCGCGCCAAGCCCGTCCAGAACCGCCGACGCGGGCCTGGTGGCCGCAGTTGCTGGCCGCCTCGGTGGCGGTCGCGGTCGCCAGCGGCGCTTTGTTCGCCGGCGTTCACGGCGGATGGCTGGGCCGGTCGCAAGGTCCGGTCACGGTCGCCAGCGCCGATCCCCTGACCCGGATCGGCGAGCCCGACTACATCACCGCCAAGGGCCAGAAGTCGATCATCGACCTGTCCGATGGCAGCCGCCTGACCCTGGACAGCGATAGCGCCGTGGACGTGGCCTTCGCCAACGGGCGCCGCGACCTGCGCCTGGTTCGCGGCCGGGCCTTCTTCGACGTGGCCCACGATCCGGACCATCCGTTCGCGGTCGAGGCCGGCGGACGCGTGGTCACCGCCCTGGGCACCCAGTTCGACGTGCGCCTCGCGCCCGGCGACATGCGCGTTGTCTTGGTCGAGGGCAGCGTGTCGGTGGTCTCGACCAAGACCGGTCCGCCCGCGCCGATGGTCAAGCTGCGCCCGGGCGAGGCCTTCGCCGCCCAGGATGGCCGGCCCGGCACGATCACGCCGGCCGACATGGACACGGACGAGGCCTGGCGACAGGGCTTCGTCGAGTTCAACGACGAGCCGCTGTCGAAGGCGATCATGACCTTGAACCGCTACACGCGCGCCCAGGTCGTCATCAAGGATCCGAAGGTCGCGGCGTTGCGGATCACCGGCATGTTTCGCACCGGCGACGTCCAGCGGTTCGGGCGGACGATCGCGGCGGCGTTGCCCGTCCGACTGCTCAAGCGCGACGCCAACACCTACGAGTTGGTGGCGACTGGGCGATAGGCGAGCGCCGGATCGGACATGGCCCGTGTCAGGGCGCGGGCTAGGATCATCGGCGATAGAGCGATCGAACGCTCGGAGATGTCAGAGCCCAGAATTGATCACCCCTACCTCGCAGAGGTTATCCGAATTCAGGGGCAGACCATCGCGGTCGCCCTGAATTCTGGTTCTGCGCCTCGCTCCGCCCCCCGGGATGACCACCGTTTGGGGGCGGAGCTCGCTTGGCTTCAGACCTCAGGCGAAGTCGGTCGACAGCGAGCGCGCTTCACCCAGGTCGAATTCAGCGGTGAGATCCGCAACCTTTGACCGCGCATAGGACAAGGCGTCGGAGCCTAGAAGTTGACGCAGGGGCGGGGCGTCCAGGGCGGCGATAGCGACCATGGCGATGGCGGCGCGCTGCGGATCGCCGATCTGCGTGCCGTCGATCTGCACATGGGCGTCGTGCACGGCGCGAACCCCGTCATAGGCCGCGATCGGCGCCTGAGCCGTGACCAGCGAGCCGTTCAGGAAGTTGGTCCGGAAATAGCCCGGCTCGATCAGGGTCACCTTGACGCCGAATGGCGCGACTTCCTGAGCCAGGGCCTCGGAAAGGCCCTCGACCGCGAACTTGGTCGAGCAGTAGAGGCCCCAACCCGCTCCGGCGATCAGGCCGAACACCGACGAGATGTTGAGGATGCGTCCAGACTGCCTGGCGCGCATCGACGGCAACACCGCGCGGGTCACGTTGAGCAGGCCGAACACGTTGACGTCGAAGATCTGGCGCGCCTCGGAGTCGCCGACCTCCTCGACACCGCCCAGCAGGCCATAGCCGGCGTTGTTGACCAGGACGTCGATGCGGCCAAAGCGCGCCAGGGCGGCCTCGACGGCGCGTTTGACGTCGGCTTCGTCAGTGACATCCATCTGCAAGGGCAGGAAGCGATCGGACGCCTTGTTGGCCAGGGCGGCCAGCGAACGGCTGGTGGCGACGACTTGATGGCCCTCGGCCAGCAGGTGGTCGACGAGCACCAGGCCAAGGCCCTGCGAGCCGCCGGTGACGAACCAGGTTTGGGGAAGAGACATGAGGACTCCTGGGCTTGAGATCGAACGGATCGATCGACTTGTGAAGGGGAAGGCGGTTGCCAGCGGCAGGGCCCGCGCGACGGCGAGGCCTCGCCTCGCAACCGCGGGGATCTGCCCCTGCTGAGTGGAACGCAGCCCGGGAAAAAGCCCTCACGGCGCGGCCTCTCAAGCCTGCCGCGCCTTCGATCGCTCATCCGGTCCCATCGCGGATGAGGACTTTCCGGCGACCTGCGCTCCCCTTTTTCAGGAGCTCTTCAGCTTCAGGCCAACCGGCTTGATGACCCTCTGGCGAAGCTCGAACCTGGACTGAGGAAACACAGCATGACTTCGCCCCGGACCATCCGCGACCCGCTCGCCGACGCCCTGTTGACCCCGCAGAACGCCGCCTTGGTGATCATCGACTTCCAGCCGGTTCAGGTGTCGTCGATCATGACGATGGAAAAGCGCCTGCTGATGGCCAATGTCGTGGCCCCGGCCCGCAAGGCCAAGCTCTATGACCTTCCCGTGGTGCTCACGACCGTCAATGTCGCCACCGGGCTCAACACGCCCACGATCAAGCCGCTGACCGACGTGCTGACCGGTATCGTGCCGATCGACCGCACCGCGATCAACGCCTGGGAGGACGAGGACTTCGTCGCCGCCGTCAAGGCCACCGGCCGCAAGAAGCTGATCATGGTGGCGCTGTGGACCGAGGTCTGCCTGGCCTTCCCGGCCTTGGACGCCCTGCGTGAAGGCTTCGAGGTCTTTGCCGTGGTCGACGCGGTCGGCGGCACCTCGGAGCTGGCGCACAAGGCCGGCCTCGACCGCGTGATGCAGGCCGGCGGCCAACCGACCAGCTGGATCCGGGTGGCCTGCGAGTTGCAACGCGACTGGAACCGCGAGTCGACCGCCAAGGCCTTCGCCGAAATCGTCCTGTCCTCCGTCGGCCACTAGGCGAAGAAACGCCTGCATCGGTTCGGAGCCAGCTCAGGTCGGGCTGGCTCCTACCTTGCCGGAAATTATCAGCCCTTCGGGGCCGCCGAGCCGCTTCTGCGCACGACCAGTCCCGGTCGCGCGCCCGAGGCGTGGCCATTCTCGAAGACCACCACGCCGTTGACCCAGACCCGCGTCACGCCGGTGGCCAGGGCGTTGGGGTGGGAGACGTCCGAGCGGTCCGCGATGGTCGCCGCGTCGAACAGCACCAGGTCGGCGAAGTTGCCCGGCAGGATCGCGCCGCGCTCGGCGATGCCCAACTGCGCGGCGGTCTGGGCGCTCATCTTGTGGACGGCCTGCTCCAGCGACAGCGTCTTCTTTTCGCGAACATAGACCCGCAAAATCTTGGCGAAAGCCCCGAAGCCGCGCGGGTGCAGGCCGTGCGACATGCCGTCCGAACAAATCACCGAATGGTCCCAGGCGATGAACGCGTCGATGTCGGAGCCGGTCATGGCTGTGCCGATCACCGCGTCCACGCGCTCGACCTCGGGGTGGGCTACGTGGAACGCTTCCGATTGCCGGGTCAGGGCCAGATAGGTTTCCGCCGGATCGGCATGACGTTCGGCCGCGATGTCGGCGACGGTCTTGCCCACCAGCGAGGGGTTCGGCGCGAACACCGCCAGGCGCAGGCCGGCGGGCGTGGTCAGCTTGGTCAAGGCGAAGCGTGCGGCGGCCAAATCCTCGAAATTACGCTCCGGCAGCAGCACCGCCAGATTGCTCTGCCAGTATTCGTACGGATAGACGTCGGCGGTGATGTTCACGCCCTCGGCGCGGGCTGCGTCCAGCTTGGCGAGGATTTGTCCCGCCTGGCCCCAACGATCGACGATCGCGATCTTGAGGTGCGAGATCTCCACCGGCAGCTTGGCCTCACGACCGATCGCGATGATCTCGTCGATCGCATCGTCCAGCTTCACGTCCTCGCTGCGCAGGTGGCTGATATAGCGGCCGTGACCCGCGGCGGCCGTCTTGGCCAGGGCCATGACCTCCGCCTTGGTCCCATAGATCCCCGGATCGTATTCGAGACCGGTGGACAGGCCCAGCGAGCCCTCGGCCATATCTGCGGTGATGTCGGCCTGCATGGTGGCGATCTCGGCCGGGGTCGCGGCGCGCTTGTAGCCGGCGCCCATGGCGCGTCCGCGCACCGTGCCGTGGCCAGTGTAGGAGGCGACATTGACCGCCAGGGGCGAGGCGGCCAGACCCGCGAAATAGGTCTTCAGCGGAAAACTGGATTCGCCGTCCTGACCCACGACGATGGTGGTCACGCCTTGGGCTGTGACAGCCGTCAGGTCCGGGGTCTGTTCGGCCTGGCGGTCGTGATGGCTGTGGGCGTCAATGAAACCGGGGGCCAGCACCAGCCCCTTGGCGTCGATCACCGTTTCGCCCGACGCCGCTGGCAGGACGCCGATGGCGACGATGCGGTCGCCGTCGATCCTGACGCTGACATCGCGGGCCGGCGCCCCGGAGCCGTCCACCACCTTGGCGCCCACGATCAGCGTGGAGGCCAGCGCCGTGGAGGCCAGCAGCATGGACAGGCCAAGGCCCGTGGCCAGGCGGATCAGTGAACGCGGCATGGTGAGGCCCCTTGGAATTCGAACCTCCAGCTTAGCGCGCCGGCGCGAGGGTTTTCGCCGTTTCTCTGGCTCACCACGACAGGATCACGAGCGCGCCGTCGCGATCACGCCCTTACCCCGCGCCAGGTTTGCGCTAAGCAGGACGAGGATCAGAGCAAGGGCCACTCGATGACGGCGCACGACCTGCGGAAAGACATCGACCGCATCGATATCAAGATCCTGGCCCTGCTGCATCGCCAGGGCCGGGTGACCAAGGCCGCCATGGGCGAAGCGGTCGGCCTGTCGGCTTCGCGCTGCTGGGAGCGGATGAAGAAGCTGGAGAAGGGCAAGATCATTCGGGGCTACCACGCCGAGGTCGATCTGGGCCGCCTGGCCAAGCTGTCGACCTTCGTGGTGCAGATCAAGCTGACGGACTATTCCTACGCCAAGGCCAAGGCCTTCGAGGCCGGCATCACGGCCGAGCCCAACGTCGTCGCCTGCCAGGCCGTGCTGGGCGGGGTTGATTACCTGATCACCGTCGCCGCGTTCAGCATCGAGCACTATCAGGCCATCATGGAGCGCCTGCTGGCCACGCTGGAGGCGTCGTTCGACTATGTGACATTTCCGGTCACCAAGAAGCTCAAGGGCGCTGCGGATCTGGACCTGGTCAAGCTCCTGGCGACCTCGGGAGACGACGAGGACTAGGGCTCGCCCGTTCCCCACAGCCCCGGCCCAGGTCTCAGCGTCGCGTCGTGATAGCCAAACCCTCCGGCGATGTCGGTCACCAACTGGATTGGGCAATCCAGGTCGATCACCTCGCATCCCTGCGCCACCAGCAAGCCCGGCGCGATGCCGAGAGAAGTGCCCTCCATGCATCCCACCATCAGGCGCAACCCACGCGCCCGGGCGGCGTCCATCAAGGCCAGGGCCTCGGTCAGGCCGCCGCACTTGTCGAGCTTGATGTTGCAGAACGCGTAGCGGCCGACCACGCGGTCCAGATCCGCTCGGTCGTCGAAGGATTCGTCGGCGCACAGAGGCACAGCGCCGCGATAATCGAACAGCTCGTCGTCGGCTCCGACGGGCAGCGGCTGTTCCAGAAGCTCCACGCCCAAGGCCGCCAGATGCGACGCTCGGTCATTCAGCTGGCCAAGCGTCCAGCCCTGGTTGGCGTCGGCGATCAGCCGACAACGTGGCGCGGCCGAGCGGATCGCTTCCAGCCGGGCTATGTCCTGGTGATCTCCAAGCTTGACCTTCAAGGCGGGAAACGCAGCGGCCCAGCGTGCGGCTTTGGCCCCCATGGCGGCGGGCGTGTCCATGCCCAGGGTGACGAAGGTTTCGACCGGCCTCAACGGCGCGAGGCCGGCCCGGACAGCGACCGGCACACCCGTCAACTGGGCCTCGAGGTCCCAGAGGGCGCAGTCCACGGCGTTACGCGCGCCTCCGGCGGGCAGCAGATGGGCGAGCGTCGCGCGGTTCAGAACCAAGCCCGCCTCCAGTTCGGCGGCCAGGGCTTCGAGTTGCACCAGCATCGCCGGCGGCGTGTCCCCAAGATAGTCGACGCCCGCCGCCTCCCCTCGCCCGAGCGCGCCGCCGGCCTCCAGCTCCACCAGCACGACATTGGCTTCGGTATAGACCTGCCTGGCAATGACGAAGGGTTCGGTCAGGGCGTGGGCCTGGACCTGGGCCGTCAGCCGCATCAGGCGGCGACCGAGGCGTCTTCGAGCGGCAGGCCATCAACGATGGCTGCCACGCCGGTGCGGACGGGATCGCAAACTGGCACGCCGATCGTCTGCTCGATGTCGTGCAGATATGCGGCGGCCGCCGCGTCATCCAGCCGCGAGGTGTTGACGCAGATGCCCGCCAGCCAGACGCGGGTATTGGTCAGGGCCGCCAGCTTCAGGTTCAGCGAGATCGCTTCGGACAGGGTCGGCACTGGAAAGGTCTCAAGTCCGTCGATCGCCGTGCGCGTGGCGTCGTGGCAGAGGACCAGGGCGTCGGGCTGGCTGCCGTGCAGCAACCCCAGGGTCACGCCGGCATAAGCCGGATGAAACAGCGAACCCTGCCCCTCGATCACGTCCCAATGGTCAGGCGCGGCGGCGGGGCTCAGTTGCTCGGCCGCGCCGGCCACGAAATCCGAGACGATGGCGTCGATCGGAGCCCCCGATCCCGCGATGAAAATCCCGGTCTGGCCAGTCGCCCGAAAGTCGGCGTCGACGCCACGCGCCTTCAGCGCCGCGGTGATGGCCAGGGCCGCGTACATCTTGCCGACGGCGCAGTCCGTGCCGACCGTCAGCAAGCGCTTGCCCGAACGTTTCTCGCCCGTCCCGACCACGCAGACGGCCGGGTCCGGCACGCGGGCCTCGATGAGCTGACGGCCCAGACGTTGGGCGGTGTCGCGGATCCGTGGCAGGTCAGCCAGTCGGGTGTGCAGGCCCGAGATGAGGTCCAGCCCCGCCTCCAGAGCCTCGATCAGCACAGCTTCCCAATGGGGCGGGATATAGCCGCCGGCGTTGGCCACGCCGATCAGCAGCGACCGTGCGCCGGCCGCTTTGGCCGCCTCGGGCGTCATGTCCGGCAAGTGCAGGTCCGCCTCGCCGCCCGGCAAGCGAAGTTGACCGAGGCAGGCGTCGGGTCGCCAGTAGGCCACGCCCGAGGCGGTCTTGGCGCTGACGCGATCGACGTCGCCAAGGAAGATCAGGCAGGGATAGGGCAGGTCCACGACAAGGCCTCGCTGGGAGAAGACTGGGTAGATCAGAGACTAGAAGCCGCCGCCGTGGCGATGTCGGCGCATTGCCCGGGACTGACGGCCAAAACCTTCATTCCGCCGCATCGTCGCGAGGTTTTCCTTCGCCGGGCCTTCGCGCCAGCAGCATCGAAGCCTCGGCCCGGCGCACGCCGGCCAGGGTCCGGATTCGTTCGACCACCCGCTCGAGATCCTCAAGTCGAGCAGTCTCGATCACCGCCACCAGGTCATAGTCGCCGGTGATCTGGTGCAGGGCCGTCAGTTCGGTCATAGCGACCAAGCCCGCCTCGACCGCGGCGGCGTCGCGCGGCGCGACCTCCAGCATCAGGTGGGCCCGTGACGCGGACGTCGCGGCATGCTCGGCGGCGGAGCCGAGAAATCCCAAACCGGTCGTCTGGACGGCGATCAAAGGCCTCGCTCCCCGCTGTGCACACGGTGGAGATTATGGCGGGATGGGCCTCAAAAAATAACGGGTTCGAGGGTCATGGCGAGAGAAACGCTCGCGCCGCCGGTCGCCTAACGCAGGATCTTTGTCGCCAGCAGGATCGACGACGTCGTGCGTTCGACGCCGTCCAGGGCCCCGATGCGGTCGATCAGGCTATTGAGTTCGCTGACCGTTTCGGCTTCGATCACAGCGATCAGGTCATATTCGCCGCTGATGGCGTGCAGGGCCGACAGCTCCGCGATGGCGGCCAACTCGTCCTCGGTGACCTTGGCCAGTTTCAGCTGGACCTTGATCATCACCTGGGCGCGGATCAGCCGGCGGCCGTAGTCGTTGCCGAGCCTGACCGTGTAGCCCTGGATGACGCCCTCCTCCTCCAGGCGGCTGAGGCGTGCATAGACATTGGCGCGCGACAGGCCGAGATCCGCCGCCAGCTTGGTGACCGGCTGGCGCGAATCCTGGCGCAGCATCGACAGCAACTGCCGGTCGATGTCGGTCAGGCCGTGTTCGTCCGATTTCATCGCGCCCCTCCCCTGCTGCGCCTCGCCGCCCTATTGCGGAGAAGGCTCGTTCGTGTAGATCGCCGTGCGAGCGGTCGGCTGGGCCGAAGAGATCGCGCCGCGGTACATACCCAGGTCATTCATGCCGAACGCCGGCCGACCCTGGCCGTCGATGGCGATCAGCCCGCCGTCGCCGCCGATCTTGGTGATCGAGGCCATCGTTCCATCGGCCGCCTGCTGAACGGTCTCGCCCTTCCAGGCGATCCGGTCGCAGACCTGACGAGCCGCGCTCTCGCGGATGAAATATTCGCCCGAGCCGGTGGCCGAGACCGCGCAGACGCCGTCGCGGGCATAGGTGCCGGCCCCTATGATCGGGCTGTCGCCGACCCGGCCCCAGCGCTTGCCGGTCATGCCGCCGGTCGACGTGGCCGCTGCCACGTGACCGGACTGGTCCATGGCCACCGCCCCGACCGTGCCGAACAGGTGGGTGGGATCGAGCGAAGCGTGGTTGTCCTTGCGCCAGGCCAGAAGCTGGTCCCAGCGCTCCTGCGTGAAGAAGTACTTGGGATCGACCTGCTCCAGGCCGTGCTCCAACGAGAATTGATCAGCGCCGTCGCGGGCCAGCAGCACGTGAGGCGACTTCTCCATCACCACGCGAGCCAGGCTGATCGGGTTCTTGGTGCGGGTGACACCCGCCACCGCTCCGGCCTTCAGGGTCGCCCCATCCATGATCGAGGCGTCCAGCTCGTTCTTGCCCTCGGCGGTGAACACCGAACCCTTGCCGGAGTTGAACAGCGGATTGTCTTCCAGCACGCGCACCGTGGCCTCGACCGCGTCGAGGCTGGAGCCGCCGCTTTTCAGCACCTTGGCTCCGGCTTCGAGCGCGGCGTCGAGGCCTGCGCGATAGGCCTTTTCCTTCTCGGGCGTCAGGTCGCCGCGTTCCAGCACCCCGGCTCCGCCGTGGATGGCCAGCGACCACTTGCCGTCGGCGGCGTGGGCCGGCGCGGCGGCGACCGCCGTCAAGGCCAGCGCCGCGAGGGTCAACATGCGGATCTTTGAAAACGTCATCGGAAACTCTCTGGAGAACGCTCTGGATTTACTGGTGCTTATTTGCGGTCGCTGCGGATCAGGACGCCGTTCTTGACCTGGGCCGTCAAGGTGAAGGCGGGCTTGGTCACCTGGAAGGTCTTGAAATCCAGGGTGCTGTCCGGACCGATGCCGACGATCGGGAAGGCCGCGTAGTTCAACGGCTGACCGGCGACGATGGTCGCGGGCTTGGCCATCGGCCGCACCAGCCAGGCATAGCCCTTGCCGTAGAAACGGCCGATCCCGTCGGCGTCGACCAGCAAAGCGGTATCCTGGTCAACGCCCAGACCGGTGATGGTCGGGTCGTTTTCTTCCTGGGCTAGGCGGCCCACGAAGGTGACCAGGCGGCCCTGACGGTCGCGGATGTCGAAGTGCGTGTCGGTGATCACACGCGACAGGTAAGGCAAGTGCAGAAAGTCACGCACCAGGGTGACGCTTGGCCCGGTCGGGCTCTTCAGCGCCTCGGGCGATGTGATGCTGATCGAGTCCAGGCACCCGTAGACATAGCCGCCCAGAATCGCCAGGCCCGCGCTGGTGCCGCCGATCGGCTTGCCGGCCTTCACGTGGGCGTCCAGCGCCTTGTTCAGGGCCGTGCCCTTCCAGGCGCGCACATAGTTGGACTGGTCGCCGCCGCCAAAGAAAATGCCGTCGGCATGGGCGATGATCGCCAGCAGCTTGGGATCCTCGCCGGCGTCCTCGTCGTGGATCACCAGGGTCTCGACCGAGAGCACGCCGCCGACGTCGTTGTAGATCTCGTCCTGCAGTTCGCGCGCGCCGCGAGCCCGCAGGACCACGATATGGCCGCCGCCCGACTGCTTGACGAACTGGCGGAAGGCCTCCAGCGGCCAGTTCCCGCCGCCCATGAGGGCCAACAACGGTCCGGTCTTGCCCGGAGTCGGGGCCTTCACATCGCCAATGGCGTAGTACTCATAGCCGGTGCCTGTCGCGTCGGGGCCTAGCGCCGGCTTGTCAGCCGCCTGCGCCATTACCGGCATGATCAAGGTCGCCGCGATCGCGACCGCCGACATCCAACGCAAGGTCATTCCCCGTCTCTCCACTGTCTGGACCTTAACTGTGCGCGCCCCGCCCGCGACAAGGGTCAAACCATTCGCGAGAGGCCTCAGCGGCGCGTTTCCAGGTCCGTCGCCGCCGTTCCAGGCGCCATGCCTCAAAGCTGCACGATGGACACACCTTGTCCAATGATTTTCACAGTCTGCTCTTTTTGCCTTTCAATTCGTACAAAATACAATCCAACATGATCCGACCTGGGAGTATGGACCAGGATGAGGCGCTTCCACGAAACTGGCCGCGCTCTTCAACTAGGGGGATTTCGATGAAGATGCATCTGCTTCGGGCCAGCGCTTTAGCCGGCGCCGCCGGCCTGATGATCGCCGGCCAGGCGATCGCGCAAACCTCTCCGGCGCCAGCCAATCCGACCGATGAGACCGGAGCCGTCGAGGCTTTGGTCATCACCGGTTCGCGCATCCCCCGCATCGCCACCGAGGGCCCGGCCCCCGTGACGGTGATCACCAGCGAGAGCATCAAGGCCGCTGGTTTCAACAACGTGCCGGACGTTCTGCGCAGCCTGAACCAGAACGGCGGCGAGACCCAGACCCAGCAATCGTCCAGCGGCGCCGACTGGACGCCCGGCGCCCAGCAGGTCGACCTGCGCGGCCTGGGCCCCAACCACACCCTGGTGCTGGTCAATGGTCGCCGCATCGCCGACTTCCCCCTGCCCTTCAACGGCAAGAGCGCCTTCACCGACACCTCTTCCATCCCTCTGGGCATGATCGACCGGATCGAAGTGCTCAGCGGCAGCGCCTCGGCCGTGTACGGCTCGGACGCCATCTCGGGCGTGGTCAATTTCAATCTGAAGAAGAAGGTCGACGGCACGACGGTCGACATGACCTTCGGCGGGCTGGAACATGGCGGCGCAGCCAGCCAGCGGCTCAACGTCTCGACCGGCTATGACAACGGTGATTTCAGCCTGGTGATCGGCGGCGAGTTCGTCAACCAGAAGCCCCTCTGGGCCTATGACCGCAAGATCCAGGACAGCACCAAAGACGCCCCCACCGACGGCGCCCAGATCGCCCGTCGCGACTTCCTGCGCCTGGACCCCGAGGAAGACGTCTATGTCGATCCGGGCGCGTCGACCTGCGCCTCGCTTTCCAAGCTGAATGGCGGTTCGGTGGAATATGCCAGCCGTCCGGGCTGGGGCGACTATGACCCGGTGATCGACGACTACGGCCCCGGCTTCTATTGCGGCAGCTACAAGTCGATCGGCTACGGCACCATCATCAGCGAGCGCAAGAGCGCCAATGTCGTGGCCTCGCTGAACTACGCCAAGACCGACAACCTGGCCTTCTTCGCCGACATCTCGGCCGGCTACAGCCGCACCCGCCAGTTCCAAGACGTGCTGTCCTGGGAATACCAGGACGCCAACGGCAGCGAAGACGGCATCTTCTACAACCAGTTCACCGGCGCTCTCGACGAGTGGCACCGCAACTTCACGCCCGAGGAAATGGGTGGCCTGCACAAAGGCTACATCACCAACACCTCGCACACCTTCAGCATCACCCCGGGCGTCAAGGGC
>FSVN01000372.1_pt1 | contig 17074 bp, 16 predicted proteins | sample 1637751 | NCBI WGS metagenome assembly FSVN01 (sample SAMEA3914814, study PRJEB12502) | metagenome | biome: forest; material: soil | place: USA | collected 2011-09-16 | depth 0.1 m
ACGACTTCGAGACCATCTGGAAGCCGCATGGCCTGGATGGCTTCAACGCCGACGACATCTGGGCCCGCGAGGTCACCGAGCCCTTCTACAAGGACGACTTCGGCTGGGTCGACGAGATGCTCTGCGAGCCGGACGTCACGCTGTTGGAATGGCGTCGCCTGGCCAGCCGCTGCAACCGAGGCATCCAGACGCCGGAGCATCTGCGATGAACGTTCCCGATCTCGACGGCACGGGTGTCGTCAGCAAGTTCATCGACGCCGCCGGCGTGCGCACGCACTATCTGGAAGCGGGGCAGGGCGAGCCCCTGGTCCTGGTCCATGGCGGCGGCGCGGGCGCGGACGCCTATGGCAACTGGTTGGATTGTATCCAGGTGTTCGCCAAGTCGTACCGGGTGATCGCGCCCGACATGATCGGCTTTGGCTACACCGACAAGCCCTCGCCCGAGGTCTATGTCTACGACCAGCCAGGCCGCAACAAGCACTTGGCCGACTTCCTGGAGGCCATGGGCCTGTCGGGGGTCGCCCTGGTCGGCAACTCGATGGGCGGGGCCGCCTCGATCGGCGTGGCGATCGACAAACCGTCTCTGGTCGGTCAGTTGGTGCTGATGGGCAGCGCCGGCCTGCCGATCCCCGAGCGGCCCTCCGCGCACCTGCTGCACAATCTGCACTACGACTTCACGGTCGAGGGCATGCGGCGTGTGGTCGGCGGCCTGACGGGTCCGGACTTCAAGCCGTCCGACGCCATGATCCAGTATCGCTATGAGCTCTGCGAGGATTCGGAGATCAAGGCGGCCCTGCAGGCGATCAACGCCCTGACCAAGACCGGCACCCTGAACTACCCCGAGGACGCCGTCCGCCAGATCAAGCATCCGACCCTGGTGGTGAATGGCAAGGAGGACGGGGTCTCGATCCTGCCGCGCGCCTATCGCTTCCTGGAGCTGCTGGACAACAGCTGGGGCTACATCGTGCCCCACTGCGGCCACTGGGCGATGATCGAGCGCAAAGACGACTTCTGCGCCGCCGTCGAGGGCTTCCTCGCCCGCACCAAGGCCTGAACCATGGCGGCCCCCAAGGCTCCGGCTGGCGTCCACGCCATGATCCACTACCTGATCCAGGCGCCGGAGGACCGGCGCCTGGTGAAGGAGGACGATGAGGTGTTGTTCGAGCGCTTCGGCGTGCCCGCCGAGGCGCGGCCGGTGCTGCACGCCGGATACCGCGACGACCTCCACGCCCTGGGCATTCACCCGAACCTGATCATGAAGTGGCTGATCTGGTCGGGCCGCCTGAGCATCAAGGGCTTCCCGATCAGCTACTATTTCGACCGGAGATAGACGTGGGCCAGATCGTCGGCGCTTTCGCCACCTCGCACGTCTTGGGCGCCCCTGACGGGGTCGAGGATCAGGCCGAGCGCGTCTTCCAGGGCATGCGCGAAATCGGAGCGCGGCTGCGGGCCCTCAAGCCCGACGTGGTCGTGGTGCTGACCAGCGACCACCTCAACAACTTTCACGTCGACATTCCCGCACCCTTTGCCGTGGCGACCGACGCGGTCATGACGCCCTATGGCGACATGGGGCTGCCGACCGATCCGATCCGCGGCGCACCCAACTTCGCCATGGACCTGGCGGCTTTCTACGCCGAGCACGGCTTTGGCGTCAGCGCCATGAGTGGCGTGCGCCCCGATCACGGGGTCATGATCCCGCATGCGATCTGTGACCCGGAGCGGGTGTTGCCGACAGCGCTGTTCTACGTCAATTCGGTGTTGGATCCTTCGCCGGATCCTGTGGCCTGCTGGACAGCCGGGAGCTTGCTGAAGCGCTTCGTCGAGCAGTCCCGTCCAGCCGACGAGCGCGTCGTGCTGCTGGCCGGCGGGGGGTTGTCGCACTGGTTGGCCGTGCCCCAGGAAGGTCGCGTCAACGAGCCTTGGGATCGTTGGTTCATGAACACTCTGGTCAGCGGCCACGGCGAGGAGTTGACCCACCTGACCAACGCCGAAATCCTGGAATCAGCGGGCAATGGCGGCCTGGAAGTGGCGGCCTGGATCGTCATGGCGGGCGCGGTTCCCAGCGCGCGGGGCGAGGTAATCTATTACGAGTCCCTGCCGTCCTGGGCCAGTGGGATGGGCGGGGTGGCCCTGACGATCTGATCTCTCCGACTTCACGAACGACAAAGGCGCTGGCTCCCTTCGGAACCAGCGCCTTTGTCATGCGCGTCGGGGGCGCCTGAAGAACCTAGTCCTTCAGGTGCCCATCGCGGTTCTCGAACAGCGTCTGATCGGCGAAGCCGGCGACCTCAGGACGTCCGCGGCCCAGAACGACCTGCAAATAGACGTCTTCGTCGGTCTCGTTGACATAACCGTGGATCACGCCGGCCGGGCAGGAGATGCACTCCCAGGGCCCCAACTCCTGCGAGACGCGGCGGCCGTCCTCATCATCGATAAACACCACGCAGCGCCCCTTGAGGATGAAGAACACCTCCTCGACCTCGTGGGTGTGAGCCGCGTTGCCCTGGCCCGGCGGCACCAGCATGATCGACAGAGTGAAGTTCTCGGCCGGAATGATTCCGGCCGCGTCGTGCTTGCCCGAGGCGCCGGCCCCGATGAAGCGGTGCTGGGCGCGGCGATAGCCGTCGATATTGGCGTCAGAGAAGGCGTTCCAGTCGGGGACGCGATCGTCGAACTTGGCGACGTACTTGTCCATGATCTCTTCGAGCGAAGCGTCGACGAGCGCAGGGAGGCGAGAGTGGCGGGCTGCGGCCATGGTGTTCTACCCTTGGATTTGTTGGATTAGAGAACCGCGTCGGCGACCTGAGCGGCGTCGATCATGCAGGCGCGGCGGATGAAGGCGTCGTGCAGGTCGGGCGTCACGCCCGACGTGCGGATGGCGTCGAGGTTGGCGGCGCGGGTCGCCGGATCCGTCTCGCCCAGGGTCTTCTTGTTCTGGATGCTCTGGGCTTGGACGAAGTCGGTCTGCGCTTTGCGGCGCTGACGGGTGTAGCGGTCGAGCAGGGGCTGGGCGTCGGCGCCCTCCAGCAGGATCTGCGCCAGTTTGTCGGTCAGGTTCACCGCGTCGTGAATGCCGCCGTTCATACCCATGCCGCCGACCGGATTGTTGACGTGGGCGGCGTCGCCCGCCAGCAGAACGCGGCCCTGGTTGAAGCTGGCGGCCACGCGCTGATGCACGCGGTAGGTGGCGACTGTGGCGATCTCGTAGCGACCGGGCTTGGGGCAGAATTTCTGCAGTCGAGCCTCGATGAAATCGGGATTCAGAAGCTCTTCCTCGGTCTGCTCGGGCAGGGTGGGGCCCACGGCGCGCCACTGACCTCCGCCGTCCGGGCCACGAGCCTTGAACAGGTTCAGCCACTCGTCTGGATCGGCGAAGTAGTTGCGGTTGTCGATCTCGGGCCGCAGCGTCGTGAAGTCGAAATGGGTGTCGATCTTCAGGAACCGCTCGGGCCAGGTGAAGCCCTCGAACTCGAAGCCGGTCAGCTTGCGCACCGTGCTGCGGGCCCCGTCGCAGCCGACCAGATAGGCCGCCTCGATGATGTCCTCGTCGCCGCCATCGGTCTGGACGCGGGCGCGGACGCCGTCGGCGGTCTGCTCGATGTCGATCAGGCGCGTGCTGAGCCGGACCTCGGCCCCGTCGTCGGCCTGCAGCAGGGGCAGGATCGTCTTGACGATCTTGTACTGCTCCCACTGCAGCACATAGGGGTGGTCGGGCCGCGACTTCATTTCCCGGATGTCGAAGCGGGCGATCAGCTCGCCCGTCGGGCGGTCCAGATAGTGGAAAACCGGTGAGACCAGCCCCTGTTCGAGGCCGGCCTCCAGCAGGCCCAGTTTTTCCAGCATCGCCACAGTGGGTGGATGGCAAGAGGCGGCGCGGCAGTCGATCTCTGGTTCAGCCAGGGCCTCCAGCAACACGACAGGCAAGCCCTTGCGGCGCAGAGCGTGCGCCAGGACGGCGCCTACGGGGCCTGCCCCGACCACGATGATCTTACGCGAAAACGACATGGCGCACTCCTTATCGGAGCGACGCTATCGATCGAATCTTTGTATGACAATCATATAAGTCCACGCGCTTGCCGCGCGCCGCTTGCCTGCTCAAGAAGCGATCTGTCTGGCCTCGTTTTCGTCAGCCTTGAGCCGGGCGACGATCGCCTTGCGAGCGTTGCGCAGATGTTCCGACATGGCTGAAGCAGCCTTGTCGGCGTCGCCGGCGACGACGGCCTCGACCATGGTTTCCCATTCACGCAGACCGCCATCCATGCGACCCGGCTCGGACATCGAGCGCGCGCGCAGATAATTGACGCGCGCCATCAGCGGACGGGCCACTTCGGAGATCACCCGGCTGCGCGCGCCCTGCAGGATCATGCTGTAAAACTCGCCCGCCATGGCGGCCATCTGGCGTGGGTCGCCCTTGCCGATGGTCTTGGCGATGGTTTTGTGAATCTGGACGAGCTGTTTGACCTCTTTGGGGTCAGCATGCTGGACGAAGCGGCGGATCGCCGTCGTCTCGAGCATCTCGCGGATCTGGTAGATATCCTCCGCGTCTTGAGAGGTGATCACCGCGACGTTGATGCTGCGTCGCTTGCCGACCTCGATCAGGTTTTCCGATTGCAGCTGACGCAGGGCCTCGCGCACAGAAGTGCGGCTGACGCCGAGCGCTTCGCACAATTCCCGCTCAACCAAGCGGGCGCCGGGTGGATAGAGGCCGGCGCTGATGGCGTTGCGCAGTTTTTCGACCGTATGGTCGCGTACCAGCGCCGGCGTCTCGATGATGCGAAGGTCTTCGTATTCCAAGGCTTCCTCGGCGTGAGCAAAAAGCGTGTCGCGTTTGTCTTCCGATACTACAAAGACTCGCAGCCACGGGGATAGTCCAAAGATCACAATCTCCGCGCGTGCTCATTGATAAGGCGCATAGCCGGCAGGGCGATATCGAGTCTGGCGCTTTGCAGGAGGCTGTAGGCGGTCAGGGCCGAGGTCTTGGGATTGCTGGCGGACGCCTTGCCGAAGATCTGGAACAGGAAACTGCCGAACGCGCCGTCCGCCTCGATGACGCCTAGCGGGTCGGTGACCTTGCGCGATGAGACTAGGCGTACGCGGGTCTCGTCGAGTCCGATCCCCGCCAGGGAGACGGCGACAGAGACGTTTGCGTTCTTGGGGTAGGAGAGGGCGGCCTGGCGCGCCGAACCTTCGAAGAATACCATCTCCTCCTCGACGTGATCCAGATCGATCAGGTCCTCGGCCGAGGTGCCGCGCCAGGCGTGGGGCGGCTTGTGGGAGGTGTAGGTGACGTTGGCCAGGCCCGCCAGGCGGGCGGCCGACAGTCCATCCAAGCCGGCGACGGCGCCGGCGGGCAGCAGCACACGGCCGCCACCCACGGCCTCGGCGGCCATCAGCGTCTTGACGATCGACTCGTCGGCCAGCACGCCTATGGACGACACCACCAGGTCCACCCCCGCCGACAGAACGCCGACGCCGTAGTCCCGAACCGACTGGTGGCCAGCGCACTCCAGGACGATGTCGGGCTTGGCCGCCAGCAAGCCTTCCAGGTCGTGGACGACCGGCGCCGAGCCGGCGTCGCGGCCCTGCCGGACCAGGACGGCGACCAGACTGGCGCTTTCGCCCAGGCGTTCGATCTCCTGAACGATTTCCAGGCCGATCGCTCCATAACCGATCAGGGCCAAACGTCTGGCGTTCGCCATGCTGTTCTCCGAGTTGCGTTCTAGAGATAATATCGTATGACAAAGTATCGGCAAGCAACAGGGCTTTGCCCTTGGATCGGGAAGTGATGAACAGTCAGGCGCCGGCGGCCCTAGAAGCCTCGAATAGAACCAAGGTGGCGATCATCGGATCGGGCAATATCGGCACGGACCTGATGATCAAGGTCATGCGGCTCTCCAAGACGTTGGAAATGGGGGCCTTCGTGGGAATCGATCCAGATTCGGACGGCCTGAAGCGCGCCGAGCGCCTGGGCGTGCCGATCACCGCCGGCGGGGTCGACGGCCTAGTCGCCCTGCCGAACTTCGCCGACATCGCCATCGTCTTCGACGCCACCAGCGCCGGCGCCCACAAGCACCACGACGCGGTGCTGCAGGCTCACGGCAAGCAAGTGATCGACCTGACCCCGGCGGCGATTGGTCCGTACACGGTGCCGCCGATCAACGGCGCGGCCAACCTCGACGCGCCCAACGTCAACATGGTCACCTGCGGCGGCCAGGCGACCATCCCCATGGTGGCGGCGGTCGGCCGCGTGGCCAAGGTGCACTATGGCGAGATCGTCGCCTCGATCTCCAGCAAGTCAGCCGGACCCGGCACGCGCGCCAATATCGACGAGTTCACCGAGACCACTTCGCGCGCCATCGAGACTGTGGGCGGCGCCACGCGCGGCAAGGCGATCATCGTGCTTAATCCGGCCGAGCCGCCGCTGATCATGCGCGATACGGTCTATTGCCTGTGCGACGACGCCGACACCGCCGCGATCGAGGCGTCGGTCGAGGCCATGGTCGCCGAGGTCCAGGCCTATGTGCCGGGCTACCGCCTCAAGCAGAAGGTGCAGTTCGAGCGCCTGGGCGCTAACGACCCGCTGTTCATTCCCGAGATGGACGCAGCGTTCACCGGCCTGAAGGTGACCATCTTCCTGGAGGTGGAGGGCGCGGCCCACTACCTGCCGGCCTATGCCGGAAACCTGGACATCATGACCTCCGCGGCGCTGAAGACCGCCGAGGCCATCATCGAACATCGCCGTGGAAAGGTCGCCCAATGACCCCTGCTTCGAAGCTTTATATCCAGGACGTCACCCTGCGCGATGGCATGCACGCCATCCGTCACAAATACAGCCTCGAGAACGTCCGCGCGATCGCCAGGGCGCTGGACGAGGCCAAGGTCGACGCCATCGAGATCGCCCACGGCGACGGCCTGTCGGGCTCGTCGTTCAACTACGGCTTCGGCGCCTGCACCGACTGGGACTGGATCGCGGCGGTTGGCGAGGTGATCAGTCACGCAAAGCTGACCACCCTGCTGCTGCCGGGCATCGGCACCGTGCATGATCTCAAACGCGCCTACGACATGGGCGTGCGTTCGGTGCGCATCGCCACCCACTGCACCGAGGCCGACGTCTCCAAGCAGCACATCGAATACGCCCGAGGCTTGGGCATGGATGTGGCCGGCTTTCTGATGATGAGCCACATGAGCCCACCCGAGGCGCTGGCTCAGCAGGCGCTGTTGATGGAGACCTACGGCGCGCACTGCGTCTATGTCACCGATAGCGGCGGCGCGATGACCATGGACGACGTGGCCGCGCGCCTTCAGGCGTACGACAAGGTGCTGAAGCCCGAAACCGAGCGCGGGATCCACGCACACCACAATCTGAGCCTAGGCGTGGCCAACTCGATCGCCGCCGTCCAGAACGGCGCCGTCCGTGTCGACGCCTCGCTGGCCGGCATGGGGGCAGGGGCCGGCAACGCGCCGCTGGAAGTCTTCATCGCCGCCGCCGACGTCTACGGCTGGGATCACGGCTGCGACCTGTTCAAGCTGATGGACGCCGCCGAGGATCTGGTTCGGCCGCTGCAGGACCGGCCGGTCCGCGTCGACCGCGAGACCCTCAGCCTGGGCTATGCCGGCGTCTATTCGTCGTTCCTGCGCCATGCCGAAAAGGCCGCCGCCGACCACGGTCTCGACACCCGCAGCGTCCTGATCGAGCTGGGCAAGCGCCGCATGGTCGGCGGTCAGGAAGACATGATCACCGACGTGGCCCTGGACCTGGCCAAGGCGCGGTAGGCCCTGTCCACAAGGGGTGTCATCCCGGAGGAGCGCGCAGCGCGAAGATCCGGGGCCGATGCGTGAACTCCGAGCTTCCGGCGGTCCCGGATCGGCGGCCCTTCGGGCCTTGTTCGGATGACAGCCCCAGAGGAACGCTACGCCTCCGCTCGCCCGTCCGCCGTGAAATAGGCCAGCAGCCGATCGACGAACCCCGTCACTGCAGCCTCGGCGGCGTCGGGGTCGCGGTCCTGCAGGGCCTTCAGGATCCGGGCGTCGCAGGCCAGGGTCAGCTGGCGGTTTTCGGCGCTCTCGTGGATGCGCCCGCGCATGGTCTGGAAGACGTCGTCGACCATGCCGGCGCAGCGTCGCAGCAGGGCGTTGCGGCACATCTCGCGCAGCCGCACCCGGAACTCGGCGTTGGCGTCGACGAAGGCCTTGGCCTTGCCGGCGGCGTGGGCCTTTTCCTGGCGCTCGTGGGCCTTGGCCAGGGCGCGGATCTCGTCGGGCGTCGCTTCGGTCGCCGCGTGGCGGACCAGGCGCGCGTCGAGCAGCCGCCGCACTTCCAGCCGGTCCAGGATGTCCTTCTGGGTGTCGATCGGAACCAGGAAGCCACGCTCCTGCTGGGTCAGCACGCCCTCGCGCGACAACTGCAGCAAGACCTCGCGGATCGGCGTGCGCGACACGCCGTAGATCTCGGCCAATTGGGTCTCGACCAGGCGGCGTCCGGGCTCCAGCGCGCCCGACTGCAGCTCCTCGCGCATGCGGCGATAGACCTGATCGCGCAGCCGCTCCCCCGGCGCGATATCCCCGGCCTTCCTCGCCATGCCCATCTCCCTGCAATCCCTTGCTGGCCTAGGGTATCGCAGCCGCCAGGGCAATCGGCATCCTGTATGCAAAGTGTGCGGAAAGGCGGACAATAGTGCATACTGTATACAAAAAAATTGAGCTTCGGTCCTTGATCTGGTTCAATGCTACGGCCGGCGATCGAGCCGGCGACGTTCATTTTGGATGGTCGGCGACGCCTCAGAGGCGGTCGATCTGGCCGACCCGGAGACCCGCTTCATGGCCTACAAGACCATCACCGCCGCGCCGATCACCCCCACCATAGGCGCCGAGATCGGCGGCATCGACCTGTCGCAGCCGCTGAGCAGCGTCCAGCTGGACGACCTCAACCAGGCCATCGCCGATCACCAGGTGATCTTCTTCCGCGAACAGACCCTGGACCCGGCCGCGCTGAAGCGCGTGGGCCAGTATTTCGGCGAGCTGCAGGCCCACGCCCTGAAGGGCCTGCCCGACCACCCCGAGGTGCGTAAGCTGCACGCCGACGAGACCTCCAAGCACGTGGCCGGCGAGGAATGGCACACCGACATGTCATGCCTGGCGGTGCCGCCGATGGGCAGCATTCTCTACATGCACACCCTGCCGCCCCAAGGCGGCGACACCATCTTCGCCAGCATGTACGCGGCTTATGACGCTCTATCGGACGGCATGAAGGCGCACCTGGAAACCCTTACGGCCACCCACGACGGCGCTCTGGCCTTCGGTCGCTTCGACCCGACCGGCAAGTATCCAATTGCCGTGCATCCGGTGATCCGCACCCATCCGGTGACCGGCAAGAAGGTGCTGTTCGTCAACCGCGGCTTCACCAGCCACATCAACGGCGTCAGCCGCGAGGAGAGCAACGCCCTGCTGCAGTACCTCTACCTGCACGCCGAGAACGCCTACTTCCAGATGCGCTTCCGCTGGACCCCGGGCGCGGTGGCCTTCTGGGACAATCGCTGCACCCAGCACCTGGCCATCTGGGACTACTACCCGCACGTCCGCTCGGGCTTCCGGGTGCAGGTCGAGGGCCGGGCGGACGCCTACACGATCGCCGCCTGAGACTAGGTTGCAGGCATGAAAAAGGGCCGCGCCTCGAACGAGGCGCGGCCCTTTGGTTTGCGCGGTTGGCGAGATCAGGTCACCGACACCGCCGCGCCCCGACGGCGCTCGCCGAACGGCCGAAGGATCAGCATCAGGCCGGCAGCGAGGAGGCAGACGGGGGCGCCAATCGCGAGCATGATCTGGTACGAACCGGTCAGGTCATAGACCGCGCCGAACGCCACGGGGCCAAGGCCCATGGCCACCATCACCGCCGAGAAAAGCACCCCGAAGATTTGAGCGAACGACTTGAGGCCGAAATAGCGACTGGTCAGATAGGCCAGCATGTCAACCTCGGCGCCCAGGCTTCCGCCTAGCAGCAGGGCCGGGAAGATCAGGGCCCAGGTCGGCAACGGCGTGGCCAGCAGCGCCATGCCAAGCGCCGATAGGCCAAAGAAGATCACCGCGATGCGCCGCGCGTCGAAGCGGTCGACCAGGAAGCCGATCAGGATGCGTCCGCCGAAGGTGGCGAACCCAAAGATTGAGGCCATGCTGGCGGCGTCGTCGGGGGTCATGCCTCGATCGGTCAGCAGCGGCACCATGTGCGGGATCAGGCCGTACAGCACGAAGGCCAGGCTGACGAACACCGAGACCAGCACCCAGAAGTCGCGCTTGCCCATGGCCTGCTTCAGCGTGTCGCCCTGGGCGTCGGCGGGATTGACCTCGGCGCCCAGGGAATCGGAGTCGGCGTTGGGCTGGTCGGCGGTCTTTTCCTTCAGCAGGAACAGCACCATCGGCAGGGTGACGCACAGCATGATCAGCGCCAGGGCGACATAGACGCCCTGCCATCCGAAATGCTGGCTAGCCGCCTGACCGACCAGCGGCACATAGGCAAAGCCCAGGCCGGTGCCGCTGCCGGCGATGCCAATGGCCAAGCCGCGTGAACGGTCGAACCACGAGGCCAGGATGCGCATGTAGGGCACGCTGTTGGCGCCGGCGGCGACGGTGCCGATTAATATGTAGGCGGCCATGAACTGCCAGACCTTGCTCACGACTAACGGTATGGCGAGCAGGCACAGGCCCAGGGCGATCACCGAGGGGATCAGCACCCGGCGGGCGCCGAACTTGTCGACGAGCTTGCCGACCAGCGGCAGCGACAGGGCGGTGCACAGCATCATCAGCGAAGCCGCGCCGCTGACCTGTCCGCGCGTCCAGCCGAAGTCATGCTGAAAGGCGTTGATCACCAGGCCCAGCGAGGCCAGGCCGAAGGCGGCCGGACCGGTCGAGATGCCGATCAGGCAGATGCCGATGATCAGCCAGCCGCGCGGCGGGATCGGCTTGCGGATCGGTTTCGCCGCCGAGGCGGGGAGGGCTTCTACGCTCATGGGTTCACCAACTCGACTAGGACGGCGACGCCGTCCGACTTGTAAATCTTCCCGCCCTTCATCACGAAGCGGACGCGCTCCAGCTCGGTGATGTCGATCAGGGGATCGCCGACGACGGCGACGATGTCGGCGTAGCGGCCGGTCTCGATCGCGCCGATGTCCTTGGAGCCAAGCAGGTCGGCGGCGCTGGTGGTGGCGGCGGTGATCACCTCGGCGGGTGTCAGGCCGGCCTTCACCATCAGGGCTGCTTCCTTCAGGTTTTCGCCCTGGCCGGTGTCGCTGCCGAGGGCGATCTTGACCCCGGCCGCGTGGGCGTTGGTCAGCTTGGTCAGGCTGGAGCCCATGGCCAGCACCTTGGCTACCGTCGACGGGTTCAGCGTCTCCGGGTGATTGCGCGCCGCGTCGTACAGCTTTTCGGTCGTCAGCAGGGTGGGGACGAAATAGGTCCCGTTGGCCTTCATCAGCTTCCAGGACTCGGCGTCGGCATAGGTACCGTGTTCGATGGAGTCGACGCCGGCCCGGACGGCCGCGTCGATCGCGCCCTTGCCGTGGCCATGCGCGGCGATCTTCAGGCCCAGGGCGTGGGCGGTGTCGACGGCGGCCTTGATCTCGGCGTCGGTCATCAACTGGGCCTTGGGGTCGTCGCCCTGGCTGACCACGCCGCCGCTGGGCATGATCTTGATCACGGTGGCCCCCAGCTTGTGCTCGGTCCGCGCCAGCTTGGCCACCGCATCGGGGCCGTCGGCTATGCCCGCGCCCCAGTCGGTACGCGAGACGTCCGAGGCGTAGCCGTGGCTCCAGTCGTTATGGCCGCCGGTCGGGCCGATGGCCTCGCCGGCCACCCACATGCGCGGACCCGCGACGGAACCGGCCTCGATCGCCTTCTTCAAGGCGATGTCCGTGCCGTACAGCCCACCTAGATCGCGCACAGTGGTGACGCCCGACTGCAGGATCTTGCCGACATTAACCGTGGCCGCCAGCACGGTGTCGAGCGGCGAGTTGGTCATGTTCTTGGCGATGCCGTTGCCGGTGCGGCTGAGCGAGGTGACGTGCGTGTGGGCGTCGATCAGACCCGGTAGAACTGTGGCCCTGGACAGATCCACCACCTTGGCGCCGGCAGGAGAGACGTAGCCTGCCTCGACGCCCGTGATGCGGTCCTTGATGATCAGGATAGACACCTGTTCGCGCGGCTTGGCGGCCAGGCCGTCGATCAGCCGCCCGGCATGGATCACCATGTCCTGGGCGTGCGCCGCCCCGCCCAAAACGCTGGCGGCGAGCAAGGCGGGCAGGAGACGTGTCGGCGTCCTCCCGCTATGGGTCTTCGTCATCGGGAAATCGGCCTTCCGTGACTGGAGCCCCCAGTCACCGGCATACTGTATGCAAGATGCCGGGCGACTGAGAGCAAAGTTGCGCCGGAAGTCCGCAGACCGTCCGGCGCCTGATTATTGAGCAACCTGTGCGTTGGGGTCAGGCCGCCAGTGATCCGACCCGCGCGAAGGCCACAACCTGACGGCCCACCAGCTTCAACTGGTCGCGGACCTTATCGTCGAGGCAGGCGCCGTCAGGGGCGAAAAGGCCCGGCGCGCTCTGCACGAAGGCGCCGCAGGGCGTGGGCCAGCCGCGCATGGCGTGGATGATGGCGCGCAAGCCCGCCAGCACGGGACCGCCGCCCTGAGGACCATAGGCCGTGGCGATGCAGCCGACCGCGCAGCCGTCGACATACACCCGCGCGTCGGCTCGCATCTCTTCCATCAAGTCGATGGCGTTCTTGACTAGGCCAGACACTCCGCCGTGATAGCCGGGACTGGCGATGATGAAGCCGTCGGCGGCCCGGGAGGCGGCGATGAAGTCGGCCTCAGCCGGCGTGCGCGGCGCGGCAGGGTCGTAGTGGGGCAGGCCCGCGAGGAAGGCGCCGTCGAAAAGGCGGATCTCGGCGCCGGCTGCCCGCGCGGCTTCCAGGCTGACCTTCAAGGCCAGTTCGGTGGTCGAGCCGGGGCGGGTGGTGCCGCCGAGACCAACGATCAGTGGCTTGGCGCTCATCAGCGCGTTCCCGTCTTCGGGCTGAAGACCCAGTCGATGCGATCGTCGCTCGGCGTCTTGGGCGAGGCCGGCTTCCAGCTGGCGGCGGCGTTGACGTCGCCCTTGCCGCCATAGGCGGCGAAGCGGGGATAGGCGTAGAGCGGCCGCTGGCGCTTGATCGCGCCGTCGGGAGTCTTCTGGGTGGCGACCACGCCGTCCGGAGCCTCGCCCTTTTCAACCCATGCTATGATCGCGGGCATGAAGTCGAAGGTGTTGGGCGCGTCGCCGCCGCGGCAGTGGAACATGCCCGGCACCATGAACAGGCGGAACCAGCCGCGCGTCTTGTCCAGGCCGCCCTGACGGGTGTGGACCTGGGCGTAGTAGTCCAGCGTGTTGAGCGGCGAAACGCCTTGGTCGGCCCAGCCGTGATAGAGGATCAGCTTGCCGCCGCGCGCCTCGAAGGCCGTCAGGTCGGGAGCCTCGCCCGGCGCCACGGGGTCATAGCGGGTCAGAGCGTCCTTGATCTTGTCCATGTCGCGGTCGAAGTCGAAGTCGCGATAGCTGTAGTCGGCCGGCGGGTTGGGCGTGAAATTCAGGAAGCGCTGGGCTCCGTCGGCCAGGGTCTGGCGGTCGTCGCCCTTCCAGGCGCCTTCGCTGCCGAACATCTCTCCGCCCGGAAACAGGCGCTGGCCCTTGCTGTCGCGGGGACCGTCATAGACCTTGCGGGCGGCGGCGACCTGTAGGGCGCTGAGGCAGTCGGCGCCCTCGCCGCCGTCCTTGCACAGCACTGACTTCACGTCGAACTTGCAGGCGCGCGGGTCCATGATGACGCCATCCTCGACGCCGTCCAGGCGGTCGCAGGCGGCGATCACCGCCCTGTGCAGCACATCCAGGGTGGTGTCCGACATCACTGGGGTGTTGTCGGTTTTCAGCAGGGCCTGGGCGTCCCAGGTGTTGACGATCGCGCCCAGGCGGCCGGCGAAGGCCGGGTCGCCGGAGATGACGCCGTCGAAATCGTCCGGGTAGTGCTGGGCCTCCATCAGGCCCTCACGACCGCCGGTCGAGCAGCCCCGGAAGTAGGAATAGGCCGGCTGGACGCCGTAGAAGCGCTCGACGATCGCCTTGGAGGCGATGGCCGAGACGTGGGTGGAGCGGCGGCCGTAGTCACGGCGCGCATCGGCGCTTTCACCCCACAACGGATCCTTCAGGAAGTGGCCGACATGGCCCATGTTGTTGGCCGAGACGGCGAAGTCCTTGGCCAACACGTCGCCGCAGTTCTGGATGTTGACGCCGCCGCAGAAGCCGCCGCAACCGACCTGGAAGTAGCGACCGTTCCAGGTCTTGGTCGGGAGTCGCAGCTCGAACTGGATCTGGGGCTGCACGTAGCCGGTGATCGCGCAATATTCCGGGGTTCCGCCGGCAGCGGGATTGAGTTTCGCCGACAGTATCGCCGTTGGGGCGCCTTCTAGCCGCGACAAGTCCCATCCGGCGACACTCTCACAGGCAACCTTGGCCGCTAAGCCGGCGTCCGTCGGCGCCTTTACCGGTGTCTGCGCCCACGAGCCCGGCGCGGCCGCCGCGTAGGCGGCGATGATACCCGCGAATAGACGCAAACACGCGGCCTTCAAGATGGTTGTCACGTGCGGGCTCCTGTTGCCAAGTTCGCCCAACGTTGTATGACAATCACACGATAGGCAACCGACTTGGCGGCCGCCGCCGATGATAATGCCAAGCGCCTAAAATCTGAGCCGACCAAACCCTGGTCGTCCTGGAAGCGGGCGCCTCGGTGATTTACGGCGCAGTATGTCTTGCGTCATGAGGATGAAGATATGTCCACGACGTTGAGACTCACGCCGGTGAAGGCGCCGGAAATTGGAGCTTTGCGCGCTGTGCGGATCGGGCGAACAATCCGTCGCATGTCATCGTCATGCTGGGCGAAGCGGTCGATCGCCCGATGACTTGGCGCCGACAGCTGATGTCCTGATAGGCCGCGCGCCCGGGGCGGCGGCGGTCATTCTAGGGCCTGCGGTGTTCGATCCGACTTGGCCGGCGGGCGTGTACGCGCTTTCGGACCTTCAGGCGTGGGCCGACGCCGGAACTCGGCGCTCGACATCCGAGCGCTAGAAGCTGTGGTCTCACCGCGCCGTTCGCAGGCCCCGTATGTGTACCTGTGATCCGGTCTATTCGACAAAGCTGGGCGATTTCGGGCGTGTTATTGCACACGAAATCCTGTAACTCGTTGAAATCGCCCAATAGTCTCTCCAGTTTGACAATGGTGTGACTTCAAATAATAATCATGAATAAAATCAAATAGTTATGGCAAGATTTTCCACCGCGCCGATGATGGACTGGAGTGACCGTCACTGCCGGTCGCTGCACCGGGTGCTGTCGCGCCGCGTGCTGCTCTATTCGGAAATGGTGACCAGCGGCGCGGTGCTGAACGGCGACCGCGAAAAGCTGCTGGGCTATGACGTTAACCAGCATCCGGTGGCGCTGCAGCTGGGAGGGTCGGATCCCGTCGACCTGGCCGCCGCTGCCAGGATCGGCGAGGACTACGGCTATGACGAGATCAATCTGAACGTCGGCTGCCCATCCGATCGCGTGCAGAGTGGCCGGTTCGGCGCTTGCCTAATGCGTGAGCCACAGCTGGTCGCCGATTGCATGGCGGCCATGGCCGCGGCGGTGTCCGTGCCCGTGACCGTCAAGTGCCGGATCGGCGTCGACGACCAGGACCCCGAGCAGAGCCTGTTCGAGCTGGTCGACCTGTCGGCACAGGCCGGCGTGACCAGCTTCGTCGTCCACGCCCGCAAGGCCTGGCTGAAGGGGCTGTCGCCGAAGGAAAACCGCGATGTGCCGCCGCTGGACTATCCGCTGGTTCATCGCCTGAAGGCGCAGCGTCCGGACCTGACCATCGTCATCAACGGCGGGATCCCCGACCTCGACGTGTCGCTGGAGCAGTTGGAGTACGTCGACGGCGTAATGTTGGGCCGGGCGGCCTATCACGAGCCCGGCCTGCTGGGGCAGGTCGACCGCCGGGTGTTCGGCGAAGGGCGCGATATCGACGCCTTCGAGGCCGTCGAGCTCTACAAGCCCTACATGGCCGCTCAACTGGCGGCGGGCGTCCATCTGGCGGCGATGGGCCGGCACATGTTGGGCCTGTTCCACGGCATGCCGGGCGCGCGCGCCTGGCGTCGGATCCTCACCGTCGAGGGCGTCGGGGCCAGCGCGGGGCTGGAGGTGGTCGATCGCGCCCTGGCCGCCGTGCGTCAGGCGGTCGATGCGCGCGAAGCCCGGATGCAGGAAGCCCTCACGGGCTAAGGTCGGCGGACTCAGGGAACAAGGCGCGGGCCGCTGGGTTAGAGATCTCACTAGGGCGAAACCCTGACGCGAGGTCACGAAATGTTACGCCACTCCTTGGTTGCCGCACTTGGCCTGGTCGCATTGGCCGGCGCCGCGTCGCAGGTCCAGGCCCAGGACGGCCGGTTCGCCATTGGCGCCAATATCGGCACGCCCGGCGTCGGCGCCGAACTGCAATACAAGCTCAACGGCAATTTCGTCGTTCGCGGCGGCGGCGACTGGATGAAGTTCGACTACGACCACAGCTACAGCGGGATCGACTATTCGGCGAAGCTGAAGACCAGCACGGGCGGCGCCTTCATCGACTGGCACCCGGGCGGCGGCGGGTTCTTCCTGTCGGGCGGCTCCTATTTCGGCGAGCGCAAGGCCAAGCTGGACGGCACGCCCACCGGCCCGACCGAGATCGGCGGCGTCGTCTTCACGCCCGCCCAGATCGGCACGATCACCGGTGATGTCGAGATGTCCAAGACCCAGCCGTTCGCGGGCCTGGGATGGGACAATACCTTCAGCCGCAACGGGGCCTGGGGCTTCCGGGTGCTGGGCGGGGTGTCGTTCAGCAAGTCGCCGAAAGTCGACCTGACGGCCTCGGGCGGTACGCTGTCGAACGATCCGACCTTCCTGCAGCAACTTCAGGCGGAAGAAGACGATGTCCGCGACGACGCCAAGGGCTTCAAATATTTCCCGATCGTCCAGGTTGG
>FSVN01000066.1_pt1 | contig 17055 bp, 9 predicted proteins | sample 1637751 | NCBI WGS metagenome assembly FSVN01 (sample SAMEA3914814, study PRJEB12502) | metagenome | biome: forest; material: soil | place: USA | collected 2011-09-16 | depth 0.1 m
GCCGGACGACACCCGCCCGACGCGCGGTCTCCAGCGGAGCCCGGCAGATCGCGACGAAGCGCGCCAACAGCGTCGCCGGCATGATCAGGTCGCTGTCCAACAGCGGCGCGACGTCGATGTCCTGGTCGATCATCGTGCGGATCAGGGTCAACAGGCCGTCCGGCTGATCGGCGAGATCGGCCGCCTGCGCTTCCAGGTCGTCGAGGTTGCGGTTCAGCAGGGCGACGATCAGGTCGATCCGCTCGGGGAAATGTCGGTAGAGGGTGCCGCGCCCAACGCCGGCCTGCCGCGCGATCTCGCCCAGCGGCGCATCAACGCCGCCCGCCGCGAAAACCCGCGCCGCCGCGTCCAGCAGGGCCGCGCGATGACGCACGACGTCCTTGCGCGGCGAGGGGTTTGGGACAGAATTCGTCTTTTTGTTCAAAACGGACATTGATGTACTGTTTTATCGGGTGGATACTCGTCCCCTGGAACCGGGGCCGACGCAAGCGTCACGGACCATATCAGGGACGAAACCGTGCACGACCATTTCGACTACATCGTCATCGGTGCAGGCTCCGCAGGCTGCGTGCTCGCCAACAGACTGTCGGCGGACCCGAAGGTCTCGGTCCTGCTGGTCGAGAGCGGGCCGTCGGACGACAGCCTGTTCGTGCGGATGCCGCGCGGCATCGGCGTCCTGCTTCAGCCGGGCAACGAACGGCTCTTCACCTACGAGGCGCGCCAGGGCGGAAATCGCAAGACCGAGACCTGGGTCAAGGGCCGCACCCTGGGCGGATCCAGCTCGGTCAACGGCATGGTCTACATCCGGGGCGCGCCACGTGACTTCGACGGCTGGGAGGCCGAGGGCTGCGCTGGCTGGGGCTGGGACGAGATGCGTCGCCGCTTCATCGAACTGGAAGACCATGAGCTGGGGCCAGGTCCCGACCGTGGCGTGGGCGGCCCGCTGAAGATCACTGTGCCGGAATTCGGCGACCCAATGAGCGAAGCCTTGATCGCTGGGGCCGGTGAACTGGGCGCGCCGCGTGCCCGCGACATCAATGACCGGGCGGCTGTCGACGACGGCGGGTTCGGTTATCAGCCGGTGACCATCCACAACGGATCCCGGTTCAGCGCCGCGAAAGCCTTCATCCATCCGATCCGCAAACGCGCCAATCTGACGGTCATCAGCGACACCCACGCGCTGCGCCTGCTGTTCACGGGAACCCGGGCGACCGGCGTGCGACTGCGCGGCAAGGACGGCGAACGCGACGTGACCTGCCGCCGCGAGATCGTGCTGAGCGCCGGAGCGGTCGAGACGCCCAAGCTTCTACAGCTGTCGGGGATCGGTCCGCGCGACCTGCTGACCTCGCTCGGGATCGACGTCGTGGCCGAGGCGCCCAATGTCGGCAAGAACTTGATCGAGCACCGCTACCTGTCGATCCAGCACCGGACCCGCGCGCCCAGCCAGAACGAGAAGCTGCGCGGGGCCAACATGTTTGGCAGCCTCCTGGCCTATCTGTTCACGGGCAAGGGGCCGATGACGCGCGGCGCCTATGAGGGCGGCGGCTTCATCAAGACCGACCCAAAACTGGAACATCCCGATATCCAGATCGGCGTGGGCCTGTTCTCGATGGCCGAGATGGGAATGACGCTGGACACAGCGCCTGAACCAGCTCCCGGCAAGCCGCCCAAACCACCCAAGATGCAGGTCGATTCCGCACCGGGCGTTTCGGTCGGCGGCTACTTCACCCAGCCCAAGAGCCGGGGTGAAATGCGGATCCAATCGGCTGATCCCGATACTCCGCCGATCATCGACGCCAACTATTTCTCCCATCCCGACGACCGCGCCCATTCGATCGCCATGGTCCGCTGGATCCGGCGACTGATGCAGACGCAGGCGGTTCGCCCGCTAATCGTCGAGGAACTGGTCCCAGGTCCCGCGTGTCAGACCGACGACGAGATCATCGAAGCTTTCCTGACCCTGGGCACCACCGCCTTCCACGTCGCCGGAACCTGCCGGATGGGGTCGGACGCGGCGTCCGTCGTCGATCCGCGCCTGCGGGTTCGCGGCGTCAGTGGCCTGCGGGTCATGGACACCTCGGTGATGCCGACGCTGGTGTCGGGCAACACCAACGCCGCCACCCAGGCAATGGCCCTGCGCGCGGCGGCCCTGATCATCGAGGACGCCGCCGCCTGACGCGCGGCCCTCTGCCCCCCTTTCGTGGAGACGACGACCTTGGACATCCCCTTCACCGACATCAGCAACCTCTACATCGACGGCCGCTGGGTTCCGGGCGACCAGCCGGCCGAGTCCGTCCTCAACCCCGCGACCGAAGCGGTCATCGGTCATGCGCCGGTGGGCGGCGTCGCCCTGGCCGAAGCGGCGGTGGCGGCGGCGCGCCGAGCCTTCGACAACGGCCCCTGGCCGATGATGACCATGGCCGAACGGGTTTCGGTGATGACGCGCCTCCATGCCGCGCTCGACGCCCGAAAGGCCCGGATCGCGGCGTTGATCATCGCCGAGGTGGGATGCTCGCAAGGGATCACCTGGGCCATGCAGGTGCAGGCGCCGCTCGACCATTTCCGCGCCGCCATGACCCACGCGATGCGCGACGACACCGTGCAGTTGCCGATCGAGGCCACGCCCAACCCCATGAATCCCGAGGGTCCGCAGATCCTGGGCGGGACCACGGTCGTGCGCGAGCCGGTCGGGGTCGTGGCCGGGATCACCGGCTATAATTTCCCGTTCCTGCTGAACCTGTCGAAGGTCGCGCCCATCCTGCTGGCCGGCAATACCCTGGTGCTCAAGCCATCGGCCTTCACCCCATTCTCGGCGCTGCTCTTCGGCGAAGCCGCCGAGGAGGCTGGCCTGCCGCCGGGCGTGCTCAACATCGTCAATGGCGGCCCCGACGTGGGCCAGGTGCTGACCACCGATCCCCGCGTCGACATGGTCAGCTTCACCGGCTCGGAGGCCGTCGGTGCGGCGATCATGGCCCAGGCGGCGCCAACCCTGAAGCGCGTGCATCTCGAACTGGGCGGCAAGTCGGCGCTGATCATCCGCCACGACGCCGACGTGCAGCGCGCCGCCATGACGGTAGTCGGCATGCTGTCGGTCAACGCCGGACAAGGCTGCGCCCTGCTGACCCGGTTGCTGGTTCACAACAGCATCCGCCCCGCCTTCGTCGAGACGGTCAAGGCCTTCGCCGCGATGTGGAAGATCGGCGATCCGGCCGATCCGACCGTGATGATGGGCCCGCTGATCCGCGAGTCCCAACGCGCCAAGGTCGAACACTATATCCAGCTGGGCCTGGATTCCGGCGCCAAGCTGATCCACGGCGGCGGTCGACCGGCGGGCCTGGACAAGGGGTTCTTCACCGACCTGACCCTGTTCGACGACGTCGACAACAGCTCGGCCATCGCCCAGGACGAGATCTTCGGGCCGGTCGGCTGCATCATCGGTTTCGACACCGACGACGAAGCGATCCAGATCGCCAACGATTCCCGCTACGGCCTGAATGGCGGCATCGAGACCGCCGACGCGGCGACCGGCTACGCCATGGCGCGCCGCATCCGAGCGGGCAGCGTGATGATCAATGGCGGCACAGGCAAGATGAGTTTCGCCCCCATCGGCGGCTACAAGCGCTCGGGCGTCGGCCGCGAATACGGCCCCGACTGGCTCAAGGAATTCACCCAGGAAAAGTCGATCTTCTATCCAGTCGGCCGCTAGCGGCGCGACCGGCGAAGCGTTCAGGCCCCGCCGGCCATCGGCGGATCAAGGGAGGCGCAAGGCCGATCCAACGGCGCGCCCGAGGGAGACTGAGGCATGGCTGATCCATTCGCGGCGCCGAACCGGCGCGCCCTATTGAGCACGGTCGCCATCGCGGCCGGCGCGGCCCTGGCGACCGAGGCGGCGGCCTCCCCTGCCCCGGCGCCCCAGACGACGCCGACCGCCCCATCCAGCGACGCTTTCCCCATCGTCGAGACGACCCACGGCAAGGTACGGGGTCAGACCAATGGCGAGGTGCGCCAGTTCAAGGGGATACCGTATGGCGCGCCGACCGGCGGGCGCGACCGCTTCATGCCGCCCCGCAAGCCCGTGCCGTGGACCGGCGTTCGCGACGCGCTCGGCTTTGGTCCTGTCAGCCCACAGGGCCTGATCGACCTGCGCGCCGACCTCGCCATGCTGGTCCAGTGGGATCGTCAAGAGGGTGGGATGGGCGAAAGCCCGCTTCATCTGAACATCTGGACCAAGGGGCTGGGCGGCGGCGCGAAGCGTCCGGTCGTGGTGTCGATTCATGGCGGCGGATTCGAGAGCGGATCGGGCAACGCACCAGGCTTCGACGGCGCCCAGCTGGCGCGGTACGGCGATGTCGTCGTCGTCACCGTCAGCCACCGGCTGGCCAGCTTCGGCTATATCAACCTGGTCGACAACGGCGCCCCGGCGCAGTTCGCCTCGGCGGGCGTGGCGGGGATCATGGACCTGGTCGCCTCGCTGGAATGGGTGCGCGACAATATCGCGGCGTTCGGCGGTGATCCCGGCAATGTCACCATCTTCGGCCAGTCGGGCGGCGGCGCAAAGACCTCGATCCTGCTGGCCACCCCGACGGCGCGCGGCCTGTTCCACCGCGCGATGGTGCAGAGCGGATCAGCCCTGAAGCTGGCGGATCGTGAAGGTTCGGCCCGGACGACGGCGGCCTTGCTGACCCATCTGGGGATCGACAAGAGCCGGATCGCGGACCTGCAGCAGGTTCCCTGGACGACACTCCTGGAGGCGCAGACGGCGGTGGCGGCCATGCCAAACGGCGGACGCTTCTCGCCGATCCTCGACGGGACCTATCTGCCCCATCATCCGTTCGATCCGGGCGCGCCGCCGGAGTCGGCCGACATTCCGCTGATCGTCTCGACCACGCTGGAAGACGCCGGTCTGTTCCTGTTCAACTACGATCTCGACGAGGCGGGACTGAAGGCCCAGACCACAGCGAAGCTGGGACCGCTGGGCGACCGCGCCGTCGCGCTGTATCGGGCGCGCTATCCAAAGAAGTCGCCGTTCCTGATCCAGGCGCAGATGGCCACCGACGCCGCCTTCCGGAAGGCCGCCATCACCCAGGCGGAACGCAAGGCGGCCCAGAGTCCCGGCAAGGTCTGGATGTATCAGTGGGATTGGGAGACGCCGTCCTATGACGGCAAGTTCGGCGCGATCCACGGCATCGACGTCTCCGCCTCGTTCCACAACTACCGTGACGGCATGGTCGGCTGCGGCGTGGCCTCGGGGCGATTGATGTGCGACCGGCTGGCCTCAACACTCGTCGCCTTCGCGCGGACCGGTAATCCCAACAACGACAAGATCCCCGCCTGGCCCGCCTATGACGCCCACACCCGCGCGACAATGATCTTCGACAACGAGACGCGGGTCGAGAACGATCCTCGGTCGGAGATCCTGGGCTTCTGGAACAGCCTGCCGGCTCCGCCCAGCAAAGCAGGCTGACCAGAGCGCTCTTAGATCTCGATCTGACCGGAAGGGGGTTCGCCGGGCGCTTCGGTCGGCGAACCCGATCGAACGCGGGCCTGCAGCGGCAGCGCCGGCACCAGCAGGGTTGAGACCAGACCCAGCAGACAGACGATGAAGCCGGTGAAGATCACGCCTTGAATGGCGCCGGTCACCCTCTCTCGGACACGCGGATCGACGGCGGGCGGAGGAGCGGCCCCGGCCGCGGCGCTGACACGACCCGCCACGGCCAGTTTCTCCAGATCCGCCAGGGACAGCCCGCGAACCTGGGCCGGCGGCGAACCCACGGCGCCTGAAGAGGGCGCGGCGAGGTTGTGGGTCATCACGGCGCCAAAGACCGCGACGCCGACAGTCGAGCCGACCTGCCGGAAAAACTGACCGGCGCTGGTGGCGACCCCCAGCTGGCGCCGCTCGACGGCGTTCTGGGCCGCGAGGTTGAAGACGCTCTGCGCCGGGCCCAGACCCAGGCCCAGCAGCGTCACGCGCCACATCAGGTCAAACAGGCTCGCGTCGGGCGGCGTCTGGGACAACAGGAAGGCCGCCAGGGCGGTCGCCGCGGCGCCCCCGACCATGACCTCCTTGTAGCGACCCAGCCGATTGACGACGAAGCCGCTGATGGTCGAAGCCGCGATGAGACCCACGGTCAGCGGCGTCATCGCCAGGCCGCTGGTCGTGGCCGACAGGCCCAGCCCCAGTTGCATGTACAGCGGCAGAAACGACACCATGCCCATGAAGGCCATGAACATCAGAAACGCCGACAGGTTGGCGGTCGCGAAGGTGCGGTTGCGGAACAGGTCCAGCGAGACGATCGGATTGTCGACCCGCGCCTCAACCAGCAGGAAGGCGACCATGGAGGCGGCGGCGACGGCGAACAGCACCAGGATATGCAGCGCCCCCCAGCCTGCCGTGCCACCCCAGCTCAACGCCAGCAGAAGCGGCACGAAGGTCGTCAGCAGCAGGCCCGCGCCGGCGAAGTCGATCTTGCCGCCGATCCGGTGTGTCAGGCGCGGCATCTCGATCAGGACCATGAACAGCGCCAGCCCCGCGAGCGGCAGATTGATGTAGAAGACCCAGCGCCAGCCCGCGACCTCCAGGCCGAGGAGATGGACCGTCGGCAGGTCGGTGAAGAAGCCGCCGATCAAGGGGCCGACCACGCTGGCCAGACCGAACACCGATCCAAACAGGCCGCCCATCTTGGCGCGCTCGCGCGGGGGATAGAGGTCGGCGATCACGGCGAAGGCCGAAGTGATCAGCCCCGCGCCGCCCAGACCCTGGACCGCCCGGAACACGATCAGCTGAACCATGCCGCCGCCGATCAGCGGCAAGTGGCCGAACTCACCCGACAGCCCGCACAACACCGAGCCGACCATGAACAGGACGATGCCGATGACGAGGATCGGCTTGCGTCCGAAGATGTCCGACAGCTTGCCGTAGATCGGCACCATCACCGTGGAGGCCAGCAGATAGGCGGTCGTCACCCACGGATAGAGATCCAGCCCCGACAATTGCGCCACGATCCGCGGCATGGCGGTCGCGACGATGGTCTGGTCCAGCGCCGACAGCAGGAAGACGATCATCAAGGCGATCAGCGTCACCCGGCGTTCCAGGGGCGAGAAGTCTTGCGGGGGCACGTCGGCCGATGGATTGGGCGCGAGGGTCTGGCCTGCGTCTTGGCTGGAAGTCATGGATTGGCTCGAAAGGTCTGGGAGGAATGGCGGGTGGCGGGGGTGGCGCGTTCAGGCACGCGCCTGCTCGTGAGTCAGGAAGATGCGGCGGGCGCGCGCCGCGTCTCCCTTGGCAAGAGCGTCGAAAATGAGTGAAATCATCTTGTCATCGGGTGTTTCGCGAACCGGGGCCATTTCCGAGACGACGGAATTGAACACCTCAAGCGCGCCATCGCCAGACAGCACGCCCAGGCTGCCGAACAGCTCCGCGGGCCTGACCTCCTTCAGGGCTTTCACGCGGGCGGCGTTGGGGCGCTCGCAGATCGCGCTCAGTGACTTCAGCATCAACTGACGGCGGAAAGACACAAGATCATCGGGCGCGATTTCCGTCTGGCGCAGGTATTCCAGCGCGCGATCGACGGCCTTGGCGGGATCCGGCAGGGTGACGACCAGGCCGCCCGATCGTCCGCGCTCCATCCGCACGACCGAGTTCTGCTCCAGCACGCGGACGGCCTGGCGCAGCGTCCCCACGGTGACGCCATAGCGGGCCAGCAGGTCGCCGGCTCCACCGATCCTCGCGCCCGGCGCCCAGCCGAGCAGACGCACATCCCTGAGCAATTCGCGAACCAGACGTTCGGCCGGGTTCTGGCTAGGCCCCGTTTCGGCCGACGCCTCTGCCTCGATCTTGGGCACCAGGCGATTGTCGCGCTCGATCGCACTCCAGGCGTCCTGACTGTCCTGGATAATGGCCAGTTGCCGACGACGCAGGTCGAACAGGGCGGCGACGTCGCCAGCCATCTGGGCCTCGATCATCTCCAGCAGCGCGTCCCACCAGACGTTCTGCACGTCATAGCCGCCGGCGATAAGGCTATAGGGGACCAGATCCTGTCCGTACTCGGCAGTCGTCTGATAGGCGAGACCCGCCAGCGGATCTTTCACCAGCCGACGGATAGCGGTCAGCAGTTGGTGAATTTCTCCAAAACGTTGCAGGCCCGTCTCGGTCTGCGGCCTCAGCCGAATAGCCAGTTGCCGGATCCGTTCGCACTCGGCCAGATCGAGCCGAGGCGTCGTTGTCAAAAAAACGTGGGTGTCGGTCGCCTGCAGAAGCCGATCCAGGGCGTTGGGGCCCTGCATTCGGCTCTCCAACAGGATGGCGAGCGCCCGGCCCGCCGATCCCGGATCGGCAGGCGCGACGATCAGGCCGCCGCCGGCCCCGCGTTTCATGAAGGCCACGCCCCGTTCCTCAAGGATTCTGGCGGCTTGGCGAAGCACCGAACGGCCGACGTCGTGGCGCGCGCGCAGGTCCTGCTCCGAAGCCACCAGCGCACCCGATTTCAGGCCGGCGCGCCTGATCAGATCGGCCAGTTCATTGGCCAGCTGGACGGCGGTGGGGTCGGTGGCCATTACTCTTTGTATTCCGTCAGCGGTCTTGAACCACGGCTCCCAGCCTTGTTGATCGGGGCGCTTCCCCGCCAGGCCACACGTCCGGGTTCCTGATGCAACGCCGACACCGCCGATCGATATCCGATCCGGGAGAACCCGAACAGCGAATGTCGATCGGCGGGCACGCAGGCGGTGTTACCGAGCTCCGAAGTCGTAGCGCAGTTCAATGCCGACGAAGCGCGGTTGCCCATACAGATAGGTGGCGACCCCGAATTCGCTGGTCAGCTGGTTGTTGGTGCCGGTGATGTAGTCCTTGTTGGTCGCGTTGCGGATATAGGCGGCGGCGCTGACGCCACTGCCCCTGATGTTGCGCCAATCGGCCCGCAGGTCGATCCGGGTATAGCCGTCCACATTGGTCCCCATGCTGGACAGCGCGACCAGTGGGTTGCCGTTGGGAACGTTGGCCGGATCGGTCGCGATACCACTCTGGTGATAGATGCTGGCCGAGGCCGACAAGTCGCCCATGCCTTCCGGCATCGGGAATTCCACCCGGGGGGTGAAGTTCAGCTGATGCTTCGGCGTGTTCGGGAAGCGGCTGTCGGACAGGTCGCCAAGCAGCGGATCGTCGTAGCTCTTATAGCTGGCGTCCAGATAGGTATATTGCAGCGAGGCGCTCAACCAGGACGTCGGCGCGACCGTCATGTCCAGGTCGATCCCCTTGATGGACCCGGTGGCGGCGTTGCGGGTCACCGTCGAGGCCGGCACCGTGGCCAGGTTCACGAAGCGCTGGATGTTGGTGTAGTCGTCATAGAAGGCGTCGACCGCATAGCGCACCTGCCAATTGCCCAGGCTGGCCGAACCTTTCACCCCGGTCTCATAGTCGGTGACCGACTCGGGCTTGAAGAACTGGTCCGCCGGGTTGATGGCCGTGCCGTTGAATCCGCCGCTCTTGAAGCCCTTGCGAACGGTCGCATAGACGTTGAGATCGTGGTCGATCTGATAGTTCGCGGCCAGGTTCCAGGTCGTGGCGTCGAACGAGGCGGACATCAACGCCCCCGCCGCCGAGTCGAATCCGGTCGGATACGGTTGAAGCGGTGAGAACAACACGAAGGTCTCGGACGGTCCGCTCGACCGTTCGTCCGTGGTCTTGCGGACGCCCGCCGTCAGGGTCAGCTGATCGGTGGCGGCCAGGTCGACCTGACCATAGAACGCGTGGCTCTTTGATGAAGCGCGCGCGATATTGACGGCTTGGATGACGCCGCCGTTGGGCAACAGGCCGGGGATTCGAACGAACTGACGCGTGTCGAAGCCGTAGACGGTCGGGGTCTTTGAATCCTCGGTGAAATAGCCGGCGACGCCGTCCAGCTTCCAGAAATTGAACTGGCCCTGGATTTCCTCGCTGGTCGACTTGGTCTTGGGCCCAACCGGGTTGGTGACGTGCAGGACCGTGACCGGGCTGCCGTCCAGGTCATAGGACTGGCCCGCCGTGAAGCGGCGCTCGCTGTAGATGTTCTTCAGCGTGAAGTGGTTGTTGATCACCCAGTTGGTGGTGTTGATCCAACCCTGGCTGTCGAGCTTGATGAAATCAGGCTCATAGTTGGTGGCGATGGACCGAGGGCCGCGGGCGTTCTGGGCCGCCAGGGCTGACTGCAGCTGACCATAGATCGGAGTATTCGAGTAGGTCGGCGTGATCACCGCCAGCAACAGTCCCGAGCCGGCTTCGTTGACGTTGACGTCCTGGTACAGCAGCGTGTTCTCGAAGCCTTCGAACGGACGGACCGTCACGCTGGCGCGCCAGGCCTCGCGATGCTCGTCGTCCATCTTGTCACCGGTCGTGACATTGTCGGTATAGCCATCGCGGCGCAGCACCTGGCCAGCGATGCGGAACATCAGCTTGTCGCCAACAATGGGGCCGCCCAAACCGAACTCGACGTCGTGGCGATTGTAGTTTCCAGCCCGTCCCAGCACATAGCCGTTGAAGTCCTCGCTCGGCGCTTTCGGCGTGAACAGGATCGCGCCGCCGGTGGTGTTACGACCAAAAAGCGTGCCTTGCGGACCCTTCAGAACCTGGATGCCCTGAAGGTCGAAGATCGCGTCTCCGAACGAGGGGACTTCGGCGAAATAGGGAACGACGCCGGGTGAGTTCTGGCCAAAGGCCTGGCCCTGCCCCCGGATCGAATAGGTAATGTTATTGCGGTTGGCCGTGGTGTTCTGAATGCTGAGACCCGGCGCGACCTGAGCCAGGTCGTTGGCGTCCCGGACGCCCTTTTCCTGGAGCACTTGCTCGCTCAAGGCGGTCACGGCGATGGGCACTTCCTGCAGCCGCTCCTCGCGCCGACGGGCCGTAACCACAATGTCTTCGAGCACGGTCGACTGATTTGGGTCACTCGATGGCGGCGTCGCCTGTTGTGCGGATGCGAACGCCGGCGCCGTTAGACAGGTCGCGAACATGAGGCCCGCAAGGCCGAATTTGCGAATTGGGCGCGCGGAATTAGCGCCAGAAGCGTATCCGTTCATTGTTCCCTCCGTGCCGGCATCGCCCTTTGTGAGCGTTGGTGGGAAAGGCTCCCCCGCCGTGCATTGAACAAATCAGTCACACATGTTCATACCATCAGCAAGAACATTCGTCTGAAGTCAGAATGATCATATCTGCCCCTGGATATCGAGGCGAGCGATGCGGTCACCCATTTGCGTGCATTCCCACCAGAGAATGATTGACTGATTTCAGAATGGCCGCATAGATTGCGATCATCGGCCGGAGAGCCGGGGCCGGAAGCGGTCACACATTGGAGAGGACGCCCATGCTGGACGCGGCTGACAAGAACACGCTGGACACCGACGGCTACGCTGTTCGGGACAGCTATTTCGGCGCCCCCTACATCGACAGGGACGAGTGGCGCCAAACCCCCTACCCCCATCGCAACGTCCATGGCGGTTTCACCAATACCGACACCCGTTTCACCTTCTACTTCCCCGCCCAGGATGAGTGGGGAGGCCGCATGTACCATCCGCTGGAAGGCGCCCACGCGGGCCATGAAGAGGCGTTCGCTGGCGCGATGGGCGCCCTGCTCGGCGGCCTCGACATGATGGTCAAGCTCGGCGGCTACATGGTCGAGTCGAATTCGGGCCATATCGGCGACGACATCGACCCCCGCGCCGGCGTCGACCCGGGCCTCTATGGCTATCGCGCCAGCGTCGAGAGCGCCCGCTTCTCCAAGTACATCTGCAAGCAGGTCTTCGGCCGCGAGCCGGACTACAGCTATGTCTGGGGCGGCAGCGGCGGCGGGCGGCGATCGCCCCTGTGCCTGGAATATTGCGACGGCGTCTATGACGGCGCCCTGCCCTTCATGGGCGGCGGCAATGTCGAGCCGCACGGGACGAACTCGCGCGTCCGCAGCGAGCAACCCTTTTCGTTCGGCAGCATGTTCAACGTCCAGCGACTCCTGCGCGGCGACAAGCTGGACGGCGTCATCGACGCCATGGCGCCTGGCGGCAGCGGCGATCCCTTCGCCGGCCTGACCCAGCACGAGCGCGAGGAGCTGGCCAATCTGTACCGGCTTGGCTATCCGCGCGGCGACGAGTTCATGATCGCCAAGCCGATGGGCCAAATCTGGCTGTGGTGCTCGATCGCCAGCATGCTGCTGGAAGAGGACGCCGACTACTTCTCCAACTTCTGGACCAAGGCTGGATACATCGGCTGTGACCGGCCGGAAGTGGTCAAGGACGACCTGATCGACGTCACCCTGCCGATCAGCCGGATCATCACCGCCCAGGACCTAATGGGCGAGGAGTTCGCCGGGGCCGAATACGCGGACTCCAAAGCGATGATCATGCTGATGGCGTCCAGCAGCGGGGCCTGGGATCTGCCTGTGGCGATCGAGGTCAAGGGCCTGAAGGGCGGCTACAGCACCGGCTGCGGGGTCCTGATCAAGACCGGCGGCGTGGCGGGGCGGCAACTGTTCTGCACCCGCGCTGTCGGCGACATCTGGTTCTGCGACGGGCGCGCCGACGCCAACATCCTGCGCTTCCGAGGCGTTGAGGTTGGCGACAGCGTTCACCTCGACAACCATGCCTTCCTGGCCTTCTGCTACGCCTACCGGCACCACATTTCCGAAGACCCGCTCAACGACTTCCTGCGCGTCGACGGCCAGCCCATCTATCCGCAGCATGGCGTGCCAGTGCAGTCGCCCCTGATGGGCGTGCCCTATTCCGGTCAGTACGAGGGCAAGCTGCTGTGGATCCACCACACCCACGACGCCTCGCTCTGGCCGCCGCAGGGCGTGATCTACAAGCGCGCGGTCGAGGACGCCCAAGGGCCCGAAAAGGCGCGAGAGAAGTTCCGGCTGCAATGGACGCAGAACGCCGAACACGTCCCGCCGATGCTGCTGCCGACCAATCCAAAGCGTGCGACGACGACTTGGTTGATCGACTACATGCCCGTGATCGAACAGGGCCTGGTCGATCTGGCGGCCTGGGTCGAACAGGGCGTCCCTCCGGCGGAAACGACCTATGCCTTCTCGGACGGCAAGGTCGACCTGCCCCGCTCGGCCAAGGCCCGCGGCGGCGTCCAGCCGGTCGTCGAGGTCACGGCTAACGGAACGGTTCGGGCGGACGCCAAGGTCGGCGAGGCGGTGACGTTTACGGCCAAGGCCGAGGCGCCCGACGGCGCGGGAACCTTCACCCAGGCCCAATGGGATCTCGACGCGAGTGGAACGTTCGCGCTCAAGGCCGAGGTGGCGCCCGGTCAGACCGAGCTGTCGCTTTCCACGACCACGACCTTCGACAAGCCGGGCGTCTATTTCGTCACCTGCCGGGTCCGCCTGAACCGTACCGGCGACCCGACGGCGCGGCGGCAACTCGAGAACCTGGCCTCGGCCAGGGTCGTGGTGACCTGAACCCTCGCCGACGGTTTCCGTCGGCGCCCTTTTCCAACTCCCGGGCGCGCATCCGATCAAGAGGTGCGGCCCGGGCGACACCGTCCAGGGAGGACAATCGTGAGTCTATCTGTGAAATCCAGGCTGCTGGCGTGCGGCGGCGCCGCCGCCGGCGCGCTCATGTTATTCTACGGCTCCACCGCTTCGGCGGGGACCTGCGAGACCGCCGCGATCCAGGCCAGCGCGCCCGCCGATACGGTGATCACCTCGGCAACCCCAACGGCGGCGCCCGTGCCCCATTGCCGGATCGAGGGCTATATCACCACCAACAATCCTGGCCCCAACAAGGTCAGCTTCCGGCTCCAGTTGCCCGATACCGGCTGGACGAAGCGGTACTATTTCATCGGCATGGGCGGCGCGGCCGGCTATGTGCCGTCCGACTCGCAGATCCCGGCCGGCAATCCGCTGATCAAGGGTTTCGCGGTCGCGGGTACGGACACCGGCCATACCGGCCACATCCTCGACTGGAGCTTCCTCGCCGATCCAGCCAAGGCGCGCGATCACATCGACCGGGGCGCGCACGTCACGGCCGTCGCCACCCAGCAGATCACCCGCGCCTACTACGGCAACCAGTCCTTCTATCGCTATACGTCCGGCTGTTCGGGCGGCGGTCGGATGACGACGGAAGCCATCGAGCGGCATCCGGAAGACTATGACGGCGTCCTGCTTGGCGCGCCGGGCGGGCGCAGCTCGGCGACGATGCTGGCCTTCATCAACGCCGCCCAGCAGATGGCCCGCGAGCCTGGATCGTGGATCTCGCCCGCCAAGTTCGCGATGCTGGACGCCAAGATCACCGCCAACTGCGATGAGTTGGACGGCGCCAAGGACGGCATCATCCAGGACCACACCCAGTGCAAGGTCGATTTCGACGCCTTTGCCTGCGCGAAGGGTGACGGCGCCGACTGCCTGACCCAGCCCGAGATCAAGAGCATCAAGTCGATCGTCGCCGGACCGCGCAGCCCCGCGGGCCTGATCAAGGTCGGCTTCCCGGTCTCGAACATGAGCGTCTGGGCCGGCTTCATGGGCATGGCTCCGCCCCCGTGGTCGGACGCCCCGACGATGGAGAACATGGCGAAGTCCTCGCCCGGCTATGTGATCGGCAGTTCGCTGGCCAAGGTGCTGTTTGGTCCCGACTTCGACGTCATGAAGATGAACCTGAACGACCAGTCGGTCATCGACGCCTGGTGGGCGGCGACCAAGAAGCTCGATTTCGGCTGGCCCTATAGCGCCAACCTCGCTCCCTATCATGCGAAGGGCGGCAAGGTGCTGATGTGGAACGGGGTCAGCGATCCCTGCTGCATCGATACCGAGATGGAACAGTACTACAAGGACGCGGCGACCTCGGTCGGCGGCATGGCCAATCTGCGCCAGTTCGCCAGCTTCTATCGCATCCCCGGCATGGGCCACTGCGGTTCCGGCACCGGCCCCGGCGACGCCCCGGACGTTCTGCTGACCGCGCTCATCAACTGGGTCGAGAAGGACAAGGCTCCTGGCCCCGTGGTCTCCCACCGCGGCACGGATCGCCAACAGCTGTTGTTCGCCGATCCGGCTACCAAGATGGCGTCGGGCGTCCTGGTGCCGCCGCCGACCGGATCGTCGCGCGATTTCATGCTGTGCCGTTTCCCGGAAGTCGCCGTGTTCGATCGCTCCAAGGCCGGAACGCCGAACGCCGTCTATGACGCCGCCAACTGGTCCTGCAAGGCTTCGCACCGAACCTGACGGCCATTTCACCCTCTAGGGAAACGCCGCCCCGCTCGCGCGGGGCGGCGTTTTCCTTGGTCGGTGTCAACCCGAGGCGAGATTGCGGAAATCGGCGCGGGGTTCGGTCGAGAAGGGACAGGTCAGCACGCCGAGGGCGGCCTCGAAGACGTCGCTGCAATACTGATCGTTGCTGGCGTAACCCGCTGGCGACAGCTTCAGCTTCCCCCCCAGTTCGGAAATGCCGTTCAAGAACACGCTGGCGCTCAGCGCCAGACGGCGGCGGAACACATCGGGCCCCAGGTAGGACAGGCTCTCGCTGAGCTTGCTGCGGATCTCGGTCGAAGCCGGCGAGATGTCGGCGGAGCGCTCGAACGGATGCTGCTCCGGATCCAGGTGCATGACCGCGAGCGTAAAGCGCGCATAGTCCTTCATGTCCTGCGCCTCCAACACCGTCACCAGCGGCGAGAACAGGCAACTGAGCATGCGCGCCACACTGTAGTCGCCTTCGGCCCGCGCGGCGTCGAGCAGGGTCTGGCGATGCGCCTCCATGGCGGGCAGGCGCATTTCCGACGCGGCCTGGATCAGGCCGAGCTTGGACCCGAAATGGTGCTGGACCACATAGTTATTGGCCTGTCCCGCGGCCGCGGCCAACTGGCGCAGCGAGACCCCGTCAAGACCGTGCTGACCATACAGGCGTTCGGCGGCCAGCATCAGCTTTTGGGCGGTCTTCGGATACTCCTGGAAAAGTCTCGGCATCTGCGATCCATGCCCGACTAGCGTCGAAAATAAAAGCCGGCGATCGGTCAAAGATCGCACCGAAAATCACATCGACCCAACCTAAGTCACTTGACTTATGTGGTCGACAGATCTTCCATGCACCGGGGCGTTTCGCTCGTCGGTCGCGCAGACCGGCGAGCGATCAGACCTCGAACAAGGGGCCATCGCGCTCCGGGAGTGGAAACGCAGATCATCACCGTTCTCAGCCGCTCGACGGCGCGGTCGGCCACGCCGACTCCGCTGCCAAGGGCGAGACGGACCAGGAGCAACGAGGCCCCCAGCGGCCTCTGGGGAACAGGTTCGGCATGTCTCATCTTCTCGCCTCCACCGGTGCCGCATCAGCGGCGTCCGCGGCTCTCCTCGCGGCCGCGATGGTCGTCCTGCCGCCGTCGACGGGCACGGCAGCCCCCGCCGCGCCACCCATCGTGGCCACGACCGAGGGACAGCTTCAGGGCGTGCCCTCCAAGGGCGTCCTATCGTTCCTGGGCATCCATTACGGGGCCGACACGGGCGGCGCGAACCGGTTCCTGCCGCCCGTCCCGCCGCCGTCCTGGGGCGGCGTCAAGGTCGCCGACCGGATGGGCGATCGCTGTCCGCAACCCCCGGTGAACATGCCGCCCGAAATGGCCAGCGTGCTGTCGTTCTCGGACCTGCCGACCAGCGAGAACTGCCTTGTCCTGAACGTCTGGACCCCGTCGATCGCCGACCACGCCAAGCGCCCGGTCATGGTGTGGCTGCACGGCGGCGGCTTCTTCCTCGGCAGCGGCGGCGACAAATATTACGAAGGCAGCAATCTCTCGCGCGGTCAGGACGTCGTCGTCGTGACGCTGAACCATCGCCTGAACGTGTTCGGCTATCTGCAACTGGGTCCGGAAGCGGGCCCTGAATATGCTCAATCCAACCTCGCCGGGATGCTCGACATCGTCGCGGCCCTGAAATGGGTCAAGGCCAATATCGCCCAGTTCGGCGGCGACCCCGACAACGTCACCATCTTCGGGCAGTCCGGCGGCGGCTCAAAGGTCAGCACGTTGCTGGCCATGCCGGTCGCGCAGGGCCTGTTCCAAAAGGCGATCATCGAAAGCGGCGCGGCGGTCCGTGTCGGTACGGTCGA
>FSVN01000252.1_pt1 | contig 16675 bp, 14 predicted proteins | sample 1637751 | NCBI WGS metagenome assembly FSVN01 (sample SAMEA3914814, study PRJEB12502) | metagenome | biome: forest; material: soil | place: USA | collected 2011-09-16 | depth 0.1 m
ATGTCGCGGTCGCCCAGGCGGCGCGCGAGATCGTCGAGCTCAACGGCCTGAGCGACAAGGTCACCATCGTCAGCAAGGACTCGCGCGAGATCTCGGTCGGCGCCGAACTGGACGAGCGGGCCGACGTGCTGCTGTGGGATAACCTGGCCAACAACCTGCTGGGCGCCGGCGGCGCGGCGACAATCGAGGACGCCAAGCGCCGTCTGCTCAAGCCGGGCGCGCCGATCATCCCTGGCCGCGCCGAACTCCGCGTGGCCCTGGTCGAGGACCTGCGGGTCGATGACCGGATGATGGGCGTGGTCGACGGCTTCGACATGAGGCCGTTCAACAAGCTGCGAAGCAGCAACTTCACGATCGAGAACCACGAGTTCTCGCGCCGCAGCGACGCGGGCACGATCTTCGACATCGACTTCCAGGGAGACGCGCCGGTCGAGGAGACGATCAGCGACGTCACGGTCACCGCCAGCGGCGGCCGCGTGCACGGCATCGCCCAGTGGGTCCGCTTCCACGTCTCGGCCGACGAGCTCTACGACACCGGAGATGGCGAGGGCGTAACCGCCTTCGGGACACAGTTCCATGCCATTCCGTCCTTCGAAACCACGCCCGGCCAGAAGGTCACCATCCGTGGCCAGCATGACCGCGAAACCAGCTGGTTCTGGACCGTGACGCCGTGACTCCAAAGCCGCCGCTGACCCTGCTTCGGAAGTTCCAGTTGCTGACCCTGGGCGAAGCCTTCGCGCTCGCCGAGGGCCTGACGCTGATGGCGGTGGCGGCGGTGGCGATCCAGGTCCTGCCGTTTCCGGTCCTGGGCAAGATCGCGGCGCGCCCCATCCGCCGCCCGCTGACCGACCCCGACAAGCGCCGCGTCACTCTCGACATGGTCGTCTGGGCCGTCGAGGTCACCGCGCGACGTAGCCGGCTGCGCGCCCTGTGCTTCGAGCAAGGCCTGACCACCCAGTGGATGATGCGCCGACGCGGCATCGACTCCACCCTCTATTGGGGCGCGGCGCCGGGCGACAAGGACAAGCCGCTCAAGGCTCACGTCTGGGTCATGGCCGATGGTCTCGACGTCGCGGGCGGCGAGATCGCTCACCAATATGCCGTGCTGGCCAAGTTCCCGAGCGACGCCGTCGCCGGCGAACTCTCGGCCCAGCGCTAGGGGGACACGACCATGCAGGACACAGTGGGCCGCCTCACGACTCCGGAATTCGCGCTGATCGCCACCTGCGCGCGCTGGCCCTGGACGCCGGCGCTATCGGCGAAGGCGCGCGAACAGGCCGCCAAGGTTCAGGACTGGCCTCGCTTCCTGGCCCTGGTCGACCAGCAGCGGGTCGCCGGCCTGATCAGCAACGCCATCAAGGAAGCCGGCGTCGTGCTGCCGGCGGATATCGCCGCCGAGATCACCGAACGGGCCAGGGAGAACGGCCTCCAGGAGATCATCTTCGTCTCCGAGACGGTGCGCCTGACCAAGCTTCTGCAGCAGGCTGGCCTGACCGTGACGGTCCTCAAGGGCGCCTCGATCGCCATGAAGATCTTTGGCCGGTTCGGCGTGCGCTACAGCATGGACATCGACCTGATGGTCGCCAAGACCGACGTGGCGGCGGCTTCGGACATCCTGCTGCGGGCCGGCTATGTCCGCGTCGAGCCCGAGCCCGACGCGTCGGCCAAGACGATGCGGGCGCGCCTGTCGCGCTACAAGGACATGGTGTTCGAGCATCCGGGCAACGGCAGCCTCATCGAACTTCACTGGCGTCTCTTCCAGAACCCGTTCCTGCTGCGTGGCGCCGAGCGCGCACACACTGTGCCGTTGACCCTCAGCGGCACGACCGTGCAGATCCTGCCCGACGGCCTGTTCGAGCTCTATCTCTGCGCCCATGGCGCGGAACACGCCTGGGCGCGGCTGAAATGGCTGGCCGATCTGGGCGCCCTGATCGGCCAGGGCCAATCCGACGCCGAAACCCTGTACGCCCAAGCGCGACGGCGCGGCCTCAAGCGGCTGGTGGGTCCTGGCCTGCTTCTGTGCCGAGACCTGTTCGAAACGCCCGTTCCCGCCGCAGTCGAACGCGAGGTGCTCAAGGATTGGCGCATGCGCTGGCTCTACCGCACGGCGTGGTCCAGCATGATCGGCGACGAGGACGGCGCGGAACTCGAGGATCGTTCGCTGGCCACGGCGCGAAAAAACCTGGGTCATTACCTTTCGTCAAATGATCCCAGATATTGGCTAAGTGAACTGCGGTACGATCTTCTGGATACGTCTTCCTCGTCCGAGGGCGGACTCAAGCGCGTGCTCATGCTGACAAAGAGACTCTTTTCGCTCGGCCGATCCACGGCGCCGATCGAGGCCAAGTCCTAAGGTCGTTCCGGCGGCTGAACTGGACACAGGGGTGAGAACCATGATCGACATCGATCTGAAACAACCGCGCAACGCTCTGCTCTACGCCGCGGCGATGAAGATCCGGACCGATCTGGCCGCGATGTCCTGGTACGACGCGGGCTTCCTGCGCCGCTACGAGGCCGCCAAGCGCTTCCTGAAGATCGCCAATCCCGGCGCCCTGGACGACTTCGTCGCCGGCTTCGATCCGCTGCGCACCGATCCCGGATTCAAGGTCGTCCACCTGCACGACCTGTTCGACGCCGAGACGTTCCAGACCATTCGCGACACCATCGCCGCCATGCCCACCGCGCTGCTCGAGCATCACGAGCGGGACGGTTTCGGGCGCGAGGTCGTGCATGACCATCCCTACTTCAGCCAGTTGCAGGCCTCGCTCACCGAGCGCATGAGCCAGTGGGTGGGCCAGGAGGTCGAGCCAGCCTATAATTTCCTGAGCCTCTATTCCGGTCTCGGCGTGTGCGAGCCGCACATGGACGAACCCATGGCCAAGTGGACGCTGGACATCTGCGTCGACCAGAGCGTCGAATGGCCGATCTATTTCAGCCAGATCGTCGATTGGCCCACCACCGAAGCGGCGGGACGGCAGTCCGCCGAGATCATCGGCGACCCCGAGTTACAGTTCGAAGCCGCGACGCTGCATCCCAACAACGCGATCATCTTCTCGGGCAGCTCGCAGTGGCACTATCGCGACCGCATCCCGGGCCAGCAAAGCGCGTACTGCAACCTGCTGTTCTTCCACTACTTCCCCAAGGGCTACCGCCACCTCGTCGAGCCCAAGCAGTGGGCCAGGCACTTCGGCCTGCCCGAACTGGACATCCTGATCAGCACCTTCGAGCTGCAGACTTCGTCCAAGCTGGCCACGGCCTAGCGGGCGGCGGGTGTCGCGGGGCTAGCTCGCGACGCGCGCGACCTGGAGTCGGTCCAGCCGCTCCGCGTAGTTAGCGATCAGGTCGTCGATCCAGGCGTCAAAGGTCTGGCCGATCCCGCGTGTTTTCTCGAATGCGTTGATGCTCATGCGATGAACGACTTCGTCGTCGCCAAGCCGTGTCAGGGCGTCGGCGAAGGCTTGCTCGTCGCGCGGGTCGCAGGCCAGGCCGGCGTCGTGCGCGACGATGTCGTGGGCGAGGAAGGCGGTTTCGGCGGCGATGACCGGCAAGCCGCTCCACAACGCCTCGGCCGCGACTAGACCATAGGGCTCGGGATACCGGCTCGGCATGACCAGGGCGCGCGCCCGCGCGACCAGCGGACCGATCTCCTCCCAGCTACGGCGCCCCGAGAACAGCACCTCGGGATAGGTCTGTTCGAGCATCGGCCGCATGGGTCCGTCGCCGATGATGCGCAGGGTCACACCTGCTCGGCGCGCCGCGGCGGCCGCCAGGTCCGGCCCCTTGCCGTCCTCCAGGCGTCCGATGAACACGAACTCGGCGTTCTGCTCGGCCTGGATCCGCTCCGCGCGGAAGGGATGAACGGGGTTGGGCACGGTTCGGATCGCGCTCGGCTGAATACCGCCGCGCGCCAGATACGGCCGCATGCTTTCGTGGATCGCCAGCACCGGCGGCGAGAAACGGCCAAAGTCGAACACCGCCTGCCGCACAGCCTGGCGCGCGACACGCCAAAGTTTGTGCCCATAGTTGCGACGATCGCAATTGGCGGTGACGCAAGACAGGCTCATCGGCGTCAGGGTGCAGAGCGCGCCTGACTTCAGAAACGCGTACGCGCCATTGGGGCAGACCAGGAAGAAATCGTGGGCCGACATCACCAGACGATCGGCGACAGGCTTCAGAGCCTTGAACACCGACGGCGAAAGGATCTGGGCCCAGCCATGCAGGTGGTAGACGAAATCCGGCCGATCATTGGCGACGATCCAGTCCCCGACCATCTTTTCGGCATCGCGATTGTAGAGCGCGTCAATGATGACCTTGGACTTGGCCGAAGCCATCAGCCGCTGACGCCCCAAGGCGACGATTTCGATGCCCAGGGCGGCCAGTTCCGGCGCGTCGCCGGCGTCGCCCGTCAGCAGAGTGACGTTCAGGCCCCGCGCCCTCAGATGCCGCGCCGAAGCCAGGGCCAGCCCCGTGGCCCCGCCTTGGGCGAATGAGGCGTCATTGACGATGACGACACGGCCGGGACGAATCATGAAGCGACCGAGACCAGCTCCGCCGCCGTTCGCAGCGCCTTGGCCAGTGCGGCGACCTCTTCGCGCGCGACCGCGACATTGCGCGCGTGGGTCTGGGCGTCGACCCCTTGGGTGAAGGCCCGCTCAGCCAGGGCCACCGCGTCCTCGACGGGCATAACGCCGGCGTCAGCGACGAATTCCGCGTGGCCAACCGACTCGAAGAAGCTGTTGAGCTTGATGTCCCAGGTGAAGCCGATATGCGGCACGGCATAGGCATAGGCCGCGATGCAGGCGTGCAGCCGGTGGGCCATGACCAGGTCCTGGCCGGAAATGAACGCCGCCAGGTCGGATGGTCGCTCGAAGGCCGGCGCGATGGAGACCGCGTCGGGTGAGATCGCGCGCAGTCGCGATTCGAGGCGCGAAAGGTAGGTCCTGTCCTCGGGGCTGCCATTGGTGAAGGCCGAGACCCGCCAGCCGTCCGCCACCAACTGGCGGACCAGCTCCAGCATCCAGTCGGTCATCTCCGAGGCCCGCAGCGCGGCCGAGCCGCCGTGATAGCGCAGGGCCAGGGGGTCGGTGAGGCCCAGGGCGACCTGCTTGCCCGCGCCGGTCTTGGCGACGCGCGGAAAATGCAGGGCGGTGAGCATGGCCGGGTCCCGACAGACCGATGGCGCCGCCACGCCCGCCGGACCCAGCCTGGCTTGCCAGACCGCCTGGGACCGCACGTCACGCACGGCGGCATAGACCAGACGAACAGCGGTCAGGCCACGCCGGAACAGCGCTTCGCCCGCCTGCGACCAGTTATCGGCTACGCCGACGCCATAGACGCCGACCGGCACGCCGACGGCGGCCGCCTCGGCCAAGGCGCCTTCGAGCTTGATCGGGAAGTTCAGGTCGCTGTCGGCCAGCAGATTGCCACCGCCGACCACCACGGCGTCCGCGTTGGCGAGCACGGTCCGCCACGCCGGACGCAGTTGCCGGCCAACCATGCGCCGCAACACCGCGCCGACCGCGATCCGCCGCACCGCGCCGGGCAGGTTGTCCAGTATAGTCAGGGCCGTCTTGCGATTGCGAAGGCCGCCTTCGCCGTATCCTGTGCGACCCGCAAGATCCACGGCGACCGTTTCGATATCCGGTCCCGAGGCCCTGAGTTCAGCTTCCAGACATTCCGCGAGAAGGCCGTCGCCCAGATTTGGGCTGTACTTAACGTTGAAAACAGCGATCCGCACACGGCCTCCCGCACTGCATCACATGGATGCGGTCATGCCCGCTTATGCACGGAGAGAGCCTGCGGGTAAACCGCAACGACCGTTGCGGCTTGCCTTTGGACCATCGGCGCCTTCCATGGGGGCGAGAAGCGCAATTGCCGGAGCCAATCGTGAGATCAGTAGTCATTTCGTCTGGCGACCTTCACAACATCGGCGACCTGGCGTTGTTGCTGCAATGCACCTTTGGCGTCCGCACCCATCTCGGCGCCGAGCAGGTCTGGGTCCGTCAATGGAACACCCCTGACCCCGAGATCCTCGACCAGTTGAACGCTGAGACGATCGGCGTGGTCGCCGGCAAGAACCTGATGGGCGCGGTCGCCCGCGCGCGGGGCGCGCTGGTGATGATCGGCGGCGGCCAGATGGTGCGCGACAACGCTTCCGTCCCCTCGCTGGTTTCCCTCGCCGCGATGATGGAGATCGCCCGGCTGACCGGCGGGGCCGCCACCGTGCTGGCCTGCGGGGTCGATCGATTGACCCGCAACCTGCATCGCAGACTGTGGCGGCGCATGATGACCGGCTCGGCCTTGGTCACCGTGCGCGACACCCCTTCACAACAGGCGGTCAGCGCGCTTTGCGGCGATCGGGTCGACCCGGTGCTGACCGCGGACCTCGCCTTCATGCCCTCGCCCCTTCACGACGCCCTGACCGCGACATCCGCCAAGCCCCCGTCGATCGTGGTCGCCCCTTGCGCCGATCATTCGGAAAACCGCACGGTGACGGTCGAATCGCTTTGCGTCGCCGTGGCGCGCGCCGCCGCCGCCTTGGACGTCCAGGAGATCAGCCTGGTCTCCCACGACGCCCGTCCCAGCATGGACCCCCAGATTTGTGGGGCCTTGGCCGAGCATCTGGCGCGCACAGCGCCTCACCTGCGGGTGACGATGGTCGCCAGCTACACCTTGGCCGACTACACCGAGACCTACGCGACGGCGGCCCTGGTGATCACCAATCGCCTGCATTCGCTGATTTTCGGCTTGCTGGCCCAACGCCCCGTTCTCGTGCTCGACGACGGAACGGCCAAGACCAAGGCGGCCGCCGAGCGCTTCTCGATTCCCCTCGCCCCGATCGACGCCCCGATGTCCGATACGTTGCTGGCGGCGTTGGTCGCCGAGGCGAAGGCGGGTCCCTCCCCCGCGCGCCGCGAAGCGCTCGATCAGGCCAAGCAGGCCAGCCGCGAGAATTTCACTCGCCTGGCCTCGGCGCTGAACCCAGGTCGGCGCTAGCCCCCTCACGCCTAGCCCACCGCTGCCTCAAGTTCCGGCCCCTGCTCCGGCGCCAGGGACTTGAGGGTCCGCGCCGCGCGCTTGCGGATCGAGAACACCGCCACGCCCCACGCCACGACGCCGGCGGCGACGATCAGGGGCAGGTGAAGGCGTGGTTCCCCGAAATGACCGCGCTCCAGCATCATCCGCGTCGCGCCGGCGCAGGCCAGCATCAGCGCGACTGGATAGAAGGCCGTCGTCAGCACCTCGGGGATCAGCTTGCGGTCCGGCGGACTGACATGACGCGCCAGCACCAGAAGCGTGCCGCTCAGCCCGATCACGACGGCGCCGCTGGCCAGGGTCGCGCTCTGTACGCCATGGCGACCGAAATAGGCCGTCACGGCCAACACCACGCAGGCGCTGACGGCCTGCGCCCAGAAGACCGCATGCTGGCGACTGGCGGCCACCAGCAACGGCGTGGTGACGCTGTCCATCAGGCCGAACATCCGCACGCAGCAAAGGATGGTGATGATCGGTCCCGCGCCGTGCCACTGCGGGCCCAGCACCAGCGGAGCGACCTTGTCGGCGACCAGGGCCAGGCCAGCCAGGGCCGCCCAGGCCACGAACGCCATGGCCGCCATCATGCGGGGCCAGAGGTCGCCCGTGCCGAGACCGCGCGAAGCGCGATCGGAAAAGGCCGTCAGCGACAGCATGCGGATCGGCTGGGCGAACATGTCCGCCGCCGCCGTCACGATGCGACTACTGGCGCGGTAGAGGCCGGTGGCCGCGGGTGAGAGCACAGCGCCCAGGATGATGTCGGCGCCGTAGGTGGAAACGAAGGTGACCGAAACCGCGCCATAGCGCGCCAGGGACCAGGCCCACACCGCCTTGACCTCGCTCCAGTCCGGACGCGTCAGGCGGGCCGGACGCTGCACCAGCCGATAGAAGATGATCAGCGCGCCGAAGCGGAAATAGATCTGGGCGACCAGGGCCACCAGCCCCAGTCCCGCGGCCAGCATGCTCAGGACACCGACGGCCGCCAGCACCTCGGCGATTGCGGTGGCGATGTAGTAGCGCGAGATCTTCTTGTCGCGCAGCAACTGGGCTTCCTGCCAGGCGCTGTAGGCGGCGACGAAATTCGAGGGGATCAGGGCCCAGATGAACAATCCGACCCGTTCGGAGCCGAAGAACAGGTGTGACACCATCGCGAACAGGCCCAGGACGATGCAAAGACCCAGCGACAGCACGAAATTGACGATCAGGCACGCCGTCGAAGCCTGCTTGAGATCCTTGGCCTTGAGCAGGTACTCGAAGGCGCCGCTGTAGAGCAGGTTGCGCACCAGCGTCGTCAGGGCGGCGGCGATGGCGTAGACGCCGAAATCGGTGGGGGTCAGGAAGCGCGCGGCGATCAGCGTCACGACCACCAGAACGATCTGATTGCTCGCGCGTACCAGAACGGCGGTCAAGGCGGTCATGGCTCCGCCCTTGAAGATACTCATAGGCCATCCTTGGTCGGCGGCGAGATGGGGTCGCGCCGCTTACGCCACTGTAAATCAGGTGAACCCGCAGCCGCGTCCAGGCCGGGATTCCCGCGTCAGCCGAGCGCGATCACGGCTTGGCCGAGGTCCATAGCAGCCCGGCCAGCCGGACTCCCGCCGCGACCCAGGTAAAGTCACCGGCCCGGGCCCGGCCCATCGCGACCTTGGCCTCGCGCAGGTCTGGCTGATCGGCATAGGATCGCACGGCGGCGATCCAGGCTTCCGGGCGATCGACGTCTGCATAGAGCGCCGCGTCGCGACAGGCCTCGGGAATGGCGCCGGCCGGCGACACCACGGCGGGGCAGCCCAAGGTCATCGCCTCGACAGGCGGCAGGCCAAAACCCTCGGTCCGCGACGGGAAAAGCAGGCACAGGCCTTGCTCATAAAGTCCGCGCAGTTCGCCGTCGTCGACACGACCGGCGAAGACGGCGCTGGGAGGCGGCGTCAGACCGCCCCGCTCCAGGGCTTCCCTGCCGGGCCCGACCATGACCAGGGCGATGTCGGACAGGGCGGGATCGGCGAACGCCTCGAACACCACGGCCGTATTCTTGTAGGCCTTGGCGCTGCCGATATGAACCGCGTAACGCCCCGGAGTCAGGCCTAGGCGCGCGACGATGTCCGGCGCGCTGGGTGTGTCGTGCATGTGATCGGCGCCATTGGACAGCACCTCTGTATTGGCGCGCGGCGCGACGCCCAGCAGGTCCAGCATCTGCCGGGAATATTCGGACACCGTCAGCACCAGGCGACTGGTCCTGGCCATGAGCGGCGTCAGGATCCGATAACCCCACCGCAGCCGCGCCGGATAGGAACTGTCGGGGAACAGGAACTGGGCGTCGTGCAGCATCAGGATCTTGTCGCGATGCAGGACCGGCGCGAGGTTACACAGGTTTACCAGGACGCCGCCCTTGGCGCGGAGCGGCAGGATGAACTGCTCCCAGAGCTGACTGTGGCCGCGCGCCTCCTCGACGATGCGAATGGTCTGCAGCATCGGCGCCCAGCGGCGACGCACCGGGATGAACAGGGTCACCTCGGGGCGCTCATCGGGCGCCAGGCGCGTCAGCTGGGCGTCCAGCTCGCGGATCAAGCGGTCGGCCACCCGATGCACGCCGTTCAGCTCACCGGCGTAGAACTTGCCGTTCAGGAAAATCGGCTTCACGCGTTCAGGCCAGTTCGAGGATGCGGCGCGGATCGATCTTGCCGATAGCGAGGTCGCGAATGGCGAGCAGGTTGCCGGCCAATCGCCCGCGCCGGTCGATATGGGGTTCCGGCCTCAGGCTCTTGACCAGGTTTGAGAACAGGTTCTGCCGCATCAGGCGCCAGGCCAGCGCCTTGGGCATGGTCTGCTTGCGCAGGAGATAGACCGGGTTGGAGATTTGCGAATAGCCCAGGCGCTTGCCTGGCGTGCGACCGCCCTTGGCGCCCATGTGAACGCCCGACAGCAGGGTGGTCTTCACCAGTTCACCGCGCTGGCCAAGCTGGTAGGTAAAGTCGATGTCTTCCTGCCAGCCATAGAGCGGCAGGGCCTCGTCGAACCGCAAGTCGCCCGCCGCGCTGGTCCGAATGACCATGTTGCAGCCATAGAGCGCCTCCATGCGACGCTCGGATAGCCCGGGTCGCGTGTCGCCCTCGACCAGGGCTATGGCCTCGTCGACCGTGTAGCCCTGATTGTGAATCCCGTCGGCGATCAGACGCCCGGTGGCGCCCACCACCTGCGGTCGCTCGGCGAACAGGGTCGCGACCTGTTCCACGAAGTCGTTGGACGGTACGTAATCGTCGTCGAAGAAGATGATGACGTCCGCTCGCCCCTGCAGCAGTTCCAGCGACTTGTTGCGCTGGCGGCAAAGGCCGCGCTCGGTGAAGGCGATCTCGGGCGGATGGGCGATCTGGTCCACCCCTTCGACATCCGATGGCGAGACGGACACCACCAGCACGCCGTCCGGCGCGCGCGTCTGCAGCGACAGACGGTCGACAGTGCGGCGGGTGACCGCGGGACGACCGACTGTGGCCACCACGACGAAGACGCGAAGGGACATGACTCAGGAAGCTCCGGGTCGCGAAGAAGGGCGCACATAGGGCAGACGCGGCGCAACTTGGTGGGCCGGCTCCCGCGTGACAACCGAAACCTGCGGCGTAAGAACCTGAACCGGCGCCGGCGCCCTGACGGTGGCGGCGCGGAAGGTGATCGCCAGTCCGGCGAGCACGGCGAACAACAGGCCGGGGTCCGGCGACGGCGCGGCGACCAGGGCGGGGATCAGGCTGATCACGGCCGCCCAGCCACACGCCGCGCCCATGGCCTGGTCGCCCGGCGCGTTGCGATCGTATGTGCTGGCGCGCAAGGGCTTGAGCGCCGCCAATATGTAGCCGACGAAGGCGGCCAGACCGATCACACCCATGGATCCGCCAATGGAGGTCACCAGGCTGGAAGACCGGAAGCTGCCGGCGCCGATGCCCAGGCCGTGCGAGGTCTTGAACGCGGCGATGCCTTGCTCGGCCCAGAAGCGACGCTGTTGGCCGGAAATACTGTCGGCCTTGTCGAGGGTCATGTGCCGCAGCATGTCGGCGAACTGGTTGAGCAGGTCCGGCGAGAACACCGCCGTGACCAGAGCCGCCATGAAACCCGCGAAGCCGAACAGCACCAGCTTGACCGCCTTCGACCCCGACAGGCTGCTCGGCACGATCATCCAGCGCACCAGCAGAATGGCCCCGTAGCCCGCCAGGCTGAGATAGGCCGAGCTCGAGGTTGAAAAGATCAGGGCCAGGGCGACCGCGGCCGCGGCCGGGCCAGTCCAGCGCGGCAGCAGATCCCGCATCCAGGCTTCCATCAGGATGATCAGCAGCACAAAGCTGTAGGCCGCGAAGCTGGAGGCTTCGGCGAACAGCCCAGTCAAGCGGATGAACCCGCCATACGCCTGGTCAAGCTGGGCGTAGGAGCCGTTGCGGAACAGGTCGATGATATCCTTGTGACCCGACGAGGTCATAACCACGGCAAAGACGGCCAATCCGACATTGCACCAGGCGACGACGGCAAAGGTTTTCAGGATGAAGGGCCCGGCGCCCGGCCGACGAGCCGCGACCGAGGCCAGCAGGCCGCCCAGCATCGTCCCGATCAAGTACACCGCCGTGGTGACATTCTGGTTGGTGAAGCGAAGCGGGAAGGTGTCGAACAGATGCTTCAGGCCAATGGCGCGCATCGGGGTGACATACATCTGGTCGGCGAAGATCCGGGGCAGGACGAATGCGGTCACCGCGCCATAGAGACAGAAGGTCACGAAGATCGCGTTCTCCCGCACCGCGGCGCCCAACTGACCGAGGGTCTCCCGGCCCGCCAGCACCACGCGCAACGCCAGGAACCCCAGGGCCATGTAGGTCGGCGGGATCGAAGAACCGCCCAGCGCCGGCAGGTTGATCGCGGCCGAGGCCCCGAACAGCGACGTGGCCAGGACGAAGGCCAGCATCGGCAGGAGCCCGCCGCGAAACAGCAGGATGCCGCCGATGAGCAGCAGCAGCACTCCGATCCAGGTTAAGGTCACGCTGAGGTCTCCTAGCCGGGCGTCGCTGGTCGCGAGCCCACGCCATGCTCGTGTCGTTTAATGACGATTTGGTGTGTCCGGAGCAAGGTTCGCGCCATCGCCGCGCGACTTACCCCCACGCCAGAGCCGGATACGGTAGCGAATGGAGTCGCCGCCGGACTTGGCGTTGGGCCCGAACACGAAATAAAGACGATCCCCGACCTTCAGATCGACCTGTTGATCGATCTTCAGTTGGTCGGTGACAATCTGGCTGGCCAGGACCTGGTCGTTGAGCAGCAGGCGGAAATCGACCCCGTCGCCGCCCTTGCCCGCGCCCTTGAGCTCCAGCGCGACACGCAAGGGCCCCGCCTCGGTCGCCGTGTAGGCGACGACAGCGCGCACCGGCTTGTCGCCATTACCCGCGGGCGCGAGGCTTTCGGGATTGATGCGCAGCGCCCCAAAGCGCCGATCGCCGATATAGGAGGTCCAGTCCCAGTCGATCCGGGCCAGGGGGCGTCGCGCGCCGTCTCCCGTCTCGGCATGGTACGACCACGGGGCCGCGCCATATTCCAGGAAGCTGTCGGCGACGACGGGATCTGGCCCCAGGTCAAAACTGAAGTCGCCGTCGACCACCACCGGCCGGTCGTCCAGCAGGGTCGGTGGGGCCAGGATCTTGCCCCGCGCGTCGCGCACGCGGGGTCGGCCGCTCCAGGTGATGGGACGCGACGCGCCCCACATCACGTGCAGCCCCGTCGGATAGCGATAGATGAAGGTGCGCGAGTCCGCCGGTATCCGCACGGGATCTCCGTGGCCCAGAACGTCGCGCTGCAGCAAGGCGAAGGTGTCTGCTCCGGGTTTGGTCGCGCCCTGAGACGTGAAGAGGCCCATGTTACGGAACCACTTCTGGTCGGACAGGGCGTACCAATAGGCCCGCTCGACATGAACCGAACCCATCAGCACAGCCATCTTCAACATGTGGGGAGAGGCCATCTCCGGCGTCAGGAACTGGTCGCTGAACTCGGTCGCATAGATGGGGCGCACGGGACCGTAACGCTTCATCGTCTCGGTCAGGACCCGCAACTCGTCGTCCACGTGCTCGGGCTGTGACCGGTAGGGGTGGACCGCCACCCCGTCCATGACATCGAGCCCGCCGGCCTTGAAGATCGCCTTGAGAAAGCCCGTGCCGATCACGTTTGTGGAGCCGCCCAGGATGGCGACCTTCGGGTGAGCGGGCTTGACCCGCTCCCAGACCGTCTTCAGCAGCAGGACGTGGGCGCTGGCCTTGTCGACCCCAGACGGCAGGGCCATGGCCTCGCCGCCGTTCAGTTCATTGCCGACCTCGATGGCGCTGACCACGTCGCCATAGCGATCGAGCACGGCGGACAGATAGTTGGCGTAGGCGATCCGCGCCGGTTCGCTATAGGCCGTTCGCCCATCGTCGTAGGCCGGGTGGCGCGGGTCCACCGTCAGCAGCAGGTCCAGACCCTTGCGGCGCGCGAGATCGAGGTAGTCGACGTCATAGGGGTCGAACTTGTAGACGCCTGCCTGCTTCTCGATGACTTTCCATGACAGGCCATCGCGGAAGCTGGTCGCGCCGATCGATTTTCCGGTGTCCAACCAGTTCCGTGGCCAGCCTTGGGACAGGTGCGTCTGAACCCCCAGGACCATGCCCCGGGATTGCGGCTCGGCCGCCCGTGACGCAAATCCCGCCGCCGCGCCCAACAGGACGGCGGGGCCCGCCGCCAGAACAGCGCGGCGCGGGATCTCCATCTTAGAACGACCCGACGGCGGCGCGGATGCCTTCGTCGAATCGCTCGGGCGCGAAGAGCTGCGAGCGACGCACGGCGGCGTCGGGATCGAAGTGCGGCAGCCAGGCCTCCAGCCGCTCGACGCCCTCGACCAGGCTGTCGACCGTCTGTTCGTGGAAGAACAGACCCGTCTCGCCATCAGCGATAGAATCCAGCGCCCCTCCACGCCCGTAGGCCAGGACCGGACGTCCCGAGGCCATCGCCTCGACCGGGACGATGCCGAAATCTTCCTCGGCCGTGAAGATCAGCGCCCGGCAACGGGCATAGGCCTGCCGCAGCTGGTCGAAGTTCAGGTGTGGAACGATGGTGATGTTGGGCTTGGCGCGACGCTTGAGGTCCTCGGCCATCTCGCCCGTGCCCACCATCAGCAAGGGCAGGCCATTGGCGTTGAAGGCCTCCATCGCGATATCGGCGCGCTTGTACGGCGTCATCTGGCCGACCCACAGATAGCGCGCCTCGATATCCTTGGTCGGCGTGAACAGGTGCGTGGCGACCGGCGGGTGAACAACCAGCGAGTCGCGGCGATAGGCCTTCTCGATCCGCTTCTGGATGAAGCTGGAATTGGCCACGAACTGATCGACGCGGCCGGCCGAGGCGAAGTCCCAGGTCCTCAGGCGATGGAACATGTAGGGCATGGCCAGGCGCGTCAGGGCGCCGGCCGAGGCCTTGTAGTCGTGGTAATGGTCATAGAGATAGCGCATCGGCGAGTGGCAGTAGCAGACGTGGCGGGTGTCGGGGGCGGTGATCACCCCCTTGGCGGGCCCGGACTCGCTGCTGATGACCAGGTCGTAGCCCCGCAGGTCGAGCTCCTCCAAGGCCATCGGCATCAGGGGCAGATACTTCTGATAATGCTTCTTCGCGCCTGGCAGCTTCTGAATGAAGCTGGTGCGCACATTGGCGTTGCGGATGGTCGAAGACATCGCCTCGGGTGCGTAGACGTGCGTGAACACGTCCGCATCTGGATAGAGATGCAGCAGTCGCTCGATCACGCGTTCGCCCCCACGCATCCCAACCAGCCAGTAGTGGATAATGGCGGTCCTGGGCTTGCTGCTACGCGTTGCCGTTTGATTTACCATGCCCATAGAAGCCTTTTTAACTGCGGTTCTCTAGTCTTCGAACTGTTCATGGAGACTGACAATGTCGGGTCACGCAAAACAGATCATCGTCGCTCCTGAAGCGCTCGATCTGTCTCAGAAACAGTCGCGCCCCGCCCCTCAACTGATCGGCGGCGATGCCGACGCCGTCGAAAGCCCCGTTCACGACCTGCAGAGCCGGGTGGCCCTTGGCATGACCGCCCCGCCCAAGGCCTGGTCGGCGCGCCGGACGCTGGTGGTTATCACCGCGACCTGTGGTGTATTCTGGGCCGCCGTCCTCTACGCCCTGTTTTCATGACCTCTTCCCGCCGGTCATGACTCGGGCGGGGATACGTAGGTCCTGACGCCGAGGCCGCCAGGCGCGGCCCGGTCTCGGAACGTCTGAACGAATTGACGGCCCTGATCCTCAAGATACAGCCCCGTCAGAACGCCTGAAGCATAGGCCCCCGTATCAACGCCGATCCGACGATGGTCCGAATGGGGATCGGCGGTCGGCGTATGGCCGTGGACGATCACCTTCTCCAGCGGTCGACGGTCCTCCAGGAAAGCGTTGCGCACCCACATCAGATCCGTGAGCTTCTGCTTGGCCAAGGGCCTGCCCGGGCGGACGCCCGCGTGGGTGAAGAAGTAGTCGCCCGATTGCACGGATGGCCTCAGGCGCGCCAGAAATCCGACGTGCGCGCTGGGGACCCTCGACACGAACCGGGCCTGCACCTCGGCCCAGGCCTCGGGCGACGCCTCCAGCGGCGGCGGCGGCACGCCGTAGGACGCCAGCGTGGCGTCCGCGCCCATGCCTTGCCAGGCCGGACCCGCCTGGGAGTCGGTGAGAAAGGTCTGCATCACGTGGTCATGATTGCCGCGGATGAATTCGGCCCGGATTCTCGACGAGCCTTCCAGGTCGACCAAGGCGTCGAGCACCCCCCGCGAGTGGGGGCCGCGATCCACATAGTCTCCCAGGAAGATGACGTGAGGCGGCTGTTCGGTGTGCTGCGCTTCAATGTGGTCGACCAGCCGCCGCAGCAGATCCAGGCAGCCGTGAACGTCACCAATCGCCCACACAGGCTCGTCCGGCGTGGCGTCGACTATCCCGCCGCCTCGCTTGAGGCCCGAGAACAGTCCGCCGAACAAGCCCTTGCCCATGTCAGGAATAGTAGTTCTTGTACTGCTTGTAGTAATAGCCCGGATCGCCGTAGCCGTAGCGCGATTGCTTGCGCATATCGACCCGCGTCAGCGCCACGCCGGCCAGCCGGACCTGATTGCGCGGCAGCAGACGGAAGGCGGCCCGCACGGCGTGCTCGGCGGTCTTGCGCCAGCGAACCACGAAGAGCACCGCGTCGACCTTGGTCGCCAGGACCCGCGTCTCGGCGATGGCCAGGACCGGGGCGGCGTCCAGCAGGATGAAGTCGAAGCGCGTGCGCAGCACCTCAAGCAGTTGGTCCATCTCGACGCCGGTCAGCAGTTCGCCCGTCTCCCGGCCATTGCCGACCAGCGGCAGGACCATGGCGCCGCTGGGCTCGTCCAGCACCATGGCGGCGTCGAGCGGCGCCTGGCCCGAAAGCACCTCGAGCAGACCGACGGTCGGCTTCTGGCCACGCAACATCCGGACCACGTTGCGGCGACGCACGTCGCAGTCGATGAGCAGGACTCGCTGACCATAGTGGGCCGCCGACCGCGCGAGGCTGATCGACGTCGTGGTCTTGCCTTCTTGCGGAAGGGACGACGTGATCAACACGATCTGGGCTTCGCCGGCC
>FSVN01000018.1_pt1 | contig 16498 bp, 18 predicted proteins | sample 1637751 | NCBI WGS metagenome assembly FSVN01 (sample SAMEA3914814, study PRJEB12502) | metagenome | biome: forest; material: soil | place: USA | collected 2011-09-16 | depth 0.1 m
AGATGCAAATGCTCGTGGCTATCACCGGCGGGGCGGTCGGCAAGTTCTGGGGTGGCCTACAGGTGCGCGTGCCGGTCAAGGCCGCCGACCGGTTCGAGGCTTTGGCCAAGCCCTTGATCGAAGCCTTCCTCGTTGCTTACCGCCGGTGAATTCCAGCGGGTCGGAGGCTCGTGGCCGCGCGCGCCAACGCTGTCCCAAAGGCATTCCACTCTCCGTCAGAGGCGGGCGTTCGCTTACCGAAAGGCACGGAAGATGACCGAGTAGCGGAGGGCTTCGACGGGGTAATGGAATGTTCCCAGTCGGTGCGGGCGGGGCCACGGAGCAGATAGGCCGAACGCGGTGTGGTTCGCACAGGGGCGCGCTCCCAGCTCGCGCCGACCTTGCGCCGTAGCAGGCCGGCCTTCAACTACGTCACCAGAAACGGGCCGGGTCTTCGGAGCTGCGCGACTTCAGTCGCAGCGACCGGGTTCTGGTCCTCGCCACGGGCCTTTATGAGTTCACCCCGCCCGAGGCCGCCAAGGTCAAACTCGAGGACAAGCATCTCTTCACCCTGAAGGGCGAGGCATTCTTCTGGATCGCCGCCGCAGGCGCTCTTGAAGATCTTGCCGAAGGGAACACTGGAGGTCACCACCGTGCGGCGAGACGGCGTTGATCTGGCGGCCTGACCTGCTCAAGTGTTGGGTGGTCAAGTCAGCGCAGCTGGCTGTCCTTGCTGCCTCGGCGATTGATGCCGCCGATGACGACCTGCTTGTCGCGTCCAGCCTGACAGGACACGCAGGTACGCGCCCCTGGGAGCGCCCGGCGACGGGCTTCAGGAATGTCGTCCCCGCACTCTACGCAGGACAAGGTGCCTTCCCCGGACGGCAGGCGGGCGCGCGCATGCAGGACGCCGTCGATGACGGTGTCGTTGATCTGATCGAGCACTCCGCCGTCATGTGTCCAGCCGCCAGCCATGGTCCATAACTCCCGTTGTATCAGCGGTTTAGATAGGTTGTTCTCACCTTGATCCAAGCGCCGCCGCAGGGGCCGAGCCCAGACAGATTGTCGCGTCCGAAGCGGCCTGCTCGTCGCTGGCTTTTAGGCGTCGAAAGGGCTTTTGAACGGGCGGCTCAGGTAGCGCGATCCCGCGAGGCCATAACGCCAAGGCCTGTCCATGGCCTTGGTGATCCCAATGCGCTGGCCCGTTACGACCACGGGGGGATTGGCCGCGAGCGCCAGACGGAAGGGCGGCTGGGTCATCGGCGCCCGGTTCTGCTCGGCCCCGAGCCCCAGGGCCTGGCATAGCCGCCCCGGCCCGGCGGCCAGGCGGCGCGTCTCCATGAGGCCGCGACGGGCGATCATTTGATGGACGCCGACCGTCGGCTCAAGCGCGCGAAACAGCACCGCGCCGCCCGGCGCGGGGCCGCAGACCAGATTGAGACACCAATGCAGGCCATAGGATCGATAGATGTAGGCGCGACCCGGCGGACCAAACATCGGCGCGTTACGCGCGGTTGGGCCCGCATAGCTGTGCGAGGCCGGATCACCAACGTCGTAGGCTTCGGTCTCGACGACAACCCCGCCGACGCCGTCATAGGTCAGGGTGGCGCCGATCAGCAGTCGGGCGACCTGCTGGGGCGGCAGATCCAACAGGCTGTTCAATGCAAGGCCGCGACTGGGCCAAGCACCACCCCGCCCGCAATGGCCGCGAAATGCAGGCCCGCGCCCGCGCAGACGAAACCATGCCAGACCGCGCGGCGATAGGGCAGGCGCGGGTTGAGAAAGAGCAGGGCGCCGCCCGTATAGACCAGGCCCCCGGCGATCAGCAGCGCGAACGCGACGACCGGCAAGCTGTGTCGCAGAGGCTCCAGCACCAGCAGCGCCACCCAGCCGAACACCACGTAGAGCGCCGTCCAGGCGCGTTCGGAGATCTTCGGAAAGGCCAGCTTGCCGACGATGCCGGCGACCGCGATCGTCCAGACCAAGGTGGTCATGCCAACAGACCAGAGGCCGTCGAGGCGCTGGGTGGTGAAGGGCGTATAGGACCCGGCGATCATCCGGAAGATGCCGGCTTCGTCCAGGCGACGCAGGGCAGGCCGCGCGGTGGTGACGTGGCTGAGATTGTAGACCGCGGAAAAGGCCAGCATGCAGATCAACGCCGTCCCATATAGGCCGGCGGCGACGACGACGCCTGGCCGTCCGGCGCCCAAGGCCCGCTCGACGAGCCAGACCGCGCCAGCGCCCGCTAAGGCTAGGGCGACCACGTGGATCCAATGATCGGCGGCGCGTTCCCAGGCGTTGGGGTAGTGGTCGGCCAAATATTCGTCGGCGAGAGAGGGAGGGCTTGTCGGGGTCATGGGGGGAAAGCTCGTTCCAAGATCAGTTGTTCCACCGGCTCCGAGCGGCGGTTCGTGCGTTGTCCTGTCCAGGCGGCGCAGCTTGCGCCTGAGCCCGGGGTTGGGACCTTAAGGAGACGCCATGACCTTCGAGACGATTTCGCCAGATCCCGCAGTGGCCGCTCCGATCGCCGCGCCGGCCGCGCCGGAGGGGGCCGACCTTCTGGTCAAGACCGGGCCCCATGACGAAAGCTTCTGGGATCAGCATCCGGACGTCGATCGCTACAAGGTCACGATGCAGGCTGGCCAGGCGCAGATCGAGGATTGGACGGTGCTCGTGTGGCTCAAGCCTGGAGCCGGAGAAGCGCCGGTGACCGTCGCGGCCAACGGCGAGATTCCTCAGCGGCCCGCCGATGCCGAGTTCGTCGTCCATGCCGCTCACGACATGGAGTTCTTCGGCCGGCATCCGAACCTGGCCGCCTGGCGCGTCACCCTGGGCCTCAACGATGACGGACCCGGCGCGGTGCACTATGTCCAGGTGTGGATGGCTCCGCCGGCCGTCGGATGAAGATCGCCACCTACAACGTCAATGGGATCAACGGCAGACTGCCGGTGCTGCTGCGCTGGCTCGACGAGGCCAAGCCGGACGCCGTGTGTCTGCAGGAGCTCAAGGCGCCGCAGGAGAAGTTTCCGCTCGCGGCCATCGAGGCGGCCGGCTACGGCGCGATCTGGCTGGGTCAGAAAAGCTGGAACGGGGTGGCGATCCTGGCGCGGGGCGGCCAGCCTCATGAAACGCGGCGAGGCCTGCCCGGCGAGGCGGAGGATCTGCACAGCCGTTATATCGAGGCCGCGGTGAACGGCGTGCTGATCGGCTGCCTCTACCTACCCAACGGCAATCCCGCACCAGGTCCGAAGTTCGACTACAAACTTCGATGGTTCGAGCGCTTCCATGCCCATGCCGCCTCGCTGCTCAAGCAGGACGTGCCGGTCGTGCTGGCGGGTGACTACAACGTCATGCCGACCGATCTGGACGTCTACAAGCCCGAGCGATGGCTGGACGACGCGCTCTTCCGGCCGGAGGTGCGCGAGGCCTATCGACGACTGATCGACCAGGGCTGGACCGATGCGCTGCGCCAACTGCACCCCGGCGAGCGAATCTACACCTTCTGGGATTACTTCCGAAACGCCTATCCCCGCGACGCGGGCCTGAGGATCGACCATCTGCTTCTCAGTCCGCAGGTGGCTCCCCGCTTGATCCAGGCCCAGGTCGATCGCCATGTCCGAGGCTGGGAGAAGAGCAGCGATCATGCGCCGACCTGGATCGAGCTGGACGACGCGGGCCCTTCACCGGCGACAAAGCGTCGAGGCGGCTCAAAACCGACATAGGGCGCCGGTCACGGCGGGGCGATCGTGTCGGCCTCTTGGGTGAGGCGGTCACAGGTCTTGAACTCCCGGCGCTTGAACGCCGCGGCGGCGGCGCGACGCAGCAACGCCAAGGCCGCGGCCGGGAACCGGCGCCGCAACTTCGCCGCCCAGAGTTCGGCCTGCTCAGGATCGACTTCGATTTCGTCGCGCCGTGACAGGATCATCTGGCTGGCCTCGGCGAGCGCGGGCCATCCCATCAGAAAGCCAAGGCCGGCCTGAAAGTCGTTATGTTCGGACGCATGGGCGAGCGCCCGCGCTTCGGCTTCAACGTCCTCGAACCCCGTCAGCCGACTGGCGAAGGCGCGAGCACGATCGATATCCAGGGTTCTCTGGAACGAGGCCCAGCGCACAGCCTGGGCCGCCTCCGTCTGGCCCGCCCGCTCCAGGTAGTCGATCCACGCGGTTTCCCAGTCAAAATCAGGCGCGGACAAGCGGCCATGGCGGCCCGTCGCGCGGGGGGCGGCGAGTTTGAGGACTTCACCGGCTTGCTCCACGGCGCCCGCGGCCAGATAGCGCCTGGCGACCTCGACTGCATTGGCGGGGATCGCCAGGGCCGAGGGCCCATAGGTGGCGCGAAAGGTTTCCACCTCGCCGGCCGCGTCGGCCAGATGACGGACGATCTGAATCCAGCCTGGCTGCGATGGCCGCTCCAGGCTCTGCTTGAGCGCCTGCTTGGACACGGCGACCGGAGTCGCCGCCAAAAGCCCGGCAATCCAGCGCGACCAGCTTGGCGCGTTGGCGGCGGCGGCGTCAATCAAGGCGTTCGCCGCCATGAAAGGATCATGCTGCGCCAGAAGGCGGCCCAGATCGGTCGCGGCTTGGTGATAGATTGCGTCCAGCGCGTCGTCACCCTCGCCAAACCGGCGCGCCGTGGGCTTGGCCGTGGCCAGGAAACGCCAGAGACGTTCCGTGGCGGGGGCCGGCTCAAGAAGGCCCAGACGATCGGCGATCAGGCCGCGCAAGGCGTCCAAGTCACGCAGGACCGCCGGCTTCTGCCGCCAATTGACATGGCCGCGACTGGTTTCGACCGCGGCCAGTCGCTTATCGATCTCTGGGATCAGGTGCTCGGCGCCCAAGCCAGCGGCCAACTCCATGCGCAGCCTGCGCTTCAGATCGACCCGAGTATCGGCGACATCGACAAGAATTTGCGCCAGCCGCTCCACGCCAAGACCCGCCAGGTTGTCGACGGTAACTTTCTTGAGGCTGGCGGACGAGGGGCGCTTCATTGGGCCTGACTTGCGGTGCGTCTTCACAACGCCCTACAGTCCGCGCCGTTCACGGCGCGCGACCCTCTGACAAGGCGGATCGATCGCCGAAGCTTGGTCTGCGGCGTCACGGCTGAGGCAGCGGCGACTGCCCATTGGCCTGGCCAAGACCGCTTCGCCCCGCCGCGATGGCCGCGGCCAGATAAACGCCGCCAGCCGGGATCCACATGATCAGGCCCGCCAATTGCTGGTCCTGCAGGGGGGAGAGACCCCAGGCCTGGGTCGTGGCCAGATGAGGGGCGTAGAGCGCGCGGGGCGCCAAGGTGATAAGCGCGCCCAGCAGGCCCATCTGCGTCAGGGTCGCCACTTGGCCGATCGCCGCCGGCCAGGGCTTGGCCGCCAGGAAGGCGCGCCAGAACAAGGTCGCTGACCCAAGCAGTGAGACTTGCATCAGCAAATAGATCCCGTTGCTGGAGAGCGCGGCGTCATAGGCGCGGGGCAGGTGCCAGCCCCAGAGGATCGCCGCCTGCAGCAAGGTGGCCGCGGCAAACGGTGTCGCAACTCGGGTTGATGGCAAGGCGCGCGCCAGCAGGGGGGCCGCAAGTGCGATGAGCAGCACGTGATGCACCGTGCGGGCCGAGAACAGGGCCGAACTCAAGGCGCACAACGGCGACAGGAAGATCAGGGCCAAGACGGCGAGGGCCGACACGGCGGCCGTCCGCTGCTGCGGCCGGGCCGACGTGGCGCGCCAGAGCAAAACCGCCAAAATTGTCAGGATGATCCAAGCGACGGGATCAACGTTCCACCGCGCCGCCAGATCGAGCGGGGTCGGCGCCGCGCCGCAATAGGGCCGCCAAATGGGTTGGGTCATCGGCTCGTCTCCGCGCTCGCGACCGTAAGGCCAGACGGGCCGCCGGCCGCTTGCAGCCCCGTCTCGTCAACATCAAGACGCTCCGGATGGCTAAACACCATGAAGCCATCCTGTCTGGCGATCGCGATCAGGGTGACGCCCGATTGCTCGGCCGCACGGACCGCCAGGGCGGTGGGCGCCGATATGGCGACGATGGTCTGGGCGCCGATCATCACGGCCTTTTGGATCATTTCGATCGAAACGCGGCTGGTCAGGAAGACGGCGCCGGCCTCGCGCGGGAAGGGGCGGCCATCGCGGGCCAGAGCGCCAGCCAACTTGTCCAGGGCGTTATGGCGGCCGACATCCTCGCGCACGGGGCCAAGGCCGTCCGCGGGCGTCCACCAAGCCGCGGCATGGGCGGCGCGCGTAGCCGCACCCAGGTCCTGGGCCCGCGACAACGCCGCCAAACCGGCATGAACATCGTCCGCCGTCAGGCGAAGATCCGCCGCGACCTTGGCCAATGGCCTAACCGCCTCGCGCAGACTGTCTACGCCGCAAAGGCCGCAACCGGTCGGACCAGCGACAAACCGTCGGCGCGCCGCCAATTGAGCCGATTGCGATCCGGCCAGCCACATCCGCGCCTCGACGCCCAATGGGGCGTCAACGATGTCCAGGCGGCGGATGTCGGCGGCCGACCGGATGATCCCCTCGGTGAGCGCAAAGCCGATCGCCAGGTCTTCGATGTCGCAAGGCGTGGCCATCATCACCGCCGTGGTCCCCGCGTCATGAACCATGGCCACGGCCACCTCCTCGGGCGTCCACCGCAGCGCAGCGATTTGGACGTCGCCTCGAGCATCGCCGCCTGGACCAGCACCGACTTGAACGACGCGGACAGCCGCGGCTCCGGGGTGTTGGGGGAGGGACGATCGCATCAGCGCAACGTGTAGAGATAGGCCGACATGTCGCGAGCCTCGGTCTGAGTGATGGGCATGTCCGGCATCCCGCCCTGGGGCTGGATATGCTGCGGCTGAGTCAGGAACGACGACATGGCGGCCGGCGCGTTTGGCAATCTGCCGGCGATGAAGGCCCGGGTGGCGATCTTGTCCAGCGAGGGGCCGACCCGTCCGTCGGCCAGGGCGAGACCAGGGATCTCGTGGCAGGCGCCGCAGCCGTGGGAGCGCATCGCCGCAAGTCCAGCCTGGGGATCGCCGCCGGTCATCGCTGTCGCGGCGTCTTGCGCGGCGTTGCGGCTCTGTCGCCACTGCACGGTCAATGACAACACGCCCGCCAACAGCGCGATGCAAAGCAGACCAAGGGTCATCGTGACGGCGGCCGGCAGAGGCTCGCGGCTCGGACCTACCTTGCGCATGACGGCACCAACACGGCGGACAAGGTCAGCAGGATGCAGGCAAAGGCCAGAAGGCTTGCGACTCCAGCGGAGACCTGCCCCACGAAACGCGCTCTTCCAGAGGCGGCGAGCCGATGGGCCGACACCGCCGCGCCCACCGCGCAGGTCAGGCTCGCGACGACGCCGAGGGCTGGTCCCAAGGGCGGGCCGCCCTGATCGCAAGCTCGGTAGATGAGCGTTCCCAGGGTCTGCTGCAAGGCAAGCCAAGCCAGCGGTCCCAGAACAAGCCCAGTCCAGGGGCGAAGGCGCCTGGCGCCCCGGCGCAGGCTGCTTTCGAGGTTCATGACGACCACCTCGGCAGCCAATAGATTAGCAGATAGACCGGCGGCCAGGCCAGAATGACGAAGCTCCAGTAGCCGGCGTTGTCGCTGATGTCGGAGAACTGCGCCTTGCCAGGCTCGTGGGTGAAAAGCCAGGCGGTGATGACCAGGGTGTCGCCAAGGTCGGTCAGCACGTGCGTCAGGTGCAGGAAGATGAGCAGCCAGACCAACGAGCCGTAAGCGTCGGCGTCCCAGCGGACATTGAGATGAGCCAACTCGTAGCCGCGCAGCACCAGCAACGCGACGCCAATCAGCGACATCACCACCAAGCCCCATCGACAGGCGACGAGGTCACAACGCCTGGCGCGCCGTTCGAGCCAGAGGTTGGGTAAGGCGCTCAGGAGGATCAGCGCCGTGAACGCGGTTCCAAACCCCAGGTCGGGCAGGTGGTCGCCCACGGGCGGCCAATGCGGACTTTGGGCGGAGAGATAGAGCAGGGCGCCCGCGGCCAGAACGAATCCTGTCCCTTCGATCAGCATGAAACCGAAGGTGCCCCACCAGACCAGGCTGCGCGGCCCCATGACCGCGTCCGGCAGGCCCGACAAATCGCCGACGACGCGCAGTTGCGGCAGATCACGGCTCATGTCGATCGCCCCAAGAATTCCCGCGCGCCACGCGTCAGCGGGCGATGCGGCCAAAACCACCCCGTGAGGGCCGCGCCGATGGGAAGAGCGCCCCACACCAGCGCCCACGGCGTGAAGATGCTGGCGACGAACATGGCGCTGACCGTGATCGCCGAAATCAGCGGCCAGATGGACGGCTTCGCCGAGGCTTGGCGATGCACCGGTTCGGCGTCCACGGCGCTGGTGATCAGGACCTCGCGCTGGTCCAAGGATAGGCCCGACATCACGGGCATGACCTTGGGCGGCGGCCAGAGCGGGGTGAGGCTGTCGATCACCGGCGGATGGGTGAAGTTGTAGGGCGCTGGCGGACTGGCGACGGCCCACTCCAAGGTCGGCGCTTCCCACGGGTTGGCGCCCGATGCCGCGCCGCGCCGTAGGCTGATCCAGGCGTTGGCGACGAACACCAGCGCGCCGGCCATCGCGATCAGCGAGCCGAGACTGGCGATGATGTTGAGCGCCTGCCAGCCCATGTCGGGTCCGTAAGTGTAAATCCTGCGCGGCATACCCATCAACCCGAGCACGTGCATCGGGAAGAAGCCGAGGTTGAAGCCGCCGAAGATCAGCCAAAAGCTGACCTTGCCCCACCGCTCCGACAACAATCGGCCGGTCGCCTTTGGAAACCAGTAGCAGAAGGCCCCAAAAAGCGGAAACAGCGCGCCGCCGACCAAGACATAGTGCAGGTGGGCGACGATGAAATAGGTGTCGGTCAGTTGCAGGTCGAGCGGAGCCGAAGCCGTCATTACGCCCGACAGGCCGCCGACCACGAAGGTGACGATAAAACCGATCACCCAGAGCAGGGGCGTGGCGTATCGCGGCCGACCGCCCCAGAGGGTGGCGATCCAGCAATAGATCTGCAGGCCGGTGGGCAGGGCGATGGCCATGCTCGCGGCCGTGTAGAAGCTTGAACCCAGCTTGGGCAGCCCCACCGCGAACATGTGATGCACCCAGAGGCCGAAGGCCAAGACGGCGATGGTCAACATCGACAGGACGATGGTTGAGTAGCCGAACACGCGACGCCGCGAAAACGTCTCGACGATCTGGCCGACGAAGCCGAGCGCCGGCACGAAAATGATGTAGACCTCGGGATGGCCGAAGAACCAGAAGAGGTGCTGGAAGAGCACCACATCGCCGCCCGCGACGGGGTCGAAGAAGTGGGTGGCCACGAGCCGGTCGGCAATCAGCATGCTGGTGACCAGCATCACGGCCGGCAACGCCAGGATGGTCATTCCGGCCGCCACCAGCATGGCCCACAGAAAGATCGGCATGCGCGCCAGGGTCATGCCAGGCGGCCGCATGCGCATGATGGTCGCCACCGTGTTGACCGACACTGAAAGCGCGGCCACCTCGGTGAAGGTGATCATCTGCGCCCAGATGTCGGCGCGATGCCCCGGAGCGTAACCCGGCCCTGACAGCGGCGGATACTCAAACCAGCCCAGATCCGGGGTGACGTTAAGCGAATGGGGGACCCACAGCATCAGGACCCCGCCCAAGTACATCCAGTAGCTGAAGGCGTTGAGCCGGGGGAAAGCCATGTTGCGCTGGCCCAGCATCAGCGGCACGAGCCACATGGCCATGGCCTCCATCACCGGCACCGAGACCAGGAAAAGCATGGTCGAGCCGTGCAGCGTGAAGGCCTCGTTATAGCCCTGCGCGCCCATCCGATGCAGTCCGGGGAAGGTCAGTTGGAGACGCATGTCGAGCGCCAGCATCCCGGCCAGGAAAAGCAGGGCCAGAGTGGTGAAGATGTAGCGGGCGGCGATGCGCTTGTGATCGACCGTGGTCAGAAAACCCCAGAGCCCCGGCGCATCGCGCCAAGCGGCCAGGCATCGCGCCTCGGCGTCGGCCCGGTCGATCATCGGCTGCGGCGCGCGGGTCATTTCAGGCCCTCCAGGTAGTCGACGAGGGCATTCGTCTGGGCGGCGTCCAGACCCGAGGCAGGCATTTCCGCGCCAGGCTTTATGGTTTGGGGTTGGCTCACCCACCCCGTCAGACCCCCGCGGCTGAACGGCAGGGCGCCGGCGGCCAGGGTCCGACGTGACGCTAGATGCGTCAGATCAGGCCCCGCCCGTCCCGTCGCCCGCGTCCCTCGGATCGTATGGCAGCCCCCGCAGGCGCCATTTTCGACGAGGGCCAGGCCCTGACCGGCCGGCCCTTGGGCCGGCTTAGATTGGGCCTGAAGCCAGCGGTCGAACTCGGCGGCCGTTTCGACCTTCGCCGACAGCGCCATCTGCGCGTGCTGCAGTCCGCAAAATTCCGCACATTGACCGCGAAGCCATCCCAGGCGTCGCGGCGTGACAGTCAGGACGTTGGTTCGCCCGGGGATCATGTCGAGCTTGCCGTGTAGGCCCGGGATCCAGAAGCTATGGATGACGTCGGCCGAAGTCAGTTCGATGCTGACCGGCCGATCGACCGGCAAATGCAGCTCATTGGCGGTTTCGATCCACTTCCCGTTGGTCGCGGATCGATAGGCGATGCGCCACCACCACTGCTGGCCCGTGACGCGGACCTGCAAGGGCGCTCCGGCCCCGCGGCGCGCCAGGAGCCGATCGGTGGTGAAGCTGGCGGTCGCCAGGATGCAGACCGTCAACGCCACGAACACGGCCCAGATCTTGAGCCCGCGATACAGCTTGGCCTCGCCGGCAGCGTCTTCTGCCGCGTTGCTCGCTGGCGCCCTTTCCCGACGCGACAGCGCAGCGCCCAGCAACGTCAGCACGACCAGATAGACCAGAGCGCAAAGCGCGATCACCAAAAGGCCAAGACCCAAGAGTCCCCGAGCTTGATCGGAGCCCGGCGCAAGGGGCGATTGCTGACCCGCGCAACCTGTGAGCGCCAGCGGGATGGCCGCCAAGGTGATCCCGCGCGGGCTCATGTCAGCGGCCCTTTCCAGCTCGCCCCGTTGGGTTCGCCTTCCAGCGCGTTGTCGCCGCGCAGCCGCTTTTTCGGATCGGTCTTGCCCAGGCTGCGCACATAGGCGGCCATCCGCCAGATCTGTTCGGGGGTGGCCTTCGCGCCGTAGGCCGGCATCTGGCTTCCACAGCCTTCGGCGATCGACCTATAGATCTGCGTCGTCGCGCCGCCGCAGCGCCAGCCGCCGTCGTCCAGGCGGGCGGGCCCGATCGTTTGGCTCCCATGACACTGGCCGCAGCCGGCCCAGCGAAATTGGCGACCGCCTTCTGAGATCTCGAAGGCGTTGGTCTCGATCATGGCGGCGCGGGGGTCGCTCTGACTGGTCGGCGGGGTGCTGGGGACGGAAGGACCGACAGAGCGCTTCTCAGCGCCGCACCCGGCGATCAGGGCGGCAAGCAACACCGCCGGCGCCAGCCGAGCGACCAGTCGTCTTGTTGTGCGATGGCGAACCTCGGCGACGTCCATCCGTTTCCCCTGCCCAGGTTGCCAATACGCAGGATGCAATGGCCCGTTCCCCGCGCACCGTCGGCAAGATCAAGTTCACGTCCTACACCGGGCCCTCGGGTGGCTGGGGGTCGCTGATTGGGATCGCCAAGGTGTTCAAGCGCGAGGAGGTCGCGCCAGTCCGCCAGCTCCTGCGGCAGAACAAAGCGGACGGCTTTGCCTGCGTCAGTTGCGCGTGGGCGAAACCGGCAAAGCCGCATCCGGCGGAGTTTTGCGAGAATGGCGCCAAGGCGACGGCCTGGGACCTGACGCCCAAACGGTGCACGCCGCAGGTGTTGGCCCGGCACACCGTCTCGGCGTTGCGCGACTGGAGCGATTTCGAGCTCGAGCAACTGGGCCGGCTGACCGATCCGATGCGCTATGACCCGGTGCTCGATCGCTACGTTGTCTGCGATTGGCAGGAGGCCTTCGACGCCATAGGCCATGCCCTGCAAGGGATTTCACCGACCGCTGCGGTGTTCTACGCCTCGGGGCGCGCCTCCCTGGAGACCTCTTACATGTTCGCCTTGATGGCGCGGATGTACGGTAGCCAGAACCTGCCCGACAGCTCCAACATGTGCCACGAATCCACATCGGTCGGCCTGAAGAAGAGCATCGGCGCGCCGGTCGGGACCGTGACGCTCGACGATTTCGAGCAGGCCGACTGCCTGTTTTTCTTCGGGCAGAACGTCGGCTCCAACAGCCCCAGGATGCTGCACGACCTGCAGCACGCGGCGCGTCGCGGCGTACCGATCATCACCTTCAATCCGCTCCGCGAACGCGGCCTCGAGCGGTTCGCCAATCCCCAGTCGCCATTCCAGATGCTGACCGGGACCTCTACGCCGATCTCGTCGCAGTATTATCAATTGATGGCTGGCGGCGACATCGCGGCGATGACCGGCGTGTGTAAATGGCTGATCGAATCCGACGACGCCGCCCGGCAGGCCGGGCAGGCGACGCTTCTCGATCACGCGTTCATCGCGACCTATACCCAAGGGTTCGAGGTTTTCGCGGCCTTCTGCCGCCAGACGCCCTGGATGGCCATCGAACAGGCGTGCGGTCTGTCGCGAGATGATCTTGTCTTGGCGGCGTCGACCTACGCCGCCAGCACCGCGACGATTGGCATCTACGGGATGGGTCTGACCCAGCACCGCCTGGGCGTCCACAACGTGCACATGATCTGCAATCTGTTGATGTTGAAGGGCAATGTCGGACGCCCTGGCGCAGGGCTGTGCCCCGTGCGGGGACACTCCAATGTCCAAGGTCAGCGCACGGTCGGCGTCACCGAAAAGCCCGAGCTGGCCCCCCTGGATCGTCTCGCCGAGCAATATGACTTCGAGCCGCCCCGCGAGAAGGGCATGAACACCATCGAGGTGTGCGAGGGGGTGTTGTCCGGCAAGGTGCGGGCCTTTGTCGGTCTGGGCGGCAACTTTCTGCGCGCCGTGCCCGACAGCCCTCGCATCGAGGCGGCCTGGCCGAACCTGGACCTAACCGTTCAGATCGCCACACGCCTCAATCGCAGTCACTTGGTCAACGGCAAGGTCGCCTACCTGCTGCCCTGTCTGAGCCGCATTGAACGCGACGAGCAGGCGAGCGGCCCGCAGACCGTCTCGATGGAAGATTCCACCAGCTGCATCCACGCTTCGTTCGGCGATCAGCGTCCCGCGAGCGACAACCTCAAGTCGGAAGCCGCGATCGTGGCTGGTATCGCCAAGGCCTTGCTGGCGCCCAATCCGAAGGTCGACTGGGAGGCCTGGGCCGGCGACTACGCCAAGGTCCGCGACGCCATTGAGGCGACCTATCCGCAGTGGTTTGCGGGGTTCAACCAGCGCTTTGGCCAGCCGGGGGGCTTTCACCGACCCAACAAGGCGCGAGAGCGAGACTTCAGTGAAGCCGAAGGCGGCAAGGCGACCTTCTTTACGCCGCCTAACCTTTCGGCCACTGGGTTCGACGACATCGAGGGCGTCTTTCGGCTGATGACGCTCCGCTCCAACGACCAGTTCAACACCACGGTTTATGGCTACGATGATCGTTTCCGGGGGATCGAAGGCACCCGAGACGTGGTGCTGATCAACAAAATCGATATCGAGCGGCTCGGCTTGGTTGAAGGTGAGATCGTCGCGCTCGCCTCGGCGGGGCAGGATGGCCTCCCGCGCGTCAAGGAGGGTCTGCGGGTGACGCCCTACGACATCCCCGCCGGCTGCCTGGGAGCTTACTATCCCGAATGCAACGTGCTGATCCCGGTCGGGCACCATGCCGAGGAGAGCAAGACGCCCGCGGCGAAGTCAGTCCCGGTGCGCCTTATTGCGGGCTCGGCGGCGCGCGCGACGATTTAAAGGGCGGCAGGGCAGGGCGAAACGCGCACGCTTTCAATCGCCGAACGTCATTTGAGGGGCGCGGCCGGGCGTCCGCAACCGGCCGGCCAGGCATGGTTTGGCGCTTTTTGCTGCTTCCGCAGGCCAAGCAGAGAGGGCCTGTGCGGCGCGTGGAACGGTATCGGACGAGGTCGATTAGGTGGCCATGACAACACCCCAGCCGATCGCGCCGCCTCCGCCTATTCCCGCGCCGCGCGATATTTCCTATCCGGGCCTTGTCAGGCTCGAGGTTGATGCAACCGATGTTCTCCGGGGCATCGTCCGCGCCCACGAGGTCATTCCGATCCCTCAACCAGGGCCCATGGTCCTGCTCTTCGCCAAATGGCTTCCCGGTTATCACAGCCCCTCGGCTCCCATCGAACTGCTCGCCGGGCTCAAGATCATGGCCGGCGGGCTGGAGCTGGCGTGGCGACGAGATCCGGTTGAGGTCTACGCCTTCCACATTGACGTGCCTGGCGGCGCCGAGCATCTCGACGTCGATCTGCATTTTGTGACGCCAACCGCCGAGAGCCAGGGCGACGTCGTGGTGACGCCCGACATGCTCAGCCTGCGTTGGAACACCGTGCTGCTCTACCCGGCGGGCTACTTCGCGCGCGGCGTGCAGGTCCAGGCCGCCGTGCGCCTGCCGCCACGGTGGGCTTTCGCCTGCGCGCTTGAACCGGTCTCACCGGGCGAGCCGACATTCAACCCCGCCCCCCTGGACGTCATGGTGGACTCGCCACTCCTGGCGGGGCGGCACGCCCGAAACATCGACATCGATGACGCCGGCCAAGTGACGCTGCGCCTGTTCGCCGATCGCGAGGACCAGCTCACGGTCGATGATGCGCAGATTCAAGCGCATAAGAACTTGGTCGTGCAGGCCGATCAGCTTTTCGGCGCGCGACCCTTTCAGCGCTACGACTTCCTGCTGGCCCTAAGCGGCGAGCTAGGCGCAATGGGCGTCGAGCATCATTGCTGCTGCGAGATCGCCACGCCGCCCGACTACTTCGCGGCGTGGGATTCCAATGCGTCGCGCCGCGACGTCGCGGCGCATGAATATGTGCACGCTTGGAACGGCAAGTATCGCCGCGGATCAGACTCCTGGACCGCGAGCTTCGAGCAGCCGATCCGCAATAGCCTGATGTGGGTCTACGAGGGCCAGACCCAGTACTGGGGTCAGGTGCTGGCCGCGCGGTCGGGCTTATGGTCGCGTGATCAGGCTCTGCAATCGCTGGCCCTTACCGCGGCGACCTACGCCAATCGCGCGGGCGGACGCTGGCGGCCGATGAGCGATACGACGCGTGATCCGATCATCGCCAACCGCCAGCCGCTCCCCTGGCTGAGTTGGCAGCGCAGCGAGGACTACTATTCCGAAGGTCAACTGATGTGGTTGGAGATCGACACGCTGCTGCGGGAGCTGTCTGGCGAGACCCGGTCCCTGGACACGTTCGCCCGGTCGTTCTTCTCGGCGACAGGCAGCGGATCCACCCAGACCTATGAGTTCGGTGACGTTGTCGATGGGCTTGGGGACGTCGCCGCTTTCGATTGGGCGGCGCTATTGACGGAGCGTCTCGAGAGCCGGGAGGCGGGAACTCACCTGGAGGGCTTGTCGCGCGGCGGGTACGCGCTGACCTACAAGAATAGGCCCAATAAGTTCGCCGCTCAGGCCGACGCCTTGAACGACATCGTCAATCTTCGCTTCTCTATCGGCATCGCGGTCTCGACCACTGGTCTGGTGCAGGAGGTCATGTGGGAAAGCCCGGCGTTCGACGCCGGACTGACCGCCGGCGCCATGGTGCTGGCGGTCAATGGCCGAAACTTCAGCGTGGACGAACTCTGGCGGGCCGTGGAGCGCACGGGGGCGGGCGGGCGTTTGGAGCTGCGGGTCAAACGTGGGGTCCACCAATACGACCTGAGCATCACCTACGATCGTGGCCACCGGTTTCCCCACTTGGAGCCGATTGAGGGTGCGCGCCGTCGCTTGGACGAAATCGTTGCTCCCCGATAGCCCATCCGCCGGCCGTGAACCCAAGGCTGGAGCCTCAAAGCGAAAGGACCCTCATGCCGGAACAACCTAACTCTGTGGATCCTCAGCGGACGCAACCATCATCTGATGGGCCGCCGCAGCCCCAAAGCCTCGAAATCAAAGTCGAGGCCGGGCGCGCGAAGTTCCACGTTCGGCTGCAACTGACCCCCGCAGGTCTCATGGCCATCGGCGCACTGGTCAGCGGAATCCTGGCTTCGAGCGCCGCCATCGTCTGGACGGCCACGTCCGTCGCTCGGCGCCATCCATTGGCGGCGCGGCTCGGCAGAAGATGAGCCCGTAGGGCGAGGGATCGACCTTGCGCCCGAAGCGCTAGCCCAGAACGCAATTGCGTCAGGACAAGCCAACCCAACCGGAGGTTCCCATGGCTATCGGCAAAGATCCCCGCTCCGCCGACGGGCTCGGAGGCGTGCATAAGGTGCAGGAGGACCGTCCGGCCGTGCCGGCCTATCCAGATCATGCCGGCGATCCCGTATTTGTCGCGCACGGCGCTCGCGACGAGGAGGCGCACATGGTCGCCGATCCCGATCAGATCGGACGCGTCGTTCATACCCGGCCGGCCCC
>FSVN01000035.1_pt1 | contig 14847 bp, 8 predicted proteins | sample 1637751 | NCBI WGS metagenome assembly FSVN01 (sample SAMEA3914814, study PRJEB12502) | metagenome | biome: forest; material: soil | place: USA | collected 2011-09-16 | depth 0.1 m
CGACGGCATCAACGGGCCGATGATGTTGGTGACCAGGGACAGCACAAACCAGACGGCCAGAATGTAGACGACCACGGCGTTGATGCGGATTTTCATGAGTGTGCTCCCCCTGGACTATCGATCAGGACACCGCGCCGGCTCGGGCCGGAGTTGAGGCGGCGGACGTGACTTGAGGGCGTGGAAACTGGGCGATGATCGCCGCGGCGACTTGGCAGCCGCTATTCAGCGCCGCCTCCAGGTCCTGACCGGCCAGGCGCGCGCGCAGATAGCCGGCGTTGAACGAATCGCCCGCGCCGACGGTGTCGAAGGCTTTGATGGGCTGGGTCGGGCAGTGGACCAACCGGCTGTTTTCCACCGCCGAGGCGCCGTCCGCGCCGCGCTTGGCGACCAGGGTCGCGCCCGGCGGCAACTGGCTGGCCAGGTCGGTCAGGGCGAGGGCCAGACTCTCGTGTCCGGCCAAGGCCTTGATCTCCGACTCGTTGAGCAGCACGTGATCGCAGCGGCGCATCCAGGACAGCGCCATGGCGCGCGTGGGGTCGTCCCAACCCTGCGGCGGCCAGCCAGTGTCCAGGGCGATGCGGTAGCCTTGGGCCTGGGCCTCGTCGATGACCTGATCGTAGTTGGCCGCCAGGCGGGGCACGATGAAGGCGCCGCTCAGCAGCAGGATCGATCCCGGTGCGGCCTTGGGCAAGTGTCCGCGCAGTGGCGGCCATGAAATCTGCTGCAGGTGGCCGTCGGTGGTGAAGAAGGTGCGCTCGCCGCAGGTGTGAAGGATGCCGGTCGAGACCGTGGTCGGGCCGGGGAGGGCGGGCAGCCAGGCCTGCGGTCCGAAGGCCTGCGCCAGCCAGCCGCCGAACAGGTCATCGCCGACTTGCGAGAGCAGCCGCCAAGGCGCGCCGAGCTGGCGCAGGGCCAGGGCCGTGTTGCCGCCCGATCCGCCGGGCCGCATTTGGCTGCGCTGGGCCAGCGCCTCGGTGCCGATCGCCGGCCAGCCGTCGATGGGGCCCATCACGTGGTCGACGCTGACATCTCCGACAATGACGATGGTCGGTTGCGAGGCGTTGGCGGCGAAGGTCATGGCAACTCGGTAAGGCTGTCGGGCACTGTTCGGCGAACAGAAGGGCAGTCCCGATAGGCCTCGTCAAGATTAAATACACTGAATGTGCGAAACCAGGTGCGGACGGGCTGGATTGCGCTACGCCTTGTCATTAAAGGCTGCGGGTGGCAGGAAATTTGCCATTGTCGGGAAATGGAGATCAAAGATGGCTCGCAAGGGAGCCACTCAACAGTCGAGCGCGCCCTATAATCGTCGTATCGTGCTGGACGTCATCCGGCGCGGTCATGAGGTCTCCCGCAAGGAGATCATCGACCAAGTGGGCTTAAGTCCCCAGACGGTGGCCAACATCACCCAGGATCTGGAGACCATGGGCCTGGTGATCTCCAAGCGGGTCAAGGGCGGCGGCGCGCGGGGGCAGCCGCCAATGGCGTTCATGCTCAATCCGCGTGGTGGTGATGCGATCGGCATCAGCCTTGAGCCGCACAAGATCTCGGCGGGCGTGGTCAACCTGGTGGGCGAGGTGCTGGCGCGCCGCGAGGTGGTCAATGATGCGCGTGATCGGGCCGCGACGCTGGAGCTGATGGTCGAACTGGTCGCGGACCTGTCGGCCAAGTCCCATGACGCGCGCACGCTCTGGGGCGTGGGCGTGGCCATGCCTGGTCCGTTTGATGCGCCCAATCTCAGCTTCGTGGGGCCCACCGCCATCGAGGGCTGGAGCGATCTGTCGATCCTCACCGAGTTGGAGGTCCGTACGGGTCTCGACGTTTTCTACAACACCGATAGCGTCGCCGCGGCCTTGGGCGAGTCGCTGTTTGGCGTCGCCCAGGACCTCGACAACTATTTCTACCTGCATTTCGGCATCGGTCTGGGCGGGGCCTTGATCCTTGAGAAGGCTGCCTATCCAGGAGAGCGCGGCAACGCCACCGAGATTGGCCACATCCCTATCCAGCCCGGTGGCGCGCCCTGTTATTGCGGCAGCCAGGGGTGCTTGGAGCGCTATCTGTCGCTGCACGCCCTGTCCGAGGCGATCATCGGTGACGTCGGCGTGGAGCTGAGCAACGAGCAGATCCTGCGCCTGCTGGCTCGAGACGACGAGCGGCTGGCCGCCTGGTGTCAGGCCGCGGCCGGCCATTTGCGCAACGCCGTCTGCGTGATCGAGAACATGCTGGATCCGACCACCATCGTCATCGGCGGTTCGGCGCCAGCGGCCTTGGTGCGCCATATCGTCGATCTGACCCTGCCGCTTCTACCGTCAGTCCGGACGGGCGCGCCAAGCGGCCGTTCTCGAATCACGCTCTCCGAGCGCCAGGAAGACAGCCTGATCCTGGGCGCGGCGGTTCTGCCGATTCACGAGGTCGCGGTTTCACAACTGCGCGACTTGGCTTTGGACGCGCCGCGCGGACCGCGTCGGGGCGGCTTTCCCCAAGCGGACGCCGTTGGGGCGGCGAGCGACTAGGGCTGTGGCGGCCTTGCCGGTCTCCCAAATAAATAAAACATCCAATAGAAGTATATATTGACGGTCGCCGAACATGGCGCCTATCGTCTTCCTTGACAGGCCGGGGGAGACGGCTTGGTCGGGGATCTGGCAGGCCGCCGTAACGGCGCGCGTCACATCCGACAGGCCATGTCGGCCGACCAACGACGAAGGGGCGTAGCGTGAATAAGACGATCCGTGGACTGAATGTGTGTTCGGCTTCGATCCTGGCTTTGATCATGGCCGGGCCGGGCCTGGCGCAGGCCCGGCAGGCCGCGCCGCCGGAAGCGGCGGCCACGCTCGAGGAGGTGATCGTCACCGCCCAGAAACGCTCTGAACGTCTGACGGATGTTCCTGCCTCGATCGCTAGCGTCGGCGCCGACCAGATCGCCGCGACCGGAGCCCAGCGGGTGTCGGAAGTCGGCAACTACGTGCCCAATGTGACGATCAGCGGCGACGACGCCCTAGGCGCCTCGGTTTCGATCCGCGGCGTGGGCGCGGGCAGCCGCAATATCGGCTTCGACAGCCGGGTGGGGGTCTATCTGGACGGCGTCTATCTGGGGCAGTCCCCGGCCGTCGACCAGGAATTGCTTGGGATCGAGCGCGTCGAGGTGCTGCGTGGACCGCAAGGCGCGCTGTTTGGTAAGAACACCGTCGCCGGGGCGTTGAACCTGATCACCAGCCGCCCGTCGCAGACCTTCTCCGGTCAGGCCGTCGTGCGACTTGGCAATCTCGACCTGCGTCAGGCCCAGGCGCGCATCACCGGCCCTCTGACAGACGGCGTCACCGCCGCCCTGTCGGTGGGCAAGATCGAGCGCGACGGGTTCGTCAAGAACGTGCTGGACGGCCATACCCTGGCCAGCCGCGATACGCTGTCCTATCGGGCTCAATTGCAGATCGACCGCATCGAGAACCTGCAGATCTACGCCACGGTCGATGGCCTGCGCGGCCGCGAGCGGGCCAATCTCGGCAACCCGTTGACCGACACCTTCGCCACTCAGCTGGACACAGTGACCCCGGCAACCAATCAGGTCAGCCTCAACCACAGCACTCCCGACAAACGCGACATCTTCGGCACGTCGGTCGAGCTTACCTACAGCTTGCCGAGCGACTTGAGCCTGAAGTCGATCACGTCCTATCGCGACACCCGGTTCCACTCCATCCGCGACGTCGACGGCTCGCCGCTGGACTTTCTCTATGTCGACTACGCCGACCGCTACAAGCAGACCACGCAGGAGTTCCAGCTGATCTCGCCCAAGGGCGGCAAGCTCGAATACCTATTGGGCCTCTATTACTATCACCAGGATGGCACGAGCCACCGCGACGCCCTGGGCGGGACGCTCGGCGCGGCGCTCGGCGTGGCTCCGGGCAAGGGCACAACGACCGGCGGCGAAGTCGACACCGACAGCTTCGCCGCCTTCGGCAACGCGACCTACCAGCTGGCCGCCCGCCTGAAACTAGGCCTGGGGTTCCGGCTGTCGCATGAGGAAAAGACGGTTGATTACGCCATCGACGGCTCGGCCGCGCCAGCCTTCAACATCGCTACCGGCCAGTACAACAACAAGATGAAGAACGACGACTTCTCGCCGACCGTCACCTTGACCTATGCGATCGATGCCAGCAGCAACGCCTACCTGCGCTATGCCGAGGGTTACAAGAGCGGCGGCTTCAATCTCGACTTCATCAGCGCCGATATCTTTCCCAATGGCATCGCCTTCGACAAGGAAACCGTCCGCAACTACGAGGCGGGGCTGAAGACCACCTTCTGGCAGCGTCGGGTGCAGATGAACCTGGCGGTGTTCCGCGCCGACTACGACAACTATCAGCTCAACCGTTATGTCGACCTGGGCGGCGGCCGCACCGTCATCACTCTGAGCAATGTCGGCGCGGTGCGCTCTCAAGGTCTGGAACTGGAGGGCACGGCGCGGCCGTTGGCCGGTCTCACCCTGCGTGGCGGCGTGGGCCTGCTCGACACCTATTTCACCGACTTCCCCGATGGGGGGCCGGCCGGTCAGAACCTCAAGGGCAACAAGGTCCCCGGCGCGGCGCGCTTCCAGGGCTCCTTCGGCGTCGACTACGCGCACGACCTGTCCGGCGACCTCGTCGGCAAGGCGGGGCTGCAATATTCCTATCGCAGCGGAGTCTACAGCGACGTCGGCAATGCGACCTCCACCGTGGTGGCCGGCCAGACCATTCCCTTTGACCGCGTCAAGGGCGGCGGGCTTGTCGACGCCCGATTGGCCGTCGGTCCGCAGTCCGGGCGCTGGGAGGTCTCCCTGTGGGCGCGCAACCTGACCGATCGCGACCGCGTCGGCAGCTATGGCCGCGAGTTCCTGGGCACCCTGTTTGAATATCGAAACGAGCCGCGAACCTACGGGGTCGCGCTGAGCACGTCCTTCTGAGGAAGGACCCACCCGCGCTTCGTCGCCACGCTGTCTCCCTTTGCGTGTCGATGAAGAGCCGGGGGGCGGTGGTCTCCTCTACCGCCCCTCGTACCCCACACGACCAGACGGTCCGCTAACGGAGCCTTCGTCGATGGCGTCTGAATCCCCACGTCCCAACCGCTTGGCTTCATTGGACGTTCTACGCGGCTTGACGCTGATCGGCATGGTGCTGGTCAACTACGCCGACGAACTGAAAGAGGCTGGCTTGCGGGTCTTTCCGCTGCTGCTGCACGTGCCGTGGGCCGGCTTCCATATCGCCGACAGCGTCTTCCCTGCCTTCCTGCTGATGAGCGGCGTCTCGATCCCGCTGGCGGGCAATCAGATGGGCTTGACCCCACAGGCGCTGCGCCGGCTGGCCGTGCGCACCTTGCGGCTGATCCTGATCGGCCTGGTCATCAGCAATACCGGCTGGCTGCTGTCGCCGTTGACCGAGACCTTCCGTCCGCTCGGCGTGTTGCAACGCATCGGCGTGGCCTATTTCGTGGCGGCGGTGCTGTTCTACGTCACGGGGCCGCGGACGCGGATCGCCATCGCCGCCGGCCTGTTGTTGGTCTACTGGCCACTGACCCTGTTGCCTTGCCCCGATGGCGTCGCGACCCACCTCCTGCAACCCGGGGCCAACTTCTCCAGTTGGATCGATCGCGCGGTGTTCGGCGTCCATGTCTATGTGCCCGGGCCATTGGGCTTTGATCCGGAGGGTCTGCTGGGCATGCTTCCGGCCATCGCCCAGGCGCTGATCGGCGTGGCGGTTGGGCAATGGGTGATGGCGCGCAGGAGCGCCGGGCTGCTGGCTGTCGCGGGCGCCGCGATGATCGCGGCAGGCCTGGCCTGGAGTCCGCTGTTTCCGATCGTCAAGGCGCTGTGGAGCAGCAGCTTCGTGTTGCTGTCGAGCGGCGTGGCCGTCCTGGTCCTTTCGGCGTTGTACGCCCTGATGGACCTGCGCGGCGCCCGTTTGCCTGGCGCGGGTGTGTTGACCGATTTCGGGGTCAATTCGATCTTCGCCTACTGTCTGCACAACTGCGTCTCGGGCCTGCTGCACGCCCCGATCCTGCGAGCGACGTATGACGCCGCGACGCCGACGCTCGGCGCGCCTGTCGCCGCCTTGATCCCGAGCCTCGTCGTCCTCGCGCTAATGGGCCTGATCCTCCGCTACATGCGCGCCCGCAACTGGATCGTGAAGGTCTAGGTCGCGATGCCCTTACGCCGCCTCAAGAACGAGCCGCCCATGCTGCGTCGACCGTCCGTCCCAACCTTGGCCCTCTTGGCGGCCTTGCTTGTGGGTCCGGTGGCCAACGCGGCGAGCTTGGACCAAGCGAGCCTCGACAGGTTCGCGGCCCAATTGCAGGTGCGTTATGCCGTGCTCGACAATCGGCCCGCCGACTGCGGCCAGGACGAGTGCTTTCTGAGCCAACTGTCGCTGGTCGCGCCGGAAGGGCAGGCGGCGGGCGACTGGGCGCTGTATTTCAGCATGGAGGCCAAGCTCCTCGCCGTTGGATCCGACCAGGTCGCCATCCGCCACGTCAATGGCGATCTGTACGAGCTTCGGCCGACCGCCGGGTTCAAGGGGCTGGCGCCGGGACAGCCCCTGAGCATCCCGTTGCGATCCGAGGGTACGCAGGTCACCCGGTTCTACATGATGCCCAACGAATACCTGGTCTCGGGAGACCTGGCGCCGCGGATCATCGACAGCACTCGGCCGCGCATCGACCCCGAAACCGGGCTGGAAAGCTCGCCCTTCGTGCAGCCGTTCACCGACGAAGCCAGGTTGGCCGGACGTTCAGCCACCGACCTGACCCGCTGGCCAACCGCCGCGCGTCTCTATGATGACAACCTGCGCCATGGTGCGGCCAAGGCTTCGCCCTTCGCGACGGCCATCCTGCCGACGCCGGTTTCCATGCGTGTCGATCCCAAGGGACGGCGGCTGGATCTGGGCCGCGGTGTGCGCGTCGAGACCCGCGGCCTGGCGCGGGCCGACATCGCCGCCGCCTTGGCCGACTTGGCGATCTCCGGCGTCGTTGAGGCGCCGAAGGGCCGGGCACTGCGCGTTATCCTCGTCCCCGACCTCAAGAAGCCTACCGGCGCCTACAGCCTGAGGATCTCCCCCCGAGGCGTGACGGTGCGCGCCGCCGATACGGAGGGCGCTTCCAACGCGCTCTACAGTTTGGCGGCCTTGATCGACGCCAACCACGGCGGGCCCCAGGCCGTCGTCGAAGATGCGCCGCGTTTCGCCTTTCGCGGCCTGCTGATCGACGTGGCCCGAAACTTCCACGACAAGGCCGAGATCCTGGCCCTGCTCGACCAGATGGCCCGCTACAAGCTCAATCGCCTGCACCTGCATCTGGCCGACGACCAGGGTTGGCGGCTGGAGATCCCCGGCCTGCCGGAACTGACCGAGTTGGGCTCCAGGCGCTGTCATGACCTGACCGAGAGCCATTGCCTGCTGCCGCAACTGGGCAGCGGCCCCGCCGCCGACAGCGCGGCCAACGGCTATTTCACGACAGCCGACTATGTGGAGATCGTCCGCGCCGCCCAGGCCCGGCATATCGAGGTGATCCCCGCGTTGGACCTGCCGGGCCATTCGCGGGCCGCGATCAAGGCCATGGAGCTGCGCGCCGCGCGGCTGACGGCCCTTGGCGACAGCGCCGGCGCTGCGCGTTACCGGCTCAGCGATCCGGCCGACACCTCGGTCTATCGTAGCGTCCAGGGCTTCACCGACAACACGATCAATGTGTGCTTGGAGTCGTCCTACGCCTTTGAAGAAAAGGTGATCGACGAGATCGCCAGGATGCACGTCGCCGCCGGCCAGCCGCTGGCCCGCTATCACATCGGCGGCGACGAGACGCCCGGCGCGTGGACGGGTTCGCCGGCCTGCCAGGACCTGTCGCGCCGCACCGGTCAGCCGATCGGCAGCCTGGGGGCGCGGTTCATCGAACGGGTCGCGGGGAGCTTGGCCAAGCGCGGCGTCATGCCTGCGGCCTGGAGCGATGGCATGGCCGAGGTCAAGGCGGAGAACATGCCCGCCGCCGTTCAGTCCAACAGCTGGGAAATGCTGTTCGACGCTGGCGTCGCCACGCCTCACCATCAAGCCAATCAACCGGGCTGGCAGTTGGTGCTGTCTACGCCCGACGTCACCTATTTTGATCATCCCTATTCGCCCGACCCCGAGGAGCGCGGCAACGGCTGGGCGGCGCGAGACCTTGAGACCCGCAAGGCCTTCGAGTTCATGCCCGAGAACCTGCCGGCCCATGCCGAGGTATGGACGGACGGTGGGGCGCGCCCCGCGGCGATCGTCGACGCGGAGCCGCTGAAGCCGGGCGTGCGCTTCGCCGGCGTGCAGGCGCAGCTCTTTAGCGAGATGATCCATAGCGACGCGCAGGTGGACTACATGCTGTTTCCGCGGCTGGTCGCCTTCGCAGACCGAGCCTGGCACCAAGCCGACTGGGAAATTCCCTACGACTCGGCCGGCGGGCGTCATGACCAGTCGACCGGGCGTTGGACGCCAGCCCTGGTCGAGCGCCGCGACGCCGATTGGCGCGCGTTCGCCGGCCAACTCGGCGCACGCGAATTGCCGCGGCTCGACAAGGCCGGCATCCGCTATCGCGTGCCGCCGGCCGGCGCCAGGATCGTCGACGGCAAGCTGCGCGCCAATGTGTCGATCCCGGGTTTGCCAATCGAATATCGGACTGTCGGCGGCGACTGGACGGCCTATGCCGGCGAGGTCGCCGTGACCGGGCCCGTCGAGGTGCGCGCCCGCTCCGCCGATGGTTCACGCGCCGGCCGCGCGACGACGGTTGAGCCATGAGGCGGGGCTCTGTCTCGACGCTCAGCGGGTCAGTCCTAGCCGTGGTTCTGGCGACCTCCGCCTTGGCCCAGCCCGCATCCGCCGATCGCCGCGCCGAGCAGGCGGTGGCGGCCATGACCCAGGCCGAGAAGCTGAACCTGGTGTTCGGGTCGTTCGGCTCCTTGCACGACGACAAGCCCTATAGGCCGCCCGCGCAGGCGCGGATGGGCTCGGCGGGCTACGTGCCCGGCGTTCCGCGCCTGAGCTTGCCGCCGCTGTGGGAGACTGATGCGGGCCTGGGCGTCGCCGCTCAGCGCGAGTCGCCAGAGCCCCTGCTGGAGCGGACCTCCCTGCCTTCGGGTCTCGCGACAGCGGCGACCTGGAACCCTGACCTGGCCTTTAGCGCCGGCGCGATGATCGGCGCCGAGGCGCGGGCGTCGGGCTTCAACGTCATGCTGGCGGGCGGGGCGAATCTAGCGCGCGACCCGCGTAATGGGCGCAATTTCGAATATGCCGGCGAGGATCCGCTGCTGGTGGGGACCATGGTCGCCGCCCAGGTTCGGGGCGTGCAGTCCAACCACGTCTTGTCGACCGTCAAGCACTGGGCGCTGAACGCCCAGGAGACCGGTCGCATGGGCATGAGCGCCCATGTCGCCGACGACCAGGCCCGTGTCTCCGACTTCCTGGCCTTCGAACTGGCCATCGAGGGTTCGTCGCCGGGCTCGGTGATGTGCGCCTACAACCGCGTCAATGGCGAGCCCGCCTGCGAGAGCGACTACCTGCTGAACCAGGTGCTGAAGTCCGACTGGGGCTATCGGGGCTTTGTGATGTCGGACTGGGGCGCGGTGCATTCGACGGTCAAGGCGGCCAAGGCCGGCCTTGACCAGGAGTCGGCCTGGAGCTTCGACGCTCAGCCTTATTTCGGCGCGCCGTTGGCCGAGGCGGTGGCCGACGGCCAGGTCAGCCAGGCACGGTTGGACGACATGGCGCTGCGCATCGTGCGGTCAATGTACGCCAGCGGGATCGTCGACCAGCCCGTGTCGCCTGGACCGATCGACTTTCAGGCTCATGCCGCAGTGTCGCGCGCCGACGCCGAGGAAGGCTTGGTGCTGCTGAAGAACGTCGGCGCGATCCTGCCGCTGGCCCAAGGCGCAAGACGGATCGTGGTGATCGGCGGGCACGCCGATACGGGGGTAATGGCTGGGGGCGGGTCGTCGACAGTGTTCCCGGTCGGTGGCAACGCCGTGCCTGTTCCTCGTCCCTGGGAGTGGCCCGGACCGGTCGTCTATCACCGGGGCGCGCCCCTGGCTGCGATCCAGGCGCGGGCCGGCGACACGGTGCGCTACGTGGATGGGAGCGACGTCTCGTCAGCGGCCAAGGCCGCGGGCCAAGCGGACCTGGTCGTGGTCTTCGCCACCCAGTGGGCCGCCGAATCCCAGGACGTCTCGCTGACCCTGGAACACGGCCAAGACGCCCTGATCGCCGCCGTAGCCGCCGCTAATCCGCGCACGGTCGTGGTGCTGGAGACCGGCGGGCCGGTGCTGATGCCGTGGCTGGACAAGGTTTCGGCCGTGATCGAGGCCTGGTATCCAGGCACCGCGGGCGGCGAGGCCATAGCGCGGGTGCTGTTTGGCGAGGTTGATCCGTCTGGACGACTGCCGATCACCTTTCCAGCCGCGCTGAGCCAATTGCCCCATCCGGCCTTGCCCGGAGAGGGTTCAGCCGAGGACGCCGCCTTTTCCGTCGACTATCGCGAGGGCGCCGCGGTCGGCTACAAGTGGTTCGACAAGCAGGGCCAGGCGCCGTTGTTCGCCTTCGGGCACGGCCTGTCCTACACCCGCTTCGCCTACGACCGCCTGTCGGCGCGGGTGGTCAATGGCGCGATCAAGGTCAGCTTCACGGTAGGCAATGTCGGCGACAGGCGCGGCAAGGCCGTGCCGCAGGTCTATGTGGCGCCGACGGGCGGCGGATGGGAGGCTCCGCGCCGCTTGGCGGGCTGGCGCAAGGTGGAGCTGGCGCCTGGCGAGCATCGCCGCCTTTCCATCATCATCGAACCGCGCCTCCTGGCGACCTTCGACACCGCCGCGCACGGCTGGAAGGTCGCACCGGGGACCTATGACATCATGCTGGGCGGTTCTTCGCGGGCCTTGGGCGCGCCGACGAGGTTGGCCTTGAAGGCTGCCGAGGCTCCGGCCAATGCCGCCCAGACATTGCATCTCGCCATGAGCGGGAAACGACAGACCCCCAAGGGGAAGGAATAGTGATCGTGATCAACAAGCTTGTGCTGCATGGCGCCCGATGTGCGGCGATCCTGCTGTTGGCGATGTCAGGCCCGGCCCTGGCGCGGCCGGCGGCGAGCAACATCGATCGTGAATTGCCGGCTGACCTGGCCAAGAGCGCGCAAGGTTGCGAGTTCCTGGTCGGTCACTGCCTGCTGCCGTTCCCCAACGACTATTTCACGGTCGCCGACCCGAGCACCGACACTGGCCGGCGGGTCTCTTTCCAGCGCGCAGACCTGCCGATGAGCCAGCTGTCGGGTCACCGCATCGATCCGACCGAATGGAACCGCAACGACGGCTTCTCGCCCGGCGCGATGATCCTGGCACGGGTTCCGGGGCTGGACCTGGCACGGACCGGCGCAGCACCCGAGAAGGATCCCGGCGCCTCGCGCAAGGCTGATGCGCCGATTCTGCTGATCGACGCCGACACCCTGGAGCACAAGCTGATCTGGGCCGAGTTGGACACCAACATGGTGAGCGATCCCGAGCGGCAGGCCCTGATCATCCGGGTGGCTAAGAATCTCGACTACGGCCACCGCTACATCGTGGCGCTGCGCGGCCTGAAGAACGCCGAGGGCCAGATCATCCCGGCCGGACCGGCCTTCCGCATCTATCGTGACGGCCATTCCAGCGCCTTGCCCGCAGTCAATGGCCGTCGCGCTCACATGGAGGCGCTGTTCAAGACGCTGTCCAAGGCCGGGGTCGCGCGTTCGGACCTCTATCTGGCCTGGGACTTCACCGTCGCCTCGCGCCGAAACTTGACGGGCCGGCTGTTGGCCATCCGTGACGACGCCTTCGCGGGCCTCAAGGGCGAGGCGCCGGCGTTCAAGATCACCAAGGTTACTGACTACGCCGCCACCGACAATCCGCGCATCGCGCGTCAGGTCGAGGGCGAGATGCAGGTCGCCAGCTACCTAGACCATCCCGCGCCCGGTGGCGCCCAGATGGGCGTGCTGGGCGCGCTGGCGTCGGCCCTGCAGGGCAAGGGACTGGAGCCAGCCAAGGTGCGCGCGGCCTATGACGCCGTGGGCGCCGCACCCATCGCGCAGCCGCACTTCGCCTATGCCAAGGCCGCGCCCGGCGTCAACGACACACCGGTGCGCGCCGAGGGTCCGCCGATGACCGTGCCGTTCCTGTGCAACATCCCCCGCGCCGCGACCGGCCCTGTCGGCAAGCCGGCCCACGCCTCGCTCTACGGCCACGGGCTGTTTGGCTCGCGCACAGAGCTGAACGCTAACAACATCGCCGACATGGCCAGCGAGCACGATTTCCTGTTCTGCGCGGTCAACTGGTACGGGTTTTCGGAGCCGGAAGTCCCGACAGCCCTGTTCACCTTCACCGACCTGTCCAACACCGGCGGCTTCTTCGACGCCACCCAGCAGGGCATCCTCAACCAGCTCATGCTGGGTCGGCTGATGATCCACGCGAAGGGCCTGGCCAGCGACCCGGCCTTCATCATCGGCGGGCGGGGCGTCATCGACACTTCGGCGCTCTACTACGACGGCAACAGCCAGGGCGGCATCGTTGGCGGGGCGCTGATGGCGGTCACCCAGGACGTGCGGCGCGGCGTGCTGGGCGTGCCGGGCATGAACTATTCGCTGCTGCTAGAGCGCAGCGCTGACTTCGCCGAGTTCTCACCCCTAGTCTATGCCGCCTATCCCGATAGCCTGGACCAGGAAGTGGTCTTCTCGCTGTGGCAGATGCTGTGGGATCGGGCCGAGGGCAGCGGCTACGCCGCGGCCATGACGGGCGAACCTTTGCCGGGCACGCCGACCCACCAGGTCCTGCTGCACGTCGGCTATGGCGATCACCAGGTGGCGATGGTCTCGGCCGAGGTCGAAGCGCGCACGATCGGCGCGAAGCTGCATTGCCCGGCCGGGGCGCCCGGCCGGGGACTTTCGGACGCAGCGCTCGTCGATCTGGCCTGTCTACAGCATCCCAACAGCAACGAGTCGGCGCTGGTGATCTGGGACAGCGGGGCCAAGGTGCTCAACCCGCCGGTGGGCAATCTGCCCCCGAAGATCGGCCAGGACCCGCACGAGGATCCCCGCGCCACGCCGGCCGCGCGCCGCCAGAAGGCGATTTTCCTGACGACCGGCGAGATCGTCGACGTCTGCGACGGCGGTCCCTGCCACTCAGCCACCGCACCCTGATCTTCAACGCCTGGGAGGATACGACTCATGCTGACAAAGCTTATCGGCGCGGCCCTCGCGGCCGCTGTGCTGGCCGGGACTGTGGCCGCCGCTCAGGCGTCTGACCAAGTCCCCGCCAAGACGGCGCTGGACGCCTATGTCGCCCAGCCCGATCCCAGCTTCCACTGGAGCGTCGCCCGCACCTTCAAGGGGCGGGGCTATCACGGCGCGGTGCTGGACCTGACCTCCCAGACCTGGTCGAGCCCGGCGCGGACCGATCGTTCGGTCTGGAAGCACTGGTTGACCGTCGTCGTGCCCGACGATGCGCCCTACGACACCGGCATGCTGGTGGTCAGCAACGGCGACAACGATCAGCCCGCGCCCAGCAAGCCCTCTGCCATTGCCCGGGTCATCGCCGTGCAGAGCCATTCGGTGGTCGCCGAACTAGGTCAAGTCCCCAACCAGCCCATGCGCTTCACCGACAGCCCGAACCGGGCGCGGTCGGAGGACGCTATCCTCGCCTATCAGCAGGCCCGGTTCGCGAAAACTCACGACCCCCAAGACATCGTCCGCTTGCCGATGGTCAAGAGCGCCAGCGCCGCCATGACCGCCGTCCAGCAATATCTCGCCACGCCCGAGGGCGGCGGCCGAAAGCTCGACAAGTTCGTGGTGGCCGGGGCCTCCAAGCGCGGCTGGACCACGTGGCTGACCGGGGCGACCGATCCGCGCGTCGTCGCCATCATCCCGATCGTCATCGACGTGCTGAACAACCAAGTCCAGATGCGCCACCACTGGGAGGCCTTGGGACGCTTCTCGCCAGCCTTGGGTGATTATGTCGAGAACGGGATCATCCCGGACACTATCGGCACGCCTGTGATGACCGAGGTCCAGAAGGTTGAGGACCCTTACTTCTATCTCGACCGGCCGGCGCTGAAGATGCCCAAGTACCTGATCAACGCCTCGGGCGATCAGTTCTTCCTACCCGACAGCTCGCAGTTCTATTGGAGCCATGTGCAGGAGGAAAAGCGCCTGCGCTACCTGCCCAACACCGATCACGGCATGGGCCACAGCGACATCATCCAGAACGTCATCGGCTTCTATAGCGGCGTCCTGAACGGCGTTCCGCGGCCGCGTTATGACTGGCGGGTCCAAGGCGATCGCCTGGTGGTGACCAGCCAGGACAAGCCCAGCAAGGTGGTGCTGTGGCGGGCCGCGAACCCCAAGGCGCGGGACTTCCGTCTCGAAGCGATCGGCAGGGCTTACAAAGCCACGCCCCTGAAGGCGGAGCGGGATGGGACCTATGTCGTCAACCTGCCAAAACCCGCGGCCGGCTTTACGGCCTCGTTCGTGGAGCTGACCTATCCGAGCGGTGGCAGGTTTCCGTTCGTTTTTACCACCGAAGTGGTGGTGACGCCCAACACCCTGCCTTTCGATTTCAACAAGCGTCCCTGATCAAATGTGAGGAGGCTAAAAACGCTGCCTGGCTACGAAGTCTGCGTGCCGTCCGTCAAATCGCGCGCATCGCGGAAAGCCAGCGTCGTGTTTCTGGCGCTACCTGAATGTCCGCATCGGGCGCCAACTGACCGATCAAGCAGGTCCTAGGCCGGCGACCCGCTCCATCCGTGGGCGACGCTCTGAGGTCCGTGCGCGTCTTGGCGGGCTCGGCGAGCATCTCGATCC
>FSVN01000109.1_pt1 | contig 13827 bp, 8 predicted proteins | sample 1637751 | NCBI WGS metagenome assembly FSVN01 (sample SAMEA3914814, study PRJEB12502) | metagenome | biome: forest; material: soil | place: USA | collected 2011-09-16 | depth 0.1 m
CTTCGGCCGGACCTTCAAGCGCGCCCTGGACCTGTTGCCCGGGAATACGTCACCCAGAGCCGCGTCGCCCGCGCCAAGCCCCTATGAGTCAGCCCGGCCTAGCGCCGGGCCGACCGCCTAGAGCTCGTGGTTTCAACCGGACGCTTCAGAACCGGCTGAGCAGCGTCAGTTCGAAGCGGCGGCCGCGCGGATCGGCATAGGGGCTGTAGGTCATGCCGTCCTGGGCGGCCGCGACTACCGGCGCGTCGTGGTCCAGGAGGTTGAGAATCCCGAACCGCACCTCGATCGAGCGCGCCAGCGCCGTCGGCGGCAGGTCGAAGCGGTAGGCTCCGGCCAGGTCGAAATAGACCTGGCGGGGAATCCAGGCCGAGCCCTGGTACCGCACAATCTGATCGACGACGTCCTGGCTCTCGCCCGTCTGCGTGGCCCGGTAGTGATCGTAGTATTCGGCGGTGACGCCCATCATCCACGGACCTTGCGACCACTCCAGGCTCGCCGTGCCGCGCCAGGTCAAAGGCCCTAGCCCGTCGCCGACCGCGTTGACGACCTGGGTGTCGGCATCCAGGCGGCGCTTCAGGGTGGGCTGCCACGTCGCCGAGCTTGAGAACCGCAGATCGCCAGCCTTTTGGGTGGTGATCAGATAGTCCAACTGGAAGTCCACCGCCTGGCTGATCGTCTTGCCGACGCTGAGGGAGGTGGCGTTGAGGCCGGTGATCACCCCCGCTGTATAGCCCTTGGCCCGGTCGTCGGCGGTCAGGGCCGCGCGGGTCACTCGGCCTGGATAGAGGTCCTCATGGTCGAGGAAGTACTGCACGCTGCCATCGTGGATCAGCACGGGTTCGCCGGTCTTGGCGATGCGCGTGTAGTCGATCGAGAACCGCAGGCCGGGCAGGGCGCTCGGCGTCGCCACTAGGCCGACCGAGGCGCTGCGCGCTCGCTCGTCGGCTCGCGATCCGCCCAGGGTGAGACCGAACGCCTGCTCGCTGCCGATCGGAACGCCGCCCCGCTTGGCGTCGCTCGGCACGGCGAACGAGGGGACGTATCTGTAACCTGCCGCTTCGCCGCCCAGGGCGTTGTAGAGATCGGAGTCCGAGACGTAGGGCGTGGTCGCATGGGCCAACTGGCCGATCGCCGGCGGCAGGAAACCAGACGCCAGGCTGGAGCGCAGCATCACGTCGGGTATCGGAAAAACCCGCAGGCCAAGGGTGTAGACCGACACCGCCTGGCGATCGTCGACCGGCTTGTCATTGTTTTCCGAATAGTCATCGAGATTGGCGGGAAGGGTCGAGCGCACGGCGTCGCGGCGCGCCGCCAATTGCAGCTCCAGGCCAGACAGCAGCGCAGGTCCGTCGTCTCGCGAGACCAGCGGCGCGCGCGCCTCGGCGTAGTAGGAGCGTACGGACTGGGTCACGTTGTTGGGCAGCCCCTCGGGAAAGGCCAGGCTGGTATCCCCCCCGAGGGTGGCGGTCGGGACGTGCTCGCGGCGATCCTCGGCCAGCAGCGACAAGGTCAGCGGACCGCCAGGCAGATCCGTTACCGTTCCGGCCAGCCTGGCCGAGACGACGCGGAAGATGTTGGACCGGGTGTAGGAACCTCTGAGCTCGCGCTGATAGGCGCCCAGCGCCTTGACGAAGGTCTGGTAGTCGCCCAGCGGAAACAGCGCCGGGAGGCCCTCGGGCGGCGCGCCCTCGAGCGCGGCGAAGTAGTCGCCGTCGACGTGGCGATCGATCCGTATGCTGCGGACCTCGGCTTCACCCGCCGTGTAGTCGGCGTTGAGTTTCCAGGTCGCCGGCAGGTCGATGATCAGGCCGCCTGTGGCCCGCGTCGTCGTCGTCCGGTTACGCCGCTCGGTCGTCTGGTCCGGGAGCGCATAGCCGAGGAAGACCATGGTGGTGAAGGGGTTGGCGGGCGAGTCCGGACTCAGATAGCTGCCGTCGTAGACCCCTATGGGGCTGAACGAGCGACCTTCGTTGCGCAAGGCCAGTCCGTCGAAATAGACCTCCACCGCATCGCCGAAACGGCGGCGAATGCTGAGCAGGGCCGAAGACGCCTCCGGGCGCGTGACCAAGCTGGCCTGCGGGTTGGTCAGGCCGGGCGCGAGCGCGACGTCGATCTTTCCGGCATTGGCCCTCAGCAACGCGCCGCCATCGGCGCCGATGCCGCCATAGCCGACCGGCGCGAAGGTGGAGTCCGCGCCCAGCACGCCGCCGCCGTAGGCGTCCTTGAAGACGAGCGGATCGCCGACATTGGAGATATTGGCGACCCTGACCGCGGTGCTGGCGGGCGAATCCAGCAGGAAGGACGCCCGGTCGTTGGCGTAGCGCCGCGCTCGGGCCCGGGCGGGATAGTCGCGCTCGCCGATCCGCAGGTCGGCGCCTCGCGAATAGCTGAAGGCGACCATCACGTCGGTGCGGCCGCCGTCCGGGGTGAAGCCGATCCGGCCGTCCACCCGCTGGGTCGGCGCGTCGAAGCGGGAGGTGTCGCCGTAGGTGACCGCCAGGTCCGCGCCACGGTAGTCTCGCTTCAGGACGATGTTCACCGTCCCGGCCACCGCGCCCGCGCCATAGATCCCGCCCGAAGTGGCGGTCAGCACCTCGATGCGGTCGATCGCCGCCAGTGGCACACCGTTGATGTCGGGCTGCAGGAAGGCGTTGCTGTTCGAAGGCAGGCCCGGCATGCGACGGCCGTCGATCAGCACCAGGGTCTGGCTGGCCCCGAGGCCGCGCAGATTGATCTCGGACCGGTTGCTGCCGTTCTGGCCGACGGGATCCTGGGCCGCTGTCGCGACCTGGCCGTTGCTGGCCAGCCGGGTGCGCAGGAAGCCGTCCAGGGTCTCGGCGTGCGACATGGCCAGGTCGTGGGAGCCCCAGACCTTGTAGGGCTGGATGTCGTTCTGCGTGCGCTGGATGTCGCTGTTCTGGCTGCGCCGGCCGGTGATTAGCAACTCGGGCAGCGCGACCACCTCGTCCACCTGCGACGGCGCGACGGCGGGGGCAAGGGCAAAGACGACGAAGGCGCCGTCCGGCGTGCGGCGAACGCCGAGGGCGCTACCCTCCAGCAGGCGGGCCAGCGCCTTCTCGACTGACATCCTGCCCTTCAGGACCCGAGGCGGACCGCCGTCGATGACCGGCGCCGCGATTATCAGGTCGACGCCGCCCTGCCGGGCCACGTTGAACAGGGCCGAGACCAGGGTCTCGTGACGAATGTCGAAGGTGACCAGGTGGCTGGTGGCGGCCCGGCCCGGAACGTCCGTCAGGACAGCCCCGAGGGCGACCGCGAACAGCACCAGGACAAGTCGGTCGGGCCGGCGAAAAGGCATTGATGGCTCAGGCTATGCTATTGGCCTCTCGAATAACATCGATATGGGCAGTCCAGCCAGCCCGCCCGGTTGCCGCAGAGTCTTCGGGGCCCAATGCGTAAAGATTGATCTCCATCTGCGATGGCGTATCTCCGACACAAGAACGATCGTTCTAGTTTCTCTCCAGGATGACGGAGGCGTCGTTCGCGCGGTGTTGATCATGTGCACGAGTGGGCACAAAATCTGAGCCATATCGATTGCAATAGCCAAAATCGTACTGTGTCGTAGTCTAGAGTACATGTTCTAAGTAGTTTCCGCGCATGCCAAGCATAGGGCGACATTTTCACGGGTTTCCTCTGGCTTTCCTTTCTGTCCTCCCCTTGCCTCGTGTCGCAGACGCCGGGGAAGGGCCGTGCGCTCCGAGCAGTGTCGCAAATCCGTGAAGCTCATGCGCCAACAAGCCGGCTTCGCGGAGCGCTTCGGGGCAGGTGCCGATGTTAGATTTGACTTATCGAAACGACATGCGGGCGGTGGCGACGGCCCTGGCCCTGGCCCTGGGCTTGATGGCGCCGGCGGCCCTGATGATGGCGGCGCCGGCCGCCGCCGCGCCCGTCTACGCATTTCCGGCGCTTCCGTTGTCCGAGGCCCTGGCGCGGCTGGTTGGGCAGTCGGGTTTCCACGTCAACGATGACGAACAGCTGACCCGTGGCTTGATCTCGCGTCCGGTAAACGCGGCGAGCGTGCAGGAAGCGTTGGATCAATGTGCCGTAAGAAAAGATGTAGATCTTTTCGACCCTTCTCAGCCCACTTGTTTGGCCGCCAAGTCGCCCTGCGCCTCGATCGACAGGTGGTTCCACGTCTCCCAGGTCTCAATTCGCCGGGCGTATTCGGCCTTGGTCATGGGCAGGCCGGCCGTGCCGAAGAAGACCCGCAGCGGTGGCTCCGCCGCGTCGACCACCTTGAGGATCGCCGGGCCGCTCGCCTCCGGGTCGCCGGGGACCGCGGCGCTGCGGAACTTGGCTCGTGCGGCGCGCGCCTCGCTATAGGCTTCGATCGGCTTGGCCGTCTTGGCTGAGGGGCCGCTCCAGTCGGTGGCGTATCCCGCTGGCTCGACGATCGTGACCTTGACGCCGAGCGGACCGACCTCGGCGGCCAGGGACTGGCTGAAGCCCTCCAGCGCCCACTTGGAGGCGTGGTAAAGACCGATGGTCCCAAACGCGTTGACGCCACCGATCGACGAGACCTGGATGATGTGTCCCGAACCCTGCTTGCGCATCTGGGGCAGGACGGCCTGGGTCACCCACAGGGCCCCGAAGAAGTTGGTCTCCATCTGGGCGCGGGCTTCGGCTTCGCTGACCTCTTCGATGGTCCCGAACTGACCGTAACCGGCGTTGTTGATGGCGACGTCGATCTTACCGAAATGGGCGATCGTCTGGGCAACCGCCGCATCGACCGCGACCTTGTCATCGACGTTCAGCGTCAGCGGCAGAACCTGGTCGCCGTAGGTCTCGACAAGAGGCTGAAGGGTTTGGACGTCGCGCGCTGTCGCCGCGACCTTGTCGCCGCGCGCGAGCGCCGCCTCGGCCCAGATTCGGCCAAAGCCTTTGGACGTCCCGGTGATGAACCAGACCTTGATCGTCATGTTGTTGCTCCTCGCGTTCGTCCGACCTGTCGCGTCCTGCGGGCGGCGGTGCAGACATGGGTGCGGAAGGCGGCAATGTCAGGTCTTGATCAGCCTCGTTCAGGATGTTTCTGGCGGATCGGTCCAGAGCGCGAGAAGTTGCGGGAAATACCCGGCGCGCCGCTCGGACACGCGTGATCGTCGCGAACCTGAGAAACAGCGCCCCACGAAATCGATCTGGACGTGCGGAGCAGGGGTCCGAGTTGACTGGACGCCGCCAGCCCTTGGCTTGGACAGCGTCCGCGTCCCGCTCCGCCTTCGGATCAGGCGGGCGGTTTCGGCAGCCGGTTATGAATGGCGGTGGCGGCGATCGCGGCCTCGCCGCTGGCGACGGCGATCTGGTTGAGGCCGCGCACGAGGTCGCCGGCGGCGTAGAGACCTGACACCGATGTTTCCTGATGGTCGCCAGCATAGAGACGCTCGGTTTCATCGAGCCGGGCGCCAATGGACTGGGCCAGGGCCGTCTGGGGTGTGATCCCGAACGCCGAATAGATGACGTCGAACCGATGGGTCTGGTCGTCCCCGGTCAGGAGCGCGGTTACGCCATCGTCCTGCACGTCAACCGAGCCGGGGCCGACATGTCCCAAGGCGATCCCGGCCTCGGTAAGGGTCTGACGGGTCTTGAACGAGAGGGGCGGTGACCCTTCTGTCAGCAGCACGGTCAGTTTGGCGGTATAGGTGCGAAGGAACAGGGCCTCGGCGGCCGCGTGCTCGCCCTGACCCAGCACCGCGACGCGCTTGTCCATGCTCTCATAGCCGTCACAGATCGGGCAGGTGCGGATGACGCCGCGTTTTATCGCGTCCGCCAAGTGGGACAGGGGCGGCTTGTTCTCGACGACGCCGGTAGCGAGGATGACCGTGCGCGCGACGATGGCGGCGTTGTCGAGGGACGCGGTGAAGAGGTCCTCCCTGTCGCGTGTCAGCGCCTCCACGTACCCCTTGCGAACCTCCGCGCCATAGAGTCTGGCCTGCTCGCGCAGCCGTTCAAGCAGAACAGGTCCCTCCACGCCGCCCGGAAAGCCGGGTAGGTTATGGCTGAGCTTGATCCATTCCGCGCGGCTCCAGCCGCCGTCGATCACCAGGACTCTCCGTCGAAAGCGGCCGAGATAGATCGCCGCGGTCAGGCCGGCGGGGCCGCCACCGATCACGAGGCAGTCGAATATGTCGGTCATGGGCGTCTCGGGTTGCGGCCGTTAAACCCTTGAGACGCGTCATGGGTCCATGCGCCCCCGGCGCGTACCGTCAGCATCATCCGTTCGCCTATCGCAAATGGCCATGGACGCCGACGACGATGAGGTCAGACTAGATGCTTGTCCACGAAGCGCACGACCTCGGCGCGGATTTCGTCGTCTTCAGGCGTTGGCGTTCCGGAAATTCCGCCGCCGAATCCGCCGTGGGGCATGGCCTCCCAGACGTGAAGCTCGGCCTCGTTTCCGCCGGCCAGCAGCTTGCGGTGCAGCCGGACAGAATCCGACAGCAACAGGTCGCGGGTGCCCGATTGCAGCAGGGTCGGCGGAAAGCCTTTCGAATAGTCGCCGAAGATCGGCGATAGATAAGGGTCGGTAAGATCGTGTCCCGCCGCGTAGAGGGCGCCCGCCTTGCCGCCGGGACGCAGGACTGTGTCGATGCCGTCGTGCGCATGAATGGTGTCGCCAGAACGGGTGAGGTCGAGCGAGCCGGTCAACAGGATGACGGCCCCCGGCATCGGCAGGCCGGCATCGCGGGCCTTGAGAACCAAGGCCGCGGCGATATTGCCTCCGGCCGAACTGCCGGTGACGGCGATCTGACCCGGCTCGTACCGGTTCAGCAACTCGCGGTAAGCCGCATAGGCGTCATCCAGCGCCGCCGGAAAAGGATGGTCCGGTGGCATCCGATAATCGAGCGCGTAGCTGACGCAGCCGAGAGAGGCCGCATAGCCGGCAGCCTCGGCCTTGACGTAGTCGCCTCCGAGAAAGATCCAGCTGCCGCCGTGGATCGACAGATGCGCTCGCGTGGGATGCTCCAGGACATCGGGCGTACCGACCGCGACGCTGGCGCCGCCGAGGACCTGACGTTCGACCCGAGCTGGAGATCGCGCCAGGATCTCCTCGACCAGAGGCCGGAACATTGCGTCGACCTGCGCGACGACCGTCTTCCACCCCGCGGCGTCATCCAGCGCCGGCTCCTCGAAGGGTGGAAAGCGGGTTGAAAGATAGGCGCGCGCCGCGGGGCTGATGCTTGATGGCAGCGGGATCGTCCGCGCGTCGATTTCGAGCTCGCCCTGGTCGTTGAAGGCGATGGAGACGGGAGTCATGTGGCGCGTCCTGAAGGTAGAGCGGGATCAATGAGCGGCGAAGCAAAGGCGATCATTGGGGGTAGGGGGCTTCTTCCACCGACGCCTGGAACACCTCGACCATGTAACCGTCCGGGTCGGTGATCATGTAGACCGGTCGAGCCGCCTCGACCCTTGTGGCGAGATAGCCCGCCACGCTGGCCTGTTGCGCCAGCGCCGCCGCGTCGGGCGAGTTCAGGATCACGCGTCCAAAACTGTTCTGGCCGGACTGAGTCTCCACGCCGATCCTGGCCAGCACCAGCATCGCGTCGCCGCCCTGCACCGACCCGCTGACGCACAAGGCGACCTCCATCGGCTGGTGGTCAGACGGAACGCGCAGCGCGACCTTCAGGCCAATGACGTCGACATAGAAGGCCTCGGACCTGGCGATGTCCGAAACGTTCAGGGCGACCCCGCCGATACGCACCAGCGCACGAGCATCTTGCCGTCGTCCATCATCGCTCATCGTCGCCTCCCAGAGCGTCGGTCCACCGTCTTGAAGCGCGTCGCTGACGGTCTTGTTATCTGAGATTAGAATGATATTCTGGTCACTGTATAGGGCATTTCGCGACACAGCGCCCGCCTGCCGTGGTCATTGCGACGACGGATTTCGGCGACAAGACGCTGACGCGGTCCAAGGGAAACGCTCATGACCAACGCTCGTCGTCTGATCACCACGGATTCACACTGGTCGCCCCCCATCAGTCTGGTGGATGAACTGACGCCCGCCTATCGGGAATATGTCCCGCATCTGGTGAGCCGCAGCGACGGTGAATACCTAATCCAACCCAGTTTTCTGTCCGACGTCCAGGACCAGAACGCCATGATGTCCATGATGATCAGCCAGGGGCGGAAGGTCGATCGGGCGGATCTCGATTACCTGCTAGTGGGCGGCCACGGAGACTCTCATCCCAGCCCCTATCCCGAAGGCCGGTTGAAGGAGATGGCTCGCGATGGCGTGGTCGCGGAGGTCCTGATCGGGCCGGAGGGGTTCGGCCACCATATGCCGGGCGACGCCGATCTGGCCTGGTGCGGGTTGATGAACGATTGGTTGGCCCAACACTATCGCGACCACCTGCATTGTTTCGCGCCCAGCATCCAATTGCCGGTCAGCGCCGGCGTTCCGGCCGCCGTTCGGGAACTGGAGCGGATGGCGGCGCTGGGGCTGCGGCCCGCGCTCTTGCCCGACTGCCTGCCGGATCGGCCCTATTACGACGCTGAATGGGAGCCCTTGTGGGAGGCCGCGGCGGCGCTCAAAATCCCGCTGAGCCTGCACATCGCTTTCGGTCACACCATGCCGCACCAGCTGCGCCTGTGGCCCGGCATGACCCAGACCAGCCTGATGTGGTCCTCGGCGGCGCAAAACGAGACGATCAGCTGGTTCGTCTTCGGTGGCATTCTGGAACGCCACCCCGACCTGAAGATCGTGATGACCGAGGGCAGCGCCGGCTGGTTGGCCTGGCTGATCGAATACATGGACTATGCCTATACCAGCCGGTTCACCCAGGCGGACTCACCGCTCAAGGCGATGGGCGGGGAACTGAAGCTCAAGGAACTGCCGAGCTTCTATGTGAAGCGTCAGGTCTCATGCACCTTCATGTACGATCCCGTGGCCGTCAGGATGAGGGATGTCACAGGTCTCGATTGCCTGATGTGGGGCAACGACTACCCGCATGCCGAAGGCGTGTTCCCGGACTCCCAGCAGCGGGTCGCCGATCAGTTCGCCGGCGTCCCCGAAGAGGAAGTCCACCAGATGGTGTTCGGCAACGCCGAGAGGGTATTCGGTTTCAAGGTCTGAAGGGGCCCGGTCATCATCTGGACGCCGCAAGTGCGTTGGGCGTCAATCCTGGCCAGGGATTGGCGGCCTCTATGTCTGCCTCGACGTCGTGCCCCACTACGAAGTTCGAAGCCCCACTTTCAGCCAGGCCCTCACGGGGCTGTGGTGCGCCAGTGACTGGTGGCTATGTCAACCAAGCCTCTAGTCAAGCATGAGGCTGTCCTGCACGGGCTGCGGCGCCGCCGGAGACGCCTCGCTGGCGGGCTTCAAGATCGCCTGGACCCGACGAAGCAGTTCGGCGGGCTTCAAGGGCTTGACCATGTAGCCGTTGGCCCCCGCGCCGAGCGCGGCCTTGACCGTCTCGACGTCGCCCTTGGCGGTCAGCATCATCACCGGCACCTTGTTGCGACGATGGCGACGCAGCATGTCCAACACCGCAAGGCCGGACATGTCGGGCATCTGTATGTCCAGCAAGACGAGGTGGGCCCGCGTATGATCGATCATCTTCAGCCCGGCGTGACCCGTGCCGGCGCTGAGCACGGTGTAGCCGGCTTGTGTCAGAACCAGATCGGCGACCTGGCGGATCAGGGGATCGTCGTCGATCACCAGGATTGTCGTCACCATGATCGCTCCTTACGCCACTTTTTCCTCTGCGCCGCTCCTCGCCAGATCGGCCAGCCAAGCACGCGCGTCCGCCTCGACCGTTCGGATCAAGGCGCGGGCGCGAGCCAGGGCCGGATCGTGATCGAGACCGTCCTCGATCCTTTGCTCCAACACGCCGCACGCCTCGGACAACTCGTCGTAGCCTAGCATGCCGACGCTGCCTCGCAGAGCGTGGGCTTCCTCCCGCAAGCGATTCAGGTCGGCGTTGGGCGGTAACTTGCCCCGGAGTTGGTCCAGCAGCACGTTCAGCAGGCTGGCGACCGCGGTTCCGCCGAACATCTGCTCCAGGTCGCGCCGCGCGGCGTTGTCACGTCCGGCCTCGGAGTGCGGCGCATTGCTTGCGTAGCGCCTCAGCACGGCCTCAAGCGCGCCGGGATTGAGCGGCTTGGTCAGGTGGCCGTCCATGCCCGCCGCGTCGCATCGCGCCAGATGTTCGGGCGTGGCGCTGGCGGTGAGAGCGATGATCGGCAGGGAGGAATAGGGCTGGCCGGCCGCGCGGATCTGGCGCGTGGCCATGAAGCCGTCCATCACCGGCATCTGGCAGTCCATCAGCACCAGGTCGAACGGCTGGCTGGCGACCGCCTCGACCGCCGCCGCGCCGTCGCAGGCCAGCACCACCGAGCAGCCCTCGTTGGAGAGCAGCGCCATCATCAGTTCGCGGTTCAGCTCGACATCGTCGACCACCAGCACCCGCGCGCCGGCGAAGGCGGGTCCGGCGTCGATCACGGCCGAAGGGCCGCTGGCGGCCTCGGCGACCGGCAGCGAGAGTTCGAACCAGAAGGTCGAGCCGGTCCCGAGCGCGCTGGTGACGCCGATCTGGCCGTCCATCAACTCGATCAATTGCTTGGAGATCGCCAGGCCAAGACCCGTGCCGCCATAGTTGGCCGAGATCGAGCTCTCGGCTTGAGCGAAGCGGTTGAACAGGCCGTCGATCTTGCCGGCGGCGATGCCGGCCCCGGTGTCGGAAACCTCGATGCGGATCCGCACGGTGTCCGGGCCGGCCGGATCACATGTCAGCCGCGCGACGACGCCGCCCTTCGAGGTGAACTTGACCGCGTTGGACAGCAGGTTCAGCAACACCTGGCGCAGTCGGCCCTGGTCGCCGACCACCATCGACGGCGCCGATGTCGGCAGCAGGGCTTGCAGCGCGATGTCCTTGGCGGCGGCCTGCGGTTCCAGCATCGCCACCGTCTGGCCGACGAAGGCGGCAAGGTCGAAGGACCCGTGGTGCAGCTCCAACGCGGCTGCCTCCAGCTTGGAGAAGTCCAGGACGTTGTCGATGACCGCGTGCAGCGCCTGACCGGCGTTGTGGACTAGACCGATACGCCGACGATCCTCGTCGCGCATGTCCTGGCTTTCGGTCAGCAGGCGCGAGAAGCCGATGATGCTGTTGAGCGGCGTGCGCAACTCGTGGCTCATATTGGCCAGAAAATCAGCCTTGGAGCGCATGGCGATCTCGGCTTCGTGACGAGCCTGGGCCAGGGCGTCTTCCTGCTCCTTCTGGGCGGTGACGTCGCGTACGACATCCAGATAGCCGGTCGGGTGACCCGCCGCGTCGCGCAGCAGGGCGGGGCTGGATTCCAGCCACAGCCAGCGGTCTTCGGTCTGGTGCTTGCCGCGCCAGCGCACCCGCCGCGCCGGCTCGCCGCGCATCAGGCCGTAGAAGGCCGCCTCCATGTCGGGCTGGTCTTCGACGTGCGCGAACGCGCTGGCCTTCTGGCCGATCAGGCCCTCGACATCGTACCCGGCCAGGGTCTCGATGGCCGGTGAGACGAAGGTGATCAGGCCCTGCAGGTCGCTGGTGACGATCACGTCCGTGACATTGTGGGCCATCAGCTTGTAGCGCCGTTCGCTCTCTCGGGCGGCGTCTTCGGCGGCTTTCAGGTCGGTGACGTCGACGAGCACGCTGAACGCGCTGACGGCCTCGCCGGCCTGCCAGTGAATGTGGCCGCGCAGCAGGATGTGACGCACACGGTCGCCGGGCAGCAGCAGGCGATAGCTGGTGTCGAAGACGTCAGCGCCAGCGGTCAGCGCCGCCTGATAGTCGTCTCGGACCTGCTGGTGGTCCTCAGGATGGCGTCGCGAGATCAGCAGGGCGTAGTCGGGCCGATGCTGGTCCGGATCGAGGTCCAGGATCGTCCAAATCTCGTCCGACCACGTCATGTTCTGGGTGGTGACGTCGAAGGTCATATAGCCCATGTGGGCCATCTTCTCGGCCGACCGCATCAAGGTGTTGGCGTGCAGCGCGGCTTGCTCGGCGGCCTCGGCCGCCTGCTGCGCGGCGGTCAAGGCCGCTTCGTGCTCCATGCGCTCTGTGACGTCGCGAATGACGTCCGAGGTCTCCAGGAGTCCGCCGTCAAAGGGCGCGTGGACTCCTTGGGGCTGGGACTCCAGCCAGATCCATCGTCCGTCCCTATGCCGGGCCCGGTAGAGGAGGCGGCTGTCCAGGACCCCGCCCTGGCGCAGGCTGACCATGGCCGAGCGCATCGCCTTATAGTCGTCAGGATGGATCAGCCAGCCCAGGGTCCGGCCTTCCAGCGCCTCGGGCTTGTAGCCGAGGATGGATTTGCAGGCGGGATTGACCGAAAGGCACAGGCCGTCAGGATCCAGGCGCAGCACGATGTCGCTGGCCTTGGCCGCGATCTCGGCATAGCGGCTCTCCAGATGCCCGCGCTGCATTTCCGCGAACTTGGCGTCGGTGTTGTCGGTCAGGGTGCCAAACAGCGCCATCACCTTGCCGGTCTCGTCGCGCTGACACATGACGTGCCCGCCGGTCAGTCGCATCTCGCCGGTGGCGCGGAAGATGCGGATCTGCTCCTGGGAATAGTCCTCGCCATGGGTGATCGCGCGGTCGACCAGACGCTGGCATTCGGGAGCGTCATCGGGATGGACCATGGCCATGGCCGCGGCCAGGTCGGCGTTGGAATCGGGATCAACGCCGAAGATCTCGTACATCTGTCGTGACCAGACGAAGACGCCTGTCGAAATGTCCAACGTCCAGTGACCCAGTCGGGCGACGCTCGTGGCGGTGTCCAGTTTCCGGGCCTGGTTCTCGGCGGCGCGCAAGGCGCTGGCGAGCGAGGCCTGGAGCTTGCGCGCCGTCGCGCGCTGATTGGCCAGAGGCAGGCTGGCCAGGATCGAGATCGCCAGGAATGATTGCAGCACAACGATGCGCTCGGTGGGGTCGCCGTGGATCAGTCCGATGGGGCCATGTCCGGCCAGGCTGAGGGCGATGCCGATTAGGGCGGTGATCATCACGCCCAGCGCCGCTCCGAACAGCTCGAGCCGCCAGGTCACCAGCATCAGGGCCGGCGGGACCAGGAACAACAGCGGATAGCGCGATTGTCCAAACGTGAAGCCGACCACCACGATCAGCACGATCAGGGTCCAGCCATGCTGCCTGAACTTCGGTTCGTCCTGGCCGCGTTGCTGGGTGAGCAGGAGCAAGCAGGGTGTCAAGGTCATGAAGCCCAGGATGTGGGCGAGGATCCATACGGTCAGGCTCTGCAGGACCTGATCGCCATTGAAGTAGCCCAGTCCGGCGGAGACGATCACCGCCGCGACGCTGGCGGTAGCCGTCGCGGCCATGACGAACTGCAGCAGGTGTGCGGTCCTGCTGATGTCGAAGTCTCGTCCGATGACCCGGCGGATCAGCAGGGCGCAGGCCAGGGTTTCCAGCAGGTTGGCCAGGCCCAAGGTGATGGCGACGCCGCCCTTGTCGCCCACCCAGAGGAAGGCCAGCAGGTTGCCCGTCAGTCCCGCGCAGGCGATCCATGGCCATTGGCGGCGCGGCGAGCGCAGGTAGAAGCAGAGCACGACGGCGTTGGCGAACCAGATCGGGGAGACGCGTCCCACGGCGCGCGGCGCCAGCACGCAGGCGGTGGCCAGCACGAAGACGGTCAGGAACACGGTCCCGACCTTGGCCGCCAGGCTCCAGGGTTTGTTCAATCGCATCATGGCCGCCCGAGGTTCATGCATCAGGTAGCCGTGCCTATGGGTAAGGAGCGGTAAACGCCGATGTTGAGCCCCCGTGGTGGAATGTCGCGATGCGGCCTCGCACCCTTTCGAGCGCTAGGCTTGGCTGTCGCCCAACCACC
>FSVN01000170.1_pt1 | contig 13603 bp, 10 predicted proteins | sample 1637751 | NCBI WGS metagenome assembly FSVN01 (sample SAMEA3914814, study PRJEB12502) | metagenome | biome: forest; material: soil | place: USA | collected 2011-09-16 | depth 0.1 m
ATATCGCGCTACTGCGAGCGCCTAAGCCGCCATGGATGCGCTCAACAGCATCATGCCGCATGTCGCGCGACTGGCTTTGCAGCAAGCTTTCCGATGGGCCAAGCGGGTGTGGGAAGCTTCGTGGGGCCGGAGGAGCGGTGAGGATCTGCCACCGTCGGCTTCTGGCGCGGCCAGGACCATGCCGGACCTGGCAACGACCGGCACAGATTGCCAACTGCCGAAAAGGGCTCCAGACCTCTTGGATCTGGAGCCCTTCGGAAGACCAGCGCGTTGCTGTGTTTAGAACGTGCTGCTGATCCGCATGCCGACCGTCCGCGGACGCGGCGAGAACACTCGGATGCCGTCCAGCGATTCCACCACGCCCAGATAGGCCGCCTTGTTCGTCAGATTGTCGGCGAACAGGCTGAGGTCCCAAGCGTCCTTGCGCACGCCCAGCTTGGCGCTGATCGTGAAGTAGGCAGGCAACTTGGTGTTGTAAGTATTGCTGTTGTTGAACGAGGTGGTCGAGCCGCCGCGGTAGTTAATTCCCGCCTGGGCATAACCGCGGAAGTCGGCGGTCAGATCACGCTCGTATTCGCCTTGCAGGCTCATGGCCCACTTCGGCGTCAACGGAACGCGGTCACCGTCGTAGCCGAAGGTGCCGGCCGAGATAACGTCAGCGGGCAGGTCCGAGGCCAGCTTGGCGTCGACATAGTTGATGCTGCTGGTGATGCTTAGGCCCGGCAGCGGCTTGAAGGTCGAGTTGACCTCGACGCCGTTCACCTCGGTCTTGCCGGCGTTGATCGTGTAGGCGAAGGCGCCAGGCGCCTGAGCCGACAGTTGCTGGCCGGTCCAGTCGATGTGGTAGAGGGCCGCGTCGATGAACAGCTTGCGATCGAGCCAGTAGGTCTTGGCTCCGATTTCGTAATTCCACAGGGCGTCGGGATTGTAAGTCCCCGGGAAGACGACGCCGGCCTGCTGAGCGAGGGAGGTGGCGGTGTTGACGCCGCCGATGCGGAAGCCCGAGGCGGCGCGGGCATAGACGCTGATGTCAGGCGTGGCCTTCCACAGCAAGGCGAAGTTGTAGCTAGGCTTGTCATTGCTGCCGCGGCTGTCACCGGTGATCGACGGCGCGGTGACCCGGCCGAAGATGAAGTCGGGGAAGACGGTCTGCAGGTTGGTGATAATGTCGTGGATATCGGCCTTGAAGTAACGCAGGCCGACCGTAGCGATCAGGTCTTCGGTGATCTTGTAGTCGGCCTGAGCGTAGAGGGCGTATTGACCGACGCTGCGCTTGGTGTTGGTGCCGAACTCATACAGGCTGTTTCCGCGACCTGGCTTGTGCAGACCCTTGGTCACGCATTCGCTGTAGGTGTAGCAGAGCGCGTCGCCGGTGCTGGTCGCGACCACCGAGTTGGTCTGATAAACGGCTTGGCTGTTCTCATAGTAGCCGCCGGCGACCAGTTGGAACGGGCCGTCGAACTTGGACGAGAAGCGCGCTTCCGAAACCCAGTCCTTAAAGTTGGCGGTGGGGACGAACAGCGTCGTGCCGGTCAGGCCGAAGTTGCGGGCGGTCGGGGTGCTGTCCTTGGGGTTCACCACGCGCTGGTTGGTGTAGGAATTGGAGAGGCTGACCGTACCGAAGTCCAGCTCGTACTCGCCCAGCACGTTGTAAAGGTTGTAATTATCCCGATAGAATTCGATCGAGGGCGAGGGGTTGTTGTACGGCCCGGTGGCGGTGTGCCAAGCCTGCGTGCCGTCGACGTCCACTTCCTGGTGGGCGGCGGTGGCGGTGATCTTTAGGCGATCGGTCGGAGTGAACAGCACGATCGCGCGTCCGCCCTTCACATGGGCGTCGTTATTGTTCTTCAGCAGCACGCCGTTGACCGTCTGGTCCACGTAGCCGCCGCCGCTTTCGGACCAGCCGGTGACGCGCACGGCCAGCTTGTCCTTGATGATCGGCACGTTCAGCGTGGCGTTGCCGTCGTAGTAGGCGTTTCCGGACTTGATCGAGGCCGCGCCGACCGAGATGCGACCGCCAAAGTCGTTCAGGTCTGGCTTGTTGGTGATCACGCGCAGGGTGCCGCTCATCGAGCTGGAGCCGAACAGCGTGCCTTGCGGGCCCTTGAGGACTTCGACGTGGTCCAAATCATAGAGGCGCAGGCCCGGCTTGCCGTCGCCCAGGATATTGCCGCCCACCGCGCCGACCAGCGGGGTTTCGTCCAGATAGATGCCTGAGGTGGCGCCGACGTTCGACTGAATGCCGCGGATGACGACCTTGGTCTGCGAGGCGCCGTAGCTCTGGATGTTCAGCGACGGGTCGACCTTGCTTAAATCCTGCAAGCTGGAGACGCCTTGCTTCTCCAGGGTGGCGCCGGAGAAGGCGGTGATCGCCAGGGGGGTGTTCTGCACTGACACGTCGCCACGGCGGGTCGCTGAAACGACGATCTCCGCCACGGTGTCGTCAGACGGGGCTGTCTGGGCGTGCGCCTGGGCGCCGAGCAGCGTAGCGACGCTGGCCGAGGCCAGCAGGAGGCCGTGACGTTGGGTCCCGGAAGTTCGGCCGGGGCGCTTGGCCCCGAAAGCATACGACATGATCTTATCCCCTTGCCGCCGCCGTTTGGCGTGCGGACGTCCGCGAAAGAGCTCGCTGTTGCGAGCCTCGACGACAGCCCCGTTTCACCCGGCCTGGAAAGGCGCGGGCCGCTCGGTCATTGTCAGACAAGTTTATCGTCATACAAACTTTCTTTGTCTGACAAACTGACAAGGTGGCGCGGGCGCATTTTCGTCGGTACGCCGAAAGCGTGAGCGCTTGTTGGTGGTGCTTGCTCGCGGCTTGGGCGCCGGTTCGTCGATATATGTCATTGATCCATGTCAGGTGGCCGTCGCCCCGTTGGGCCCCACGGCGCGCGCCTTTCCGTAAGCGCATTGTCCTGGCGCAAGCGATTTCCCCCCGGCGCCCAATCGCTGAGCCAGGTGGTGCGCGACCGCCGCAAAAGGGGGCGCCGAGCCGATCTGTGCGCCTGAACGCTTTCTATTCTTGTATTACAATCACACGAAAAACTAAGAACGGCGACGCGGCTCGTCGGGAGCCACGCCTTGCCGGAGACGTAGCGTGGAAGACAAGACGGGAATCTCCGAACCGGCCTGGCCGAGCCGCAAGCTAGCCAATTTCGCCTTGGCCGTGCTGCTGTTGGCCTATGTCTTCTCATTCATCGACCGGATCATCCTGTCGATGCTGGTGGGCCCGATCAAAGCTGACCTGCACCTGACCGACACCCAGATCGCTCTGGTCAACGGGCTGGCTTTCTCGATGTTCTACGCGACCATGGGTTTGCCGCTGGGCTGGCTGGTTGACCGCACGTCGCGCAAGGGCGTGGTCGCTGCGGGCATCGCGCTGTGGAGCCTGGTGACGGCGTTTTCGGGGCTGGCCAAGGACTTCGGCCAATTGTTCCTGGCCCGCATGGGCGTCGGCGTCGGCGAGGCGGCGCTATCGCCCGGCGCCTATTCCATGATCGCTGATTACTTCCCGCCCAAGTCGCGTGGTCGGGCCATCGCCATCTATACGATGGGTGTTTCGCTCGGATCGGGCCTGGCCTATCTGATTGGTGGCTTGTTGATCAGCTTCGCCAACAACCATGCGACAATCGACGTGCCTGTTCTGGGGCCGCTGGCGCCTTGGCGGTTCATCTTCTTCGCCGTCGGTTTGCCGGGCCTTCTGGTCGCCCTGCTCATGCTGGCCGTGCGCGAGCCGCCCCGCCGTCGCGGCGAAGGGGAGCAGGCCGAAGCCGGTTCGACCGAGACGTTCTGGGCCTTCATGAAGCGCCGCTGGCCCGTCGTGGCGACCTACGTGTTCGGCTACGGCATGACCAATGTGCCGTTCGCGGCGTTTCTGGCCTGGGGGCCAGCCTTTCTGGGGCGGCACTATCATCTGTCGCCCAAGGAGATCGGTCTGGCTCTCGGCCTGATCTTCCTGGGTCCGGCCTGCCTGGGCCAAGTCGTCGGCGCTGCCCTGACCGATCGCCGCTACGCCGCCGGCAAGGCTAACGCGCCGTTCCAGACCGGCCTGGTCTGCGCGGTGCTGCTGATCCCGTTCTCGGCGATGATCACGCTGGCGCCGACCGTGGGGGTCAGCCTGTTCGCCCTGGCGGTCAGCGTATTTCTGGTCTGCGCCTCGGTGGGGCACCAGGCGACGGTGGCGACACTGATCTCGCCCAACCGCCTGCGTGGTCAGGTCTCGGCCTTCTACATCCTGATGCAGGGCGTGATCGGTGCGGCGGTCGTCCCTCTGGCCGTGGCCCTAATCAGCGACCACGTCCTGCATGACCCGGCCAAGATCGGCCTGGCCATGGCCATCGTCAGCGTCGTCGGCGTCGTCATCGGCGCGCTGGTCTTCGGCCTGGGGCTCAAGCCGTTGCGGCTGGCCCTGACCGCCTCGACCTCGAACCCCTAATTCCCCACCCCTTGCTCGGACGCTTGGATGTCCGCTCGTAGAGGATCTCGCATGAAGTTTGGCTTTTTCAACCTGATGCCTTGGCCCGGCTATCCCGAGCCGCCGCGCGTCTACCCCACGCCCAACAAGGACTATGATCCGGTCAAGGGTCAGAAGCTGTATCACGACTATATCGACCTCCTGGTCCATGCCGAGGTGTGCGGTTTCGACTGGATCGGCTGCAACGAGCATCACTTCAGCCCATATGGCCTGATGCCCAATTGCAATCTGATCGGCTCGATCCTGACCCGAGAGACCAAGGTTTCGAAGCTGGCGATGATCGGCAATCTGCTGCCGCTCTCCAACCCGATCCGCGTGGCCGAGGAGTACGCGATGCTCGACGTGATGAGCGGTGGTCGCCTGATCGCCGGCTTCATGCGCGGCGTGCCCCATGAATACATCGCCTACAACTCGCCCCCCGGCGAAAGTCGCGCCCGCCAGAAGGAAGCCGCCCAGCTGATCATCAAGTGCTGGACAGAGCCGGAGCCCTTCGGCTGGGAGGGAGAGTTCTTCCAGTTCAAGTCGGTGTCGATCTGGCCCAAGCCGATCCAGAAGCCCTACCCGACCATACTGATGTCGGCCTCGAACGAGGAATCGGCGGTATTCGCCGCCGAGAGCAAGGCGATCATGGCCATGGGTCTGATCTCCGACATGGCCGTGGCCCGCAACAATGTCGACATCTATCGCGAGACCGCCAAATCGCATGGCTGGACCCCCAATATCGACCACGTGATGATGGGCGCCAGCACCTGCATCTGCGAGACCGATGAGGAAGCCCATGAGGTCTTCGCCTCGGCCCTGGACTACTTCCACGGCACCCTTATGAAGCCGACTCTGGATGCTTTGAAGCTGGTCCTGCAGGCCGGCTATTTCAACGCCCAGAAGGCCGGCGCCAGCTATGATAACCGGCTCGACAAGGTCACGGCCAAGAAGACCATCCAAGAGATGATCGACGCCGGCTCGATCATCTGCGGCAGCCCCGAGACGGTGGTGAAGCAGATCCGGCGCTTCCGCGACGAGTTGGGCGCGGGCCGGCTGAACATGAGCATGCAGATCGGCGACCTGCCGATCCCCGTGGTGCGCAAGGGCATGGACCTGTTCCGCGACCGCGTCCTGCCCCACGTCCGCGACCTGTAGGAGTTTCCAGGATGACTTTCGAACGCCATCAGGTCGCCCTCTACACGGGCGAGCTTTCCTACTTCGTCGCGGGCGAGGGCGAGCCGCTGCTCTATCTGCACGCGGCCGGCGGGGCCATGCTGACCGAGCTGCTCCACGGGCTGGCCAAGTTCCGCAAGGTCTATGTTCCGATCCTCCCGGGCTTCGACGGCACGCCTCGCCATGCCGGCGTCGACACTGTCGTCGATCTGGCCAACCTGGTCGCCGAGTTCGCCGCCCTGGTCATCGGCGAGACGCCTGACGTGATGGGCGCCTCGTTCGGCGGCTGGATCGCGCTGTGGACGGCCGCGCTTCACCCCAAGGGCGTGGGGCGGCTGGTCCTTGAGGCGCCGGCCGGACTGCGCTTTGGCATGGACGAGACCAGCCTGACGCCAGAGGCGGCGCGCGCCAATCTATTCGCCTATCCGCAAAAGGCGGCCGCGATCGCGCCGACCCGCGAGACGGCCATCGCCAATGGCGAGGCCTTCCGCGCCTACACGAACGGCCTCTTCGTCGACCAAGCCCTGGTCGAGGCCTTGCCGGCCATCCAGGCCCACGCCCTGGTGCTGATGGGCACGCTGGACGTGACCATTCCCCAGGAAACGGGCTGGACGCTGGCGGGGACCTTGCCACACGTGAACCTCAGCTACGTCTACGACGCGGCCCATGCGGCCCAGGTCGATCAGCCGGCGGCCTGCCTGCGGATCATCCGTCCGTTCCTCGAGAAGGGCGCGGCCTTCATCGTCGCCTCGCGCGAATACGCCTGACGATCTGATTGGAGTCGAAGGGGCGGCGCGGTTTCGGCCGCGCCGCCTTTTTCTATGCGCCGGCGCGATCGCCGTAGCAGCGAGCCAGAACGGCGCAGACCATCAGCTGCATCTGGTGAAATAGCATCAGGGGCACGATTATCGGTCCGACCACGGCGGCGGGAAACAGCAAGCCCGCCATGGGCACGCCAGACGCCAAACTCTTCTTGGAACCGCAAAACACCATGGTGATCTCGTCGGCCTTGGAGAAGCCGGCCTTGCGGGCCGCGACCGTGGTGATCGCCAGGGCCAGGGCCAGGATCACGCTGTCCAGCACCAGGATCAGGGCCAGGTCGCTGAACCCCAGCTTGCGCCACAGACCCTCGATCACGGCGGCGCTGAAGGCGGTGTAGACCACCAGCAGGATCGAGCCGCGGTCGACCAAGGTTAGCACCTTCTTGTGTCGGTCGACGAAGCCGCCGATCCACGGCCGCAGCAAGTGCCCCGCCACGAACGGCGCCAGCAGTTGCAGGAGGATCGACCAGATCGCTCCCAGCATGTCGCCGCCCTGGCCGTGAGCGCCCAGCAGCAGGGCCGCCAGGACCGGGGTCAGCACCACGCCCAACAGGTTGGACAGAGAAGCCCCGCAGATGGCCGCCGGCACGTTGCCGCGCGCGATGGCGGTCAGGGCGATCGACGACTGCACTGTCGAGGGCAGGATGCATAGATACAGCAGGCCCGCGCCGATGGTCGGGTCGAGCACGCTGCCGGGCAGCGCCCGGAACGCCAGGCCGATCAGTGGGAACAGCACAAACGTCGAGGCCAGCACCATCAGGTGCAGGCGCCAGTGGCCCGCGCCCGCCAGGATCGCCTGCCGCGACAGCTTCGCGCCGTGCAGGAAGAACAGCAAGGCGATCGCGACGTCGGTGACGTGCTCCATAATCTTGGCCGCCAGCCCCTGGCAGGGCAGCAGCGAGGCCACCACTACCGTGCCGACAAGGCACAGGGTGAAGGTGTCCGGTCGCAGCCGGGCCAGCGAAGACGCGATCTTGGACAAGGTTTTCTCCGGGATCCGCGCGGTCCGACCAGGCGCAGGCGATGATGGATTGTGCAGCTTCATCTGACGGCGCGCGTCTTCAGGGTCAATCGTTCAAGGTCGATTTGTTGTCATACAATCATATTGACGCCGTGCCGTGCGCAGGGCCTAGCTCGGCCGGTTCTGAAGGAGGCGTCGCCATGTTCACCACCCGTCCGGAAATCCGCGGCACGTTTGGCGTGGTCGCCTCGACCCACTGGATCGCCTCGTCGGTGGGCATGTCGGTGTTGGAGAAGGGCGGCAACGCCTTCGACGCCGCCGCCGCCGTGGGGTTCGCCCTGCAGGTGGTCGAGCCGCACCTGTGCGGGCCGGCCGGCGAGGTTCCAATCATCTTCCATTCGGTCGAGACCGGTCGGGTCGAGGTGTTGTGTGGCCAGGGCTCCGCGCCGGCTGCCGCCACCATCGACGCCTTCAAGACCCTGGGCTTGGACGCCGTGCCGGGCTCGGGGCTGTTGGCGGCGGTGACGCCTGGCTCGTTCGGGGCCTGGCTGACCCTTGTCCGCGACCATGGCCGCCTGCGTCTGGCCGACGTGCTGGAGCCCGCCCTGGGCTATGCCGAGAACGGTCACCCGGTATTGCCCGGCGTCTCGCGGGCCCTGGCTGAACTGAAAGAGACTTTTCAGACCGAGTGGAAAACCTCGGCGGCGATCTGGCTGCCGGGCGGCGAGGCGCCCGCTCCTCAGTCGCTGTTTCGCAATCCGATGCTGGCGGCGACCTGGCGGCGCATTCTGGACGAGGCCGGGCAGGGCGGCCGCGAACAGCAGATCGATCGCGCCCTGGGCGCCTGGTACGAGGGCTTCGTGGCCGAGGCGATTGACCGCTTCTGCCGGGGCGAGCCTTTGATGGACTCTAGCGGCCGCCGACATCGCGGCCTGCTGACCGGCCAGGACATGGCCGGCTGGCGGCCGAGCTACGAGGCGCCCGCCACCTTCGACTACCACGGCTGGACAGTCTGCAAGACCCGGCCCTGGGGGCAGGGGCCCGTGCTGCTGCAAGCCCTGTCGCTACTCAAGGGTTTCGACCTGGCGGCGATGGATCCTAACGGCGCCGACTTCGCCCACGTGGTGCTGGAGGCGGCCAAGCTGGCGTTCGCCGATCGCGAAGCCTATTACGGCGACCCCGATTTCGTCGACGTGCCACTGGATGCCCTACTGAGCGAGACCTACGCCGCCGAGCGTCGCAAGCTGATTGGCGACCGGGCTTCCGATGAGATCCGGCCCGGGATCCTGCCAGGCTTCGAGGGGCAAGTCGCCCGCGCCTTAGGCATGGTCAAGCCGGCTGGTGACACCGCCGGAGGCCTTGGCATAGGCGAGCCAACCATGGCCCACCTGAAGCCCACCCTGAAGCCGGGTGACACCGTGCACCTGGACGTCATCGACCGCTGGGGCAACATGGTCTCGGCGACCCCTTCGGGCGGCTGGCCGCAATCCTCGCCGACCATTCCGGAGCTGGGCTTCGCGCTCAACACCCGGGCTCAGATGTTCTGGCTGGAGCCGGGTCTGCCCTCCAGCCTGGCTCCGGGAAAACGTCCGCGCACCACCTTGACCCCGACCTTGGCGTTGCACGAAGGCCGGCCGGCGCTCATCTGCGGCACGCCCGGCGGCGACCAGCAGGACCAGTGGCAACTGGCCCTGCTGCTTCGCAGGATTCACCATGGTCTGGGATTGCAGGAGGCCATCGACCTGCCGCTGTTTCACACCGTGCACTTCCCCTCGTCGTTCTATCCCCGCGAGGCCTTGCCGGGCGTGTCGGTAATCGAGGAGAGCGTGGGCGAGGCGGTGATCGCCGACCTGCGCGCACGCGGTCACGACCTGCAGGTCGCGCCGGCCTGGTCGGCCGGGCGTCTGACCGCGGCTGAGCGGCGCGCCGATGGCCTGCTCAGCGCGGCTGCGACGCCGCGCCTGATGCAGGCCTATGCCGTGGGGCGTTAGGGCTAGGGGTTCATCCAGATCGCGCCGTCGGCGATCTGGACCGGATAGGTGCGCAGTTTCTGCTTGCACGGTAGGCTGCAGGCCTTGCCTGAGCGGACGTTGAAGCTGCCGCCGTGCAGCGGGCAGAAGATGGTTTCGCCCTCCAATCGTCCCTCTGACAGCGAGGCTATGGCGTGGGTGCACTCGTCGTCCACGATCAGATAGTCGTCGCCGATCCGGCACAGAAGGACAGGGTCCTGGTCGCCGATTTCGAAGCGCCGCATTTCACCGGCGGCGAGCTCGTCGATGGCGCACAGGCGGATGGCGGCATTGGAAGTCATGGTCTGATGGCGAGTCCCAGTCGGATAAAGCGCCTTCGATAAGGCGATTATTTGTCATATTGTCATACAGAAAATTGGACAAGCGACCAAGAAGTCGCAAAGCACTTCAAGTGCGAATGACTGGAGATTGGGCATGGGCCACATACTGCTGCTCGATGCGGGCGGAACGATCAGTTCGCGTCCAGATCGCGAGGGCGCCCTGGCGGCGAGCGCGGACGAGGGGCGGCTTTCACGACTGATCGCGGCGGTCTCACTTCCGGTCGAGACCCGCCAGATCCACACCGGCCTGAGCGAAGCGATGACCTTGGCCGACATCGCGGCCGTTGTCGCGGCGGTGATCGACGCCCAGGACAATTCGGCCGTGGACGGCGTCGTCGTCGCCCACGGTACGGATGTCATGGAGGAGGCGGCTTTCCTAGCGGACCTGATGATCGTGAGCGACAAGCCCCTGGTTTTCACCGGCGCCCAGCGCGCGGGGGGAAGTGGGGGCAGGGGTGACGGACAGCGCAACCTGCGTGACGCGATCAACGCCGCCGCTTCGCCCACCCTGGTCGGCGCCGGGGTGATGATCGCCTTCGCGGGCCGCCTGGTGCCTGCCCGGCAAGCCTTCAAGGCGCACACCAGCGACCTGCGCGCCTTCCGGGCTCGCGATGGCCGCGAAGGCAAGATCGTGGGTCGAACCGTCATGCCGATGCGGCGTGCGTTACGCGTCGCGCCTCTGCCGCGAGTCATCCCGTCGGCGGCCGTCGAGACCATTGCCCTGGGCGCGGGCAGTGGTGGGGGGCTTATCGCCGCCGCCGGAAATCTGGGATGCAAGGGGCTGGTGATCAGCGCTCTCGGGCGCGGCAACGCGGGCCCGGTGGTGTTGGAGGCGGTGAAGGCGGCCATCGCGGCGGGTGTGGTGGTCGTGGTCGCCTCGCGCTGCCCAAGTGGCCGCACGGCGCCGGACTACGTGACCGGTCGCGCGCTACATCAGGCGGGCGCGATCTTCGCCGGCGATCTCGGCGTCAGTCAGGCGCGCATGCTGCTGGCGACCCTCTTGGCAGCGCACGGCCCGGGACAGGCCGCCGCCGACGCCTTCCGCGCCTGGATCAGTTCGGCTCAGCCGCCTGGAATGTAGCGCTCGCAGCGGATGGCGCCGGGCTGGACACCGTGTGAATCCAGCCAGGCTCGGCTGGCCTCGACCATCGGCGGCGGGCCGCACAGATAGTAGGCGACCTCGGCGGCCAGGTCGGTCGGGGTTAGGAGGGATAAGGCGGTGCCGAGGCGCGCGCGCTCGCCGGGCTCGCCGCCCATCACCGCTAGCCGCACTTCCAAATTCGGGTTGTCGCGGGCTAGTTCGGCCAGTTCCGCCTCGTAGAACAGGTCCTCGGGACCGGCGCAGCCGAAGCACAGCAAGGCCGGCCCGGAGCTCGCGCCCAGTTGGCGCAGGATCGAGACGGCCGGCGCTAGGCCCGTGCCGCCCGCCAGGAAAATATGCCGCTGGGCGCGCGGGTCGTGGGCGAACGATCCCAGGGGGCCTTGCAGCGCCACCTTATCGCCGGCCCTGGCGCTGGTCGCCAGCCAGGTGGACATCATGCCGTCGGGCACATGGCGGATCAGGAATTCCAGCTCGCCCGAACCGTTCGGCGCGCTGGCGATCGAATAGGCGCGGGCGGCTTTCGCCCCGGGGGGACGCATCCGCACGTATTGGCCAGGCTGGAAGGCGAAATCGTCGGCGTCGTCCAGCTTCAGTAGCAGGCGATGGACGTTGGCGGCGACGCGATCGACGCCGATGACGCGCGAGGCATGCTTGGCCGGAGCCGAGGGGGCGGGCTCAAGCGGGTAGGGCAGCTCGAAGGTGGCGTCGCCGCACAAGCGGGTCATGCAGGTGGCCCGCAGGCCCGCGGCCGCCTCGGCACGGGACAGGGGCGTGGGCGAAAGCGGATCGCATTCGGTCTCGCCCTCGGCTAGCTGGGCGATGCAGGCTCCGCATGAGCCGGACGCGCAGTCGTAGCGGATCGGCGCGTCGATCTCCATGGCGGCTTCCAACACGGTTTGGCCGGAGGCGACAGCGAGGCTCAGCGTCTTGCCGTCGGCGAACCGAAAGTGGGCGGAATGCATGGAAGGGTCTCGGCACTGCACAAAATCTTTGTATGACAATAATACAAAAAATCACGCAAGCAAGGATTGGCACCGCCTCGGTGGACTGATAGGTCGGATTGCCAGTTTGTCATACAGAATTTCAATATCTTTGGGGGATTGTGATGGCGCGGGGAAATCTGATCGAAGAAACGGCGCAACGGCTTCTGGGCGCCTATGAAGGCCCCTTGCTCGCGCCTGTCAGTGCAATGTTCGAACCAGGCGACATCGAGGCTGCCTACGCTGTCCAGATTGTACAGGTGCGCGAGTGGCGCGCGGCGGGGCGTCGCCTGGCCGGGCGGAAGATCGGCCTGACCTCCGAAGCCGTTCAGCGCCAGCTGGGCGTGGGCGAGCCCGACTTCGGCCACCTGTTCGCAGACATGATCTTCGAGCCTGGCCAGGTTGTACCGTTCGAGCGCCTGCAGCAGCCCAAGGTCGAGGCCGAGATCGCCTTGATCCTTGGCGCCGACATCAATGACCGCGAGATCGACGCCGCCGGTATCCTGGCCGCCACGGCCGCCGTGATCCCGGCCATCGAGATCGTTAGCAGCCGGATCGCCGATTGGAAGATCAACATCGTCGACACCGTGGCCGACAACGCCTCGTCAGGACTGGTGATGATGGGTGGTCCGGCGCGCCGACCTAAAGGCCTGGATTTGGTGGGCTGCGAGATGACGATGTCGGTCAACGGTCAGGTCGTCTCGCGCGGGCGTGGCGCCGACTGCCTGGGCCACCCACTCAACGCCGCCGTCTGGCTGGCGCGCCGAAGCGCCGCCTTCGGCCAGCCTCTGCGCGCCGGAGAGGTGATTCTGACCGGAGCGCTCGGCCCCATGGCGGCGGTCGCGCCGGGCGACCAGGTCGAGGCCGAGATCACGGGCATCGGAAAGGTCAGCGTGGCTTTCGGTCACGGCGCCTCGAATTTGGGCGCCTGAAGATCGTTGGTCGCGGAGCGCGCCGCATCGTTTGCGCCGCTCTCCGCTAATAGTGTCATATCGTCATACAAAGATGGGTGCGCCCGTCGAGTTTCGAGTAAGGGAAGGCATGAGCGAGCAGCATTTCGTCAATCCGGACGTCGCCAACGCCGTTGGCGACTGGAAGGGTTATGTGGAGGCCAAGCTCGGCTTTCGTAACCACTGGTACCCGGTTCGCTTTTCCAAGGAGATCGAGGAAGGTCAGGCCATCACGGTCAAGATGCTGGGCGAGGCGCTGATCCTCAAGCGCATCGACGGCAAGGTGTTCGCGATCCGCGACCGCTGCCTTCACCGCGGCGTGCCGCTGTCCAAGAAGCTGGACTGCTACACCAAGGACACCATCACCTGCTGGTACCACGGTTACACCTACCGGGTGCAGACAGGCGAGCTGGTCAACATCCTGGCCGTGCCCGACAGCCGCCTGATCGGCCGGCGCAAGATCGTCACCTTCCCGGTCGAAGAGGCGAAGGGCGTGATCTTCGTGTTCATCGGCGACACAGAGGACGGCCCGCCGCCGCCCCTGGCGCACGACGTGCCACCAGGCTTCCTGGATGACAACGTCATGGTGCTGGGCAAGCACCGCGAAGTGCAGTCCAACTGGCGCCTGGGGGCCGAGAACGGCTTCGACGCCCTGCATATCTTCATCCACAAGGACACCACGCTCCGCCACTACCGCACCTTCAACTTCCCGATCGGTCACACGCCGCTGCCTGGCGCGGTCGTGACGGTCGAGGAGCCCGACGGCCCCAAGGGCGTCATCGACGACTTCGCCCTGCACAAGCCGACCTGGGA
>FSVN01000177.1_pt1 | contig 12426 bp, 9 predicted proteins | sample 1637751 | NCBI WGS metagenome assembly FSVN01 (sample SAMEA3914814, study PRJEB12502) | metagenome | biome: forest; material: soil | place: USA | collected 2011-09-16 | depth 0.1 m
GCCGACCGCCTGCCGCAGGTGTCGTGGATCGTCACCGCCGCCGACCTGTCCGAACATCCCCAGGCCGAGCCTTCGAAGGGCGAGCACGTCTGCGCCGAACTGATCAAGGCCCTGGTCGACAATCCCGAGGTGTTCGCCAAGACCGTGTTCATCGTCAATTACGACGAGGCCGGTGGCTTCTACGATCACATGCAGCCGCCGATGCCGCCGCTGACGGCCGAGCAGGGCTGGAGCAGCGTTTCGGTGGCCGGCGAGAGCAAGACCTACGGCCCCGACGACAAGGGCGTCAACAAGGGCGCCCACCCGCTGGGCCTTGGCATCCGCGTGCCGGCGCTCATCGTCTCGCCGTGGAGCCGGGGCGGCTTCGTCTGCTCGGAGGTGTTCGACCACACCTCGACCCTGCGGTTCCTGGAGAAGCGCTTCGGGGTGCGCGAGGACAATATCAGCGACTGGCGGCGGACGGTCTGCGGCGACCTGACCTCGGCCTTCGACTTCGCCACCCCGAACCAGGATTGGACAGCGCTGGCTCTGCCGCCAACCGCGGACTACATGGCGCGCGTGGCCCGGTCCAAAGCCGCGCCGACCCTGCGGATTCCCCAGACGCAGGGGCCGGCCGGCCAGGAGGGTCCACAGCGCGGCGCGCGTTCCCTGCCCTACGCGATCTCGGCCGACGCCCGAGTGAAAGACGGGGCGCTGTGGATCGACCTCGTCAACGCCGGTCGAACGGGCGCGGTGTTCCAGGTGTTCGACAACACCGACCGCGACGCCCCCTGGCGCTTCACCCTGGCAGCGGGCCGCGCCTATTCGGCCGGACACTGGAACAAGCCGGGGCGCGGCTCTGGTCCCTACGATCTGACCGTCCATGGTCCAAACGGCTTCTACCGCCGTTTCGCCGGCGACACGTCGCGGTCCCAGCCGCTCATCACAGTCGCCGCCGACGCCCGTTCGCGCCTGATCGTCAGCCTGGCGGGCAGCCAGTCAGGCCTGGTTACGACCCGGATGGACGATGCTTATCCGCTGGTCGAGGGCGACGCCCGCCAGGACGTCGTGCTGAACCCCAAGGGCGTCGTTCGCTCGGTCTGGGATCTGCGCGGCAGCGACCACTGGTACGACCTGACCCTGACCCTGGCGGACGATCCCTCGTTCACCCAGCGCCTGGCCGGCCATCTCGAAACGGGGCGCGCCAGCCGCACCGATCCAGGCATCGGACGAATGCGCCTGTAAGCGCGCTCGCCTGATCCCCGACCCAGTCCAAAACACCTTGCACGGATATTCAATGACTTCTCGCCCCACGGCCGATGCTTTCTTGGTCGAGCTTGCCAAGCTTTTCGCCAGCTTGGGCGGCCTCCGCTACGGAGAGGACGTCAGCCAACTGGAACACGCCCTCCAGACCGCGCACCACGCCAAGGTCGACGGCGCGCCGCGGGCCCTCGTCGCCGCCGCCCTGCTGCACGACGTCGGCCACATGATGCAGAAGGCCGGCGAGGACGCCGCCGATCGCGGCATTGACACGCGTCATGAACATATCAGCGCCGGTTACCTGGCCCGCGCGTTCGGCCCCGAGGTGACCGAGCCGGTCCGCCTGCACGTGGCGGCCAAGCGGTATCGGGTGGCGGTGGAGGCCGGCTATCTCGAACACCTCAGCGCGGCGTCGCTGCAGAGCCTGGCCCTGCAGGGTGGACCGATGAGCAGGGGTGAGATCGAGACGTTCCTGGCCGATCCAGCGGCCCAGGCCGCCCTGCGGCTGCGCGGCTACGACGAGGCCGGCAAGGCGCCCGAGGCCGAAGTGGCCAGCTTCGAGACCTATCACGACCTTCTTCGCGATCTGATCGATCGCGCGGGCGAAGCCTAGACGGGCGGCGCGGGGCTCTCCCCGCGTCCGATCCGCGCCTCGATATCCGCCAGCACGGGCCCGAGGTCGGCGACGCTCTCGACCACATAGTGCGCGCCGGCGTCTCGCAGCACCTTCGCCGACGCCTCGACCCGCGCGGCGCGCTCAGCGGCGGGCAGGATCGCCAGCGCGCCCTGCTCCAGGCCAACGCCATTGCCCGAGGCCGACAGGCCAACCGTCCAGGCGCCGACCTCCAGCCCCTCGGCTATGCCGACCACTGCATCGTCGACCTTGACGCAGGCCCGCGCCGGCCAGGCGCCGAGTTCGACCAGGGCCTTCCACATCATCAGGGGCGAAGGCCGCCCCGTGGCCGTTTCGCCGGCGCAGATCACCACCTCGGGCGCGTAGCCTTGGCTTGCGGCCAGTGGCAGGATGTCGGCCATCATCGGGCGGGTGTAGCCCGTGGTCGAGCCGATCCGCACGCTCCGCGCACGCAGGTCGGCCGCGATCTCGGCCGCGCCGGGGATCAGCCGGGCGCAATCGCGAGCCGCCGCGCGCATCTTCGGCTCGACGGCGTCATGCAGACGCGTGACGTCATCCTCAGCGGGCGCGACACCGTGGCGTTCCTTCCAGAGCGCGGCGATGCGCGGCATGGTGAGTAGCGCCCTGACATGATCGCGCTTGGCCCGGCCCATGTCGGCCCGCGCCTCGACCTCGGAAATGTCGATCCCCGCCTCGGCGAACACATCACGCAACGCAACGACCGGCGCGCGACAACCAAAGTCGATCATGGTGCCGGCCCAGTCGAAGACGACGGCCTGAATCGGACTCTTGATCATGCGATGACTCCTAGGAAACGGCCATAGAGGTCGGCGATGACCTCCTCGGCCAGCCCGAAGGCGGTCGAGGCGCCGGTGCCGCTGGTCACTGTGACCAGGCGCACGCCCGACATGGGCGCCTCGACCAGGCTGTGGCGGGCGGCCGAGGCGTAGGTTCCGATCCAGCGTTCCAGGACCGGCGGCGGCGCCTGGCCGAACACCTGGGCGAACTCGTCCAGGATCAGGGCGTCGACATCGTCGCGGGCGAAGGGATCGGGCGTTGGCGCATAGTGGTGGCTGTCGCCGACCACCAGTGAACCGTCGGCGCTCTGCGCCACGATCAGGTGGACGCCGTGCTCCAGGTGCCCGCCCTGCTCGACTTGTAGGCGGGCCCGCAGCCGCGCGGCCTGCGGCAGATCGGCATAGCCGAGATAGCGGACGAGGCCGAGGTCCGACATCACCGGCGCGGGCAGCCGCCAGCCCGGGTCGGCCAGGCGCAGCATCTGCAACTTGCAGCGCGTCACTTCGGCTCGGGAAAAGCTCTCGGGAAACAGGGTGACAAGGTCGTCGCCCGGGCAGACGACAATGGTCTCGGCGCGGATCACGCCGACGGAGGTTTCCAGGCGTTCGGTCTCGACGCCCTGCACGGCGGCGCCGCGCAGAAAGACCACGCCGTGGGCCACCGCCAGCCAAGCGGCCAGGCGCGGGATGGCGGTGCGAGATTCCACCCGCAGGTCCACTGTGCTCGTCAGTGCGCCCAGCACCTTGCCCTGACCAGGCAGACGGTGGGAGAGGTCGCCGGCCTCGCGCCAAGCGCAGCCTTCGGCCATCTCCGTCGCAAGGAAGGCCTCGAGCACGGCCTTGGCTTCGGGACGGCGCGCGACCATGGTCAGGCCGCGCTGCAACACATCAATTCCGGCAGGCCTAGCGATCTCATTCCACACCTGCGCCGACCGGCGGGCGCGCCGCCACACCTCGCCCCGCGCCTGGCCCGTGACCGTCACGAAACCGAAGTTGCGCACCGATGCGCCATTGGCCTGGGTGTCGCGGTCAATGACCAACACCCGCTTGCCAAGGCGCGCAGCGGCCAGGGCGTGGGCCAAGCCAACGACGCCCGCGCCGACGATCGCGAGATCGAAATGCTGTTCCAGGTTCGTCATCCTTCGCCGGAATCCCCGCTGATACGCAACGCGACGTCATCCGCGACTAGGTGCTGCAGCACGCGCTTTTCGAGCACCAGAAGCGCTCTGACGCCGTTGGTGCGCATGACCAGCCCTTCGGCGAGCGGTTTCGCGGCCTCGTGAACGGCGCCGGCCAGGCGCAGGAATTCCGGTCGCGCTCGCCCGCTGACGCCCTGCAGCGCGCAGAGCTGGCGCCAGTCGAACACGAAGCTCTCCAGCAAGAGGCTGAACCGCGCGGCGCGCGTCCGGGCTTCTGCGATATGGGCTTCAGCGGTATCCGTGGCGATAGCCAGTTCCGCGCGCAAGTCGTCGATCAAGAGCTGCACTTCAGCGGCAGGCATCACCGGCGAGCGCTGGTCGCCCTCGGTGAGCAATTTCGGACTGATCCCAGGGTCCCAACGCAAAGTCCGCCATCGCTCGCGAGGCGGCGGTTGCCCGCAGGCGAACTGCCAGAAGGCCGCCGTGCCGGTGGTGTCCGCGACGAGATGGATGCGCTCGGCGCTGGTCTTGTTCTCCACATGGTGACGGCGCCAGTTGTCGAAGATCCAGGCTTCGCCTGCCGCCATGTGCACGGCTTGGCCGTCGCAGTGGAACCGCACCTCAGGCTGGGTGAAGATCGGGATGTGGACCCGCACCCGCGTATGCCAGTGATAGTTGATATCGGCATGCTCGGGCACGCCCGCCCCCGGCGCCAGGCGCATCAGCCGCGAACGGCTCCAGACCACGCCGAAGCCCGCGAGAACCTGGCGCAGGTAAGGCATGGTCTCGAGCCAACGCGTCGACAGCATCTGCCCGTGGACGGAATCCATCTCGGCTGCACCGGCGCTGATCAACCGGGCGGCGCTGTTGCCAGGCAAACTGTCTGGGTGTGAAATCCACGCCTGCGCTGGCAACGCCGCGACCTCGGTCTGCAGGCGCGCCACGTCGAAGAGCACGGGGAGTTGAAAGAAGGGGCGCGAGAGCCGCATCGGTCAGTCCCTGTACCCGGTCAAGGCGTCGCCCAGCGTATCGCGCAGCGGCGCAAGCCAAGGCGTGTAATGCCGCCATTGGTCGAGCCCCTCACGGCCGATGGGCTGGCGCACCTGCTCGGAACTTGGCGTGCGCACGCTGCGCCGGGTCTCATGGAAAGCCAGGCAGGCCGGTTCGAAAGGCAGGCCGCCATGCTCCAGCATGCGCCGCACGCCGCCTTCGAGATCCTCGACCACATCCTCATAGGGCGCCCTCAGCACCCTGCCCGGCAGCACCTCGTCCCAATGCCGCATGAGGTCGAGATAGGTGCGATAGTGGCGGGCGACATCGTCGACTCCGTAGGCAAATTCCTGGTTGGTCGTGCCGAACAGCTGCTTGAGGTTGCTGAAGCAGCAGGCCATGGGCTCGCGTCGCACGTCGACGATCGTCGCGTGCGGCAAGATCAGTTGGATCAGGCCGATGTGCCAGAAGTTGTTTGGCATCTTGTCGACGAAGAACGGCCTTCCCAGCCTGCGATAGACGCGCGTTTCGGCCAGGAAGCGCTCGCCGAGCGTCCGGATATCCTCGGCGGTCAGGCGCAGCAACGCCTCGGGGTTCAGCGGCAAGCCGCAATCTGGATCGCGACCGCAGAGTTCGCCTGCATATCGGTCGATTTCGGTCAGTTCCTGGGTCCCCTCCACGCGCGAATGGGAGGCCAGGATTTGCTCGATCAGCGTCGAGCCAGAACGCGGCAATCCCAGGATGAAGATGGGCGCCGGATCGTCCACGCCCCAGCCGGCCCGCGCGGCGAAGAACTCGGCGGTGAACACCCGCTTCAACCGTGCGGCGCAGGATTCCGCGACCTCCGGGCGATAGCGGCCGCCAGCGCGCCGCATCGCATTACCACGCTCGTAGTGCCGCCAAGAGGCTGCGTGATCGCCCCGGTCCTCCAGCGCCTTTCCCAGCGCGAAACACAGATAGATCCGGTCCGCGTCCTGGGCGTCGGAGTGGGCCTCCGCAGCGAGCATGCGTGCGATCTCATCGTCGGTGAAGCGGTAGGTCTTGAGGTTGGCGAGGCTGAACCAGGCCACGCCATTGTCTGGCCGCGCCGCCAGGGCGGCGCGATAGTCCGCGATGGCTTCTAACTGCCGGCCCGTGATCTTCAGGGCGTTCGCCCGCCACAGCCGCAGGTCGGCGACCTCCGCCCCCGACGGAGGCCGGCCGGCCAGCAACCGCTCGTAGAGATCGATCACGGGCTCATGGTCGCCCAGACCGATACAGGCCGCGCCGTACTGCTTGAGGTAGTCGCGGTTGTCCGGGTCGTGTCCGAGCAGGTGCTCGGCCTCCTGCCGCGCTTGCAGGTGCTTCTGCTGTTGCAAGAGCACCGTGGCGTAGTCGAGGCGCGCCGCGTGATAGTCTGGCGCCCGCTCGATCACCGATTTCAGCAACGCCTCTGCCTCGTCGAGCACATCGCGCTCCTTGCGGATTCGCGCCAGCAAGCGCAGGGCGCCCACGTTATCGCCATCCTTGCGCAGATAATCCCGGATGACCTCCTCCGCCGGCGCCAGGTCACCGTCGGCGTACAGGCTGTTAGCGACCACCAACTCCGAAGGCAGTTGCCGCAGCGTGGCCAGATGTTGCCGCGCCGTGGCCGCCAGGGCGTCCTCGCCCAGCATCCGATGGAGCTGTTCCAGCATGTCCCAACTCGCGGGCAGCGTGGGGTTGAGACGAACCGCCTCCCGCAGCGCGTCGATCGCCGCCGGCGCGTCCCGGAGCAGGACATGGCAGTGGCCGCGTTCCTGATACAGGCGGCTGAACCGGGGATGCAGCGCCTGCAGCCGCGTGAGGACGACCAAGGCCTCCGGGACGCGTTGGCCTGTGCGCAGATTCCTGGCGTCCTGCAGCAGGGCGTCGCGATCATTAGGCCTGGCGGGGGATTTCACCGCGCCGCGCCGGCCAGCAGGAACGGTTCCAGCCAAGCCGGCTCCGGCTGGTCAGCATCATAGTACTCGAAGATCAGATGGATGCGGTCTGCCTCGCCATCGTTGCGAACCCAGTGCGGACCAAGGTTATTGACCTCGACCGCCTCGCCCAGCGGGAAATGGTGTTCCCCGCCGCCGAAGAACGACACCACTCGCGGGTTGGTCGACACCGGCACGTGGATCTTGTGCGGCCACTTCGCCGCCGGATTGGCGTCTATATGCGGGTGGATCACCCCGCCCGGCCGCATCCTGGCGAGCATTACCCGCGGAAACACCCCACGCGCATAGTCGTAGTCGCGGACGGCCTGCGCCAGCACCGGCTCCAGCAAGCCGCACCATTCCGGCCAGGCCGCGCGATCGTGCGAACCGCGCCAGTCGCGGGGACTGTCGATGAAGCGGAAAACGATATGGCGCGTCGCGTCCAGCGCTTCGAACTTGTTCGGCTTGTCCGCGTTCTCCGCGTCCCAGACTGCCTCGGAGATCGCCAGCACCGCTTCCCGCAGAGAGACAATATCGACCGGGCCGAGTTTGCGAACGCTCGTTGTCTTGCGGGGATTGGCGGCGGGCTCGCTCATCGCATGCCTTCGAAGGTGTAGTCGAACAGGTCTAGATCCTGAGCGTAGCGCGCGGCGACGCCGTCGATCAGGTTCTGGTCGTAATAGCGGCGATAGTCGCCGTGCTGGCTGCCGTTGACGCGGTCGAGCGGGCGGGAGGCGATGCCGATGCGCGCGCAGATCGCATCATACGATCCCTGCATGTCCTCCACGCGACCGACCATGTCGGTCAACAGGGTCTTGCCATCCTCTCCCACCAGCAACGACACTTGCGGTTGAAACAGGATGTGCTGTTCCGGCGGCTCCTCGAACAGAAAGTGGCGCATCGCCTCCCGCGGCTGCCGCTGGAAGACCTCGCCGCCACGCAGCATGAAGGCGCAGTACGAGACGAAGCGGTCGAACGGATTGCGCACGAAAGCGAACTTGAAGTAGCCGCTGAACGCCTCCTCGCCGAGATAAGGACGCACCTGCCGCAAAGACAGGTGGCCATGCCCGATCGCCGCCAGATCGGCCCACGGGAAGCGCTTGTCGACGAACAGCCCGACCTGCTCGACGTCCTCGTCGCTCAAGTGCTCGCGCAGGGCCTGCCGCACGGAATGGGTGCCGGTCTTGGGCACCGCGGCGAAGATGAAACGGTGGCTATGGGAAACGATCATGTTTCTCGACACGGAAAAGCGCCCCCTCCCTGGGGAGGGGGCGCGGTCTATGATTTACGGTCGTCTAGAACTTGTAGCTGAGCCCCATCATGTAGGTCGTGCCACTCTGGGTCTGGTTATAGAGGTAGCGGTTCTGGCCCCAGAACTGCGTGTCCTTCTGGTTGGTCAGATTGACTGCATCCAGCGAGGCCTGGAGCTTGTCGGTGATGTTGAAGAAGGCTGCGGCGTCCACATAGGTGGACCCCTCGAACCCTCGCGTACCGGCGTCCATGACATCGGCGTTGTGCCCAGAGTACCAGCGCGCACGGTGGTTCAATGAACCCCGCAGGCCCCAGCGGTCGGTCTCATAGTAGAGCGAGACGTTGTAGCTGGTCTTCGATATGCCGGTGAGTTCCGGAGGGGTATCCACATAGGTATAGTTGGCAACCATCCCCAGCTTGTCGAAGGGCGCGGGAAGGAACGAGAATTGGGTTTGCGCGGCCAGTTCAACACCGGTCAGCTTCTTCGTGCCTGCGATGTTGATCGGCATGGAGAACTCCGAGACGATGGTGCTGCCCGTCGCGCCCGGAATGGTGCCGAACGGGACGCCCGTCTCGCTGAAGGGAACGTTCTCGAGGGTCTCCGAACTGATGAAGTTCTTGATGTCCTTCTGGAACACGCTCGCCGAAAGCAGACCCACCTCGCCGAAATAGTACTCCGCCGACAAATCCAGCGTCGTGTCCTTGTAGGGTTTGAGGTTGGGATTGCCGCGGGACGCCGTGATCTCGCCGTTATCAGGATCCTGGAAGGCGCTGCCTTCGGCCGCCATCGAACCCAGTCCCGGACGGTTCAGGTTCTGCGTGGCGGAGAAGCGCACCAGCACCTCCGGCGTCAGTTCCAGCACCGTGTTCAGGGCCGGTAGCACGCCTTCATAACTGCCCTTCACGTCGGTCGTGCCGAGATAAGCGTAGCTGTCGCCCTGGATCCAGCCCGTGCTGTGGGTGTCGGTGCTGTAGCCGCGCAGGCCGATATTGCCGCGGAAGCGCTTGCCGAACAGATCGTGGTCCCAATCCAGTTGCACATACTCTGAAATGGTCTTTTCCGAGGTGTTGTACACGTTCTCGATGTCTTGGAGCGCGCCGCCTGTCCCATCCTTGTTGGGCCCGAACCGGTGGTACTCGTTGTACTTCGCGAAGGCCTTGGCGTAGTCGCCGACCAACCAGGAGCCGAAGTTGTTGGTGAACACCGACGTGATGTCGGCGACGGACGTGCCCTGCGTCTTGGACTTGGTTCCATTGACGTTGTCGTCATAGAAGACGTCCCGGCCGCTTTGCGAGAACTTGTGGTAGGCCACGCCCGCCCGCAACGTCAGCGTGTCGTTCAGTTCGTAGCGTGCGTTCAGCACGCCTTCCCGCAGCTGCGATTCATTGTTGAAACCTCGATAGTAGAACGAATCCATGGCGTAGTTGGCTGGATTGGTGGGATCCCAGCCCGGATATTGGAACGCAGCCGACTGACCGTCGGCGCCGTAGTCTGCGACCAGATTGCCCTTGGCGCGCATGTAGAGCTTGTCGTCATAGGGGGTCTTGTAGGTCGACTTTTCATAGCCGGCGTGCCCGTCGATCGTGAAGCGATCGGACAGGTCCCATTTACCGGTCAGCGCCACCTGGTTGAAGCGGTTTTCATTCAACGACCGTCGATGCTCGCTGCCGAAAGTCGTGCCGGCAACGTCGGTCTTGGTGACGTAGTTGTCCTTGTCCCATGCCAGATCGTTGATGACCGACGCCTTCTGGAACATGGCCGGCCAGACCCCGCCGGCGGGGGTGTCGAACGCGATGGAACCGTCGGACGCAAGCGGTCGCGTGGCGAGGTGCATCTCGTCGCGGTGGGTGGTGAATTCGCCGTGCAGCACATCGAGCGTCAGCAGCGCATTGTCGACCGGCTTCCACTGCACCGCGCCCGTCACGCCGAGGCGCTCCATCTTCGAGTCCCAGGAGGAGATGCGGTTGCCGTCCGCGAAATACAGGTCGCCGGACATGAACTTGGCCTGCTGCGCGGCGCTCAGATGCGAAATGTCCAAGCCCTTGGCGACCAACGACTGCAGGGTCGCCGCGTCGGGCTGGTCATAGTTGTAGGTGTTGTGGCCCTGCTCCGTGGTCTCGCGCTTGCTATAGGCGATCGAGACCGCCACGCCGAACTTGTTGTCCCAGTTCTGGCTGAACAGTGCGGCGATGCGTGGTTGGGCGTCTTTGGTATATTGATTGGTGCCCAGCTTGACCGACAGCGCGCCCTTGCCGCCCGGCGCGTAGTCGAATGGCTTGCCGGTGAACAGGCCGACCGTGCCGGCCATGCCGCCCTCGTTCTGGGCCGCTTCGAAGGTCTTCTCGACCTCCACCTTCGAGAACAATTCTGAGGCGAAGATATTGAAGTCGAAGGCGCGGTCGCGCGAACGCTGGCCACGGCTATCTTGGGCGGAGTCGACGTTGCCGAGCACTTCCATGCCGTTCAGTTGCACGCGGGCGAAATCCGGACCCAGGCCGCGCAGCGAGATGCGCCGGCCTTCGCCCGCCTCGCGATTGATCTGCACGCCCGGCAGGCGCTGCAACGATTCAGCCAGGTTCAGTTCCGGGAACTTCGCCATGTCTTCGGCGACGATCGCGTCTTTCTGGATGACCGAGTCCCGCTTGATGGCGCGCGCATCGCTCAGCGACTTGCGGTAGCCGGTGACGACCACCTCGTCGACCGCATTGCTGGAGGCAGCCTCGCCGGCCGCCTGCTGCGCGAGCGCCACCGATGAACTGGCGCCGGCGGCGACAAGCGCCGAAACTGTGGCCAATAAAAAGGTCTTGAGGTTCAGACGCATGGCCCGAACAGGATATTGCTTCGACATAAGTGTTCTCCGCCCCAACTGGTATGAACCAGTTGGCTTAAAGCAGCTTGCGGCAACACCTGCGTGACAGTTCCCTCCTTGGAGCATGAAAATTCATCCATCGTCGCGAACACCAGCGAGCGAGCCCAGGCGGCTGGCAGGAGGGCCGCCCGATGGCGCACCAAGGCGCCTCGACTTGACGGACGCCCCTGAAGAACGTCGGCCTCAAAAGGCCGACCGTTCCTCCGACACCGGTCTGCTATTGGTTCAGGTTGGGCCCGACACGAGGCTGAGGCCTCCTCGCATAGCCCGACCCACCACGCACAGATATCGCCCAGCGATAGGCAGATCGACACGCTCGCAAATCGCCGAAGAGAAAGACCTGCTCAGAACCTGCGCCGCGACGTCACGGCCATCGATGCTGATTAACTGAATGGCGGCGACGCGCCACCGCAAATCCAGGGCGAATTTTGGACTATACCAAAAATGAAGCTCGCACGATCGGCCTGCCGCAAAACCACCCCGTACACCCCGTCGCCGACGCAGCGTGGGCGGGGCTCGGACACCAGACCCTCCTGCTGCTCTCAGTCGATCCCATGGGGTGGCGGGAGATTTGACATCGGCCTTGCTGGCCGTGTCAGCCTGCTCGATCCGAGGCAGTGTCGGCCTCCGGTTTTTCAAGGGATACGCCCATGGCGTGGCCCAGAGCCGCGTCGAGCTGCTGCTTCCACGCCGAGGGCGGTTGGAAAAGATGGCGTACGCCCGGCGCGGTCCATAGATGCGCGGTCGGCACGGCCTTGGCGAAGGCTTTCACTGACCCGCCCGGACAACCGTGCTCCTTGCCGCCCTCCACCAGACCCCAGGGCTCGGCCAGGGCGGCGGGCCGATAGACCCAACCGTCGACGCCCTTCATCCTGTAGCCAAGGGTTTGCCCCGCCGCGTCGCCGACCGGCGCGCCGGTGTCCTGGTCGGGACAAAAACCAGCGGTGACCAACCCGGCCACCTCGCCGACGGGCGCCTGGGCGGCTGCGGCGTAGGCCAGGGTCGCGCCGGCCGAGTAGCCGCCGAAATAAACGGGTCCAGCGGCGTGATAGCGTTGCGCACCGTCGGCGGCCACGGCCCGCATTTCTCCCGCGAGGTCATAGGGCGGGCGGCCCGCCGCCATCTTGGCCATGGTTGGATTGACATCCAGGCCCAGGGCCAGGACGCCGCGTTGGGCCAAGGCCTCGACCATGCGGCCGCTGGCTTCCCAGGGCTTCCAGCCGCCATCGCCCGACAGGACGACCGCCACGCCGCGTGGCGAGCCGCTGGGCGCGAACACATGGACCTGGCCCAGGTCCTGATAGGCATAGTGGGCGGTTTCGACGGGCGCGGCGGCCATGACGGCGACGGAGGCGGCCAAGGCGAGGATCGGCAGGGGCATGGAGACACCGGACAAGGCGGTGGCCGCGACGCCTTGGGGACGGGAGCGTCGCGGCCCTGGTTTTAGGGCGTGGGGCCCTGGGGCGAGGATCAGGCCGGCTTGGCGCGACGCGGGGCGTGGGCCTTCTTGTGCATCGACGTCTTGTGAACGGCGGGCTTGGCGGCGGCCGCAGTGGTTTTCGCAGC
>FSVN01000229.1_pt1 | contig 11638 bp, 10 predicted proteins | sample 1637751 | NCBI WGS metagenome assembly FSVN01 (sample SAMEA3914814, study PRJEB12502) | metagenome | biome: forest; material: soil | place: USA | collected 2011-09-16 | depth 0.1 m
CGCATGAGCCTGGCCGACTTCGCCGCCGCCGCCCACCTGTCGGTGATCGACTATTTCGGCGACGTGCCGTGGAAGGACTTCCCGGCGACCAAGACCTGGTACATGAAGCTGAAGTCCAGGCCCGCCTTCCGACCCATCCTGGCCGATCGCTGGCCAGGCCTGGCGCCGGTCGCGCACTATGACGATCTCGACTTCTAGCCACCCGAACGAAGCCTTGCGCGACGAGATTCGAGCTGAGGCCCTGCGGCTGGGCTTCGACACCTGCGGCTTCGCCAGCGCTTCGGACGCCTGGCCCAATGGCGGCTGGCTGCGGGAGTTCGTGGCCGAGGGCTTCCACGGGGCCATGGGCTGGATGGAGGAGACGCTGGACCGGCGCGCCCACCCCACCGCCATGTGGCAGGACGCGGCGACCGCGGTGGTGCTGGGCGTCAATTACGGCCCCGAGCATGACCCGCTGCTGGCCCTGGAAGACCCGAGCCGCGCGGCGATCAGTGTCTACGCTCAGGGCGACGACTATCACGAGGTGATCAAGAAGCGGCTGAAGGCCTTGGCCCGCTGGATGCACGGCCGGTTCGGCGGCGAGGTGAAGGTATTTGTCGACACCGCGCCGTTGATGGAGAAACCGTTGGCCCAGCGCGCCGGCCTGGGCTGGCAGGGCAAGCACACCAACCTGGTGTCGCGGCAGTTCGGCTCGTGGCTGTTCCTGGGTTCGGTGCTGACGACCCTGGACCTGCCGGCCGACCCGCCCGAGGTGGATCACTGCGGTTCATGCCGGGCGTGCCTGGACATCTGCCCCACCAATGCCTTCCCCGCGCCGCATCGCCTGGACGCCCGGCGCTGCATCTCCTACCTGACCATCGAGCTGTCGGGCCCGATCCCGATGGAGTTTCGCCAGGCGCTCGGCAACCGCATCTATGGCTGCGACGATTGCCTGGCCGCCTGCCCGTGGAACAAGTTCGCCAGCCTGTCCAGTGAGATGGCCTTCCACGCCCGCGAGACCCTGAAGGGACCGTCGCTGGCCGAGTTGGCCGGACTCGACGACCCGGCGTTCCGCGCGCTGTTCAGCAAGAGCCCGGTCAAGCGCATCGGCCGCGACCGCTTCATCCGCAACGTGCTCTACGCGATCGGCAACAGCGGCGATGCGCGGCTGATGACAACGGTCGAGCCGCTGCTTGTTGATCCTTCGCCGGTGGTGCGCGGGGCGGCGGTGTGGGCGGCGAAGCGACTGCTGGATGCCGAGGCGTTCGAGCGGTTGGCGGAAGCGGCGGTTGAGGAGAATGAGGTGGTGCGAGTGGAGTGGAAGGGTGTCCCGACATCTTCCCCCTCAACGGCCGTCATCCCGGGCACAAGGCCCGGGATGACGGCTGAAAGGTAAGCGCGAAATAGACGAGGGACTCAGCCCTTCGCCAGCCGCTTCAGATATTGCCCATACTCGGTCTTGCCCAAGGCCTCGCCCAGGGCCGCGACCTGGTCGGCCGAGATCCAGCCCTGGCTGAAGGCGACCTCTTCGGGGCAGCCGACCTTCTGGCCCTGACGTTTTTCGATGGCCCGGATGAACTCGGTGGCTTCGACCAGGCTGTCGTGGGTGCCGGTGTCGAGCCAGGCATAGCCGCGTCCCAGCTTGGCCACCGACAGCTGGCCCTTGTCGAGGTAGAGCCGGTTGATGTCGGTGATTTCCAGTTCGCCGCGCGCCGAGGGCTTCAGGGCCTTGGCCATCTGCACCACTTGCCGGTCGTAGAAATAGAGGCCGGTCACCGCCCAGTTTGAACGGGGGTTTTCCGGCTTCTCCTCGAGCGCGACGGCGCGGCCATCGCCGTCGAAGTCGACCACCCCGTACCGTTCCGGATCTGTGACGTGATAGGCGAAGACCGTCGCGCCAGCGTCGGAGGCGATGGCCTGGGCGAGGGTTTCGCTCAGGCCGTGGCCGAAATAGAGATTGTCGCCCAGCACCAGGGCGCACTTGTCGTCGCCGATGAACGCCTCGCCGACGATGAAGGCGTCGGCCAGGCCGCGCGGCGTCTCCTGCACGGCGTATTCGAAACGCATGCCCCAGGCCGAGCCGTCACCCAGCAGGTCCCGGAACAGCGGGACGTCCTTGGGGGTCGAGATGATCAGGATGTCGCGGATCCCGGCCAGCATCAGTGTGCTGATCGGATAGTAGACCATCGGCTTGTCGTAGATCGGCAGCAGCTGCTTGCAGACCGCCAGGGTCAGCGGGTGAAGGCGCGTGCCGGACCCGCCGGCGAGGACGATGCCTTTCATGAGGCTTGGAACTCCATCTCGTTCATGCAGACCGCCAGGCTTTCGCGCCAGGGACGGCCGCGCCAGGCCAGGGCGGCTTCGATCTTGCCGCCGTCCAGGCGTGAATTGGCCGGACGTCTGGCGAGGGTGGGATAGTCGGCGGTGGTGATCGGGCGAACCCTGGCGGTGGGGCCGCCGCGCCGCGTCGAGAGCGCGAAGATCTCGGCGGCCAGATCGGCCCAGCTGGCGTCGTCGGGGCCGCTCAAATGGTAGAGACCAGCCAGGGTGGGATCGCGTTGCAGGCCATCGACCGCCAGCAAGGCGGCGTGCGCGGCGTCGCGCGCCCAGGTGGGCCGGCCGACCTGGTCGGCGACGACGCCGATCTCGTCGCGGTCAGCCGCCAAGCGCAGCATGGTCTTCACGAAATTGGTCCCGTGGGCGCTATAGACCCAGGCGGTGCGCAGGATGATGGCCGGTCCGCCGGCCGCCGTCACCGCCTGTTCGCCCGCCAGCTTGCTCGCGCCATAGACGCTAGTCGGGCCGGTGGGATCGGTCTCGACATAGGGCCGGTCCAGCGCGCCGTCGAACACATAGTCGGTGGAGAAATGAACTAGCGGTAGATTCCGCGCGGCGCAGGCCTGGGCCACGGCGCCGGGCGCGTCGCGGTTTAGGGCGTAGGCGGTGTCCGGTTCGCTTTCGGCCCGATCGACGGCGGTGTAGGCGGCCGCGTTGATCACCGCGCTCGGCGAGACCCGGGCGATCAGATCGTCGATCCTGGCGGTGTCGGACAGGTCCAGGGTTTCGCGACCGGCGAAGACGATTGCGCGGCCGGCCGCGACGCCGGCCAGTTCGCGCGCCACCTGGCCATTGCGGCCGAAGACCAGGATGGGACCCGCCATGGGCCTCAGCCGGCCTTGGCGGCCAGCAGGCCCAGCCGCCGGCCGTCATAGGCCGCGCGCAGGGGTGTCCACCAGTCGGCGCGGGCCAGGTACCATTCGACGGTCTTGCGGATGCCGCTCTCGAAGGTCTCGCGCGCCCGCCAGCCCAGCTCGCCCTCGATCTTGCCGGCGTCGATGGCGTAGCGCTGGTCATGGCCAGGGCGGTCGGCGACGAAGGTGATCAGGTCGCGATGCGAGCCGTCGACGCTGGGCGCCAGCTCATCCAGCAGGTCGCAGATCGTCTGGACGACCTGGAGGTTGGAGCGCTCGTTGCGACCGCCGACATTGTATTTCTCGCCCGGACGGCCTGTCTCCAGGATCGTGCGCAGCGCGCGGGCGTGGTCGTCGACGAACAGCCAGTCGCGAATATTGGCCCCGTCGCCATAGACTGGCAGCGGCTGGCGCTCCAGACCGTTGAGGATCATCAGCGGGATCAGCTTCTCGGGGAAATGATAGGGGCCGTAGTTGTTGGAGCAGTTGGAGACGATCACCGGCAGGCCATAGGTGTGAAACCAGGCCAGAGCCAGGTGATCGGCGGCGGCTTTGGAGGCCGAATAGGGCGAGGTCGGCGCGTAGGACGTTGTCTCCTCGAACAGGCCCTCGGCGCCCAGGCTGCCATAGACCTCGTCGGTGGAGACATGCACGAAGCGAAAGGCGTCCTTGGCCGCCCCCTCCAGGCCGCGCCAGTAGTCCAGGGCGCTGTCCAGCATCACATACGTGCCGACGATATTGGTCTCGATGAAAGGACCGGCCCCGTTGATCGAGCGGTCGACATGGGACTCGGCGGCCAGGTGCAGCACCGCGTCGGGCCGATGGAGGTCGAACACCGCCTTGATGACCGCCCGGTCGGCGACGTCGGCCTGAACGAAGACGTAGTCGGGCGAGTCCGAGACCTCGGCGACCGAGGTCAGGCTGCCGGCATAGGTGAGCTTGTCGACATTGACGACCTGATCGCCCGTCTCGCCGAGCAGAAGACGACAGACCGCCGAGCCGATGAAGCCCGCGCCGCCGGTGACCAGTATCTTCACGCCCTGTTCCTTCCAGGCCGACGACGCGGCGGTTACCGAGACCTCGGGTCCGGCCGCGGCGCTCGATCGGCATACGCAGGCATGCGGAATATCATCTGCCGCAGGGCTTCGATAGCCGCCGATCCGCGAGGCTCGCGGGCTATCGGCACGACCGGCGGGTTCGGCGATTTGCCACAGTATCCAAGGCGCCAAAGCGGTCTAGAATTGTCCGATCCAGCGGATATCGGAGCCCATGGCCAAACCCGTTCTGACCCCTGATCAAGTGGTCGACCAGTTTCTGCGCGACGGAGAATCCTGGTCGGCGACGACCATTCCATTCTCGTTCTTCACCAGCGCGCCGGCCTCGGCGTCGGGCGATCCAGAGCGCTCGGGCTTCATCACGCTGAGCGCGGAGGAGCGCGGCTTTGTTCGCCAGGCCTTCGCGATGATCTCGGATGTGATACCGCTGCATTTCGTCGAAACGGCCAGTAACGGCAGCGCCGTCGGCGGCATATCCTTCGCCCAGTCGAACACGATCGCCGACTACGCCTGGGGGTTCGAGATCAGCTCGACCTATCCCAACGGCACGATCGCCGGCGCGGAAATCTGGTTGAACAGCGACGCGGTGCAGGCGCGCGGCTGGTTCGCTGGCGGCTACAATTTCATGTCCCTGATGCATGAGTCGCTGCACGCCCTGGGGCTGCCCCATCCGGGGGATTACAATGCCGATGGCAGCGCCATCACCTACGCCGCCGACGCGGTCTATTTCCAGGACAGCCGCCAATACACGGTGATGTCCTATTTCGACGCTGTCAGCACCGGGGCGAACTACAATCCAGGCGACGGCCTGTATTCCGGCTCCGCCCTGCTGATCCACGACATTCTGGCGTTGCAGGCGCTATACGGCGCCAATACCGCGACGCGTTCTGGCGACACGACCTACGGCTTCAACGCGACGGCCGGCGTCGCCTCGTATGATTGCCTGATCAACACCCATCCGATCTGGTGTGTCTGGGACGGCGGCGGCTTCGATACCCTCGACTTCTCGGGCTACGGCATGGCCCAACGGATCGATCTGCACGAGGCGGCCTTCAGCGACGTCGGCGGCATGACTTTCAACATCTCCATCGCCTATGGCGTGAGCATGGAGGCGGCGATCGGCGGCGGCGGCGCGGACCTGATAACCGGCAACAGCCTCGACAACCGCCTGGTCGGCGGGGGCGGCGATGACGTGCTCTATGGCGAGAACGGTACGGACGTCCTGTTTGGCGAAGCTGGCGCGGACCAGCTCATTGGCGGGTTCGGCGACGACAGCCTGTATGGCCAGGCGGGGAACGACACCCTGTTTGGCGAGGCCGGCAATGACCTGCTGGCCGGCGGCGCCGGGGCCGACGTGCTTTTCGGTCAGGCTGGCGACGACACGCTGATTGGCGAGGCCGACAACGACTATCTGGTCGGCGGCGACGGGGCGGACACGCTCTTCGGTCAGGACGGCGCGGACACCTTGATCGGCGAGGATGGCCAAGACCTGTTGATCGGCGGAAACGGTAACGATCTTCTGCTCGGCCAGGCGGGCGTGGACGTGCTGTTCGGCGAATCCGGGGCCGATAACCTGCAGGGCGGTGATGGCGACGACCGTCTCTACGGCCAGGACGGCGCCGATACCCTGGTGGGTGGGACTGGCAACGACATCGTCGATGGCGGGGTCGATGCCGACAGTCTGTTCGGCCAGGAGGGCGATGACGCCCTGACGGGAGGCGGCGGAGCGGATTTTCTGGCAGGCCAGGACGGCAACGACCAGCTCTTTGGCGATCAGGGGGCCGATATCTACTTCTTCGGCAGCCAGTTCGAGGGCACCGACTTCCTGTTCGGTTTCAGCGAGAGCGAGGGCGACAGGATCGCTCTGCAATCGGCCAACTTCGCGGCGCCAGCAGGGTTCCAGCTGACCGACGGCGTCGGCTTCCTGTATGGTGCGGGCGTCCGTCCGGTGGCCGCCACGGCGAGCGTCTATTATGACACGACCACCAAGGCCCTGTGGTTCGATCAGGACGGCACGGGACCCAGCGACGCACACGTCCTGGCGTTCCTGACGGACACGCCGATGCTGCACGCCGGCGACGTGATTTTCGGATAGGGCCCCGCCTAGACCTTTGCGCCGTGGACGAAAGGCGTGTCGAGTTCGGCCAGCCGCCGAGCGTTGGCGTCGCGCGGATTGGTGGTGATCTGGTCAGCCGGGACCATCCAGTCGATGGCCAGGGCGGGATCGTTCCACAGCAGGGCCCCCTCGGTCTCGGGGGCGTAGTAGTCGGTGACCTTGTAAAGCACTTCGCAGTCGTCGGTCAGGGTGCAGTAGCCGTGGGCGAAGCCCTTGGGCGCCAGCAACTGGGCGCCGTCGCCTGCGGACAGCTCGGCCCCGACCCACTGGCCGAACGTGGTTGAGCCTTTGCGGATATCGACCGCCACGTCGAAGATTGCACCGCGCACGCAGCGCACCAGCTTGTCCTGGGCGTGGGGCGGCTTCTGGAAGTGCAGGCCCCGCAGCACGCCGCGTTGGCTCGAGCGTGCATGGTTGTCCTGGACGAAGACTCCGCCTGTGAAGCCCGCCTCTTCTAGGGCCGATTGGCGGAAGGTTTCAGAAAACCAGCCTCTCTCGTCGCCATGGCGCGTCGGCGTGATAAACAGCACCTCTGGAATCGCCATCGGCGTGATCTTCACGAATCCAACCCTCTAGGTAATGAGTGCGTCACGCATGGCTCGCCTGACTGGCAATGGCAAGAGCGGCGGGACGCCGACCATCACCGTCATGATCGTCGCCTATCAAAGCGGTCCGACCCTGGCGCGGTGCCTGGCGGCGTTGCGCGCCCAGACCTACGCGGACTTTGAAACCCTGATCGTCGACAACGCCTCGACCGACGGCGCGCCGCAAACCTCGGCGGCCGCCGATCCCGGTCTCCAGCTGATGGAGCCGGGCGCGAATCTGGGCTTCGCGGCCGGCAATAACCTGGCCGCCCGTCAGGCGCGCGGGCGCTGGCTGGCGTTGCTCAACCCCGACGCCTATCCCCAGCCCGACTGGCTGGCGCAGCTGGTCGCCGCGGCCGAGCGCCGCCCGGATGTGCGCTGCTTCACCTCCTTGCAGCGCGACGCGGGGGATCCGCGCCGCCTCGACGGGACCGGCGACGTCATGACCCTGGCCGGGTTTCCGTATCGCGGCGGCTACCAGAACCCGCTTCCGGACCATGTGCCCGAAGGCGAGACGTTCTCGGCTTGCGGCGCGGCCATGTTGATCGATCGTGCGCTGTTCCTGCGGCTCGGCGGCTTCGACGAGGGGTTCTTCTGCTATTGCGAGGATGTCGATCTGGGCTACCGGCTGAGGCTGATAGGCGAGCCGACCTTCCTGGCGCCGGCCGCCGTGGTCGATCACGTCGGCTCGGCCTCGACCGGGGTGCGTTCGGCGTTCTCGCTGTTCCACGGCTCGCGCAACCGCATCTGGGTCTACGTCAAGAATACGCCGACGGCATTGCTGTGGACGGCGCCGATCCACGTCCTGGCGACGTTGGTGCTACTGGCTCGCCATGCCACGCGCGGCGAGGCCGGGCCAGCCTGGCGTGGGATCGTGGCGGCGCTCAAGGATCTGGGACCGGCCCTGGCCGCCCGTCGCCGACTGCAAACCGAACGCTCGGCCGGGGCCGGCGAGATCGCCGCCGCAATGACCTGGAACCCGTTCGACCTGCTGCGCATGCGCAGCGTGATCAAGCCGCCGAAAGGTCCTCGATCAGCCGGCGCATGAAGGCCGCGCCGCGCTCCATCTGGGCGACTTCCACATACTCATCGGGCTGGTGGGCCTGGTCGATCGAGCCGGGACCGCAGATCACCGTCGAGAAGCCCGCGCCCTGAAACTGGCCGGCCTCGGCGGCATAGGGCACGACGCGCGGCGGACCGTTGTCGCCGGCGATCTTGCGGGCGAAGGCCTCGGCCGCGCCGTTTTCCTCGGGCGCGAAGGCCGGGGTCATCGAGCGGGTCTCGACCACCACGCCGCCTTCGGGGGCCTTGACCTTGATTTCCGCATCCAGCTTTTCGGCGAGGGCGAAGAAGTCGGCCAGGATCGTCTTGGCGTCCAGGCCGGCGGGCATGCGCAGGTCGAAGATGAACACGCACTCTCGCGCCAGGATATTGACCGCCGTGCCGCCATTGACCTGGCCGACGGTCAGGGTCGCGCCCTTGGGCGTGAACGGCGAGGCCGGATCGGCCTCGCGCGCCAGCCGCTCGGACAGTTCGACCAGATGACCCATCAGCTTGATGGCGAACATGTTGGCCGAGACACCCAGGTGGGTGAGGCTGGAATGGGCTTCACGGCCGGTGACGGTGACGCGGAAACTGGCGATGCCCTTGTGGCCGCGCACAGCGACCATGTCGGTGGGCTCGCCGACCACCACCAGCGCCGGGCGAGGCAGCTCACGGGCGATCACCGCGATCATGTCCGGCGCGCCCAGGCAGCCGATCTCCTCGTCATAGGAGAAGGCCAGGTGGACGGGACGGTTCAGCTCGGCGGCCGCCAGGTCCGGCGCGGCGGCCAGGGCCAGGGCCAGGAAGCCCTTCATGTCGCAGGTCCCGCGGCCATAGAGCCGTCCGTCGCGCCGGGTCAGGACGAAAGGGTCGCTGCTCCACGGTTGGCCGTCGACCGGCACCACGTCGGTATGGCCCGACAGCACCACGCCGCCCGGGATGGCCGGCCCGATGCTGGCCAGCAGGTTGCTTTTGGTCCCGTCGTGATTGGGCACCCGCCGCGTCGCCACGCCCAGCTTGGCCAGATAGGCCTCGACCCATTCGATCAGGGCCAGGTTGGACAGGCGTGAAGTGGTGTCGAACGCCACCAGGGTGGACAGAATGTCGACGGCCCGGATCGCCAGGGCTTCGGAGGAGGAAGGCATGATGCGAACCTAGGGCCAGACGGTCCGCGCGCGCACCCCCATAAGCAGGCGCGCGTCGTTTTTTGTTGCTGGCTGACTCTAGCCGATGCGAATCCAGCGACGAAGCGGCCCCAGACGGGCCAGGCCGCGCAACACCGCGCGCACCGGCTTCGGCGCCGAACGCCAGTGGGCCTCGACGACGATCAGCGCCCATCCGGCCCATTCGCGAAGGCGCAGCGCCGCGAGCAATCGGCGCGAGGGGCGGCTCACGCCAGCACCTGCGCCGCGATGTCTCGGACCGCCTTGCGCCAACTATAACGACCAGAGGCGACGATCTCGTCATGGGCGCGGTCGACCATGGCCTGGGCGTGGACCGGGTCGCGACTGAGGTCGAGGGCGGTCTCGATGTCGGAGAGGTCGCGACGCACCGGCTGATAGTGGACACCGGCCTGCAGAACGCCGCTGTAGTCGCCCTCGACCAGCACCTGGAAGGTGCGCGTGGCGGCGGCCTCCAGGTGACGCGGCGACAGCGCCTTGAGCTCGTGCGCCGCATCCAGCGACCGGGCCGATGATGGCGGGACCCATGCGGGGTCCATCGGCGCCGTCTCATCCACGCGCAGGACCCCCGCGGGGTCGATCAGCGAGGAACCGCCCTCGACCCCGACCACCGCGCGGCTGCTTCCGAGCAGGCGCACCCAGCCATCGCCGACCAGGCGGCGCTCGCCGTCGACCGCCACGTCGGCGCGATGACCGCGCGCCTGGGCCCAGGCCGCCGCTCGCAACCCCACCTCGCGCTTGAGCACGCCCATCTCGCCCAGCCAGGCCGGGGCCTGCCAGGCGCGGTAGCTGACCGCGATCGGCCGCCGCTCCAGGTCCGGCGACACCCGTCGCGCCAGCTTTACCAGGGGTTCGTCGATATAGGCCGTCAGGATGCGGCGGATCGCATAGGACCGGCCCGCCGGGGGGTAGAGACTGTCCCATAGCGCCGGCTCGACGGCCGTCAGCAGCAAGTCGATCCGGGCCTGGTCCAGGAAGTCGCACAGGCGATCCACGCTGAGGAATTCGTCCAGCGGCGCGGCGATGCGCCGGGCCCGGGCCGGTACTGCATCGACCGCGCGTCGGAGGGCCGACCAGCCGCTGGGCGCATGGCGTGTGGCCAGGGCGGTGGCGTCGACCACCAGAAGTTCCGGATTCAGGGCCGTGATCCAGCGGGGGTCGAACGGAAAGCCGATGTTGAAGAACACCGCCCGGCCGGGAAAATGGTTTTGCCAGGCGAAGATCCGCTGGCGCTCCCAGCGTCGCATCGGCCATTGGCCGCGCCAGTTATAGAGGACGAGCACCGTTGGTCGGTCCCGCGCGTTCAAGGGATCTAACCGCGATCCGTGCGTTTGAAGTCGGCCATCATCCCGCAACCCCAGCTGGCGACGCATGATGCGCTCGACCTAGAATCGACGTCGGCACCGGCGCCTGTCAACGCCTTAGATCAGAGCCGGGAATCGCGGGCCCCAAGGCGTATGCCCAAAGGTGTACGGATCTTCTAGGACACGGGTTCCTTTGGCGACTGGCTCTTGGACGGCAGCACGCCGATCAGTTCGATGCGGAAGATCATCACGCTGTTACCGGGAATCGGGCCCTTGTCCTGGGCGCCGTAGCCCAGCTCGGGGGGCACATAGAGGGTCCATTCGTCGCCCGGCCGCATCATGACCAGGGCTTCCTTCCAGGCCGGGACCAGGCCGTCGAGCGGGAACGAGGCGGGCACGCCGCGCTCGTAGGAACTGTCGAACACCGTCCCGTCCAGCAGCTTGCCCTCGTAGTTGACCTTGACCTCGTCGGTCGGGTTGGGCTTGGCGCCATCGGCGGGACCCGAACGCACGACCTTGTACTGCAGGCCATCGGCCAGGGTGACGACGCCGGGCTGCTTGGCGTTCCTGGCGAGGAAGGTCTGGGTGGCGGCCAGGCTTTCCTGCTGCTTCTTGCTGGGACCGCAGGCCGACAGGGTCAGGGCGGCGCCAAGGGCGAACACGGCGAGGGCGAGGCTGAGGGGGCGAACCATGACAGGAGACTCCGACGAATTGTCGTCCGTGCTAGACCATTTCGCACCGACCCGCGCGCCGATTTTCGGCAGGCGCCGGTTTGAGACGGTCAGTCACACAACAGTGGTGGCGCGCCCTGCCGGCGCGCCCTAGAAAACATCCCCACGCAGCGACCGCTCACGAGGCCTTCATGAAACCCGTCCGCAAAGCCGTTCTTCCCGTCGCCGGTTTCGGCACCCGGGTCCTGCCGGGCACCAAGACGACGCCGAAGGAACTGCTCAACGTCGTGGACCGGCCGATCCTGTCCTACATCGTCGAGGAGGGGCGGGCCGCGGGCATCGAGCACTTCGTGTTCGTCACCGGCCGCAACAAGGGCGCGATCGAGGACTTCTTCGACCGTGCGCCCGAGCTCGAAGCGGCGCTGGAGAAGAAGGGCGACGCCGGCCGGCTGGCCGCCGTCCACGAGTCCACCAACGTCGCCCAGGTCCACTTCGTGCGCCAGGGTGAGGCCA
>FSVN01000459.1_pt1 | contig 10854 bp, 8 predicted proteins | sample 1637751 | NCBI WGS metagenome assembly FSVN01 (sample SAMEA3914814, study PRJEB12502) | metagenome | biome: forest; material: soil | place: USA | collected 2011-09-16 | depth 0.1 m
AGGGTGTAGGTCGACTGGTCGGCGCCGACATTGACGTAGCCGCCGCCGACGTCGTGCTGCCACTGGTAGTGCAGCGTGCCGATGCCGTCAGGATCGGCGATGGTCGAGACCGCGGTCAGGACCTGGTCCTCGGCCGCCGTGCCCGTGACGCTGGCGCCGCCGGTGTGGGGATCGTTGACGGCGGTGATGTTGACGATCACCGAGCCGCCAGCCGAAGCCGCCCCGCCCGCGCCTTGGCCGGCGCCAGGCGCGCCGTCGTTCAGGGCGTAGTTCAGCGTCACCGAGGAGGGCGGCGCGTCGCTGGCGACGGTGTATCTGATGTGGTCGATGACGTCGTTGACCAGCGCCGTGGTCGCCGTGGCGGCCGAGCTGTTGAAGCTGATCGTCAGGACGCCGCCCGTGCTGGTGAAGGTGGCGAAGGTCAGCCCCCCGACCTGCAGGTTGCCGCCACTGACCGTGAACAGGCCGCCCGAGCCGAAGGCGAAGGTGTCGATGGCGTTGGCCGAGGCGCGTTGGACAGTGAAGCTGGCGCCGTTGTAGTCGCCGTTGCCGCCGTTCTTGTTGTCCAGATCGACATCGGAGACCGTCACCGAACCCAGCAGGGTCGCCGCCGTCTGTTCGGTGGCGCCCACCGTCACGGCCGTCGCCGGGACCACGGGCGTGTCGTTGACGGCCGTGATGCTGCTGGTCAGGGTCAAGCTGGTGTCGCTGAACCGGGTCTGGCCGCCGTTGACGCTGACGTCCAGGAAGGCGCCCGTGGTCACCGCGCCGCCGGAGCTGTCGATCAGGTAGGCGGTCAGGGCCGGAGTCGCACCGTTATAGTTCGGGGCCGGCAGGAAGCGGACCAGCGTGCCGGCCGCCAGCACCAGGGCCGAGCCCTCGCTCGGCGAGCCGACCGTGGTCCAGGCGCCATTGAAATACTGCCAGACGCCCTGGCTGCTGGCGGCGTTGGCGGTGATGGCCACGCCGGCCAGGGTGTCGCCGTCGGAATCGGTGAAATGCGTGCCAAACAGGGTCGAGACGGTCTGGCCGCCCGGCGCGGCGGTGTCTTCGTTGACCGCCGCCAGAGTGGCCGAACCGCTGGGGACCGGCGCATCATTGGTCGCGGTGACCGTGACGCCCAGCGTCATGGACGTGCCGTATTGGGTCGAGCCGCCGGTGGTGGTCAGGTCCGCCGTCGCGCCGGTGGTCACCGCGCCCGACGAGTCCTCGATCATGTAGACGGTCAGGCTGGGCGGCGTGCCCGAATAGTCGGCGGCCGGGACGAACCGCACCAGGGTGCTGACGTCCAGGACGAAGGCGCTGGCGGTCGAGACGGCCGGCACGTCGTGCCATGAGCCGCCCGAGAAGTACTGGTAGACCCCCTGGGCCGCCGAAGCGGTGTTGGCGGTGATCGCGACACCCGTCAGGGCGTTCGCGGACGAGCCGCCCGACACCTGGTCCTTGGCGTCCAGGAAATGGCTGGCGAACAGCGTCGAGACCGTCTGGCCCGCGCCGGGCGCGGAGTCCTCGCCGATCGTCGTCAGGGTGACAGCCGCGCCGCCAGTGGTGACTGGCGCGTCGTTGATCGCCGTGACCGCGTGATCCAGCACCACCGTGCCGACGCTGTAACGCGTCGTGCCGCCGCTGGTGGTGACATTGACCACGGCGCCGTTGGTCAGGGCGCCGCCCGAGGCGTCGACCAGCTTGACCGTCAGGGTCGGCGCCGCGCCATTGTAGTCGGTGGCGGGCAGGAAGCGCAGCGGGGCGCTGGCGGTGATCAACACCGCCGCCGCGGTCGTGGCCGCGCCGATGTTCACCCAGGTCGAGCCGTTATAGTACTGCCACTGGCCCGTGCCGGCGGTCGAGCCGTTGACGACCACGGCCACCCCGGCCAGGGCATCGCTGTCGGGGTCGCTGTACTGGCCGCTGACCAGGGCCGAGACCGTGTTGGTCAAGACCGTGTTGGCGACGTCCTCGTTGGTCGCGGCCAGGGTCTCGGTGGCATCACCAGCCACGACCGGCGCATCATTCACCCCGACGATGGTGATGGTGTAGGCGTCGGTGTCGCTCAGGGCGCCGCCCGAGCCGGTGGCCCCGCCGTCGCTGGTCACCACCGTCAGGGTGTCCGTGCCGCTGACGTTCGTGTTGCCCAGGAACAGCAGGCCATTGCTGGCCGCCAGGGTGGTGTTGATCTTGTTCAGCGTGCCGGTGATGGTCACCGCGCCCGTGCCGTTCCCGACGATGTCGCCGGACGTCAGACCGCTCGGGACGCTGGCCAGCAGGGTCAGCACGCCCTTGGTGACGTTCAGGGTGACCGTCATGACGCTCGACGCAGGATTGGCGTCGACATCGCTGACCTGCAGGCCGGTGACGGCGATATTGGTGTTTTCACTGCCCGTGGCGCTGGACACCGCGCCGTTGACCGGTGCGTCATTGACCGCCGTGATGTTGATCGTGGTCGTGCCGCTGTTGACCGCTCCCGACGGCACGCCCGGCGTGCCGTCATTGACTGTCCAGGTGATGGTGCGGCTAGTGTTGGCGCCGTAGTTCGTCGGATTGTCGCCCGTGGCCCAGTAGGTGAGCCCAGCCAGCGCGGCCTGGTAATGGGCGAAGGTGTCATAGCCGGTCAGCGTCAGGGTCTCGGTCGCCGAGTCCCAGCTGACCGTGATGCTGGTGCCCGAGATCGTGCCCGAGATCTGCTTGCCGGAGCCGTAGCCCAGATGGTCGTCGGCTGTGCTGTTCTCGTTGGACGAAAACTTGCCGCCTGTGATCTGCACCGTGGCGCTGGCCAGGTAGCTGCTGTCGGTGTCGGTGAGGGTCGGCGCGCCGGTCAGCAAGGTGGTCGTGGCCCCCTGCTCGCTGGTGGCCGTAGCCGTGCCGCTGACGCCCAGGATCGGCACATCCGAGAAGGTCATCCCCTCGATATTGGCGCCGGAATTCGTGAGGTTGGGCGCGATCGTGCGGATCAGCGTGGCCGTCGTGCCGGCGCCGTCCAGCTGGAAGACGTAGATCACGTCATCGGCGTCGCTGCCGTTGGTCTCCTCGCTCTCGGCGTAGATCTGGCGCGTGCTCTGATCGAACGTCATGTCGCCGCCGTAGAAGACGTTGCCGCCCGGCATGCCGACCAGCGTCACCCTCACGGCGGTGCCGCTCACCGCGTTCTCGCTGATGTACCAGATGCCGTTGTCGTTGGCGTCGTAGCCCACGACAGGGGACGGGTATTGCGAGCGGGTCGAGAAATAGACCAGGTCGGTGGTTTCATCGACCTCGACGTCGATGATCTGGCCGGCGCTCATGTTTCCCGGGAACTGGGTGTTGGAGACAAGCTCGGTGGTGACGTTCGGGCTGGCCAGATCGATACGGTACAGCCCGACCGACAGGCCATCGACCCGTTCGCTGTAGAACAACCGGCCGCCCGCGACGATCGAACTGTCGAGCGCGAAGTCCTGCGGATCGAGAACCTTGAACCCGCCTTCGTCCGCCCGGTTGTCCGTCGACGCCGTGGTCAGGTAGCCGCCATCGGTGACCACGCCCGTCAGGGGATCGTAGCTGTAGACCTTGATGCCGGTGATGGTCCCGTTCGGCGTTCCGGCGCCGTCCTGGTAGCCGACATAGATCTTCCGGGTGAGCGGATCGACTTCGATGGTGTTGACGATGATGGTGTCGGCGAAATCGATCGCGATGGCCGGCGCCGCCGAGCTGCCGATGGAGCCCCGGACTAGAAGGGCCTGGTCGTTGTTCGCACTGCCAACGATCGCGAAATAGAAGCCTGCCGCGGTGTCCAGGCCGATATCGGAGGTGAACGAGCTTGGAAGCTTGTCGTCGCCCGTGCCCGCCCCGCCGTTGTCGATGACGACGGTGCTGCTGGTGCCGTCATCGTTGATTCGAACGATGCGGGTGTCGGCGTCGCCGCCTTCGGTGGTGTACCACAGTTGACCGGTAAACGGCATGGATCAGTCCTTTGCCTCGGCTGAACCGCGCGCCAGCCGGCGCACGCGAGATGGCCTCGGGGCGCGCGCCCCGCATGATGTCTGAGGAGGCGATGGCGGGCGCGACGCCGCGCCACACGATGCGAAGGAGGGAGTCCGCGCGTACGGAACGTCTGTTTCGCGCAGTTGCCCCCCTTGCTCCCTCTTTGCTTTAGTCGAACCTTCAGCGCACCTTAACGGCGAGTCCGAGGCGATACAAGCGCACATACGCCGGTCGGCGAACACTGTTTCCCCATCTATTGTGCAGCTCAGGATAGTGAGATACGACAGGGACAATCGTGAGGTGGGGCGCCCTTCTCAATCAAGGTTAAGACGAAGGCGCGACTCAAGGTTTAATTTTATAGGCCGCGCACTTCAAACTTGCGCTCCAACCGACTTTTGGGAACGAGGGAAACAGCGATGGCCCAGCCTTATGTTGGCGAAATCCGCATGTTCGGAGGCAACTTCCCGCCCTACGGCTGGGCGATGTGTGACGGCCAGTTGCTGGCCATCGCGGATAACGACGTGCTCTATAACCTGATCGGCACCACCTACGGCGGCGATGGCGTCAACACGTTCGGCATGCCCGATCTTCGCGGTCGGGTTCCCAGCCACCAGGGCACGAACGCCGGCCAGACCTACGTGATCGGCCAGCCAGGCGGTCTCCCGTCGGTCACCCTGACCCCTCAGCAGTTGCCGCAGCACACCCACCCATTCTTCGCCGCCACGACCGCGGGCGCGGCGAGCACCCCCACCACCCAGACCATGATTTCCAGTCAGGGGCCGGGGGGAACCGTGCTGTCCGCCTACACGCCGTACAGCGCCGCGAACGAACAGATCGCCTTGACGGCGGCTTCGACCACGCCCGCCGGTGGTAGCCAGCCGCACGACAACATGCAGCCGTACCTGGGCATCAATTTCATCATCGCGCTGAACGGCGTTTATCCGCAGCAAAGCTGAAGCGTCTCGACCGAAGATCTTCCGGAGATTCAATGAGATGAGTGATCAATTCGTCGCGGAAATCCGCATTTTTGGCTTCGGCTTCGCCCCCAAGGGCTGGGCCCAGTGCAACGGCCAGATCATGCCGATCCAGCAGAACACCGCATTGTTCTCGCTGCTGGGCACCACCTATGGCGGCAACGGCACCAGCAACTTCGCCCTGCCCAACCTGACGGGAGCCATCCCGATACACATTGGACGCAGTCAGCCGGGTCCTGGCCTGCCGGTCTATGACCTGGGCGAGATGGCCGGGTCGCCGAACGTGAGCTTGATCGACTCCGAGATGGCGATGCACAGTCACCCGCCGATGGTGACCACGGCGGTCGGAACCGTCACCGCGGCGGCGAACAACCAGCCCGCCCAGGCCTACCAGGGCAATTTCCAGTCGGCCAATCGGGGCCTGTTCTACAGCCCCACCGCGCCGGCCACGCAGTTGCCGGTCCAGAGCATCGGCCTGGCCGGCGGCTCGCTTCCGCACAACAACATGATGCCGACGCTGTTCCTGAACTACTGCATCGCCCTGCAGGGCAACTTCCCCGCTCGCAACTGACCCGCCGCGAAGAACACGAGGAGCAAGACTCATGAGCATGCAATACATGGGCGAGTTGCGGATCATGTCCTTCAACTACGCGCCGAAGGGCTGGGTGCAGTGCAATGGCCAGATCATGGCCATCTCTCAGAACCAGGCCCTTTTCTCGCTGCTGGGCACGACCTATGGCGGCAACGGCGTCAGTACGTTCGCCCTGCCCGACCTGCGCACCATGGTTCCGGGTCACTCGGGCCAGGGCCGTATCCAGGGCCAGGCGGTGGGGGAATATGCCCACACCCTGCTACAGACCGAAATCCCCCAGCACATGCACTTTCTGAAGGTCGACGCCACCAGCGCCGGCACCGCCAACGCCTCCTCCGCGACGGCCGGAAACAGCTTCGGACAGACCTACGGCCAGCCCAGCTCGGGCTCGCCTATCTCGTTCAACATGTACAGCACCCAGTTGACGCCGGTGGCGCTGATGGCGCCCCAGGCGCTGGGGATCGCCGGCGCCAGCCAGCCCCACGAGAACCGCCAGCCGTTCCTGACGCTGAACATCTGCATCTCCCTGCAGGGGATCTTCCCCTCGCGGAACTAGACCCTCGGATTTCCGTCGCGTGGCCCTAGTTGAACACGGCCTGATAGTCCTGACGCCCCGGCGCGGGGGTGTGGATGGGGATCACATAGAGCTCGTACGCCGTCCCATCCTGCTGGGTGAGGGCATGCATGCCCTCGGCGAGAACATCACCGGCAGGGCCGCTGAACAGCAGCGTGAACGCGGGATGCGCCTGCTCCGTCGGCAGCGGGCCCGTTTCGATTTCGGTCAGCACCAGGGCGTAGCGCCCCCCGCGGATCAGGAACGTCTGGCCGACATGCCGGGCGAAGGTCTCAGCGGTCAGGACGACGGGCTCGGCGGTCATGGCGTTCCTCCAGAGAGAATCGAAACCTGGCCATTATGGTGCTCTCACCACCTGAACGGGAAGAGCCTCCCGTATCGCGCCTTCGAGGAGCCGGCCTCGTGACCCCTTCTCGCCCGTTCAGCCTGCGACCCGAGGTCGAGACCGATGCGGCTTTCCGCCTGGCGCTGTTTCGCGCCTCGCGCGGGCCCGGCTGGGACCAGGTCCCCCTGCCGCCCGAAATGCTGACCCGGATCATGGAGCAGCAGTTCCACGCCCAGACCCGGGGCTACGCCGCGGCCTATCCCGACGCCCGGCTGGAGATCATCGTGATCGACGGCGCGCCGGCCGGTCGATTGGCCGCCCATCGCGGAGACGACGCCCTGCACCTGATCGACATCGCCCTGACACCTGAGCAGCGCGGCCAGGGCGTAGGCGGAGCGATCCTGCGCGCCCTGATGGACGAGGCCCGCGCCCTGGCCTTGCCGATGACCCTACAGGTCGCCCGCGACAACCTCGCGGCCCAACGGCTCTATCACCGCCTGGGCTTCGCCGCGCTGTCGGCCGACGAGACCCACCTGGCGCTGCGCTGGTCCCCGCACCTTCTGCCCTCCGCGCCCCGATCCTCCGCGACGACCCTGGCATGACCCGCGTCGCCGTGGTCGGCTGCGGCGCCTGGGGGCGCAATCTGGTCCGGACCTGCGCCGAGCTGGGCGTCCTGGGCGCCGTGGTCGACGACGATCCGGCGACGGCCCGGGCCCAGGGCGAGGCCTGGAATGTTCCCGCCCTGCCCCTCGCCCAGGTGCTGGGGGATCCCGGCCTTGACGCCCTGGTCATCGCCACGCCCGCCCCGACCCACGCCGCGCTTTGCCGCCTGGCCCTGGAACACGGCAAGGACGCCTTCGTCGAGAAGCCCCTAGCCTTTGATCTTGCCGAAGCCGAGGGCTTGGCCGCCGACGTCCGGCGTTCGGATCGGGTGTTCATGATCGGCCACCTGCTGCGCCACCACCCGGCGTTCGAGGCGCTGCTGGCCATCGTCGCGCGTGGCCAGATCGGCGCCTTGCGCTACATCTCCGCCTCGCGCCTGAGCCTGGGCCGTGTGCGCGCCCACGAGAACGTCTTCCTCAGTTTCTCGCCCCACGACGTCTCGATGATCCTGGCCCTGGTCGGCGCCGCGCCCGACAGCGTGCACGCCACGGGTCGGGCGTTCGTCACCCCGGACGTGGTCGACGAAGCCCACGTCGACCTGGGCTTTCCCGGCGGCATCCACGCCCACATCACCGCCAGCTGGCTCAGCCCGTTCAAGGAACAGAAGCTGGTCGTGGTCGGCGAAACCGGCGCCCTGGTGTTCGATGACGTTCGCCCTTGGCCCGAGAAACTGGCCTGGCGAGCGCAGGGCGTGGCCATGACGGCGGCAGGCCCGGCGGCCTCCGGCGACGAACCACGCTTCGTCGGCCTGATCACCGAGGCGCCTCTGACCCGAGAGATCCGCCACTTCCTCGAATGTTGCCGAACCCGAAACTCCCCCTTGACGGGTATTGAAGAGGGGCTTCACGTACAGAGGGTGCTCGAGGCTGTGCAAACCCAACTGAAGCCGCTGTCGCCCCAACCCTCCAAATGAAGTCTCGCGCTCAAGGTCATCTTGCAACTTTTCGCAGAACGGCGTTTCACGACTTTCACGGCGCAAGACTTTTATCTCATGGCCGCATCGAATACAGGGGTGTACGCGTCACATTTACCAAACATATCGAAGACAAACTCTCCCTTGCCTGAGACGTTCTAAAGAGTAGATTATTCTCTCGTCGACGAGACCATCGACACCGACAAGAACGAATAAATCCAGAGGGGCCGATGAACGTCCACGCTCCAACGTTTCCATTGGCGAACTTCGATACTGAGACTCCAAACTTTCAAGATCTGATCTCGAAGTTCCAGCAACGCGAAGCTGTGATCGCGGTCATCGGCATGGGCTATGTCGGCTTGCCCCTGTCGGAGGCGTTCGCCACGGCCGGCTTCCCGGTGCTCGGCTTCGACCTGGACTCCACCCGCCTGTCGTCCCTGGCCGACGGCCGGTCCTATCTGAGCCATTTTTCCGACGCCCAGGTGGCGGGCATGCGCGAGCACGGTTTCGCGGTCACCGGCGCGCCGGACGTGCTGGCGCGCGCCGACGCCATCCTGATCTGCGTGCCCACCCCGATCAACTCGCACCGGGCGCCGGATCTGAGCCACGTGGTCGAGGTCGCCGAGACCCTGGCCGGCGTGCTGCGTCCCGGCCAACTGGTGGTGCTGGAATCGACCACCTTCCCAGGGGCCACCGCCGAGGTGCTCAAGCCGATCCTGGAGCGCAGCGGCCTGCGCGCCGGTCGCGACTTCGCCCTGGCCTATTCCCCTGAGCGCGAAGACCCAGGCAACGCCATCTTCGACACCACCTCAACGCCCAAGATCGTCGGGGCCGACAGCGAGATCGAGCGGCGGACGGCCTGCGCCCTCTATGACGCCATCACCACCACCGTGCCGGTCAGCGACACGCGCACCGCTGAGGCGGTCAAGCTGACCGAGAACGTCTTCCGGTTCGTCAACATCGCCCTGGTCAACGAGCTGAAGGTCAGCTTCGACGCCATGGGCATCGACATCTGGGAGGTGATCCATGCCGCCCAGACCAAGCCGTTCGGCTTCATGCCGTTCTTCCCCGGCCCTGGGGTCGGCGGTCACTGCATTCCGGTCGACCCCTTCTACCTGGCCTGGCGCGCCAAGGCCCAGGGGGCCTCGCTGCGCATGGTGGAACTGGCGGGCGAGATCTCGCAGGCCATGCCCCGGCGAGTGATCGACAAGACCCTGGAGGCCCTGGCCGCGCGCGGCCGCTCGCCAATCGGCGCGCACGTGCTGGTGGTCGGGGCGGCCTACAAGCGCAACATCGACGACACCCGCGAAACCCCGGCCCGCGACATCATCGAGATCCTGCGCAGCCACGGCGCGCGGGTCAGCTACCACGACCCCTTCGCTCCGGAGCTGCTGGTCGGCGACACCCTGATGACCTCGGTCGATATCGGCCGGGGCGCCCTGGCCAGCTTCGACTGCGCCATCATCGTCACCGACCATGACGCGCTGGATTACGAACACCTGGTGCGCGGGGTTCCGCTGGTGATCGACACGCGCAACGCCACCGCTGGGGTCGATCCGGCCCTGAGCGGCAAGATCGTGAAGGCCTAGCCATGGGCGACGCCGAACGTCTGGACCGACCGCCAGCCTGGGTTCACCCGTCAGCCGAGGTCGAGCCCGGCGCTGTGCTCGGGGCCGGCACGCGGGTCTGGCGGTTCAGCCACGTGGCGGCGGGGGCGCGGATCGGCGCCGACTGCGTACTCGGCCAGAACGTCGCTGTCGGGCCGGGCGTGACAATCGGCGACCGCTGCAAGGTGCAGAACAATGTCAGCCTCTATGCCGGGATCGTGCTGGAGGACGGGGTGTTCTGCGGCCCCAGCTGTGTGTTCACCAATGTCGCCACCCCGCGCGCCGAGATCGACCGCAAGAGCGAGTTCAAGGTCACGCGCGTGCGGCGCGGCGCGACGATCGGGGCCAACGCCACCATCGTCTGCGGCAATATCCTGGGCGCCTGGTGCCTGGTCGCGGCTGGCGCGGTCGTCACCCACGACGTCCCGTCTCTGGCCCTGATGGCCGGCGTCCCGGCCCGGCGCATCGGCTGGGTCAGCCATGCCGGCGAGGTGCTGGGCGCGGACCTGGTCTGCCCCCGCACAGGCGACCGCTACGCCGAGCGGCCAATGGGATCCGAGACAGGCTTGCGGCGGGTGATCAATCTTTCCGGCTTCGGCGAGGAGGGGTTCGAGACCCCGCGTGAAGAACAGACGGCGAGCGTCGGATGAAGCGGGCCCTGGTCATCGGATCCGAAGGCAATATCGGCAAGCCCCTGGCGGCCCATCTGCGCGCCCAGGGCTGGGCGGTGCTGTGCGCCGACATCAAGCCCGGTTGGCGCAAGGACTATCTGCAGGTCGACATCAACCAGCCGGCCGACCTGATGCCGACCCTGCGCTGGAAGCCCGACGTGATCTTCGCCCTGGCCGCCGTGGTCAGCCGGGTGACCTGTGAGCAGGCCTCCAGCCTGGCCGTCGCCACCAATCTGGGCGGCCTGAACAATGTGATCCTGCTGGCCCAGGCCGCCGACGCCAGGCTGGTCTATTTCTCGACATCCGAGGTCTATGGCCCCACCGACGGTCCTATGGACGAGGCCCGGACCACGCCCCGGCCCAACAACCGCTACGGCCTGACCAAGCTGCTGGGCGAGCAGTTGGTCGATTACGAGGTCGCCCAGCACGGCCTGCGCGCCGTCACCCTGCGGCCGTTCATGATCTATGACGAGAACGAGGACTTCGGCGACCACCGCTCGGCGATGATCCGCTTCGCCCACGACCTGGCGCGCGGCCGGCCGATCCAGGTGCATCGCGGCAGCGCCCGGGGTTGGCTGCAC
>FSVN01000436.1_pt1 | contig 10735 bp, 12 predicted proteins | sample 1637751 | NCBI WGS metagenome assembly FSVN01 (sample SAMEA3914814, study PRJEB12502) | metagenome | biome: forest; material: soil | place: USA | collected 2011-09-16 | depth 0.1 m
GACGTGGCGTTACCCGGCCTTGGTCGGCGCGCCAGGGTCCCCAACAGCGTCGTCAGCGCCCGTGCTCGTGGCCGCCGCGCCGGCCCCGTCGCCTCGGCCTGACACAAAGCGGCTAAACCTACGCTATCGGATCAAGGGCGCATCGGCCTGGCGACCATCGCGCGTCTATGACGACGGCGTGCGAACCTATGTGGAGTTTGACCCTTCGATCGTCGTCAGTGATCTGCCGCCGCTGTTCATCGTGGGTCCCGATGGCAAGACTTCCGAACTGATCAACTACCAGGTCGCCAATCGTCGTCTCGTCGTCGATCGCCTGTTCGACCGCGCCGAGTTGCGGTTTGGGCTCAAGCGTTGGGAGCGGCGCGTCCGCATCGAACGCCTGCCGAGCCGATCGGAGGTCGCACGATGAGCGAGACCATCGAACAGGAGCAGAAGGCCATCGCCAAGGACCTTCGCCTGCGCGGGGCCGCCAAGCCCGTGGCCAGGGTGTCGCGCAAGGCCCTGATCATCACCGGCGGCATCTTGGCGCTTGGCGTGTCAGGCGCGCTGGTCTGGTCGTTGCGCGAGCGTGAGCGCGGAGCCTCGCAGCCGCACTTCAGCGCCGCCGCGCCGCCGCCCGAACAGATCTCCAGTTTGCCGACCGACTACCTCCACCGTGGCGAGGCGCCCGTGCTCGGCCCGCCATTGCCCGGCGATCTGGGGCGTCCGATCCTCAGCGCCCAGCGAGCGCGCGCTGCGCGCCAGCCTTATGGCCCAATCGAGACCGCGCCGGACCTGGCGGCGCGGCCGGCGGCCTCCATCCGCTCCGATCCCAAGGTCGAGGCTCGAACCGCCGCGCGCGCCAGCGGCCTGTTCGCGGCGGGGCCCTCAAGGCAAAAGCCGCCAGCCCAGGTCGCGCCGGCGACGCTCACGGCCTTGGCCGCCGACGAGCGGATGACCAGTCCCGAGCGGCTGCAGTCGCCCGCCTCGCCCTATCTGTTGCAGGCTGGATCGATCATCCCCGCAGCCCTGATCACTGGCCTGCGATCGGACGCCGCGGGACTGGCCATCGCCCAGGTCAGTCAGGATGTCTTCGACAGCCTGGGCGGACGCCACCGTTTGATCCCCGCCGGCTCAAGGCTGATCGGGACATATGAGGCCACGACCCATGCGGGGCAAAGCCGACTGTCAGTGGCTTGGACGCGACTGATCCTGCCGTCTGGACGGTCGATCATCCTGGACAAGCTGCCCGCGGCCGACGCGCAAGGCATGGGCGGATTGCAAGATGGCGTCGATCGTCACGGCAAGTCAGTCTTGGCGGCCGCGGCGCTGAGTACCGTCCTGGCGATCGGCGCGCAGGCCGGTCAATCCAGCGATGGCGACGACTTGGAGCGCGCCATTCGTCGCGGCGCCAGCCAGGCAATGAGCGATGTTGGCCAACAGGCCGTTGGCCAAGGTCTGTCCCTGACCCCGACCTTGACGATCCGACCGGGCGCGCCCTTGCGGGTCCTGCTGTCGCGCGACCTCGTGCTTGAACCCTACGACGTGGAGAACACCCAATGAGCAAACTCAAGCTTGGCGCGCTGGAAGACGACACCCCGGTCAAGGTGACCGTTGATCTCCCCGCAGTTGTTCACCGCGATCTGTCCGATTACGCCAAGGCCCTGGCCGCCGAAACCGGCACAAAGCCCGTCGAGCCGGCCAAGCTCATCGCGCCGATGCTGTCGCGGTTCATGACTACGGATCGTGGCTTCGTCAGAGGCAGGAAGCGCCCGGCCTGAGACCAAGCCTAGGAGGCTAGGGCCAGGTCTCCTCATCGGGTTCGGCGAGCGCGCGGATCAGCGCCAGCAACCGGCGGCGGCGAACAGCCGATAGGTGCGGGCACGAGCCGAGCCAGGGCAGGGCCCTCCGCGCAGTCCAAAAAGCGGTCAGTCTGAATCTGGCGTTTGTCCAGCGGTCGGCGGACAGTCTGTGGAAGGCCTTCGAAGAACCACGCCACGGGAGTCGGCAGCGCCACCGCCGCCATATGAAGCTTGGAAGCGCTGATCCTATTGGCGCCGCGCTCATATTTCTGCAGCTGCTGGAAGGTCAGGTCGAGCCGCGCCGCGAGCATGGCTTGGGAAATTCCCTTCAGTCGGCGTCGCTGGCGAAGGTCGCCGACATGCAGATCCACGTGGTGCGGAGTAGTGGACATTCGCGTGGCTCCCGTTGGTGACCCTGGTCGGGAGGAGAGAGCTGATGTGGGACAGCCGATCGTCGGGTGTCGCGCGCCGGCTCCGGCCCGCGCGACGAGGCGAAATATTCCGGCTTCAGACGACTCATGGTCTGGTCCCGGCCCGTTGCTATCACGCGGGAGCACCTGGGCGATGAGTCCGGAAGCCTTTGTCGCCCTTGGGGCGGGTCTGGCCATGGTCAAGACCAAGTTCGTCATGGGCGGGGTGCGCCTGGCCGTTCATGGCAAGACCTTCGCCACGGTTGGATGGCCGCAAGCCGATCGCGCCGTGGTCAAGTTGTCGCCGGACGACCAAACCAAACTGGCTGCGCTTTGCGCCGCCGTGACGCCCGAACCGGGCCGGCGCGGGCGCAAGGGCGTCACGTTGATCGATCTGCGTCCGCTGAACGATGAAGTCGCGACCCGACTGCTGGTCGCCGCGTGGCAGACAGCGGCCGCAGCGCCGACGGGTCTTTCCAAGACCGCCTGAGCCCGCCGTCTCGGCTCAAGCATGGGCCTTTGAGGCTAGGCGTCTAGCAGCGAGACGACGCGGCCGCCAGGCGTGGGCTCGGCCACGCGCGGCACGCCGCCAGCGTCCAGGCCTAGACCCAGTTGCTCCTCACGCAGAGCGATCTCCTGATCGAAGCTCGAAAGGGTCACGCCCACCAGTCGGATGCCTAGCCTCGGCGGGAAGACGGAGCGGATCAGGTCCAGGCTGGTTTGCCGCAACGTCGCCAAGTCACCGATGACATGAGCAAGAGTGCGACTGCGCGTGGCCTGCTGGAAGTCGGCCCACTTGATCTTGACGGTCACGGTCCGGGCCCGGGCCCCCGTTTTCTCGCACCACGCCCAGACGTCATCGGCCATCGCCAGCACCCCCGCCTCGACTGGTTCGGGGGCGGTGAAGTCTTGCTCGAACGTGGTTTCCGAGCCGGAGGATTTGCGCACCCGGTCGGGATTGACCCGTCGGGGGTCCTGGCCTCGGGCGATGCCGTAAAACCATGGACCCGACTTTCCAAACTGGCGCACCAGGAAATCCAGGCTCTGATCATGGAGATCCTGGCCGGTGTGAATGCCGAGGCCCTTCATCTTGGCCTCGGTCACGGCGCCGACCCCGTGGAAGCGGCCGATGGGCATGCGCTGGACGAAAGCCGCACCGTGTTCGGGCCGCACCACGTACTGGCCGTTGGGCTTGCGCTGGTCGGACGCGAGCTTGGCGATGAACTTGTTGTACGAAATCCCGGCCGAGGCGGTCAGGCCAGTTTCCGTCAAGATTCGCGCTCGGATTTCCTCTGCGGTCGCCGAGGCCGTCGACAGACCACGTCGGTCTTCGGTCACGTCGAGGTAGGCCTCATCCAGCGACAGCGGTTCGATCAGGTCGGTGTAGTCGGCGAAGATGCGATGGATCTGCCGCGACACCGCCTTGTAGACCTCAAAGCGCGGCGGCGCGAAGACCAGCTGTGGGCATTTGCGCATGGCCGTTGTGGCAGGCATCGCCGAGCGCACGCCAAACCGTCGCGCCTCGTAGCTGGCCGCGGCGACCACGCCGCGCTTGGCGGCGTGGCCTACCGCGACTGGACGGCCCCTTAGATCGGGATTATCGCGCTGCTCGACGGACGCGTAGAAGGCGTCCATGTCGATGTGAACGATCTTGCGGATCTTGTCGCCGGCCATAGCGGCAGTCTAGCGGCGCTAGAACTAAAAGAGAACATGGTTGATGCGTGTGGCTGGCCAAATGTCCCGGCGCCCGCCTCAGGCGATCTGCTCCATCGTGCATTGGATTGGGGATTTGTCTGGCCGGAAACGGATCAGCTTGGTGCCGTGGCGGAACCGGCCTGCCGAGACGTGGTCGAAAGACACCTCGACGACCAGTTCAGGCGCCAGGGGCGTCCACTGGCTGGAGCGCTCGTCGGACCAGCGGCTGGGCCCGCCGGGCGCGTCGCCTGTAAACCCGCTGCCGCCGGCCAGATTTTCCAGCCGCTGGGTCAGGTCAGGCTTGTCGATCGCCGCGAGACCGGAGGTGAAGCCCACATGGTTCAGGCGACCCTCTGCGTCGTAGAGACCCAAGAGAAGCGAGCCGACGAGCTTGCTGTCCTTGCCATAGCGAAATCCGCCCACCACGCAGTCGGCGGTGCGCTGGCGCTTGACCTTGATCATCGCCCGCTCGCCTTCGGCGTAGGGGCCGTCCATGCGCTTGGCGACCACGCCTTCGAGCTTGCCTTCATCCAGCCAGGTCTGGGCGAGCTGTGGATCATCCGTTCCCGGCGTCAGGCTCAGACGAGACCCGCCATATAGCTGATGAAACCGCGTCAGCGCCTCATGGCGCGATGTCCAGGCCACCGCGCGGAGGTCGGCGCCATCGGGCGCCTGCAGCATGTCGAACAGGGCAAAGACCGCCGGGGCTTCGGCCGCCAGGCGCCGGATGCGGCTTTCTGCCGGGTGAAGCCGCGACTGCAGCGCCTCGAACGCAAACGCGCCGTCGACCGCCACAAGCAGTTCGCCGTCAAGGGCGAAGGACTTCGCGGGGAGCGACTTCAACAGATCGACGACTTCGGGGAAGTAGCGGGTCAGCGGCTTGCCGGACTTGGCCTGCAGGATGACCGTCTCCCCCTGGCGAAAGGCCAGGCAGCGAAAACCATCCCACTTGGGTTCGAACCACCAGCCCGCCCCGGACGGCAAGGCGGGCTCGGCGCGAGCCTCCATGGCGCTAGCCTGGGTCAGGCCGAGGATTTTTGTCATCGGCTCAACAGACCCACGCGCCGGAGCACTTCATTCGCGTTTGCCCTCGGCCGGGTCCCCGGCCGGGCCAAGGCGGCCATCGGTCGGCGAGGCTGGGACGACTTTGTCGGGCGGCGACGCCGGGTTCTGAGCGGCTTTGTCGCCGGCAGGCTTGTCTGGCTTGGATTGCGCGGGATCGATGGGGTCGGTCATGTCGGTCTCCAGGATGGCGAGGTCTAAGAGCCGCGCCGCGGCCACGGGCGGGGAAGCCGTCTATCAACCTGCCTTGCGGGTCTTGGCCTTGGTCGCCGGTGCGGCCTTGGCCTTGGACGATTTGGTTTCCTTGGCGGCGGGCTTGTCGGAAGCCTTCGCCGCCTTGCCGGCGGGCTTGGCGTCCTTGGCCCCTAAGCTGGCGCGAAGGGCCGCCATCAGGTCGATGACGTTGGTGTCCTCGGGCTCGTCCACCTTGGCGACCTTGTGGCCCTTTTGCTTGTCAGCGATCAGCGCCTTGAGCGCTTCCTCGTAGCGGTCGACAAACTGGCGGGGATCGAACGGGCCTTCCTGCTGGGAGATGATCTTCTCGGCGATGGCGATCATTTGAGGGTCAGGGGCCTTGTCGCTGATCGAGCCAAACACCTCGTCGGCCTTGCGCACCTCCGCGTCGGTGCGAAGCGTGTAGGCCAGGATGCCATTGCCGCGCGGCTCCAGGGCCAGCAGGCGCTCGCGAGTGGCCATGACGACCCGGCCAAGGGCGATCTGGCCCGAGCGCTCCATGGCCTCGCGGATCACTCCGAAGGCCTCCTGGGCCAGCTTGCCGTCCGGCGCCAGATAGTAGGGGTTGTCCCAATAGATGCGGTCGATGTCCTCGGCTGGCACGAACCGCTCGATGTCGATGGTCTTGGTGCTCTCCAGCTTGACCGCCTTGATCTCCTCGTCGGTCAGCAGAATGTACTCGCCCTTGCTGACCTCATAGCCCTTGACCAGCTTGGAGCGCTCGATGGGACCCGTGTCCGGATCGGTGGTGATCATCTTGATCCGGTTGTTGGTCTCCGGATTGATCAGGTTGAAATGGACGTCGCCGCCGCTGTTGGTCGCCGTGTACATCGCGACCGGGCAGGTCACGAGCGAGAGGCGAAGGTGTCCTTGCCAAGTCGGGCGGTAAGCCATGTCGAGGTCCTTGGGCGCGCCGGCGCCGCGGTCTGAGGACTCGACTCAACGAGCGCGGCGGTGATTCGTTTCTGTCAGCCGCAGGGCTGGGTCTCACCGGTGTCGATATCGACCCTGAAGCAGTGCTCGTGGCCGCTGTCGAGATCGCGCACCACCACGCTGACCTCGTTGTCGTCGTCGGGCGCGACGGGGTGGGTCTCGAGAAAGGCGACGGCCGCGGCCTCAAATGAGGGCTCGGTGACCACCCGCGCCTGATGGCGATCGTCATGGCGGGCGTGGACGCTGTACCGGCGATCGTCGTTGGCGGGGGCGGCGGCGTTGGGCATGCGGATCTCCTTGGGCACACAACGCGCGGCGCGCCGAATGGATTCCTCGCCCGCGCGGTCGCGAAGGATCGCGCGGGGCCGCAAAACCGTTCAGCCACAAACCCAGCTGTGGAGCGGACATGGCCACGACCAAACTCGCCAAGTATCAGGAGATGCGCGATTTCTCCCAAACGGCCGAGCCGTCCGGCCGAGGGGCGACGGTCGTGCCATCGCAAGCCTTGCGTTTCGTGATCCAGAAGCACGCCGCCAGCCATCTGCATTTTGACCTGCGGCTGGAATACGAGAGCACGTTCCGCTCCTGGGCGGTGCCCAAGGGGCCTTCGCTCGACCCCAAGGAGCGGCGGCTGGCCATGGAGGTCGAGGATCACCCGCTCGACTACGGTGATTTCGAGGGCACCATCCCCAAGGGACAATATGGCGGCGGGACCGTCATGCTCTGGGATCGCGGCTACTGGGCGCCGGAGAAGGGCTTCGAGAAGATCGGCGCGGCCCTGGCCAAGGGGGAACTGAAGTTCGTCATGGAAGGCGAGCGGATGCACGGCTCCTGGGTGCTGGTGCGCACCAAACGCGACAGCAAGGGCAAGGCCAGCTGGATCCTGATCAAACATCGCGACGAGGGCGCGGTCGACGGCAATGTCGGCGGGCCGTCCGACGCGGACCGATCCGTCGCGTCCGGGCGGATGATGGAGGAGATCGCCCAGGGCCAGGGAAAGCCCGCCACGCCGTTCATGACGGCCAAAGGCGCCAAGGCCGGCGCGGTCTGGAAAAGCAATCGCGCCGAGGGCCAGGACGACGCGGCGCCGCCCGCCAAGACCGCCAAGAAGCCGGCGGCCAAGACCGTCAAGGCCATGCCCGACTTCGTCGAGCCGCAGCTGTGCAAATCGCTGGACAAGCCGCCTAGCGGACCGGGCTGGGCGCACGAGATCAAGTTCGACGGCTACCGCATGCAACTGCGGACCGAAGGCGGTCAAGCCAGGCTGCTGACGCGCAAGGGCCTGGATTGGTCAGGTCGCTACCCGGAGATCGTCACGGCCGGCGCGAAACTCGGCGACGGCCTCATCGATGGCGAGGTGGTCGCCCTGGACCACACCGGCGCGCCCGACTTCGCCGCCCTTCAGGCCGCGGTGGCCGAGGGCACGACCAAGAACCTGGTGTTCTTCGCCTTCGACTACCTGTTCGCCGGCCTGGAGGATCTTCGCCCGTTGCCGCTATCGGCGCGCAAGGCGCGCCTGGAGACCTTGCTGGCCAAAGCGCCCGCCAACATACGCTACGTCGATCATTTCATCACCGCTGGTGACGCGGTCCTGCTTTCGGCCTGCCGCATGGACTTGGAAGGCATCGTCTCCAAGAACCTGAACGCCGCCTACGTGTCGGGGCGCAGCGACGGCTGGACAAAATCCAAGTGCCGGGCCGGCCACGAAGTGGTGATTGGCGGCTGGACCACGACCGGCTCGGCCTTTCGTTCGCTGATCGCCGGCGTGCACAAGGATGGAGAGCTGATCCACGTCGGCCGGATCGGCACCGGCTTTGGCAAGGGCAAGGTCGAGACCTTGCTGCCCAAGCTCAAGGCGTTGGAGACCGACAAGAGCCCATTCAGCGGCAAGGGCGCGCCGCGCAAGACTGGCGAGATCCATTGGGTGCGCCCTGAACTGGTCGCCGAGATCGAATACGCGGGGTTCACCGGCGATGGCCAGATCCGCCAGGCCGCGTTCAAGGGTCTGCGCGAAGACAAGCCGGCTGACGAGGTCGAAGCGGAGGTGCCCGCTTCACCAGCGGCGACCCCGCTTACCCAACCCGCGCCCGGCGTGACCTCGGGCCCGATCCGGGTCAACACCGTCACCGCCAAGAGCTCAGCCGTGGTGATGGGCGTCACGCTCTCTCATGCCGACAAGCCGCTGTGGCCGGACGCGCACGACGGCAAGCCGGTCAGCAAGCTTGATCTCGCAAGGTACTACGAGGCGGTAGGCGACTGGATGATCGACCATGTCAAAGGCCGGCCTTGCTCGATGATCCGCATGCCCGACGGCATCAATGGCGATCAGCAGTTCTTCCAGCGCCATACGGGCAAGGGCCAGTCGGCGCTGATTAATGAGGTCACGGTCTGGGGCGACCGCAAGCCTTACCTGCAGTTTGATCGGGTGGAGGCGCTTGTCGCCGCCGCCCAGGTTGGGGCTCTGGAGCTGCATCCCTGGAACTGCGAACCCTTCCTGCCGGAGCAGCCCGGACGGTTGGTGTTCGATCTGGATCCCGCGCCTGACGTGCCTTTCGAGGCGGTGATCGCCGGCGCGCGGGAGGTGCGCGATCGCCTTGAGGCGCTGGGACTGGTCAGCTTCTGCAAGACCACGGGCGGCAAGGGATTGCATGTCGTTACGCCACTGCAGGCCGAAGGGATCGACTGGCCGACGGCCAAGGCCTTCGCCCGCGACGTCTGCAAGGTCATGGCGGCCGATGCGCCCGATCGCTACCTGATCACCATGGCCAAGAAGGATCGGGGCGGCAGGATTTTTCTGGATTACCTGCGCAACGATCGTATGGCCACGGCCGTGGCGCCGCTGTCGCCGCGCGGCCGGCCCGGCGCGCCGGTCTCGATGCCCCTGACCTGGAGCCAAGTGAAGAAGGGTCTGGATCCGGCCAAATACACGCTTCGCACCGTCCCCGCGCTGGTGCGCAAGCTCACGGCCTGGGAGGACTATTGCGACGGGGAGCGGCCGCTGGCCAAGGCCATCGCGCGGCTCGGGAAGGTCTAGACTTGAACGGCGAGGCCTTTGTCGGGGGCGGGCGTTACCCGGTCACGCCGGACGGTCGGTATTTCGTGGTTCGCGGCCGGCTTTGGCGGCTGGCCAACCCGGCCCTGGCGCGCGAAACCAAGGCCGCGCTGACTAAACGATTGATGCAGGCCCGCCGGGCGGTGCAGACAGCGCGGCGGGCCGGCGACGCCCTGGCCCAAGCCGAAGCGCGCTCTGCGATCGACAACGCCAAACACGAGTTGGGCGAGCGTGGGCCTCCGTGGTGGACCGATGGATCAATCGACCTGAACCGCAAAATGGTCCGCAACACGTCCTACGCCCAGTGGTTCGCGGACCTGAATGCGTTGGGCGACTAGCTCAGCCGCGGGGAAGCGTCATCACGACAACTGCCGCGCCCGCGCCGGCCACAAGCGCCAGGGCGGCAAGCCAAGCCCAAGCGGCGGAGGTAAGAAGGCGACCGGTCGGGCGAAGGCGAGGAGGCATGGTCCCAATCTAAAGCACCGCTTGAGCCGGCGCCAAGTGTTTGGCGCCACGCGAGCGTTCGGTGTCCCGGCGGCGTTTCGGCGCGGCCGGTTTCGTGGCGGAAATCTATCCGGCCGCGAAGGACGAAGCCGGTCTGGAATCCGGCGCTGGTTGGGCGTGCGATGATGATGGAACGGTTTGGCTGAGTCGCGGATTCGCTTTGCACAAGGAGGCCTAACCCATGTCCAAACGCGAACTCATCGAACCCAATCCCGGCGACAAGCGCTACGTCCGTCGCGACGACAAGGGCCATTTCAACCAGGAAGTAGATGTCGGCAAGTCGTCCGCAGCCGACCAACGTCGCCATTCCAGCCATGACGCCGGCGCCGGCCAGGGCGACAAGGGCGACCGTCAAAAGACGTAAGGTCATGCCCTCGGCGGTGATCAAAGCCTATATGTACGACCCGCCAGCTCAGAGCCTGACCGTGACCTTCGTAAGCGGGCGCGCCTATGTCTATCAAGACGTGCCCGCCGAGGTCGCGCAGGGCCTGGGCCTGGCGTTCGCCAAGGGCGAGTATTTCAACAAGGTCATTCGCGACCGTTATCATGCGGTCGAGGCTGGAGCCGGCCCCGTGCAGAGATCGCTCTTCTAGGGTCCGCCGCGTGCGTGGGGGCCGACGGGGAAAGCCGGCTCGTCGCGTCCGCCCTTAGCGCGCGCGGACCGGCCGACCTCTCGAAAAACGGCCTTGGCCTCACCATATAAAGGCATGGCCAAGAGATCGGCGGCGCTGGCCGCACCCGATACCTTCGACGACATTTCGGTCGTGACGTCCGCAGAGATCTTGGATCTGGATGGCGTGGCCGCGCGTCGAGAGCTCTTCCTGGAGCATGCCGCCGCCGCCAGCCAGGTGGCCGTCTATGAATTCTTGATCCCTCAAGGCGCGACCGCGCCCGCCTTCAACGCGCCGGGCCAGGATCGGAACGCGCATGATCAGATGCAATTGCTCGTAGCCATCACGGGCGGAGCGGTCGGCAAGTTCTGGGGTGGCCTACAGGTGCGGGTCCCCGTTAAGGCCGCCGCTAGGTTCGAGGCTTTGGCCAAGCCCTTGATCGAAGCCTTCCTC
>FSVN01000158.1_pt1 | contig 10433 bp, 8 predicted proteins | sample 1637751 | NCBI WGS metagenome assembly FSVN01 (sample SAMEA3914814, study PRJEB12502) | metagenome | biome: forest; material: soil | place: USA | collected 2011-09-16 | depth 0.1 m
AGCGGTCGATTTGATCGGCGCGGTCTTGGCGGCGGGGGCGGAAGCCGGAGCGAGGGTGGCGGCGTTGGCCGCGACGGCCAGGCCGGCGGTCGACAGAACGGCGACGGCGATGAAAGCACGAATGGACATGGTGTTGTCTCCTTCAGGTCTGTCTGACGGCGAAAGCGCCGATGGACATCACCCTGAAGCCGCACCCTGACCCGATCCGCTCAGCAACCTTACAACGGCGCCAGAAAGCCGCAGCGAACCTTACAAATCTGCGAGACAGGCGCCTGGTCGCTGCAAGGTCACCATGGCTCTATGGTAACTCGCCGGCCCGCGGCCGCAGGTCTTGGAAGGAGCCGCCATGTCTATCGTCCGCTCTACGATCATCTCGGCGATCCTCGCCGCGACCACTCTGGCCGCTTCGGCCCAGGCCGCCGCGCCCATTCACGGCCATTCCCCGCCCGCCCGCGCCGCCTCCCAGGCCGAAACCGCCAAGCATGCGGCCTGCGAAAGGGTCTGGGCCGCCCAGAAGGTGCGCCACGGCACGCGCCAGGCCTTCGTCGCCGCTTGCGTGGCCAAGGGTTAAGCCAGGGCTAGCTCTCGACCTCCACGCGAGGCAGTGTGACCCTTTCACGCCAAGGAGCATCGATGAGCCGACGAATCCTGGTGGTCGAGGACGACGCCGATACGGCCGACTACATTCTCAAGGGCCTGCGCGAGGCCGGCTTCACGGCCGAGCACGTGGCCGACGGGCGCGACGGCCTCTACATGGCCAGCAGCGGCGATTTCGACGCGATCGTCATGGACCGCATGATCCCGGGCATGGACGGCCTGTCGGTGACCAAGGCCGTGCGCGCGGCCGGCGTGCATACCCCGATCCTGATCCTCAGCGCCCTGGCTCATCTGGACGAGCGCGTCATCGGGTTGCGGGCCGGAGCTGACGATTATCTGACCAAGCCCTTCGGCTTCGCCGAGCTGTCGGCGCGGCTGGACAACCTGATGCGGCGCGGCGGCGCCAAGCCCGTCGAGACCAGCCTGGCCTGCGGCGACCTGACCCTGGACCTGCTGTCACGCCGCGTGACGCGGGCCACACGCGCCCTGGATCTGCTGCCTCGAGAGCTGAAGCTGCTGGAATATTTCCTGCGCCATCGGGACCGGGTGGTCACCCGCACCATGCTGTTGGAGGAGGTCTGGGACTATCGCTTCGATCCGCACACCAGCTTGATCGACACCCATATCAGCCGGCTGCGCAAGAAGATCGACGAGGGCTTCGACAAGCCTCTGCTGCACACCGTGCGCGGCTCGGGCTATCGCCTGTCGGAAACGCCTTGAAGCCCGCCCGCAAGGTCCGCGGCGCCAGGCCCACGACCCTGGCCTTGATCGTGGCCGGGGCGGTCGTGGTCGCGCTGGCCTTTGGCCTGTTCGTCGTGGATTTCGCCGGCGAGCGCCTGATCGCGCGTCGTCAGCACCTGGTGGCCGAGACGGCTCGCGACTATTTTGTCGCCTTCGCCCACCAGCAGGGCCTGGCCTCCATGGCCAAGGCCCTGGACCATCGCGCCCGCAATGAAGGGGGGGCCTTCGACTATGCGGTGTTCGACAACGACGGGACGCGGCTGGGGGGATCCGACCTGCTCGGCGCCGCCGACCTGCCCGCCCCGGGATACGCCACGCGCCAGATCGCCGGCGCCGACTACGAGATCCTGGTCCAGCCGATGGCGGTGGGCGGCTCCCTGGTCATCTACGAGAACTTGGCCGACCGCCGCGCCTTTCACCGGGCCATCCTCGGCGCGGTCGGCGCGGCCCTGCTGGTCAGCCTGGTGATCGTGGCGGGCGCGGCCCTGCTCCTGGGACGGTTGCTCGTGCGCCGCGCCGAAGGCATCGCGCTGGCGGCTGGGACCATCGCTGCCGGCGACCTTTCGGCCCGTGCGCCGGTCGCCGAGGTCGGCGACGTGTTCGACGACCTGGCCGTGGCGGTCAACGCCATGCTGGCGCGCATTGAGGAACTGATGACCGGCATGCGCACCGTCACCGACAGCCTGTCGCACGATCTGCGCTCGCCGCTGACCCGCCTGCGCGGCGCGCTCAACCGCGCTCAGGACCAAGACCTCGCCGAGGGCGAGCGCCTGGCCCTGATCGCGCAGGCGCAGGCCCAGTGCGAGGAGGTCCTGGCCACCTTCGGAGCGCTGCTCGACATCGCCCGCGCGGAGTCGGGCCTCTCGCGCGACCTGATGGCGCCGCTCGACCTGGCCGAACTCGTCCGCGACCTGGGCGACCTGTTCGAGCCGGTGATCGAAGACGCCGGCCAAACCCTGATGATCCAGGCCCCGGACGCTCCGGTCCCGCTTGTCGGCCACGAACTGATCCTGCGCCAGGCGCTCGGCAACCTCCTGCACAACGCCGCCCGCTATGCGGGCCAAGGCGCGCGCGTGACCCTGACCCTGATACAGGACAACCTGGGCGGCGCTGAACTGTTGGTCTCCGATACCGGCCCGGGCGTGCCCGCCGCTGATCGCGGCCGGGTGGTCGAGCGGTTCGTGCGCCTGGACGAGACCCGCACCACTTCCGGTTCGGGCCTGGGCCTGGCCATCGCCGCGGCCTGCGCCAAGCTGCACGGCGGCCAATTGCGACTGGAAGACAACCACCCCGGCCTGCGGGTGGTGCTGAGCCTGCCGCGCGCGATCTGAATCTCACAAATTTTCCAGGTTCGCGCCAGGCGCTCGTCAGGGGCGCCGATCAGGGTCGGCGTCGTTTTCCGGGAGTCGGGACGATGAACGAAACGATCAAGAAACTCGACGCCGAGGCCAGACGCCTGCTGGGCCATGGCTTTCGCGAACTGGAAGCCGAGGAACGCCGCGTGATCCTGCAGATCATCCGCCGTGCGTCCATCGCCCGCAACATCGCCGACGAGACCGACGAGGCCATGACCTTCGGCCAGCGCCTGGCCGATCGCGTGGCCGAGATTGGCGGCTCCTGGGGCTTCATCATCGGCTTTGGGATCTTCCTGACGATCTGGGCCGGACTCAATGGTCTGCTGCTGACCCGTGGCGGGTTCAAGCCGTTCGATCCCTACCCCTTCATCTTCCTCAACCTGATCCTGTCGATGATCGCGGCCCTCCAGGCGCCGGTGATCATGATGAGCCAGAACCGCCAAGCCACGAAGGACCGGGCGGCCGCCGAGCACGACTACGAGGTCAATCTGAAGGCCGAGCTGGAGATCCTGGCCCTGCACGAGAAGCTCGACGCCCTGCGAACCCGCGAGCTGGCCGACATGACCGCCCATCTGATCGTCCTGTCCGGCCAGGCCAAGGACGCCGAACGCCGGGCTCAGGACCGGGCGGAGACCCAGGCTTGACCGACGCGACCTTTACGTCCGAGACGAACTCGGCTCCAGTTCCTCCCATGCGCGAGCCCCTGCTTCCCGGTCTGAGGATCTTCGCCGCGCGCCTGGCGCCGCCGCTGCTGTTGGCGGCGGCTGCCTATGTGCTGTGGCGCGAACTGCACGGCCTGTCCCTCACCCAGATCCGGGGCGAGATCGGCAATTGGGGTCTGCCCCGTGTCGGCCTCGCCCTGCTGATGGCGGCGGTCAGCTACGGCCTGCTGGCCACCAACGAGCAACTGGGTCTGCGCTGGGCTGGGGCCAAGGTTCCCCTACGCACCGGCCTTCTCGGTTCGTTCATCGCCTACGCGTTCGCCAATAGTATCGGCCTGACACCGCTGGTGGCCGGCGCGGTGCGCGCGCGGCTCTACGGCCGTCACGGCGTCGATGTCGGCAAGGTGGCGCGCACCACCCTCTATTGCGCGGTCTCCTTCGCCCTTGGCCTGACCAGCCTGGCCAGCGTCAGCCTGTTGACCGCCCCGCCCGCCACCTTCCAGGCCCTGCACCTGCATCCCGGGCTGGCCAAGGCCGTCGGCGCGGCTTTGCTGCTCTTCCCCTTGGGCTACTTGGCCGCCTGCGGCCTGGCGCGCGGGACGCTGCGCGTGCGCGGCCGGATCTTCACCCTGCCGCCGTTGAGCTGGGCCCTTGCTCAGCTGGCCATCGGCATAGCCGACAACCTGGTCACCTCGGCCTTGGTGTGGATGCTGGTCGGCGACGCCGCGCCACCCTTCCCCGCTTTCGCCAGCGCCTACGCGATCGCCACCGCCGCGGGCCTGTTCTCGGGCCTGCCCGGCGGGGTCGGCGTGTTCGAAGGCGCGATGCTGGCCCTGTTGCCCAACCTGGACCGCGCCGCCCTGACCGCAGCCTTCGTCGGCTATCGCCTGTTCTACTATATCGTCCCGCTCGCCCTGGCCGGCGGCCTGCTGCTAGGCCAGGAAGCCGGCGCTCGACGGATGGTCCTGACCGCGCGGCGCGCCTGGCGACTGGCCGGTCCCGCGGTCCTGGCCCTCTCGGCCTTCGCCTTGGGCGGCGCCCTGGTGCTGATCGCCGTCGGCCGCATTCCCACCGAGCGCCTGGGTCTGCTGCGCGCCGCGGTGCCCCTCATCATCGTGGAGACCAGCCACCTGATCTCGCTGGCGGCGGGCCTGGCCCTGATGGTGCTCTCCCTGGGCCTGCTGCGCCACAGGGCCAGCGCGCGATTGGTGGCCCTGCCTGTCACCCTGGTGGCCGCTTCGACGGCCCTGCTGCGCGGTCTTGATATCGCCCCGTCGATCCTGGCCGCCGTCCTGTTCCTGGCCCTCCTAACCTCGCGTCGCCTGTTCACCCGCAAGGGCTCGATCGAGGGCGACGCGCTGATCCCCTGGCTGGTCACCGGAGTGCTGGGCGTCTTCGCGGGTTCGCTCGCCCTGGGCGCCTGGATCTATGACACCACCCCGTTCGAGACGCGCCTGCTGACCCATTTCGGCTACCACGCCGACCACGCCCGTTTCCTGCGCGGCGTCGCCCTGCTCGGCGGTCTGATCCTGGCCGGCAGCATCTGGCGGCTGGCTCGCCTGCCCCAGGCCCGCGCCATTCTGGCCGATCAAGCGACGCTGGACGCGGTACGGCCGCTGGTCGAGGCCTCGCCCGACACCACATCCCGCCTGGCCTTGACCGGCGACAAGGCGGTCCTGCGGTCCGCCAACGGCGAGGCCTTCCTGATGTATGGCGCCATGGGTCGCAGCCTGATGATGCTGGGCGACCCAGTCGGCGATGCCGTCGAAGGCCGCAAGCTGCTGTGGCGCTTTCGCGAACTGGCCGACCGTCAGGACGCGCGACCCGTGATCTACCACGCCAGCGGCGAGCGGATCACCGACTACCTGGACCTGGGCCTGTCGGCCATCAAGCTGGGCGAGGAAGCCCGCGTACCCCTGGCCGATTTCGACCTGGCCGGCGGCGCGCGCCGCAACCTGCGTCAGAGCCATGCGCGCGGCCAGCGCGACGGCCTGCGCCTGGAGGTCGTCGCGCCGCCGACCAGCGACACCTTGATGAGCCGTCTGCGTGAGATTTCCGACGCCTGGCTGCTGACGCATGGCGGCCGCGAGAAGGGTTTTTCCCTGGGCTGGTTCGATCCGGACGTGCTCACGCATGATCCCATCGCCCTGGTCTGGCGCGGAGACGAAATCATCGCCTTCGCCAACATCTGGACCGGCGGCGGCGGCGAGGCCTCGATCGATCTGATGCGTCATGTCGATGACGCGCCACGCGGGACCATGGACTTCCTGTTCGTGGAGCTGTTCCTGTGGGCCAAGGCCCGGGACTATGCCTGGTTCAACCTGGGCATGGCCCCGCTGTCGGGCCTCGTCGATCACCGCCTGGCCCCCTTCTGGCACAAGGTCGGCCGCCAGATCGCCCAGCGGGGCGGCGCCTATTACGGCTTTGAAGGCCTGCGGGCGTTCAAGAGCAAGTTCGATCCGGTCTGGACGCCGCGCTATCTGGCCGCTCCGCCGTCGGGCTTGGCGGCGGCGCTGCTGGACGCCACCCGGCTGATCGCTCGCGAACCGCGCTCCCTCACAAAAAGGTAAGGCGGCCGCCAGGGGCACGCCAGACGGCTCTGCGAGAACAGGCTCGCACCTTAGCCGTCAGGGAGAGCCCGCCATGTCCATCCGCCAGATCCTGCTGACCACGACCGCCGTTCTGGTGACGGCGATGGGCGGCGCCCTGGCCGCGCGCGAAGCGCTCACCGCCCCGGCGGCGGCGCAATCCTCACCCGCCGCGACGGCCCAGGCCGTAGCCACCGCGCCCCCCCTGACCGAAAGCGGTTTCCGCTACGGCTCGGCCGGTCGGTTGAAGATCTTCCGGCGCGGCGCCGAGCCCGACCGGTTCGTGATCCTGATCTCCGACAAGGGCGGCTGGACGCCGGCCCTGACTGATCTGGCCCGCCAGCTGACGCGCGCCGACGCCGTCGTCGTGGGCGTGGACCTGAGCCACTACATTCCCGCCGCCCAACAGGAGGCCGGGCCGCAGGGCCTCTATCCGGCCGGCGACTTTTCCGAGCTGTCTCAAGCCGTGCAGAAGGTCCTGGATTTCAAGGCCTACCATCGGCCGATCCTGATCGGCCAAGGGGCCGGCGCGGCCCTGGCGTACGGAACCCTCGCCCAGTCGCCGGCCGGCATCTTCCAGGGCGGCGCGGCCCTGGACTTCCAGGCCGGCCTGAAGACCGCCCGCCCCCTGCTGGCGGGCGACGGCGGCCTGGCGCACATCGCTGCACCGAAGGGCGGCTTCATCTATGCCGCCGCCCCAAAGCTCAACGTTCCCTTCGTCATGTTGCAGACCGGCGAGGTCGCATCCGCCCAGGCCTTCGCCGCCAAGCTCCCGCAGGGCCGGGTGGAGACGCTGGCGGCCGGCGCACCGGTCGCCGCGGGGCTGTCGAGGGCGCTCGACGCCATCGCCCCGATCTCGCCCGCCCTCCAAACCGCCTCCGCCGCAAATCCGACGAACCTGCCCCTGATCGAGGTTCCAGTCGCCTCGCGTGGCGACACCCTGGCGGTGTTCTATTCGGGCGACGGCGGCTGGGCCAGCATCGACCGGGGCCTGGCCCAGGGTTTCATCAAGGCCGGCGTGCCGGTCGTCGGCTACGATTCCCTGCGCTATTTCTGGACCAAACGCTCACCACAGGCCGCCGCTGACGATCTGGCCGCGGTCATCCGCCATTACCAGGCCGCCTGGGGAAAGCAGCGGGTGATCCTGGCCGGCTATTCGTTCGGCGCCGACGCCTTGCCGATCATCGTCCAGCATCTGCCGGCCGACCTGCGCGGCCAGGTCCGCATCGTCGCCCTGCTGGGAACCGACGCCACCGGCGAACTGGAATTCCACCCCGGCGACTGGCTCGATGTCGGCGGCAAGGACAGCTACCCGATCGCCCCGGTGCTGGCCTCACTGAACGGCCTGCCGATGGTCTGCGTCTATGGCTCGCAGGAACACGATGACGCCTGCCCGACCTTTCCCGACTCAGTTCGCAAGATCGCCCTGCCCGGCGACCACCATTTCAACGGCGACTATGACGCCGTGGGCCAGGCGTTGAATCGCGCCGCGGGCCTCTAGCCAAACCTTTTGCGGAGTCGGCGACCAGACCTGCCGGCTGCGTTCGAGAGCGACCGCGGCTCACGCGCCATCATGGCCGCGCCATTTCCCACCCAACCCCCAGGAGGCAAGACAATGAACGATACGACCGAAGGACGCCGCCCCAACCCCGTCGATCTGCATGTGGGCGGTCGCGTGCGTATACGCCGCAAGCTTCTGGGCGTCAGCCAGGACCAGCTCGCGGGCGCCCTGGGGCTGACCTTCCAGCAGGTGCAAAAGTACGAGCGCGGCTCCAATCGGATCAGCGCCTCCAAGCTCTACCAGATCGCCACAACCTTGCAGGTTCCGATGTCGTTCTTCTTCGAAGGCCTGGCCGACCCGATGGACAACGGCGAACGTGATCCCGTCGCCTCGAAAGTCGAAAGAGGGGTCCAGACCTTCCTGGCCACGCCCGAGGGCCTGGAGATGGCTCAACTGTTCCCGCGCATCGGTCGCGGGCCTGTCCGCCGGCAGGTACTGAACCTGGTGCGGACCATGATCGAAGACGCCGGCGGCGATGCGACCTGATCTCTACGCCGCGCCGGTCGGAATCGCGTCGCGCGGATGTACCATGATCCAGGCGCATGCAACCGCGGTCCGGCTCACAGCCTGCTCCCGGGCGATGGTGTCTAACACCGCGATCACGGCGAGGGGAACGATCCTCCTTCCCCTCGCCAGCTGACCGCCGCCACCCAGAGATCGCCAAGCCAGAACCAGGTCATGTTCGGGGTCAAGCCGCAGCGGCGCCTGACGCCCTGAGCCAGGTCAGGAACAGACCGGGCCATGCAGCGGCCGATGAATTGGAAGGCGCGCGGAGGGCGAACCCATGCCCGCCGCTCTCGAACACGTGCAATGCGGCCGGCACGCCGAGACGCTTCAAGGCGCGAAACGGCTCGATGCTGTTGTCGACCGACACGCGGGGGTCGTCCGCGGCGTGGAAGAAGAAGGTCGGTGGCGCGGACGCGGTCAGCCCGTCGAAGAAGATCGGCTTCGGTGGCGCGGGAACGTTCAGGTACGGATAGCCCAGTCCCAGGAAGTCGATGCGAACCGCTTGGGAGTCGACGTCGTCCACGGGAGTGTAGTTCAATTCGGCCAGACGGGTCGCCATCGCCCCGGCGATGGTTCCGCCAGCGGAGAAGCCCAGGACGCCCAGGCGTCGCGCGCCCGTTTGCCGGGCCAACAGGCGCAAGCCGCGCACGGCGTCGTGCAACGTCGCGTCCGGACCCTCCGCCCAGCCATCACCGGGCAGACGATAAAGCAGCGCGCCAGCCGCGACGCCCTGGCCGGCGAGCCAGGCGCAGACCTCCTCGCCCTCCTTGTCGAAGGTCACCCGGCGAAAGGCCCCGCCAGCGATCACCAGAACGGCGGTGTCGAAGGCCTCGGAGGGTCGATGGAGGCTGATCAGGGGGTCTCGAACCCCCGAAATATCGCGTCCAGGCCGGCCCTGGTCGTCGACCACGACGCTCTTTTCCACGACGGTCACGCCTTGGCCGCCGGGCGCGCCGGCGGGCCAGAGGCGAAGGGTTTCGGGCCCGCGCGACGACTTGGTCCGCGCGATGGCGGGTAAGGCCACGCCCGCGAGGGCCGTCGCCAACAGACTGCGACGATCAGTTTTCATCGGCCTTATCCCTCCAGCCCCGTGGCGTCGTGCGTCATTGCATGAGCGCCGCGCATAGGAGGCTTTTGAATTCCTATCAACGCCATAGGAATTCCTGTGTGGCCGGACGCCACCACCTCAAGGTAGTGCCCCCTACCCGCCGGCGCTCCGGCGCTAAAGGCCAATATCGGGGTAACACAATGCAGTTTTCGAGTTTCCAGCGCGGCAGGCGCACCGCGGTCGCGGCCCTTCTGATCGGCGCCAGCTTGCCCGCCTTGGCCTGGGGGGCGGACAGCGCGGCGCCGAGCGCCAGCGACAGCCAGCAGCTGGAAGAAGTGGTCATCACCGCCCAGCGCCGCGCCGAAAACCTTCAGAAGGTGCCCGTTGCCGTCACGGTCGTCAGCGGTGATGCGCTGGAAAAGCGCCAGGCCTTCTCGACCGAACAGCTGGTCCAGCTCGTGCCGTCCCTGACCTTCCGCAAGGGCACGACCAACGTCAATTCGTCCCTGAACATTCGCGGCATCGGCACCACCTCGTTCTCGTCGGGGTCGGAGCCGGCGGTTTCAACGGTGGTCGACGGTGTGGTGTTCGCCCGTTCGGGCCAGGCGTTCTTCGACCTGTTCGACATCGAGCGCATCGAGGTGCTGCGCGGTCCGCAGGGCACGCTGTTTGGCAAGAACGCCTCGGCCGGCGTCGTCTCGATCATCACCCGCCGTCCTTCGGCGACGCCCAAGGGTTTCGTCGAGGCCTCCTATTTCGAGGGCGGCGAATACCGCTTGCGGGCCGGTTACAGCGCGCCGATCAGCGACACCCTGCGCGGCAGCCTGACCGGCGTCTACGGCCAGTATGATGGCTCGGCGACCAACGTCTATGACGGCTCCAAGGTCAACGGCTACGAGCGCTTCGGCTTGCGCGGCAAGCTGGAATGGAAGCCGAACGAGGACCTGACCGTCGGGCTGATCGCCGACTGGGTGAACGACGTCGACAACGGCTCGGCCGACGCCATCGGCTACGCCACGCCCGGCGACGCGATCATCGGCCAGGAGGCCCCACTGGCCGTAGGCCCCGGCAACAAGAACATCAACAACGACGTCGCCCCGGTCACCAAGGACAGCACCTGGGGCTATTCGGGCCAAGTCGACTATCGCCTGGGCGATTTCACGCTGACCTCGATCACCGCCTGGCGCGGCTGGGGCAACACCGAGATCCGCGACGGCGACTACACCTCCGTGCTCGGCAACCGGGTCGGCACCGCCTCGTCACGGGACTTCGGTGTGCTGAACTTCCACCAGTTGACCCAGGAAGTGCGCCTGGCTTCGCCCACCGGCGGCTTCGTCGACTACGTGGTCGGCGCCTTCTACTACAAGACCAAGC
>FSVN01000169.1_pt1 | contig 9985 bp, 10 predicted proteins | sample 1637751 | NCBI WGS metagenome assembly FSVN01 (sample SAMEA3914814, study PRJEB12502) | metagenome | biome: forest; material: soil | place: USA | collected 2011-09-16 | depth 0.1 m
ATCATCTTGCTGTCGTAGAGCAGCCGGCCGATCAGGGTCGACTTGCCGTCGTCCACCGACCCGCAGGTGATGAAGCGCAGCATGGTCTTGTGCTGGTGGGCGACCAGATAGGCGTCGATGTCGTCGGCGATCAGCGCTTCGGTCTGGTAGGCGCTGTCCTGCGCGCCGGGTGTAGCGGTCGACGCCATCAGAAGTAGCCTTCCTGCTTTTTCTTTTCCATGCCGGCCCCGCCGGCGTCCTTGTCGATCGCCCGGCCCTGACGTTCCGAAGTGGTGGTCAGCAGGGTTTCCTGGATGATCGCCGACAGGGTCGAGGCTGTGCTCTCGACCGCGCCGGTCAGCGGGTAGCAACCCAGGGTGCGGAAGCGGATCGAGCGCTCGACCGGAACCTCGCCGGGCCGCAGCGGAAAGCGGTCGTCGTCGACCATCAGCAGCATGCCGTCGCGCTCGACGGTGGGGCGCTTGTCGGCGAAGTAGAGCGGCACGATCGGCACGTCGTTCAGCTGGATATATTGCCAGACGTCCAGCTCGGTCCAGTTGCTGATCGGGAAGACGCGGATGCTCTCGCCCTTGTTCTTGCGGGCGTTGTAGAGGTTCCACAGCTCCGGGCGCTGTTTCTTGGGATCCCAGCCGTGGCTGGCGGTGCGGAACGAGAAGATGCGCTCCTTGGCGCGGCTCTTCTCCTCGTCGCGCCGCGCGCCGCCGAAGGCCACGTCGAAGCCGTACTTGTCCAGCGCCTGCTTCAGACCCTCGGTCTTCCACATGTCGGTGTGCAGCGCGCCATGGTCGAATGGATTGATGCCGCGCTCGATGGCCTCGGGGTTCTGGTAGACCAGCAGCTCCATGCCGCTGTCGGTCGCCATCTTGTCGCGCAGCTTGTACATTTCCTGGAACTTCCAGGTCGTGTCGACGTGCAGCAGCGGGAAGGGCGGCGGCGAGGGATAGAACGCCTTGCGCGCCAAGTGCAGCATCACCGCGCTGTCCTTGCCGACCGAGTACAGCATCACCGGCTTGTCAGCCTCGGCGACGACCTCGCGCATGATGTGGATCGCCTCGGCCTCAAGCCGCTCCAGGTGAGTCAGTGTCTTCATGGGTCAATTCTCCGCGGGCGGTTCGACCTCAAAGGACGGCTGCCCGCAATCAATGCTTTCTTGGGGCCGGGATAGCCCGGCTATCCGTCAGGCGTTCTGGCTGGCCGCCAGCCGGCTTTTGCACATCGGTCATCTTGACTTTCAACCGGTGCGTTCGGCCGCGCGATGGCGGCGCGCGAGCGTCCGTTCGCAAAGCTCGACCAAGGGTTTCATGCGTCGGACTTTAATCGGCTTCACGAGCCCGACAAGCCGAGGACGCATCGACAGGGCGCTCCCACGCGGGCGAGCGGACCAAAAGCGGGCGAACGGCCAGCTTGGCTCGCCTTGTCGTCATCCGAAGGCGACGGGAATCGTTGTTAACGACACCAACGGGTTGACTTGACGTGTTTCATCAAGCGGTTAGTTATTTCCGAAAAGGAAGTACCGATGACGACGCGCGTGAATAGCTTGCCGAAGGGACAAAAGGGGGACTCGCGAACCGTGCTCCTGGAGGCCACCGCGTCCTTGCTGTCAGAGCGCTCCAACCTCAACGCCTCGCTCACCGAGATCGCCACGCGCTCAGGCCTGAACTCGGCGCTGATCAAGTACTATTTCGGCAGCAAGGACGGCCTCTTCCTTGCGGTCCTGGAGCGGGACGCCGAGCGGTCGATGACCGATCTCGCCAGTCTGGTGGCCATGGATATCCCCGCGGATCGGAAGCTGCGCACGCACATCGCCGGGATCATCAACACCTACTACCGCTCGCCCTATATCAACCGCCTGATCAACTACATGATCGTTCAGGGCGAGCCCAAGTCGTCCGAGCGGGTCGCCAAGATTTTCGTGGAGCCGATGGTCGCCGCTTACCGCGCCATCATCCAGCAGGGAGTGGCCGAGGGCGTGTTCCGTCCGGTCGATCCGGGGATGCTCTACTACAGCGTGGTCGGCGCGTGCGAGCACATCTTCTACGCCACCTATGCGATCCCCACCATCCTGGGGAAGTCGGGCCTCACCGAGGAAACCAAGCAGCAATATATCCAGCACGTCGTCGACGTTTGCTTCGGCGGCATCCTTTCCGAGCCGGCCCGGCGCCGCGCCGGCATTACCTGACCGCCACAACGGACTGACTGCGGGATCGCCACCCGGGTGCGGGCGTCTGAATCAAAAATCTAATGTTATCAGATTAATCACAAGGCCGCACGAAAGCGGTCAAGGGAGGCTACGCGTGAAGGGACTGGGTGCGGATACGCGCCATTGGGAGGCCTTGTCCGAAGGCCGTCTCGATCTGCCGCGGTGCAAGGCCTGCCAACGCTGGATCTGGCCAGCGCCGTTTCGATGCGGCGCGTGCGGCAGCTGGGACATCGGCTGGGAGGCGGTCGAGCCGACGGGAACCACCTATTCCTGGGCGCGGACCTAGCCCTGCAGTCCTCCGGTTCTGGAGCCGGCTGAACGGTGGGCATTGGATCGCCAAGGGCTTTGACGCCATATCGGCGGTGGTGACCGACCCCGAACATTTCTCGGTCCGCGAGATGCAGATCCCGCGCGTCGAGAACCCGCCCTTCTTCATCCCGCTGAGCCTGGATCCGCCCGAAAACCTGCCGTATCGCCGCGCGACGATGCCCAAGTTCGGCCCGGTGGCCATCAAGGCGCTTGAGCCGCGAATCCGACACTGGGCCGGCGAGATCATCGACAGCGTCGTCGCCAAGGGGCCTGCGATTTTCAGGCCGAGGTCGCCAAACTCTTCCCCGTCACAGTCTTCATGGAATTGATGGGGATGGACCTCTCGCTGCCGCTGCAGTGGCCGACCGGCGGCTAGGCCTCTCGGTCTGTGCTCCGCGCAGCCTCGGCGACCGGCTTGCCGAGGCTGCCTTGCCGGTAGCGCTCGGCCACGCCGACGAAGAAGATCCGGATGGTCTCGGCGAACAGGGCTTCGTCGTCGAAGGGGTTCTTCTCGATCGCCCGGGCCAGCGTCGGGAACACCGCTGGATTGACCGCAGGCATGGGCGCGACGCCGCGCGCCTGGGCCGCGGCGGCGAACAGGGCCGATCCAAAGGTCAGCTTCTCGGTCGCCTCAATCACCGCCATGTGGAATTCCGGCGGGTAGGGGGCGGCGGCCGCCGCCTCGTCGTAGGCTTCCAGCAAGAGGTGGCGAGGAAAGAACTGCAGCATGAGCAGCGCGGCGTTGGGATGGCGTAGCAGCGAGCGGCGGGCCGACACGCAAAGCGCCACGATGCGCTCCTCGTAAGGCAGATCGTGCTTCATGCCCGGCAAGTTGAGCAGCAGCAGCCTGGCGACTTCCGCCAGCAGTTCGGTCTTGTCCTGGAAGTGATGATAGAGCGACGCCGCGCGAACGCCGAGTTTATCGGCGACCCGCACCAGGTTCATGCCCTCCAGACCGACTTCGTCGATGACCGCGAGCGCCGACGCGGCGGCGTTTTCTCTGGAGATCAGCGGCTTTAAAGGACGCGCCAAGGCCTACCTTTCCTGAGGGGAGTGGGTCTCTTCGCACCTGTGTTCGGGGGAGGCAAATCACGGCTGTTCACACCACCCAACGACGTCGCGAACTCATGTAATCACCATGACCGTCGGCGACTTCGGGTCCGACACTGCCCTTAGCGACTGACGGGCCACCGATCCGGTCCTGCACGCGCTGTCGGGTGAGCTGGCGTGGTCGGGGATACGCGGTCGCGCGCCCTTGCCGCCGCCCGGCCAGTTGGCGACAGTGCGCGGCGGCCCGGGGCGCCTACGCGCTGGTAGCGGCGCTCTATCGGGCCCTGAACACGGGCGCGGGCGATCACCTGGATTTCTCGGCCCTGACGGCGCGGTGCAGGCGCTGGATCCGGGCTGCGGGATCAGCGGTAGCGCCACGATGGGCAAGCCGGCCAATCTGCTGTCCCGCGATCGTCCCCCCAGGGGCTTCCAATATCCGATCCTGCTTTGCGCGGACGGCCATGTGCGCATCTGCCTGCTGGCCAAGCGCCAGTGGCGCGGCATGTTCCGTTGGATGGGCGAACCGGCCGAGTTCGCATCGCCGGACTTCGACCAAATGGCGGTCCGGTACAAGTCGCCAAGTCTTCTGCCAGCCATCGCGGCGTTCTTCGCCGATCGGCCGCGCGCCGCGCCGGGGGCGCGAGCCTTCGAGGGTCTCAAGGTTCTGGACCTGGGCGTCATCGTCGTCGGCGCCGAGCAGGGGCGCCTGCTGGGCGACCAGGGCGCCGACGTCGTGAAGGTGGAAAGTCGCGCCTATCCGGACGGCAATCGTCAATCCTACCTGTCCTGCGGCTTCTCGGTGAGCTTCGCCGCGGGGCATCGCAACAAGCGCGGTCTGGGGCTGAACCTGCGCGACCCGCGGGGCAGGGCGCTGTTCCTCGACCTGGCGGCCAAGGCCGACCGGCGGTTCTATCGGGTCGAGGCCCATCCCTATCTGGAAGAGCCTGTCGTGGCCGAGCGCCGACACGTCAACTCGGCGGCCTTGGCGGACGCTTGCGAAGCGCCCGCGCCGCTGGCGGGGCAGCAAAGTCAGGCGGTTGTCGCCGATTGGCTGGGTCTTTCCATCGAGCGGATCTGTGCCCTGATAGCCGCCGAAATCCTTGAGCCCGTGGAGCCGCAGGTTCTGGCCGAGGCTTCGCGGGCGGCGATCGCCGCGCAATCGGCAAAACAACCCGTTGACGCTAGTTAATCGAACAACTAATTCCTTTTCAACAAAGCAAACGAACGTTTCAGGGAGCTAGCCATGTCCGAGGCCTTGATCATCGACGCCGTCCGCACGCCTCGGGGTGTCGGGAAGGTCGGCAAGGGGGCCCTGGCTCACCTGCACCCCCAGCAATTGGCCGCAACCGTGCTCAGGGCGATCGCCGAGCGCAACAATCTCGACACCGCCGACGTCGATGACGTGATCTGGTCCACCTCGACCCAGAAGGGAAAGCAGGGTGGAGATCTGGGCCGGATGGCGGCTCTGGACGCCGGGTACGACGTCAAGGCGTCGGGCATGACGCTGGACCGCTTCTGCGGTGGCGGCATCACGACGGTCAGCCTGGCGGCGGCCCAGATCATGAGCGGCATGGAAGACCTCATTGTCGCCGGCGGCGTCGAAATGATGAGTCTGACGGCGACCATGGCCGCCCAGGAACAGGCGGCGGGCTTTGCGCCGGCGCTGATGGGCTCGGGCAACGCCAGCCTCGACGCGCGCCACCCCCAGTCGCACCAGGGCATTTGCGGTGACGCCATCGCCAGCCTCGAAGGCATCGATCGTCAGGCCCTGGACGCGCTCGGGCTGGAAAGCCAGAAGCGCGCCGCCCGCGCTATCGCCGAGGGACGTTTCGACAAATCCATCGTGCCGGTCCTGGACGAAGGGGGGCAGGTTGTCCTGGCCAGGGACGAATACCCGCGTCCCGAAACCACCGCCGAGGGCCTGGCCCAACTGAAGCCAGCGTTCGCGGGCTTGGCCGACTGGGCCTACGACGAGAGCGGGGCCACATTCCGCCAGCAGATCAATCGCCGCTATCCCGACCTCAAGATCGAGGCCATGCACCACGCGGGCAACTCCTCGGGCGTGGTCGACGGCGCGGCCGCCGTGCTGTTGGCCTCGCGGGACTACGCCGACAAGCACGGTCTCAAGCCGCGCGCCCGGGTCGTGGCCACCGCAAATGTCGGCGACGATCCGACCTTGATGCTCAACGCCCCGGTCCCCGCCGCCCGCAAGGTGCTGGCCAAGGCCGGGCTGACGCCCGCCGACATCGACCTGTGGGAGATCAACGAAGCCTTCGCGGTGGTGGCCGAGAAGTTCATCCGCGACCTCGGCCTCGACCGCTCGAAGGTCAATGTCAACGGCGGCGCGATCGCCTTGGGCCATCCGATCGGCGCGACCGGGGCGATCCTGATCGGGACCGTCCTGGACGAGTTGGAACGCACCGGCGGCCGATACGGCCTGGTGACCATGTGCGCCGCGGGCGGCATGGCCCCGGCGATCATCATCGAACGCATGGACGCCTGAGCGTCACCAGTCTCGAGGGAAAGTTGCCCGCCGCCCGGAAGATCGCGCGCGGCATTGCCGACAACACCGCGCCGGTCTCTGCGGCCTTGATCCGCCAGATGATGTGGCGGGGGCTGGGCATGAGCGATCCGATGGACGCCCATCGCCTCGACAGTCGTGGAATTCTTTCGCTGGGCCGCAGCGGCGACGTGGCCGAAGGGGTCACCGCCTTTCTCGAGAAGCGCAGCGCGGTCTTTCCCGACGCGGTGTCACGCGACATGCCCGACTTCTTCCCGTAGTGGGAAGAGGCGTCCTACCGCTAACTCTGGAGCCGACGCCATGGACCTGTTTCAACCTGACGCCTTCGCCGGGAAGACCGTCTTCGTCGCCGGCGGATCGAGCGGTATCAACCTGGGCATCGCCCATCGCTTTGCCTAGCTTGGCGCGCGCCTGGTCCTGATCAGCCGCAGCGAGGACAGGATCGCCGCCGCCGCCGTTGAGCTGCGCGCCATAGTCGCGGACGCGATCGGCATGGCCGCCGACGTCCGCGACTATGGCGCGGTGGACACAGCTTTCGCCGCGGCCTTCGAGCGGTTCGGCCCGATCGATGTGGTCGTCTCCGGCGCCGCCGGCAACTTCCTGGCGCCCGCCGTGGGCCTTTCGGCCAACGCGTTCCGGACGGTGATCGAGATCGACCTGATCGGCACCTTCAACGTGCTGCGCGCCTCGTTCGACCGCCTGCGCAAGCCGGGCGCGTCGCTGATCTCGATCACCGCCGGCCAGGCCAAGCGGCCCCTGATGTTCCAGGCCCACGCCAGCGCCGCCAAGGCCGGGATCAATAACCTGACCGAAACCCTGGCCATGGAATGGGGCCGGTCCGACGAAGCCCAGCACAAGAGCTTTCTGCGGCAGATACCCGCCAGGCGGATCGGTCAGCCCGACGAGGTCGCCGGCGCCGTGCTCTTCCTGGCCGCGCCCCAGGCGTCCTACGTCGTTAGCCATGCGCTCGTGGTTGACGGCGGCTATCTGCTGCGGTGAGGCCCATGTCCTGAATAGGTTCTGAGCGGTCGGTCGGGGGCGCCCGTCGACCTAGGCCGCCAGGGACCGCCGTCGCATCAGGCCCTGCAGCCGTTCGGCGATGATGTCCTCGGCGTCGGAGATGATCCGATCCACCATGTCCTTGACGCTGGGGATGTCGTGGATCAGGCCTTGGACCATGCCCGCGGTCCAGATGCCGTGTTCCGGATCGCCGTTGAGAAGGCCTTCGCGGCCGCGCACGCCTTTGACCAGGTGGGAAATGGCCTCGAACGGATGGCCCTCGCGCTCGATGCGCACCGCCTCGATCGCGACGGCGTTCTTGGCCACGCGCGCGGTATTGCGGTAGCTGCGGAAAAGAAGCTCGGTGGCCCGCTCGTCATTGGCGACGATAGCCTGCTTGATGCCGTCATGGATCGGGGCCTCCTGGGTAGCGCAGAAGCGAGTGCCCATGTTGACGCCGTCGGCGCCGAGCGCCAGGGCCGCCACGAGCCCGCGCCCGTCGGCAAAGCCGCCGCTGGCCAGGATCGGGACCTTCACCCTGTCGGCTGCCGCCGGAATCAGGATCAGGCCCGGAATGTCGTCTTCGCCGGGGTGCCCCGCGCACTCGAACCCATCGATCGAGATGGCGTCCACGCCCATCCGTTCGGCGGACAGGGCGTGGCGCACCGCGGTGCATTTGTGGATGACCTTGACGCCGGCGGCCTTGAACGCGTCGACATGCTCCTGGGGCTTGTAGCCGGCTGTCTCGACGGCTTTGACGCCGGACTCGATGATGGCTTGGCGATACTCGGCATAGGGCGGGGGCGTGATCGACGGCAGGATCGTCAGATTCACCCCGAAGGGCTTGTCGGTCATGCCCCGGCAACGCTCGATTTCCCGCATCAGGGCCTCGGGCGTTGGCTGGGTCAGGGCGGTGAGGAAGCCTAGCGCTCCGGCGTTGGCGACGGCGGAGACGAGTTCGGCGGTGCCGACCCACTGCATGCCGCCTTGCGCGATCGGATGCTCGACGCCGAACAGTTCGGTGAAGCGTGTGCTGATCATGGTGCTGAGTCCTGTCCTGGCGCCGCCTAGCGGCCCTTCCATTGCGGCGAGCGCTTCTGAGCGAAGGCGAGGGGGCCTTCGCGCACGTCCTCGGAGCGGAAGAGCGCCCGGACGGCTGGATACTTGCCCTGTTTGGCGTACGCGTCCTCGACGCTCGCTTCGGCCAGGCCCTTGCGCACGATCTCCTTGGAGGCGCGAAGTGACACGGGGCTGACGGTCATCATGTCCTGGGCCCAACGTCGGGCCGTGATCATCAGTTGATCGGCCGGCACGACCTCGTTGACGAAGCCCAGGGCCTTTCCTTCCTCGGCGCTGACGCGGCGCCCCGTCAGGATCATGCCCATCGCCTGTTTCAGCCCGATCTGCTGGGGCAAGCGTAGAAGACCGCCCGCCAGGGCGGCGAGGCCGACCTTGGGTTCGGGAAGGGCGAAGACGGCGGTCCCCGAGGCGATGATCAGATCGCAGGCCAGGGCGACCTCGAAACCGCCGCCCATCGCCAGGCCATTGACCGCCGCGATCACCGGCTTGTTGAGGTCGAACCGGCCCGTGAGGCCCGCAAATCCCGTCACCGGGGTCTCCAGCGGCTCGCCCCGCGCCATGCGACGGGCGGTCTCCTTCAGGTCGTTGCCCGATGAAAAGGCCCGGTCGCCGGCCCCGGTGATGATCGCGACCCACTGATCGGGGTCTTCGGCGAAGGCGTCGAAGATCTCGGCGAGTTCGGCGTTGGTGTCGGGATCGAGCGAATTCATCGACGTGGGCCGGTTGATCGTGACGATCGTCAACGGCCCGTCGCGCTCGACCTGGCAGGAGGCCCGCGCCTTGGCCGGGACGTGGTCGCCCGCGTGAAACACCGGCTTGCCGAACACGTCGGTCTTCACCTGGCCCGCAACGCCGACGGCTGACCTGTCCCATGACGTCAGCAAGGCCAGCGTGACGCCGTCGCTCGTCGGGACGCGCGCCATCACCCGCCCATCCTGAGGGGTTCGCGCGATGACTACGCCCTCCAACGGCGCTCCGTCGCGGGCATAGGTCACGGTGTAGGCCTCAACGACCGCTGGTCCCGCATAGTCGTCCGCCAGCGGCGGCGCGGGCAGGCGCGCGGCGTCCGCGACGGCCTGGACCGAATAATCCAGGGCGAGCGGGGTTGGTGGCGGCTGGGTGCTGACAACCAGGCTGTGGTGCTTGTTGACGTAGCCGCCTTGCCCGTAGAGCAGGCCCATCTCGCCGGGGTGCGCGCGCAGCGTCCGCGCCATGGCGGCGATCGCGTGCCCCATATAGTTGTTGAGCGGTCCGCCAAAGAAGGTCAGTCCGCCCGCGACCGTCGGTGCTCTCTGCGCCGAGGTCAACCCCAGGGCGCGCAGAGCCATCTTCGGGACGACGGGGAAGCAACTGTAGAGCTCCAGGTGATCGAAGCGCTCGGCGTTTCCGCCAACCAGCGAGACGGCCCTGTCGAGTACGGCCGCCTGGGCTGTCGAATGGTCGTAGCGATCGCGTTGGAGATAGTCTTCGGGTTCGACCGCCGATCCACCGCCCCAGATGTGGATCAGCCGGTCCTCGCTGACACCCAGTGCGCGCGCCTTGGCCAGGCTGGTCACGATGATCGCCGCCGACTGGTTGACCGACGGATTGGCAACCATCAGCTTGGGATAGGGCCAGTTGATCAGCCGGTTGTCTGGCGAGATCTCGGCGATTTCCGAGGCGGTGGGGCTCGTTCCGATCCAGGCCGAGGGATTGGTCGCCGCGACACCGGCGTAGCGCGCCCAGAGTTCGGCCGATTCCCGGTGGCCCTCCGATGGCGTCTGAGACCAGGCGGCCTGCGCCGCGGTCTCGTAGAACGGATAGATTTGCGCCGGATCGGTCATGCC
>FSVN01000048.1_pt1 | contig 9825 bp, 9 predicted proteins | sample 1637751 | NCBI WGS metagenome assembly FSVN01 (sample SAMEA3914814, study PRJEB12502) | metagenome | biome: forest; material: soil | place: USA | collected 2011-09-16 | depth 0.1 m
CTGCCGGCTCTCGATATAGGCGTGAGCGGCGGCGGCTTCAGACAGCGGGAAGGTCCGGTCGATCAGCACCTGCAGTTCGCCGCGCGCGGCTTCGTCGATCAGTTGCTGGATCATGTCGTGCACCCGGTCGGTCATGATCTCCGCGCCCAGGAACACACCCGACAGCGAGCGATTGCCGCCCATCAGCGAGCTGACATCAACCTTGGTCGGCTCGCGCCCGGCCTGGCCGACCAGCGAGATGCGGCCGCGATAGCCCAGGCTCAGGATGCTGCCTTGCAGGGTCGCGCCGCCAACCGGATCGACCACCAGGTCGACGCCCTTGCCCCCGGTCAGTTTCATCACCTGCTCGACCACGTCGTCGCGGCCATAGTTGATCCCGTGATCGAGGCCGAACACTTTCAGACGTTCGAGCCTCTCATCGCTGGAGGCGGTGGCCAGCACCGTGGCGCCGGCACGCTTGGCCAGCTGGATGGCGGCGACGCCCACGGCGCCCGCTCCGGCCTGGACCAGAACGGTCTCGCCGGCCTTCAGATGGCCAGTTCCAAACAGGCACTCGTGCGCCGTGCCGAACGGCACCGGGATGGCGGAGGCCTTCCGGATGTCGAACCCCTCGGGGATCGGCCAGGCGTTGCGAGCGGGCACGCTGCGCAGCTCGGCGTGTTAGCCAAAGGCGTTCACAGTGACCACCTTCTGGCCGACCTTCAGATGCGAGACCTCGGCCCCGACTTCGATGATCTCGCCCGCAGCCTGGTAGCCGACGATGTGCGGGCTGCCCGCCATCTGGCCGCCGCCGCGGTTAAGGGTGTCGCCGCCCTCGATGCTGACCGCTTCGACGCGGATGACAACGCCGCCCGGATAGCAGGCCGGATCGGGGACATCCTCGTACTTCAGCACGTCCGGAGACCCGGTTTCGTAGTAGACGGCGGCCTTCATGACGCGCTCCCTAAGCTTTGTTTTCGTTGGCTGGCTTACGCCAGCGGCCTATTTCGCCGGATCGACCAAGGCTTGGTAGACCAAGGTCGCGGCGTCCCCATCGATGTGAGCCAATGCCGGGTCGATCTCCTTGGCCAGGATGTGGATCATTCCCAGCATGAAGAGGTCGTTCTTCGGGTCGATCCAGAACCAGGTGCCGGCCGCGCCACCCCAGCTGTAGCTCCCCTCGCCCTGCAGCGTACCGGCCCGGGCAGGATCGGTGACCACCGCGAAATCCAGGCCGAAACCCACGCCCTTGGCTGGAGAGAACGAGGCGTCCGGCGCCCCCATCACGATGTCGGACAGGTGATTGCTGGCCATCAGCTTGATGGTTCCCGGCGAGAGGATTCGCGCGCCCTCGAGTTCGCCGCCGTTCAGCAACATCTGGGCAAAGCGGGCGTAGTCGGCCGTGGTCGAGACCAGGCCGCCACCGCCCGAGGCGATGGCCGGAGGCTTGCTGACGTCCAGCACCATGAAGTTGTCGGCGGGCGCAAGCTTGCGGGTCTTCGGGTCGGGAACATAGAGCGCGGCCAGACGATCCTGCTTGGCGGGTGAAACCCAGAAGGCGGTGTCGGTCATCTTCAACGGATCAAAGATCCGGCTCTTCATGAAGTCGGCCAGGCTCATGCCCGACAGCCGCTCGACGATCAGACCCTGGATGTCGACCGACACACTGTAGCGCCACTCCGTGCCCGGTTGGCTGGCCAGGGGCAGCTTGACCAGGCGATCGAGGAAATCCGCCTGGTTTTTCGAGCCCAGCAGACCGCTGTCGCGATAGGCCTTCTCGACAGGTTGATCCGTACGCAGGCCGTAGGCGAAGCCCCCGCTGTGGCTCATGATCTCACGCATGGTCGGAACACGCGTCGCCGGCTCGGTAACGAAGGTCCCGTCCGGGTTCTGGCCCTTGTAGACCTGCAAATGGGCAAACTCGGGGATGAACTTGGTGACCGGGTCATCAAGGCGCCATTTGCCTTCCTCGAACAGGATCATCATCGCCACGCCCGTCACCGGCTTGGACTGCGAATAGATCCGGAAGATCGTGTCCTTGGTCATCGGCGCGCCATCGATCGCCTTCTTGCCGAAGACCTCGTAGCTGACGATCTTGCCGTGGCGGGCCACCAGGGTGATGGCGCCTGGCAGATGCCCCTGGTCGACAAGGGCCTGCATGTGGGCGTCCAAGCGCTTGAGGCGTTCGGACGAGAAACCTTCGGCTTCTGGCGTCGCGGATGCCAGGATCGCGGAGGGCGCCGCCTTGGGCGCGCTCGAGGCCGGGGCGCCAGCCGCAAGGGTCATGACGGCCATCGCCGCCGCCATCGTCAAACGAACCCGCATTTTCCGCCCCCGAACAGTTGTTTGAGTGGCACCTTAGCGGGGTTTGGCGGTACGGCAATGGAAGAGGTGGACCACCGCTCTTGCCCGGCCCCCATCCTTGCGGTTAAGGAGAGGTCCCGCTCGAGTAGCGGCGTCGGCCGGTTTAGCTCAGCTGGTAGAGCAGCGGTTTTGTAAACCGAAGGTCACGGGTTCGATTCCTGTAACCGGCACCATTCCCTCCTGTTTCCACAAGACTTCGGCGGGGCCCGACCGGATCGCGTCAGGCTTGCGCCTCTCGCGGAAAGTCACCACCCGATCCTTGCGGACCGGGTGGTGGTTCTAGTTTTGAGCTAGATCAGAACGTCTTGCGCAAGGTGACGCCGTACATGCGCGGCGGAGTCGGATAGCCGCTGTAGCTGCCGTCCTGGGCGACGGTCGGGAACGTGGCGATCAGGCTCTCGTTGTCGGTCAGATTGCGCGCCCAGAGGGTGAGCTCCAGTCCGTGAGCGTCGTTGGTGACGCCCAGGCTGGCGTTGACAATGCTCTGCCCCCAGGTCGCGACGTCCGGCGGGGTCGTCTCACTCAGTTGCGACTTGCTGGTGTAGTCGTATTCAGCGCGCAGATAGCCGCCATAGCCCTTGCCCAGGTCATGCGAGATCGTGGCCGAGGTCGAGAGGCTCCACTTGGGAATACCCGCGGGCGTGTCGCCGGTCAGATCGCGGAAGTTGGGCCGCAGACCGGTCAACGGATTCACGGGGCAGCGCGTCGTGTCGTAGTTCACGCAGGCCGCGCCGGTGAACGAGTCGTACTTGGGGTCCAGATAGGTCGCCGAGGCCGTCAGGGACAGCCAGTTGGTCGGCCGATAGGCGCTGTCGACCTCGAAACCCTTCACCGACTCTTCGCCGGCGTTGACCAGGCTGTAGCCGATGCCGGTATAGGCGTTCGACTGGAAGCCCTTGATCGACTGGTCGAAGATCGCGAGGTTCATATAGCCGCCCGGGAAGTTGGCCTTCAGGCCGGCTTCATAGACGCTGACGTCCTCGGGCGCGGCGGTGCGGCCCACGCCGTTGGCGGTCGGCGGACGGCTGTCGGACGACAGGTTATAGGCGCCGGCCTTCCAGCCCGTCGAATAGCTGACATAGGCGTTCACCCAACCGAAGTCGTAGGCGGCGCGGACCGCGTAGGTGACCTTGTTGCCCTTCAATTCGCCGGACTCGGTGGCGTTGGGGAAGTTGACCGGAGCGTGGTTGGTGGTGTTGCCATAGTAGAACTGCAGGCCGCCCAACGCGCCGTAGAGGTTCCCCGGCAAGCCCAGGGCCGTCAATTGCGGCACGCTCTGCAGGTTCAGACTCGAGAAGGGGTCACGCAGGACCACGTCGGAGACGACGCGCTTGCGATCGTTCAGATAGGACAGACCGCCGGTGATCGTCAGCTTGTCCGTGATCTTGTAATCGACTTGGCCGAACAGCGAATAGGACTGCTGCTTCATCGAATAGTCGTCGTCGATGCCCTGACCGGCCTGGAAGTAGGTCGAGCCGGGATGGATCGAGGGCGTAACCAGGCTTTGCAGGAATTCCAGCGCGTAGAGGTTGGATCGGCCGGTCAGGGCCGGGCGGATGGTCGCCGGCAGAGCGGCGAGCAAGGCCGTCGGCACCTGGCCGCTCAGGCCTTCGGCAAAGGCGCGGATGTCGCTTCCGTAGTTGATGGTGCGGCCCGTATCCAGCTTTTCATCCTGGTAAAAGCCGCCGATCAGCCAGTTGAGAGGACCATCGCCGTTCGAGGCCAGACGGAGTTCCTGGGTGAAGGTCTTGATGTCGTTGCCGTCACCCTTGTTGGCCAGATCGGCGCCGGTGAAGTCGACGTCCTGGTAGGAGGCGCTGGTCTGCTCGCGATAGGCGGTGATCGCGGTCAGCTTGGCGAAGCCGAGGTCGTGGTCAATCTGCCCGGAGATTCCCTTGCCAGTCAGGCGATTGCTCGGGTCGGTATTGAAGACGACGTCACGGTCGAAGATCTTGGTCGGATCGCTGATCGGCTTGCCGAGGCCAAAGGGGGCCGGCGCGCCGATGAACTGGGTCGCCGGGCCATTGAAGATCGAGGTGACGGCGCAGCAGACTTCGGTGATCTTGTTGTAGTCGGCGATGATGCGGACGGTGGTCTGGTCGGTCGGAACCCACAGCAGGTCACCGCGGATCGACCAACGGTCGCGATCGTTGACGTCGTTGCCCGTGGTGACGTTGGTCGCATAGCCATCGCGCTTGTTGAGGCTGCCCGACAGTCGCACGGCGACGGTGTCGCTCAGCGGCCCGGTAACAGTGCCCTTCAACTGGCGCGCATCGTAGTTGCCGAGGGTGACCTCGGCCTTGCCGCCGAAGTCGAACTGCGGCTGCTTGGTCACGATGCTGATCGCGCCGGCCGACACGTTCTTGCCGAACAGCGTCGATTGCGGGCCGCGCAGAACTTCGATCCGCTCGACCTCGGGAAGGTCGTCCAGGGCCGAGGCCGAACGCGAGCGGTAGACGCCGTCGATAAAGACGCCGACCGAGCTTTCGATGCCGTCGTTGCCGTTACCGTTGCCGAAGCCACGGATGATGAAGTTGGTCTGGCTGGCGGCGTTGAACTGCGAAACCTTCAGCGACGGCACGACCGACTGCAGGTCGATCAGGTCGCGGATCTGGGCGCGTTCGAGGGTCTTGGGTCCAGTGACCGAGACCGAGATCGGCACGTCCTGGAGGGTCTGCTCGCGCTTGGTCGCCGTGACGACGATTTCCTCGACGGTCGCCGAGCTGTTGGCGGACGGCGGGGTCTGGCTCTGGGCCAGGGCGGGCCCGGCCACGATCAAGGTCAGCAGCGAAGCGCCGACGAAATGCATTTTCTTCACGTTTTTCTCCCTCGAGCTTTTTCTGTCGTTTTCAATGCGCGTCCGGCGATCGCGTGGATCGCGGCGCACGCAAAGCCAGGTCCGCTCGCGTTGGTGCGGGCAGCTTGGCGATTTCGCATTCGGTTGAACGGTACGGCGACGACGCAACGCGACGCGTCACCCTCGGCGAGGGCGCGGACAAGGTCCTGCGCGGCATTCGCGGCCATTTCGGTTTCCCCCAGGCACACGTCGCCTGTCTCGGCGTTTCGCGGCTTGGCCACGATTCTAGTACACCCCAAATATTCTAGGGCAAGTTAGAAATTTTGGCATGAAACAGAACGGCGCTCCGTTGAGCGCTTGCCCAAGGCGGCAGCGAGCCGTTACCACTGGCAAAGTTCCGTAAAGAGAACACTAGGGGGAGCGAGAAGCCTTGAACGGCCAACAGGATACCGCGACGGCCACGTCGGATGGCAAACCGCTATCGCACAGCCCAAAGTCAGCCAAGAAGCGGGACGCCATTCTTCGAGCCGCCACCGAGATCATCAACATCAAGGGCTACGCCTTGGCCACGATGACCGAGATCGCGGCGGCGCTCGATCTGCGCGACGCCGCGCTCTACTACTATTTTCCAAACAAGCAGGCCCTGGTCTTCGCCTGCCATCAAAGCTCCTTGCAGCGCTTCGAGCGGGTTCTGGGAGAGACCAGCCGGGACGGCGGAAGCAGTTTCGAACGGTTGGAACGTTTTCTTACCGCTCTTCTGGTCGATTCCGCTCGCAATGGCCCCCTGCTCTATTTTGGTGACCGCTCCTACCTGGACGAAGCCCAGCGCGACGACATCGCCGCCTGGAGCGAGCGCCTGACAATCCGGCTCGAGTTGTTGATCGAGGCGGGCATGGTCGACGGCTCCATCACACCTTGCGAACCGCAACTGGTCGCACAACTGCTGATCGGCATGCTGGTCTGGCTGGCCAAATGGGTGCCGACCGTGGAGGGCGTGACGGTGGACCGACTCATGGCGGCGATCGGTGTCGCCAGCCTGCGCGGCCTGGAGAATCGCGCGCGGCCGGCCTCGCCGCGCGCGCCAACTCTACGCGCCTAGCAGCGCCTCATAGCGGGCAATGTTCTCGATCAACCATTGCTGAAGGCGTTCGAGTTCGCTGATGTGAACCGGCGTCTCGTCTTTCAAGCTGCCATCGTCAGCCCGCGATCCCACCTGAAGCTTGCCGCTGCGCAGGGCTTCCAGGCGCTGATCGAGGGCCTCCTGCTCGGCCTTGTGTCGCTCGACAACGCGATTGATTTCGGCCTTGTCCATACTCGGTCTCCACTGCGGCCACCGGCTTTCCGGAGGCTGTCGCCTAAAGCCCGAGCTTACGGCGCGCGCTGGCGCACGTCGATCAAACTGTCCGCGAGGAACGTCCGGGCGCGCACCTCCGACGGAAGCAGCGCCCGGACGATGGCGCTAGATCAGTTATGCACCCAGCGGCAGACCTTCTGCTTGTGGCCGTGATGGCGCTCCCACTTGCAGACCTTGTGTTCGTGGCGATGGTGAGAGTCGCGGCCACCCGCCGAAGCCGGAGCAACGGCGGTGAGGCTCAGGGCGGCGACGGCGAGGGTCGCGGTTACGAACAATTTGGGGAAAGTCATGTGCGTCTTGTCCTCCCAGACGTGACGACCGAGGTGGTCGGGCAGGACGGTCCCACCGCGATGTTGTCGCGATGTTGCGGTGTGTTTCCCGATTGTCGGAACGTGCGAGCGCACGGGTCAAAAAAAAGCCCGGCACAGCGGCCGGGCAGTCATTAGGGAGGAAACGCCCAGAAAGGGCAGGAGCGCCAAAGGCGGCTCCACAGGTGATAACTAATGCTCCCGCGCCGCCGATCAAGGACTCAGCGGTGCGACATTTAAGCCAGGCTGTGGAGAACGCGCGTTTGCTGTCAAAGCGTGCAATCAACTCCCGCCTGCCCAAACCCTGAGCGGTCAGAGCGCCAGGCTACCGGTGTCAGCCGGGACTCATCCGCCTTTCAGTCGCACCTTCACCGTCGTCGATAGGCCAGGACGCAGGCGCTCAAGCCCCCGCTGGCCGGGATCGATGCGGATCCGGACCGGCACGCGCTGGACGATCTTGGTGAAGTTGCCCGTGCCCGGTTCGAATGGCAGCAGCGAGAATTGCGACCCCGATCCTGGCGCAAAGCTCTCTACCGAGCCCTTGAGCGGCTTGCCGTCCAAGGCGTCGACCTTGATCGTCGCCCCTTGCCCCACGACCATCCGCGAAACCTGGGTCTCCTTGAAATTGGCCACCACGTAGAGGGCGCGGATCGGCACCACGGTCAGCAAGCGAGTGCCTGGCTGAACGTAGTCGCCTGGCTCGGCCTGACGGTCGCCCACCACGCCGTCAATCGGCGCGCGGATCAGGGTATGAGCTTGGTCCTGTTGAGCCAGGACGAGGGCGGCCTGGGCGCGGGCCACCGAGGCTTCGGCGCCGGCCAGGGCGGCCAGAAGAGACGCCCGCTTGGCGGTCGTCACCGAGGCCTGGTTACGGCTGACGTCGAATTCCGCGCGACTACGTTCGGCGGTCGACTGGGCGGTGACGGCGGCGGCGCGATAGCGCTCGACATCGCGTCGGGCGACCGCGCCACTGTTGGCCAGGGCGTCGAACCGCTCGCGGTCGGACTGGGCCTGGACGTTCTGGGCGTCGGCGGCGCGGATCGAGGTCTGGGCGGCGCGGATGGTGGACGCCGCCAACTGCTCCTCCGCGTTCAGCGAGATCAGGGAAGCCTGGGCCGATTCTACCTTGGCCTCCGCATCCCGGAGGTCAGCATTGGCCGAGGCGACGCGAGCGTCGAACTCCTCGGGATCGATACGCACCAGTGGGTCGCCGCGCTTGACCATCTGGTTGTGGGCGACAAGCACTTCCGAGACCAGGCCGCGCACCTTGGGGGCGATGGTCGAGCTATCAGCCTGCACATAGGCCGCGTCGGTGGAGACCGTGGCCTTGGGCGCAGCCAGATAAACCCCTCCGGCGACAGCCAGGACGATCGCCCCGCCGACCACCAGGGCTGTGCGCGGCGAGAACGGCGGCCCCCGTCTGGTCGCGGGAGCGGCTTGCGGAGGTGGCGATGCGGCGACGCCGATCGGAGCCTCGGCCAAGGCGGTGGCGCTCATCGCTCGAACACCAGCAGCGTGGAGGTCGCCGTGGCGTAGATCCGCCCGGCGGCGTCCTTGATGGTCGCTTCGGCGAAGGCGGCGCGGCGACCGAAGCTGATCACTCTGCCCTCGGCCCGCACAGACCCGGTCTTGTCGGTCATGGCCTTGTGGTAGGCGACCTTCAGCTCCAGCGTCGTATAGCCCTGGCTGGCGCTCAGCTTGGAATGGACCGCGCAGCCGCAGGCGGAGTCGAGCAAGGTCGCCGCGTAGCCGCCGTGGACCGTACCGATCGGGTTATAGGCATGATGGCCAGGCTTGCCCTCGAACACCGCCCAACCGTCGCCTGCCTCGGTAAGCGAGAAGTCCAGGGTGTCGCCGATCGGCGGACGACCGCCAGCGGCGATCATCGCCTGCAGTTGCTCCAGCCCGGTGACGCCAGGCGCCAACTGGTCGGCCAGAGTGAGTTCACGAACGGTCATTGGACGGCCTCCAGGCCGAGACGGCGGGTCAGCGACGCGCGTGAGCGCGCCAGGATGGCGTTGGAGCGGGCAGAATCGGGCTCGGCGCGGGCCAAGGACACGGCCCCGACCATCTCCGACAGCATCGAGCCGGCGGTCTCCTCGGCGTCCGGCCGGCCGAGTTCGGCCAGCACCTGAGCCAGTCGGTCGGTCAGAGCGGCCACGCCGTGGGCGAACTGCTCGCGTGACGGCGCGGCCAGGCGCGGCGCATCGGCCGACAGGAATGGCAGCGGGCAGCCGCTGGTCCGCGTGTCGCGGTGAGCCGCCGAGAGGTAGAAGTCGAGATAGGTCGCCAGGCCCTGCGCGGGCGAGCGGCCTTCCATGGCCCGATCGAGCTTGGCCCTGCCCTCAACGAACATCTGGCCGACGGCGGCGGCAACGAAATCATCCTTGGAAGCGAAGTGGGCATAGAAACCGCCATGGGTCAGGCCCGCCTCGGCCATCACGGCGGCGACGCCGATCCTGTGCGGCCCTTCGGCTCGAATGGCCTTGGCCGCGGCCTTGAGCACTCGCTCCCGGGTCTTCTGCTTATGGTCTGCATCGTAGCGCATGGCTTGCGACCTCCGTTGGTATGATCCATATAATATTATGATCGTCATACTTTCAAGAGGGCGTCATGCGCGACACCACCGATCGACCATCGCCCGTCCCGATCAATCCATTGAAGCTGCCTGACGCGACAAAGTACCTGATCTTCGGGGTGATGGCCTTTGGCCAGTTCATGGCCCTGATCGACATCCAGATCGTCGCCGCCTCGCTCAATGACGTGCAGGCCGGGCTATCGGCCGGACCCGACGAGATCAGTTGGGTGCAGACCGGCTACCTGATGGCCGAGCTGGTGATGATCCCGTTCTCGGCCTTCCTCGCTCAGGCCCTGTCGACACGCTGGCTGTTTGCCCTGTCGGCCGGCCTGTTCACCCTGGCGAGCGCCCTGTGCGGCATGGCCTGGGACATCAATTCGATGATCGCCTTCCGAGTGATCCAGGGCTTCGTCGGCGGGGCCATGGTGCCGACGGTGTTCGCCAC